>ERZ809224.640-NODE-640-length-31487-cov-12.335422_pt1 | contig 31487 bp, 28 predicted proteins | sample MGYA00520513_ERZ809224 | MGnify/ENA primary metagenome ERZ809224 (study PRJEB31576, sample SAMEA3212658) | Homo sapiens | biome: human-gut; feature: human gut; material: fecal | place: Sweden | collected 2012 ... | reverse complement strand
ACACCCAGGTCGTTTTGCCGGAGGAAGTTTTGTCCCAACACGTCTATAAATACACAATGAAAACACGAAAGATTGAAATTGTCGGTTCCGAAGCCGCCTAATGTGCAGAATACGGGCTTGATATGCCGATTTTCTTGCGATATAATAGTAGCTATCTGATGAAAAGGAGTAAAAGCGATGAAATTTATTAAGACACCTGTGAAGGGAATGTGTGATATGCTGCCGGCGGATATGCGCATGCGGGAGCATGTGTTGGGCATGATTAAAGAAAGCTATGCAAAGTATGGTTTTATGCAGATAGAGACACCCGTAATGGAACATATTGAAAATCTGACATCCAAACAGGGTGGCGATAATGAAAAGCTTATTTTTAAAGTGATGAAGCGGGGAGCCGATTTGCAGCGGGCGATTGCCTCCGGAAATCAGGAATTTGCGGACAATGGTCTGCGCTATGATTTGACGGTGCCTCTTGCGAGATATTATGCAAACAACAAAGAAAATCTTCCAACGCCGTTTAAAGCGCTTCAGATTGGAAATGTGTGGCGTGCAGACAAGCCTCAGAAGGGTCGTTTCCGCCAGTTTACCCAGTGTGATATCGATATTCTGGGCGATGAAACCAATCTGGCAGAGATTGAGCTTATTGCGGCAACTTCAGATATGCTGTCCCAGATTTTCGCAGAAGTCGGCATTTCAGAATTTACAATCCATATTAATGACCGCCGGATATTATCCGCTGTTGCCCTGCAGGCCGGATTTAAAGAGGAAGAGATTCCATCGGTTTTGATTTCTCTGGATAAATTTGACAAGATTGGCTTGGATGGTATTCATACAGAGCTGGTTGAAAATGGCTATGCTGAAGATGTGGTGGAACGCTATCTTGCGGTCTATAAGGCGACGGAAGCTGCGGATTGCGGCACATTCTGCAAAGATATCGGCGAACAGTTCCTGGATGCTTCGGTGATTAGTAATGTGGAGGAGATTATTTCCTGCGCCAAAGCAATGATTTCGGATAAAGTGACTATTTCCTTTGACCCAACTCTTGTCCGGGGTATGGGTTATTACACCGGGCCAATTTTTGAGGTCAGCATCAACGGCTACAATTTCTCAATTGCCGGCGGCGGAAGATACGATAAGATGATTGGCAAATTCAGCGGACAGGATGTCCATGCCACAGGCTTCTCCATTGGTTTTGAGCGGATTATTACGATTTTAAAAGATAAAATGAATGACGGCGCAAAAATCAGCGGAGAGAATCAGGCAATTCTGATTGCAAAGGATGTTCCGCTGGATAAAAAGATTGCTTTATTTAAAGAGGCAAAGGCATTGCGCGAGGAGGGCGCCATTGTTACGATTCAGCCAATGCGCAAGAATGTCAAACAGCAGATTACAAAGCTTGAAAATGAAGGCTTTACTAATTTCAGAAAAATCTATAAGGATTAATCATAAGGAGAGAAGAAAAAATGTCTGAATCAATGAAGGGATTAAAGAGAACCCATCGTTGTGCGGAGTTGGACAGCGCCAATGTGGGCGAAGTCGTTACCGTGATGGGATGGGTACAGAAAAGCCGGAATAAGGGCGGTATTATATTTGTCGATTTGAGAGACCGCAGCGGCCTTCTCCAGATTATTTTTGAAGAAGCAGATGCCGGAAGTGAAAATTTTTCCAAAGCCGAAAAACTCCGCGCCGAGTTTGTTGTGGCTGTAGTCGGCCGTGTGGAACGGAGGGCCGGCGGCATTAATAAAAACCTGAAAACCGGTGAAATCGAAATCCGGGCAACGGAACTTCGTATTTTATCTGAATCCGAGACACCGCCGTTTCCTATTGAGGAAAACAGCAAGACAAAAGAGGAGCTGCGTTTGAAATACCGTTATCTGGATTTAAGACGGCCGGATTTGCAGAGAAATCTCATGATGCGAAGCAAGGCGGCAACGGTCATCCGGAATTTCCTTTCGGAAGAAGGCTTCCTTGAGATTGAAACGCCGATTCTCGGAAAGAGTACGCCGGAGGGCGCCAGAGATTATCTTGTGCCGAGCCGTGTACACCCTGGTAATTTCTATGGTCTGCCTCAGTCGCCTCAGTTGTTTAAACAGCTTCTGATGTGTTCCGGCTATGACCGTTATTTCCAGATTGCAAAATGTTTCCGTGATGAGGATTTGCGCGCGGACCGTCAGCCGGAATTTACCCAGATAGATATGGAATTATCCTTTGTGGATGTGGATGACGTGATTGAAGTGAACGAACGGCTTCTGGCCCGTCTCTTTAAGGAGATTATCGGGCTGGATGTGCAGCTGCCGATTCCGCGTATGACCTGGCAGGAGGCTATGGACCGTTTTGGCTCAGACAAACCGGATACCCGTTTCGGCATGGAGCTTCAGGATGTGAGCGATGTGGTTAAAGACTGTGAATTTGTCGTATTCAAGGGCGCTCTTGAGGACGGCGGTTCGATTCGCGGCATCAATGCCAAAGGACAGGGCGGTATGCCGCGTAAGAAGATTGATGCCCTTGTGAAATTTGCAAAGGATTACGGCGCAAAAGGTCTTGCCTATATCGCAATTCAGGAGGACGGCACGGTAAAATCCTCCTTTGCCAAGTTTATGAAGGATGAAGAGATGAGCGCCCTGATTCAGGCCATGGGCGGCGAGAACGGCGATTTGCTTCTCTTTGCTGCTGATAAGAATAAAGTTGTTTATGATGTTCTCGGCGCGCTGCGTTTGGAACTGGCGGATAAGATGGGCCTGATTGATAAAAATAAATTCAATTTCCTCTGGGTAACCGAGTTCCCGTTGCTGGAGTGGTCTGAGGAGGAGGGCCGTTACACCGCAATGCACCATCCGTTTACCATGCCGATGGAAGAGGATCTGCAGTATATTGACAGCGATCCGGGCCGGGTTCGCGCAAAAGCCTATGATATCGTGCTGAACGGTACGGAAATCGGCGGCGGCAGTGTCCGTATTTTCCAGAATCATGTCCAGGAAAAAATGTTTGAGGTTCTTGGCTTCGAAAAGGAAGATGCCTATGAACGTTTTGGCTTCCTTTTGAATGCTTTCAAATATGGCGTTCCGCCTCATGCGGGTCTGGCCTATGGATTTGACCGTCTGATCATGATTATGGCCGGTATGGACAGTATTCGTGATGTTATCGCCTTCCCGAAGGTGAAGGATGCGTCCTGCCTTATGACGGATGCGCCGAATGTGGTTGACGCCGTTCAGTTAAAAGAACTTGGAATTGATATTGCCGTGGAAGAAGAGATGTGATATTCTGTTACGGTAAAGTGATATAACAAATAAAATCATGGAGGTACAAAATGTATTCATTAGATGAATTGAGAAACACAGATGCAGCGATTGCCCAGGTGATTGAAGACGAATTAGCCAGACAGAATTCCCATATTGAGCTGATTGCATCTGAAAACTGGGTAAGTCATGCAGTTATGTCAGCGATGGGAAGCCCATTGACCAATAAATACGCAGAAGGCTATCCGGGAAAACGTTATTATGGCGGCTGTGAATGCGTTGATGTTGCTGAAAATTTGGCGATTGAGCGGGCGAAAGAGCTTTTTGGCTGCGATTATGCGAATGTTCAGCCCCATTCCGGCGCTCAGGCGAATCTGGCGGTATTTTTTGCCATGCTGGAGCCTGGGGATACAGTAATGGGTATGAACCTCGATCATGGCGGTCATTTGACCCATGGAAGCCCGGTAAATATATCCGGTAAATATTTTAAAATTGTACCTTATGGTGTAAACGATGAAGGTTTTATTGATTATGATGAACTTCGCCGTATTGCGCTGGAAGCCAAACCAAAGCTGATTGTAGCCGGGGCCAGCGCTTATGCAAGAACGATTGATTTCAAAAAGTTCAGAGAAGTAGCCGATGAAGTGGGCGCATATCTGATGGTGGACATGGCTCATATTGCGGGCCTTGTTGCAGCAGGACTTCATCCAAGTCCAATCCCATATGCGGATGTGGTGACGACAACAACACATAAAACATTGCGGGGACCTCGAGGCGGCCTGATTCTTGCCAATGAAGAAGCGGCAAAGAAATTTAATTTTAATAAAGCAGTATTCCCTGGAATCCAGGGCGGTCCTCTGATGCATGTCATTGCTTCAAAAGCCGTATGCTTTAAAGAAGCGCTTTCTGATGAATTCAAAGCCTATCAGAAACAGATTATTGACAATGCTCAGGCGCTGGCAAAGGGACTTATGTCCAGAGGTGTGGATATTGTTTCCGGCGGTACGGACAATCATCTGATGCTGGTTGATTTGAGAAGCCTGAATCTGACCGGAAAACAGGCGGAAAAAATGTTGGATGAAGTGAATATCACATGCAATAAGAACACGATTCCAAATGACCCTCAGTCTCCATTTGTCACAAGCGGCGTTCGTCTCGGCACACCGTCGGCGACAACCCGTGGATTGAAGGAAGCGGATATGGACGCTATTGCGGAAGCCATTGCACTGACATTAAAGGATTTTGATGCAAATAAAGAGAAAGCAAAAGCCATTGTTGATGGAATTACAGCAAAATATCCATTAAACTAGAATAAGTATGAAATGAACAGGCCCCGGTCATAGCGCCGGGGCTTTGGCGTGAGACAGGAGATGAAGAAAATGAAAGTATTGTTAATCAACGGAAGTCCCCATGAACATGGGTGTACAAACAGGGCTTTGGAGGAAGCTGCGGCATCTTTAAAGGCAAATGGTGTGGACAGTGAGATTTTCTGGATTGGCAAAGGAAATATCCATGGATGTATTGCCTGCTATCAATGCGGCGGTAATAGTAACCATTGTGTTTTCGATGATGCAGTGAATCAGGCATTGGTAAAAATGCAGGAATCAGATGGCCTGATTGTGGGCTCCCCGGTTTACTATGCGTCTTTAAATGGCGCTTTGAGCGCTTTTTTGGACCGGATGTTCTGCTGCGGCGATTGTTTTCACCATAAGCCGGCCGCCGCGGTTGCTTCAGCCCGCCGTGCAGGAACAACAGCTACGCTGGATATCATTCAGAAATATTTTACGATCAGCCAGATGCCGCTTGTATCTTCCCAATATTGGAATATGGTTCACGGCTCATGCCCGGAGGATGTGGAAAAAGATTTGGAAGGACTTCAAACCATGCGTACCCTCGGGCAGAATATGGCCTGGATGCTGAAATGTATTGAGGCCGGAAAGAAGGCGGGAATTGACATTCCGGAAACAGAAGCAAAGATTAAAACGAATTTTATTCTTTGACAGTTTTGAATGAGTGTAGTATGATAAAAACACGATATTCTTTCTTCGGGAATGAGGAATTCTCTACTGGCGGTAAAGCCCGCGAGCGAAAGCTAATCCGGTGGGACTCCGGAGCCAACAGACAGTCTGGACGGGAGAAGAAGATGTATCACCAGGGCTGGATATAATCTTTCTTTTCTATGTATTCGGATGAAAGACATAAATAGGACATCCAGTATGGAAATGTTTTTAAGTTTCTCTGCTGGATGTTTTTGTATGTACCTTTTCGGGCATCCCCTATGTCAGATGCTTCGCATGGGCGCGCTTCGTCAGGCTTCGCGCGATAAGGTATGAATATTTCTGTATATAGATATTTTTGTGTGCGGATACGATTAAGATTATATTCGGATAATTCATCTTTTACGAAAAGGAGAGGGAGTGTTTAAATGGAGGAAGTAAAAGAACTAAAAAATCCATTGGAAACGGAGCCAATCAGCCGGTTGATTTTAAAATATTCGGTGCCTACGGCCCTGACATTGATGGTCAATTATCTCTATAATATTGTCGACCAGATGTTTGTCGGCCAGGGGGTTGGAATTACGGGAATGGCGGCGACCAATGTGGCCTTTCCTCTGACAATTATCGCCACGGCGCTGGGACTTTTAATCGGAGACGGCGGTGCGGCGAACATCAGTCTCTGCCTGGGGCGTAAAGAGCAGGAAAAAGCCGATAAAATTGCGGGCCATGCAGTGACCATGCTTATTATTGCCGGTGTGTCACTTTGGCTTGTGAGCAGCCTGTTTGCGCCGGGGATTGTTCGTATTTTGGGCGCGACGGAGACAGCTTTCCAGAATTCTCTGACATACACCCGGACAATTGCCTGGGGTCTGCCCTTTTTAATGCTGTGTACATCGCTTACGGCGATTATTCGTGCCGACGGTAATCCTAAGTATACGATGAAATGCATGATGACAGGGGCATTTATCAATATTGTGCTGGACTGGTTATTTATCTTTCCGTGCCATATGGGCGTATTTGGCGCCGGACTTGCCACAGTCATCGGACAGATTGTGTCCGGAAGTCTCTGTTTTGCTTATCTGAGAAAATTAAAAACAGTGCATATACATAAAGAGGCTCTGAAGCTGACGGGGCCGTTGGTGGGAAACATACTTTCACTGGGCTTTCCGAGTTTAATTACCCAGATTATGACTGCGGTTGTCCAGATTATTATGAATAACCTGATGCGGATTTGCGGAGCCCAGACTGTCTTTGGAAGCGATATTGCCCTGTCGGTGTATGGGATGATGATGAAAATTTATCAGATTGCCCATGCCATGTTTGTCGGGGTGTCCTCCGCAACCCAGCCAATCAACGGCTATAATTTCGGTGCGAAACATTATGACAGGGTTCGAAAGACATATAAAACGGCGGCGGCCATTGCAATTATTATTTCGGTTGTGTGGTTTGTTGTTTACCAATTGCTGCCGGGTCAGATTGCCGGCCTTTTCGTATCGGGCAATCCTTTATATACAGAATGCGCAATCCATTGTTTTCGGATTTATATGATGGCATTTTTCCTTTATGGTCTCCATATGACGACGGCTTCTTTCTTTCAGGGAATCGGGAAACCATCGAGGGCCCTTATCATCTCAGTGGCGCGCCAGGCTGTGCTCATGATTCCTTTATCCCTTATTTTATCGGGAAAATTTGGCCTTGACGGGGCTTTGATGGCTGCGCCGGTGACGGATACACTGGTTTTTATTCTGGCTCTGGGGCTGGCTGTCAGCGAATTTAAACAGTGGAAAAAGAACGGATTTTAAGAGAGAGGTTGACTTATGAGAAAATATTTAAAATATATCATACTGGCTGTTTTAAGCACTTTGCTTCTTCTGAGCGGAGGCTGTTCAAAAAAAGATAATGCGGCAGGAACTCCGTCAGACACGGCGGCTGCAGCGGAAACGGCAGTGACAAACGCCGCATCAGAGGACGAAACGGAGGATGGAGCAGCCCTGGATGAAGGCGGTTCCTATACATCGAAGGAGGATGTGGCGCTCTATATTTATACCTATGGAAAGCTGCCGGAAAATTTTATCACGAAAAAAGAGGCGAAAAAACTCGGATGGGATGGCGGTTCATTGGAGCCTTATGCTCCGGGCATGGCAATTGGCGGCGACCGATTCGGAAATTATGAAGGCCTGCTCCCGGAAGAAGACGGAGTGACCTATACCGAGTGCGATATCGACACCGTGGGCGCCAAATCGCGAGGGACAAAGCGGATTGTTTTTTCTAATACAGGAAATATTTATTATACGGAAGATCATTATAAAACCTTTGAACAGCTTTACGGGGAGGAATAGCCGTGAAAGAAATCACATTAGATGGGAAATATCTGCAGCGAACCGAGGCGGGACATTTATACTTAATGCAAATGCTTGATTTTCCGGAGTATTATGGCAAAAATATGGATGCCCTTTATGATCTGCTGACGGAAATTGCCGAACCCGTGGCCATCCGGATAGAAAATCTTAATGCGATGGATATGAAAATACGGCGGGTATTTCAGGAGGCGGCTTTGGATAACGAAGGGGTGCTTTTCGTGAAATTTGTCGACAAATAAACCGGTTTCTGCATCACGCTTCGACAGGTTTCTCAAGCGACTTATGTTAATCTTTCATTGTAAGATAAAAGAAATCATGATACAATGAAGGAGGAAAAGAATTGAAGAACAATAATAATCAAAAACCTGTACGCAAGCCGTTAAATAAATTAACATTGCTCGACCGCTTCCTTTTTGATACGGCCATGAGTGACCCGGAAATCTGCCGTAATATCCTTTCAATTATTTTTGGAGACAAAGAAGTGCCGCCAATCCGAATCGGAATTGCCGAGAAGACAGAGGAACCTTATTACGATTCCCGGGCGGTACGGATGGACTTGCTGGCTGTCGATGAGAATGAAGTGATTTATGATGCGGAGGCCCAGAAGGAAAATAAAGGAAAACGCTTCCTGCTGAGGCGCAGCCGTCTGTACCAGTCGGCCATCGATGTCAATCTTCTGGAACCGGGAGAATTCGACTTTGGAAATATGAATGATGTCTATGTAATCTTCATTGCGCCCTTTGATCTGTTTGGAAAAGAGAAGTATCGATACACCTTTAGAATGACATGTGATGAAGTCCCGGGGTTGTCGATGGACGATGGGGCAGTGCGAATTTTCCTGAATACCCATGGAAAGAATGATGAGGAAGTGCCGCCGGGGCTTGTTGAATTTCTTCACTATGTGGAAAACCCGGAGCAGCAGGAAAAGGAGATTCAGGATGAGCGTGTACGGAAGCTTGCAGGCCAGATTGAAATGCTGAAAAACAGCCAGGAAGTGGGTGTAAAGTATATGCGGTTATGGGAAGAATTAGAAGAGGCGCGCCGGGAAGGCCTGACAGAGGGAAAGGAAGCAGAACGGTTGAAATCCATAAAAAAATTGATGGAAACCATGGGATGGACATCAGAACAGGCCATGGATGCTTTGCAGATACCGGCAGAGGAGCGGGAGAAATACAGGAATTGAATGAAAAATCTCCAGGTTATGAAGAAATAATCCATAACCCGGAGATTTTGTTAGTTTTTCTTCTTTAATTTAACTATTTCCCAGAATATATTCACCAGTATCCAGCCAATTCCGGTGGAGACCGCCACGGCATTTAATCCGAATTCAGATACAAAAATCCAGGACAAAATAACACGTAAAGAAATGTGGCTAATAGCGCCGACAAAGGGGACAGATACCCTTCCGCAGCCGTCGAAGTACCCGGCAAATGTATTTCCTGTAAAGCAAAATGGATAAAAAACGGCAATAATACGCAGGTACATTTTAGCCTGTTCACAGGCAGTACTATTCGGATTACCGATTAGGAATCCTGCGGCAGCACCGGCGGATATGTACATAATAACAGAGGAAAGGATGCCGAGTAAAAACAGGAGAAGTAAGCTTTTACGAAAAATCTTTTGAATACGCTGTTTTTTTCCTGCACCATAGTTTTGTCCAACCATGACAGAAGTGGCGGCGGCGCCGCTGTCGCCAAAAGAATTTGCAAAGCCTTCGATGCGGGTCGTTGCCGTGTATGCGGTAATAAGCTCCGGGCCTCCCGTATTGACGGCGCCCTGCACCAGCAATTTTCCGATATATAAACCGGATTGATGAAGCCCGGTGACCATTCCATAGCGGATGGTTTTGAGGAATAAGTATTTATCCATACGGCAGTCCGAACGGTGAAAAATCAGGTCTGGAAAGGCTATACGGAGGTAGATAATACATAAAACGGCAGATAAAATTTCAGCCAGTACAGTTGCAAAGGCGGCCCCGGCAATACCAAGCCCCAGTTTTTCAATAAAAAGAACATCAAGGAACATGTTGACACAGACAGAGCAGGCCAGAACCAGCAGGGATGCCCCGGTTTTTCCGATGGCTCTCAAAAGTGAGTTGTATAAATTATATAAAAATGCGGCGGGAAGCCCCAACAATATAATTACCAGGTAGTTTTTTACGTGTGGGAAAAGCTGGGAAGGGGTCTGAATGATTCGAAGGATATGAGGAAGCAAAAAAACACCTCCAAGACTCCCGAATATGGTAATCATAAGCCCTGATATCAACGCTAAAAAATGTTCATGGCGGAACCCGTTCATATCTTTCATTCCATATTGCTGTGAGAAAATTACAGATATTCCCGTACATGCCCCGACAATGGCAAATAAGAATAAATTCATCACTGAGCCTGCAATGCCAATGGCAGCAAATTCAGTCTGTCCGGCATATCGGCCAATAACCAAAGCGTCAATCGTATTATACAACTGTTGTAAAATATTACCCATAATGAGCGGAAGTGATAATTGAATCATTTGTAAGGTTATATTTCCGTTGGTTAAATCGTATTTCTTCATGATAAGACCTCTTGAATATATTTATTATTGACTTTAGTATAGCTTATTGTTAACATGTGAGTAAAACGACAATTAGGCAATATATCTGTGATAAAATGTCAAAGGAAAAGTTATGGAAATAGAGAAATATGAAGCATTGTTGTGTGCCATCGAAAAAGGGAGTTTTTCGGCTGCTGCGGAAGCGTTAGGATATACGCCCTCCGGAATCAGCCGGATGATGGCTGCATTGGAACTGGAGAATGGTTTTCCGCTTCTTATCAGAAGGAAAGAAGGCGTTGTACCAACAAAAGAATGTATAAAGTTGATGCCGCAGATCAGAGAAATAGTTTTTGAGGGTGAAAAATTAAAACAGATGTCCGCCCAAATCAGGAATGTAGAAACGGGTACGCTGACAATAGGAACAGCTTATAGTGCCTATTATGGATGGCTGTCTGAAGTTACCTCAAAATTTCATAAACAATATCCGGGGGTAGAGATTAAAATTGTGAGCGGGTACAGCGCGGAGTTAGTGGAACAAATGGAGAAACACGAAGTAGATATGGCGATTATCAGCGAGCGCAGCGGTAATCATCAGTGGATACCTCTGATAAAAGACCGGCTTCTCGCTATGGTGTCCGTCAACCATCCGGTGGCAAAGCTGAATCCTGTTCCCATAGAATTATTTGCATCGGAGTCCTATATCGATACCTATCCCGGAAAAGATATTGATAACGCTTATGTGTTTAAGCGATGCCATGTGACGCCGAATACCCAATTTTCCACTATGGATATCTATGCGACCTATTCCATGGTTGAGGCGGGCCTTGGAATCAGCATGAATAATGAAATAAATTGCAGAAATTTGACCGGCAGTATTAAGACAATTCCATTAAATCCACCCCAGACAACGGTGATTGGCCTGGCTGTGGCAAAGGACAAAACCCCAGCGGCAGCCTCCTTTATGAAATTCTCAGAGGCCTATATGGATGAACTGAAAAATATATAAAAAAGCAAAAAAACAGCAATATTCCTCAAAAAGGATAAAATAAAGCAGATATATTCTTCCGGAAAGCGTTTCAAGCTTTCCGGAAGAATATATCTGCGCCCCTTTAATAGCCCAGTTCCTCGCCGACAAGAATAATTTTAATTCTTCCGGCCGGAGCGCTGCGGCGTGTAATAACAAATTGGTTGCAAATGCAATCCGGGCTCATGCAGTTGCAGCAGCGGCCAACCTGGGTACACGGGGTGTTTCTGTCCAGGCGGATGGTATTCATCGGCGCTGCGGTATTTCGGGCACGGGCGACAGCCGCATCAAGAGTGTCGGCGACTTTATTCATGCCGGCGATAATGATAACGTTGGATGGTCCGAAAATGAGGGAAGCGACCCGGTTTCCGGTGCCGTCAATATTGACCAGCTCGCCGTCCATAGTCAGAGCATTTGTGCTCATAAAATAATAATCACAGGCAGCCACCTTGCCAAAAAATTCTTTTTTCTCTTCATCGGTTTTTGGAACTGTGCGGTCAAGGACAACACAGTCCGAGGCTTTCAGGGCCGGAATCAGGCCGATTTCATTAATGGACATGGAACCGCCCCAGGAAACGCTGGCGCCGGGAGTGACAAAGCGCAGGGCCATTTTCAAAGCATCTTCGCCGTTATCCACATAGTAAGCTTCCATACCGCGCTTATCTAAATTCTTAATCAGAGTTTCAGCAGCGGTTTCATAAAATTTCTTTTTTGGGTTCATTAAATCACGCTCCATTCTGTTTTTTGATAATAGTATATCACCTTTTGTTTTGATGGTACAGAAAAAAGTCGGACTTCCGTGTCACTTAAAATCGTGGTATACTGTGAACACTTGGCGTGGTATACTGTGAACACTTAGCATGGTGTTATAGGAGCACCTGCGAAATAGGAGTAAGGAGAATTTATGTCGAAATCATTATATATTGCCGAGAAACCAAGTGTGGCCAGGGAATTTGCCAAAGCGTTAAAGATTAAAGGTAAAAGTTATGATGGCTATATGGAATCAGAGGAGTCGGTGGTGACCTGGTGTGTCGGCCATCTGGTGACAATGAGTTATCCGGAGGCTTATGACCCGGCGCTGCGGCGGTGGTCCCTGGATACATTGCCTTTTATTCCTAAAGAGTTTAAATATGAGGTTATAGACTCGGTAAAAAAACAATTTGATATTGTGAGCCGTCTTCTGAATCGGCCGGATGTCGGGACTATCTATGTCTGTACCGATTCGGGGCGGGAAGGTGAGTACATATACCGGCTGGTGGACCAGATGGCCGGCGTGAAGGGAAAGACGAAAAAACGTGTCTGGATTGACTCTCAGACAGAGGAAGAGATTATGCGGGGTATCCGGGAAGCTAAGGACATATCGGCCTATGATAATCTGGCTGCTTCGGCTTATCTGCGTGCCAAAGAAGATTATCTGATGGGCATTAATTTTTCCAGGCTTCTGACGCTTAAATATGGACCGTCCATTTCCAGTTTTATGCGGACAAAGCGCACCGTCCTTTCTGTGGGGCGGGTAATGACCTGTGTCCTTGGCATGGTTGTCCGCAGGGAGCGGGAGATTCGGGCTTTTGTGAAAACGCCTTTTTATCGGGTGCTTGCAAAACTGGAAGTTCAGGGGCGCGAGATAGAGGCCGAGTGGCGGGCCGTCGAGGGTTCAAGATATTTTGGAACGCCGGCGCTCTATAAGGAAAATGGCTTCAAAAGGCAGGAGGATGCGAAAACGCTGATTGCGGAACTTTCAGCCATCCCGCCTCAGGCTATGGTGATTGAAAAGCTGGAAAAGAAGAAAGAGAAAAAAAATCCGCCTTTATTATTTAATCTGGCGGAGCTGCAAAATGAGTGTTCCCGGCTTTTTAAGTTGAGTCCCGATGAGACATTGAAGGTTGTCCAGGAACTTTATGAAAAGAAGCTGGTGACCTATCCGAGAACGGATGCCCGCGTCCTTTCAACAGCCGTGGCAAAGGAAATTTATAAAAATATCAGCGGTCTTCGAAATTTTGCGCCCGTGTCTGATTTTGCCAAAGAGGTTTTGGAGATGGGAAGCTATAAAAATATCGCAAAGACCCGCTATGTGAATGATAAGCAGATAACGGATCACTATGCCATTGTGCCGACAGGGCAGGGGCTTGGCGCCCTGAAATCTGTCAGCCGAACAGGATTCAGTGTATATACGGTGATTGCCAAACGGTTTTTAAGTATATTTTATCCGGCGGCGGAATATCAGAAAATCAGTCTTGTTGTCAGCAAGGATAGGGAAAGGTTTTTTGCCGGTTTTAAAGTGCTTCTTTCAGAAGGGTATCTCAAAGTGGCCGGGAAACCGAGTGATAAATCGGCTGATAACGAAATGGATGCAAAGACGGCGGATAAGCCCGGGACCGGAGAAATCACAGGGATGGACAAGGCCTTTCTGGAAGTTTTGAAAACTTTGAAAAAAGGCATTTCTTTGCCGCTGAAAGAATTATATATAAAGGAAGGCGAAACAACGCCGCCGAAACGGTACAACTCGGGAAGTATGATTCTCGCCATGGAAAATGCGGGGCAGCTTATCGAGGATGAGGAATTGCGGGCCATGATTAAGGGCAGCGGTATCGGTACAAGCGCGACCCGGGCTGAAATTTTAAAGAAACTGGTGACAATTAAATATCTGGCCCTGAATAAAAAGACCCAGATAATTACGCCGACAAAGCTTGGTGAAATGGTTTATGATGTGGTGGACAGTTCCCTGCGGGCATTGCTGAACCCGGAATTGACAGCCAGTTGGGAAAAAGGGCTGAATTATGTGGCCGAGGGAACGATTACGCCGGAAGAATATATGGAGAAGCTGGACCGTTTTGTGTCACTTCGCACAGAGTATGTGAAGCAGCTGAACAATCAGTGGATGCTCCGTGAGAAATATGAAGCTCTCTCTAAAAATTACGAAAAAAAATAGACTTTGAAACCCCGGAGTGTTAAAATAATAATATTTAGTAGGTTAATATAAAAATTTGGAGGTAGATTATGTGCGGCATTGTTGGATATATTGGTAAAGCCCAGGCGGCCCCGATTCTCCTGGACGGCCTGGCTAAGCTTGAATACAGAGGCTATGATTCGGCAGGCATTTCTATTTTCGATGGTGAAAATATTGAAACAGTAAAAACAAAGGGAAAGATTAAAGATTTGAGGGAGCTGACCCATGATGGGGCGGATTTGGCCGGCACCGTCGGCATCGGTCATACCCGCTGGGCGACTCATGGGGAGCCTTCGGATGTGAATTCCCACCCGCATGTGAATGCAAGCGAAACGATTGCTGTCGTCCATAACGGGATTATAGAGAATTATTTGGAATTAAAAAAACGTCTTTTGGACAAAGGCTATGTGTTCCAGTCAGAAACAGACACAGAAGTTGTCACGCTTCTTCTGGATTACTATTTTGACGGCGATTTGTTAAAGACTTTAGCGAAAGTCATGAGCCGTATCGAGGGTTCTTATGCCCTTGGAATTATTAATAAGGATAATCCGGATGAGATTATCGCAGTTAAAAAAGACAGCCCGCTGATTGTCGGCCTTTCTGAAGACGGCAATTATATTGCCTCGGATATCCCGGCTGTTTTGAAACATACCCGGAAAATTTATATCCTTGAGGACGGGGAGATTGTTAAGCTGACCCGGGATAAGGTGACGGTGTATAATCAGGATTTAGATATCGTTGAAAAAGAAGTGACAGAAATTCAGTGGGATGTTTCCGCGGCGGAAAAAGGCGGTTATCAGCATTTTATGATGAAGGAAATCCATGAACAGCCGAAGGCCGTGCGGGATACGATTTTCCCTCGCTTGAGAGAAGATGAAGTGTTTATCCATGAGCTCCGGATGACGGAAGAGCAGATTAAAGATTTGAAAAAAATCTTTATTATTGCCTGCGGTTCGGCTTATCATGCCGGAGTTACCGGAAAATATGTGATTGAAGAGTTATCCCGGATTCCTGTGGAAGTGGATCTGGCATCCGAATTCCGTTACCGCAATCCGATTCTGGAGGATAATACCCTTGCGATCATTATCAGTCAGTCCGGCGAGACGGCGGATACGCTGGCGGCCATGCGGGAAGCAAAGCGCAAAGGCGTCCGCACGCTGGCGGTTGTCAATGTGGTTGGAAGTTCCATTGCCAGAGAAGCGGATGACGTCCTTTATACCTGGGCCGGCCCGGAAATTGCCGTGGCTACGACAAAGGGTTATACGAGCCAGCTTTCCGCGCTGTATCTGCTTGCCCTTCATTTCGGAAAGATTCGCGAGAAGATTTCCAGAAGTGATTATCTGGAAATGATTCAGGAATTGAAAACTTTGCCGGATAAGATTGAGAACATGCTTCAGGATAAAGAGAAAATCCAGTATCTTGCAAATCAGTATATCGGGCTGAAAGATGTATTTTTCCTGGGAAGAGGAATTGATTATGCCAGTGCGCTGGAAGCTTCTCTGAAACTTAAGGAAATTTCCTATGTACATTCCGAGGCTTATGCCGCCGGAGAATTAAAACACGGCACGATTTCTTTGATTGAAGATGGAACGCTTGTGGTTGCTTTGGTAACTCAGGAGCAGCTTTACGGCAAAATTGTCAGCAATATTGTGGAAGTAAAAACCCGGGGGGCCTTTGTCCTTGCGGTGACAAATGAGGATAATACAGATATTGAGAAAAATGCGGATTATGTATTTTACATCCCAAAAACAAATAAAAACTTTACCGGTTTGATGGCAACAATCCCGATGCAGTTATTTGCTTATTATGTGGCTGTTGCTAAAGGCTGTGATGTGGACCAGCCAAGAAATCTGGCAAAATCTGTAACAGTGGAGTAGGAGAGAATCATGGAAGGGTTAATGATTAAAGATTTGTACAATCTGGAAGAGACGATTGCGGCAGATTTATTTGACGGGGTAGATTATCCGTGGCAGGTGCTGCCGAAAATCGGAGAATTTATTTTGAAATTAGGTCCGACATTGCCGAAAGAGGAATATGACCAGGTGGGCGATGATGTGTGGATTGCCAAAAGCGCTGTCGTATTTCCGTCGGCCTATGTCCATGGTCCGGCGATTATCGGTAAAGAAGCGGAAGTGCGCCATTGTGCATTTATCCGTGGAAATGCTATTGTCGGCGAAGGGGCTGTTGTAGGAAACTCCACGGAGCTGAAAAATGTCGTATTATTTAATAAGGTGCAGGTGCCTCACTATAATTATGTGGGAGATTCTATTTTGGGTTATAAAGCCCATATGGGTGCAGGTTCCATCACTTCCAATGTGAAAGCCGATAAGATGCTGGTGAAAGTGACGGCCGGAAGTGAGCACATCGAGACCGGGTTGAAAAAATTCGGCGCCATGCTGGGAGATAATGTGGAAGTTGGCTGCAACGCTGTGTTGAATCCCGGAACGGTTATCGGAAGAGAATCCAACGTTTATCCGACATCGATGGTGCGCGGTTTTGTACCGGCCCGGAGTATTTTTAAAAATACGGGAGAGGTCGTTCAAAAGAAAATTATTTGATGAATTGTATCAAAAATGCTGGACGAAACCAGTGTTTTGTGAGAAAATAAAGATAAATATGATATCATTTTAACAATGAATACTCAACTTAAATTGAAAGGAGTTATAAAATGATTTATTCACACGAAGTAGAAATGATGTGCCCGGTAGCCCAGGGTGTTGCTCATGGTGCAGCGCCGATTCCGGAAGAAGCAAAGTGGGTAAAAGCGAAGGAAATCAAAGATATTTCCGGTTTGACACATGGTATTGGCTGGTGTGCACCTCAGCAGGGAACCTGTAAATTAACATTGAATGTGAAAGACGGTATTATCCAGGAAGCATTGGTAGAGACGATTGGATGTTCCGGAATGACTCATTCCGCAGCTATGGCTTCTGAGATTCTGCCGGGCAGAACACTTCTCGAGGCTTTGAATACGGACTTGGTTTGCGATGCGATCAATACAGCCATGAGAGAACTGTTTTTGCAGATTGTTTATGGACGTACTCAGTCCGCTTTCTCTGAGGATGGTCTGCCGATCGGCGCTGGTATGGAAGACCTTGGAAAAGGACTTCGTTCCCAGATTGGTACGATGTACGGCACATTGAAAAAAGGCCCTCGTTATCTTGAAATGACCGAAGGTTATGTCACCGGTATTGCTTTGGATGATGAAGATCAGATTATTGGCTATCAGTTTATTAACTTTGGCAAGATGATGGATTTCATCAAAGCCGGTGACGACGCAAATACAGCGCTGGAAAAAGCAAAAGGTCAGTATGGCCGTGTTGAAGATGCAGTTCGTATTATTGACCCTAGAAAAGAATAATTCGAGGAGGAAGAGAAATGGCTTTATTTGAATCATATGAAAGAAGAATTGATAAAATCAACTCTGTGCTGAACAGCTATGGTATCGCTTCCATCGAAGAAGCAGAAAAGATCACGAAGGATGCCGGACTGGATGTATATGCACAGGTTAAAAAAATCCAGCCGATTTGTTTTGAAAATGCTTGCTGGGCTTACACTGTAGGCGCTGCGATTGCAATTAAAAAAGGATGCCGGAGAGCAGCCGATGCAGCCGCTGCGATTGGCGAAGGCCTTCAGGCTTTCTGTATTCCGGGTTCTGTTGCCGACCAGCGAAAAGTAGGTCTTGGACATGGAAACCTTGGAAAAATGCTTCTGGAAGAAGAAACCGAATGTTTCTGCTTCCTGGCAGGACATGAATCCTTTGCCGCTGCGGAAGGTGCGATTGGTATCGCTGAAAAGGCAAACAAAGTTCGCCAGAAACCTCTGCGCGTTATCTTAAACGGCCTTGGCAAAGATGCGGCACAGATTATTTCCAGAATTAATGGTTTTACATATGTTGAAACAGAGATGGATTACTACACAGGTGAAGTTAAAGAAGTATTCCGCAAAGCATACTCTACAGGGCTTCGTTCAAAAGTAAACTGCTATGGCGCCAACGATGTTACCGAAGGCGTTGCCATCATGCATAAAGAAGGCGTTGACGTTTCCATCACAGGAAACTCCACCAATCCAACCCGTTTCCAGCATCCGGTTGCAGGTACATATAAGAAAGAATGTATCGAAATGGGTAAAAAGTATTTCTCCGTTGCTTCTGGCGGCGGCACAGGCCGTACCCTTCATCCGGATAACATGGCGGCAGGTCCTGCTTCCTATGGTATGACGGATACTATGGGCCGTATGCACTCTGATGCTCAGTTCGCAGGTTCCTCTTCCGTACCTGCCCATGTTGAAATGATGGGCTTGATTGGTATGGGCAATAATCCGATGGTCGGAGCTACCGTGGCTGTTGCCGTTTCCGTTGAGGAAGCCGCTAAGGCTGGCAAATTCTAAAAAGCCGGGAAAATTAAGATATGAGTATATTTGGGCGTCCAGAGAATGGACGCCCTATTTCAGTTATATAGAGGACAGCACATTGGAGTGTTTGAAAGAAAGGAAAAAAAGATAATGAGTAAGTATGTTTCTTTTAATAAGATAAATGTGGTATAATAATTTCCGGAAGTTAATTGCTGAAGGGAGCAAGTCATTTTGGAGCGTAAAGAAGAATCGATAAGAAAAGCAAAGGCCAGTCTGATTTTTTCGATGCTTGTGTTTGGCACGATAGGGATTTTTGTCCGCTATATTCCGCTGTCGTCCAGCATGATTGCATTGGTGCGGGGCGTTATCGGTACTATATTCCTGCTTATTGTTTTGTGCAGAAAAGGTCCGGGAATTGCCTGGAAAGATATAAAAAGGAATTTATTTTACCTCTGTTTATCCGGGGCCTGTATCGGAATAAACTGGATACTGCTTTTTGAATCCTATCATTATACGACGGTTGCAACGGCAACTCTGTGTTATTATATGGCGCCGGTGTTTGTGACCATTGCAGCGCCCTTTATGTTTAAAGAAAGGCTGACGCGGAAAAAGATTTTTTGTATCGGGGCGGCGCTGGCAGGCATGGTATTAGTTTCGGGTATCTGGAAAACAGATATGGCCGGCGCCGGTCAGTTTAAGGGTATACTTTATGGCATTGGAGCCGCTGTGTTTTATGCCAGCGTTATTTTGTTAAATAAAAAACTCCGGGAAATTTCGGCTTATGATAAGACGATGATGCAGCTTGCGGCGGCGTCCATTATTTTAGTCCCCTATACGATGCTGACGGAAAATATATCGGAAATGACATTGACACCTATAGCATTGATATTGCTGGCAGTTGTGGGGGTTTTACATACTGGTATATCCTATACCTTGTATTTTGGTTCAATGAGTGTGCTGGAGGCCCAGACAATAGCCATTTTCAGTTATATTGACCCTATTGTGGCGATTCTGTTGTCTGCGTTTTTTTTGAAAGAACCGCTTGGAATCAGCGGGATTGTGGGAGCGATTATGGTGCTGGGAGCCGCTTTTGTCAGCGAGCTTCCGGATAATATAGAAGTTACAGGAGGAGAAAAATTATGAAAAAAATATTCAGTTTGCTGTTGGTTTGCGTTGTCTGTATGACAATGGCCGGCTGCGGCAGTGAGAAAAAAGAAACAGAGGCGGAGGCGAAAACGGCAGAGACAAGCACAGCAGAAGAGGCGATTGGCCCGAATGGTCTGAAAAAAATAGAAGTTGGCGAAGCCCTGCAAATCGATGCAAAGTACGGCAGCTATAAACTGACAGTCACAGGTATTGAAGAAACCGATTGGTGGGAGAGGAAACACCATAATGACAAGAAATCGGTTATCCTTTTGAGTTACGAAGTGGAAAATATAAATTTTTCTTCTATTCTCTCGGAAGGGGTGAAGGTTGAGTATGATCTGTTTAAGATTCTGGACAGCAAGAGAGGCGTTTTGAGTCCGTTTTTGTGGTATTTTGATGATGTTGCTGAGCCGGAAACGGTCAAACCGGGAGAAAAAGCGAGCGGAAGCATCCCTTATGTTTTGGAACGGGATTCAGAATATTTTGATGTGATTTTTACCCGGGTTACCGGAGATGTGGCTGAAGTTCGCGTTGAAATGTAAGTTTGTAAAATATTATATTTATATAGGAATTAAGGGTGTTGCGGTTAAATTCAAAATATAGTAAAATATGTTGTAAAATAATGGTAATGAGAGGGGTATTTAATGAAAATATCAACCAAAGGGCGTTATGCACTGCGTACAATGTTGGATTTGGCCATGCACGATGAAGGAACTCTGATTCCATTAAAAGACATTTCCAGTCGTCAGGGAATAACTGTGAAATATTTGGAACAGGTGATGAATCTTCTGAGTAAAGCAGGATATGTTCGGAGTGTCCGGGGGGCCGGGGGCGGTTATCGGCTGGCCAGAGTGCCTTCGGATTATACGGTTGGGGATATACTTCGGACAGCGGAAGGCAGTTTGGCACCAATCGCCTGTCTTGAGGATGAAACGAATCAATGTCCAAGAGCAGCGGAATGTTTAACACTCGGTTTTTGGGAGGGCCTGGCCGATGTGATTAATAATTATGTGGATAGTGTAACTTTGGAAGACTTAATTCAGCGGGCGCAGCAGAATAATTTTTCAATTTAAGAAATTGGTAAACAAAATCACCTTTTCGATGATATTTTGCAGTAATTATGATATACTTACTCTAGGTATTATTTGGAAAGGTGATAATTTTATGCCGTTGACAGAATGGAATAAGAAAAAAGTGGTTCTTTTTGATTTGGACGGGACATTGACAAATCCAGGGATTGGTATAACGAATTCTGTTATGTACGCATTGCGTAAATTTGGAATTGTTGTGTCTGACCGGAGGAAACTCTACAAATTTATCGGTCCGCCCCTTAAAGAATCTTTTGAAGCGTTTTATGGGTTTGAAGAAGGGAAGGCCCTGAAGGCAGTGGAAGCCTACAGAGAATATTTCAGCGATAAAGGGATTTTTGAAAATGAGCTCTATGAGGGCATTGAGACGCTGTTGAAGCGGTTGAAAGGCGAGGGTAAAATCATCGGACTTGCCACATCCAAACCGGAGATTTATGCCGGACAGATTTTGGAACATTTTGGCCTTGACGGATATTTCGATGTCCTTTCGGGAAGTACGCTGAGTGGTGAACGGACAGATAAAGGGGAAGTCATTGCCTGGGCTTTTCGGCTTTTGGAAGAAAAAACAGGACAGGCCTGTTTGCCGGAAGATATGGTAATGATCGGTGACCGGGAACATGATATTATCGGCGCAAAGAAAAACGGAATTTCGTCGATTGGCGTATTGTTTGGATATGGCAGTATAGAAGAACTGACAGGGGCCGGAGCGGATGCGGTGGCTCCATCGGTAGATAGACTGGCTGAGATGTTGACAGGGTCGGCAGAAGCCTGAATAAGAATTGGGATTTGGAAAGGGTATTCATATGAAAAAGAAAAAAATTGTAAAAAAATTACTGGCATGGCTGTGCCTGTGTCTGTTATTTATGGGAATGGCCGTATATGCGGATGAGACGGAGGAATCGGGAACCGCGGCAAGCACTAAGGAATCAGTGACGGAGGCCGCCCCAGAGAAAAAGGAAACAGAGGCAGAAAAGACAGATCTGCAGTCAGCGGAAGCGTGCAGCATAGAACAGGAAGTTAAGGTAAAAAACTGGAATCGGAGAATTTATGAGATTCAATATGTGGTTGACGGAAATGATGTCAAAGCGGCAGAAATCCGTACATATGTCGGAAAAAATTTCCATATAACCGATGGGGCAGGAAATATTTTATCCGAAGGAACTTTTATTGATAGTAATGGTGATTCTTCAGGCAATCCAAAGGACGGAAAAGTCTGTCGGGATTTTAATGGCTGGTATATTCTCTGGGAGAAACCGGATTTGAGCGGATGGGGAAGCCATAAAGTATATATTCAGGCGGATGCGGATTTTGTCGGCGGAAATAATCAGGTGATCGGAATCGAGGGAATGTCCGGAATCTATATGGCATCGGACAGCGGAACGGCAGATGTCGTTTTGGATACATGCCTGGTTAACGTGGCTGCGGAGGTAGATGCCATTGATGTGGATTTTCCGGTCATGAAGGGCATAGATTTGAGCCAGTCAGAGTTTTTGGACAAAGCGGCCGTGAAAATGGAGTGCGTCTATGGAAATCTGAGGAATCTTCCGATAAAAGTTCAATGGTATCGCGTGACGGGCGGTGCGGAAGAGCCTGTCGGAGCTATGGTCAGCAGCGCGCCTTATCATTTGCCGGAAAGTGAAGTCACGAATCTGACGGAGGCCAGAGAATATAAAGTTAAAATTTATTATAATGGCGAGGCTTCAACGGAGGAAGCCCGGATGAACAGCGATGGCCATGAAGTCCCGGTTTCGGATAAAGAACCGATGGATGAAGCCTATTTCAGAACAGAGATGGTGGGAGGACATATCACCGCGGCTGTCCAGTTAGAACAGCTTCCTTATAATAGTGATGTGTCCCATACATTCCGCTTTAAGCTGTATCGTTTTGACAGTCCGAATCAGATGATTAATGATGATACGCCGTTTACATCCTATGAAGTGGTTTTTGAGAAAAATGGGGACCAGCCGGTAAAATATCTGCATATAGAGAATCTGACGGCAGGTTGGTATACTCTTGTCCCGGAAAATCCGGAGGAAGAATTTATGGAAAATGTGGACAAGAGAAGAGACAACTGCATACCGAATTCGCGTACCGGAAGCAGCGCCGGTGTGGATTTCCATATTGGAGAGATTGTGGAAAATCAGTATAGTTGGGAAATCATTCGTTATCAGGGGCAGGACCCGGAAAATCCGCTTGGCGATAATTTCTTCTCAATTACTTATAATTATATGGAAAACTTATACGGCGTCAGTTATGCCATGAATCTGCCGGAGGGTTCTGTTTTATATGGAAATCCGCCGATTGATATCGCAAGATATCTGCCGGGAACAATGGTTTCCATTCAGGGCGGCAATGGAATGACGGCCGATGGCTGGCAGTTTGCCGGATGGGCTTTAGAAGCCGGAAACGGCGTTTACACCGCCGGTGAAAAGCTTTATTCGGATGTCTCCATCCACGGAATTTCGGTGGAGACTCAGGCGCCGATGAAGAGCGGCGGGCTGACCTTATATGGACGATGGATTCCTGTCTATTCGGTCTATTATGACGGCAATACAAATACAGGCGGTACGCTCCCGCAGGATACTAAGGGAACCGTCAGAGAGGGCAGCAACATTTACTATTCCGGCGATGAGATTAGGGTGAAAGAACCGGGCAATCTGGAAAAGGTGGATGCAGACGGAACACGCTATGTATTTGACGGCTGGAGTGTGAATCAGGATGGTTCGGGCACACGCCTGAGGGCCGGAGATAAAATAAAAGTGGCGGAGGCAAATGTGACATTCTATGCCCAGTGGCGTGTTGTCGGAACAGATAAGTATGCGGTGACCTATATTGCGTCAATTCCGAAGGATGCGCTGTTGACCGGCGTTTTGCCGCAGGATGAGGAAAAATATGAGGAAGGCGCTATTGTTAAGGTAAAAGACCATGGCGATATGGCGGTTGAGCATTATCGATTTGCCGGATGGTCGCTTACTTCCAGGGAAGATGCGCTGTATCAGTCCGGGGAGGAAATTTTTGGAACAAAGAGTGCCGGAGAAACAGTGACAGGGGCTGAAACGGCGATGAAAGCCCAGGGTCTGACCTTCTACAGCCGTTGGATTCCGCTGTATCAGGTAACTTATCGTGCCAATGCGAATACGGTGGAGAATCTCCCGGCGGATGAAAATGAATATGAAGCCGGCGATATGGTGACTATTCTTTCCGGGGATAAGATGAAGCGGGAAGGATATCAGTTTATTGGCTGGAATACAAAGATGGACGGCAGCGGTGAAAGTTACGATTCCGGGCTGAAATTCAATATGCCGGAGGGGAATATTGAACTTTATGCCCAGTGGCAAAAACTGCCTGAGCCGGAAACAGCGCCGGAAGAATCGGAGAGTATGGAAAAACCTGAAAAAGGCGGTGTGATGCCGCTGGTTATTCTGGCGATGGTTGGCGTGGTATGTATTGGAGCTTATCTTGTTTATCAGTGGATGACCCATCGGAAACGTTAGAAGGAGAGCTGTTATGGAAAAGATCAATGAAGCGATGGTCAGAGAAATCGTCAAAAAAGTGCTGGCGGAGATGATGACGGCGGAAGATTTTGTCAAAGAGAAGGATGCCAGCGGTATTCTTAAAGTAAAAACGGATACGGTTCGCTGCGAGCCTTTCAGCGATACTCCCGGAGTTTATCTGAAGGATATTGTTTCGCTGGAGGAAGCGCCGCGGATGGGCGCCGGGATTATGGAACTGGACCGTACAAGTTTTGAGTGGACATTAACCTATGATGAATACGATATGGTCATATCCGGCGTTTTAGAAATTGAAATTGATGGCCGTATCGTTACCGGTTATCCGGGAGATATCATTTATATACCAAAGGGAAGCCATATTCATTTTCAAACGCCGTCAAAGGCCAGATATGCTTATTTTGTATATCCGGCGGACTGGCAGAATGAGGCGTAAAAATTAATTGATACATATAAAACCTTCTGTTTGAGCATACTAAGCGAAAACAGGAGGTTTTTTCTATGATGAAAGAAATTCAGGAGATTAAAGGCAGAGAAGTATTGGATTCCAGAGGCAATCCGACGGTGGAAGTGGAAGTGATTTTGCGGCATGGAATCCTTGGCCGGACGATTGTTCCGTCCGGCGCATCCACGGGAATTTATGAAGCGCTGGAGCTGCGGGATGGCGATAAAAAACGTTATGGCGGCAAAGGGGTAAAAAAGGCGGTCAAACATGTCAATGAAACGATTGCAAAGGCTCTTCGGGGAATGGATGTGACAAAGCAGGGGGCGATTGACGAAGCCCTTTTGTCGCTTGACGGCACGGAAGCTAAGAAAAATCTCGGAGCAAATGCGATTCTCGGAGTATCGCTGGCCTGCGCGAGGGCCGGAGCGGCCTTTTATCATATGCCGTTATATCGCTATATCGGTGGTGTGGCCGGAACACTTTTGCCAATGCCGATGATGAATATTTTAAACGGCGGCGCCCATGCGGATAACGGTATTGATTTTCAGGAATTTATGATTGTGCCGACCGGCGCCTGCTGCTTCGCGGAAGCCCTTCGAATGGGAAGTGAAGTCTTTCACTCCCTGAAAAGCGTTTTAAACGGTATGGGCTTGAATACGGCCGTGGGAGATGAGGGCGGATTTGCCCCGGATCTGGCCAGCAATGAAGACGGACTTAAAGTTATTATGGAAGCGATTGAAAAGGCCGGATATGAACCGGGAAAGGATATCTGCCTGGCATTGGATGTGGCAAGCAGCGAATTTTATAAAGACGGCAATTACATCCTTTACGGAGAAAATAATAAAATTTTTGACAGCCAGGGAATGGGCGAATATTATGAAATGCTTGTCGGAAAATATCCAATTGTGTCGATTGAGGATGGCTGTGACCAGGATGACTGGGAGGGATGGAAAAATCTTACGTCCCGCCTGGGGCAGAAAATCCAGTTGGTGGGGGATGATTTCTTTGTGACCAATACCCGGAGACTGCAGGAGGGGATTGGCCAGAAGGCGGCCAATGCTATTTTGATTAAACCAAATCAGATTGGCACGCTGACGGAAACTATTCAGGCCGTACAGATGGCAAAGGAGGCCGGATACGGCGCTGTGATGTCCCATCGTTCCGGCGAGAGTGAGGATACGACCATTGCGGATTTGGCGGTTGGATTAAATTGCGGCCAGATAAAAACCGGCTCTCTCTCCCGGACAGACCGTCTCGCAAAATACAATCAGCTTCTCAGAATCGAGGAAGAGCTCGGAAAAGCCGCAAGATTTGAGAATCCTTTTATTGACAAAAGCAGATGAAGTCACTATAATAAGTAGACAAGCGGACACTTTGCTCCGGCGAAGTGTCCGGTTTTAAAACATAAGGGAAGGTGCAGGTATGGAACAAAAGAGAGTTTTTTCACTGTTGGTGGATAATACTTCCAGTGTTTTAAGCCGTGTATCAGGACTTTTTACCCGCAGAGGATATAATATTCACAGTATTTCCGCCGGTACGACGATGGATCCCAGATTTACCCGGATTACGGTTGTTGTTGATGGGGACGATTTGATTTTCGAGCAGATTGAGAAGCAGATGCGCAAGATGGTGGATGTCATTGATGTTAAGACCCTCAAGGAAGGCGTTTCTGTTTGCCGTGAATTGATTATGATTAAAATTCGGGCGAGCGCAGAGGATCGGCAGGCAATTTTGTCGGTGGTTGATATTTTCCGGGCAAAGGTCGTGGATGTGGGTATTGATTCTATGATTATTGAGCTGACAGGCAATCAGTCAAAATTGGATGCCTTTATTCGCCTTGTCAGCGATTATGAAATCCTTGAGCTGGCCCGGACGGGTGTGACCGGTTTGTCCAGAGGCTCGGACGACGTAAAGTTTTTATAGCTCCATAATAATATTCCGTCTGATGCACAATGAAGTGTACAGCTCTGTATTATTAGAAGATACATATTAAAAGATTAACAGTAGGAGGAAATTAAAATGGCTAAGATTTTTTATCAGGAAGACTGTAACCTGTCTCTCTTAGAGGGTAAGACGATTGCAATTATCGGTTATGGCAGCCAGGGACATGCACATGCGTTGAATTTGAAAGAGTCCGGATGTCATGTTATCATCGGACTTTATGAAGGAAGCAAATCATGGGCAAAAGCAGAAGCTCAGGGATTTGAAGTGTTTACAGCAGCAGAAGCTGCAAAACAGGCAGATATCATCATGATTCTTATTAATGATGAATTACAGGCAGATATGTACAAAAAAGATATCGAGCCAAACCTGGAAGAAGGAAACATGTTAATGTTTGCTCATGGTTTCAACATCCATTTCGGATGCATCGTACCTCCAAAATATGTTGACGTTACAATGATTGCTCCAAAGGCTCCGGGACATACTGTAAGAAGCGAGTTCCAGGAAGGCAAAGGAACACCTTGCCTTGTTGCTGTATATCAGGATTACACCGGCAAAGCTCAGGAGATGGCTTTGGCTTACTCTCTTGGTATCGGCGGTGCAAGAGCCGGCGTTCTTGAAACAACTTTCAAGACAGAAACAGAAACTGACCTCTTCGGTGAACAGGCTGTTCTCTGCGGCGGTGTTTGCGCATTAATGCAGGCTGGTTTCGAGACATTGGTTGAAGCAGGTTATGACCCAAGAAATGCTTATTTTGAATGTATCCATGAAATGAAACTGATTGTTGACCTTATTTATCAGAGTGGTTTTGCAGGAATGAGATATTCTATTTCCAACACTGCAGAATACGGCGATTATATCACAGGTCCTAAGATTGTTACAGAGGATACAAAGAAAGCTATGAAGAAGATTCTTGCAGATATCCAGGATGGTACATTTGCAAAAGACTTCCTGTTAGATATGTCTCCGGCAGGACGCCAGGTTCACTTCAAAGCTATGCGTGCTAAAGCAGCAGCGCATCCATCTGAAGTTATCGGTGAGGAAATCCGTAAACTGTACAGCTGGAATGGCGAAGGAAAATTAATCGATAACTAATTTTTGGACTTGACAAAAATAAGCTGTCACGTTAGAATCTGTATCAGAACATATGACTGACGGATTTAGTGGAAGAACCACGTGAAGTATGTTTGTATATTAAGCCGACCGTCTGGGCATCAGCCCAGGCAGTCGGCTGTTTTTGTATGTAAAGGAGGTTAAAAAATGACACTCGGGCGAATTCATTCAATTGAATCAATGGCATTGGTCGATGGACCGGGGGTTCGTTCCGTTGTTTTTTTACAAGGCTGCCATCTTCGATGTCAGTATTGTCACAATCCGGACACATGGTCTATGACAGGAAATAATATTCAGGAAATATCGGCGGAGGCGCTTGTGAAGCGGTTAGCGCGTTTTAAGCCTTATTATGGAGATAAGGGCGGCGTGACTTTTTCCGGCGGCGAGCCATTACTCCAGAGAGATTTTCTTCAGGAAGCGCTGCTGCTGTGCAAGGCGGCCAGCCTGCATACCTGTCTGGACACGGCGGGCTGTGGCGTTGGAGGTTATGAGGATATACTTGCATATACAGATTTGGTTCTTCTGGATATAAAACATTATACGCGTGAGGGATATCATTTAGTTACGGGTCAGGCCCCGGAGGAGTCCCTTGCATTTTTAGAAACGGCGCAGCGGATGAATATTCCGCTTTGGATTCGCCATGTGGTTGTGCCGGGCCTTACCGATGGGGATGAACACCTGAAAGGCCTTGATAATTATATTCAGACATTAAAAAATGTGGAGCGGGTGGAACTGCTGCCTTATCATGTGCTTGGCGTTCACAAATATGCGGCGTTAAAAATCCCCTATCCTTTAGAGGGTGTGGAACCAATGGAACCTCAGAAACTTTCAGACTGGCAGACACTTATGAATAATCATCGAAACGAATCTTAAGAAGAGGAGCGAAAAAAATGAGTATTGATGTGAACTGCACTGCATGGAGAGGATTTAAGACGGGCGAATGGCGGCATTTAGTGAATGTACGCAATTTTATTCAGAAAAATTATACCCCCTATGAAGGGGACGAAGGCTTTCTTGCGCCGATTTCTGAGCGGACAGAAAAGGTTTGGGCAAAAGCCAGTGATTTGATTATTGAGGAATTGAAAAAGGGCATTATTGATGTGGAGACCAATGTGGTATCCGGCATCGATAATTTTGCTCCGGGATATATTGATAAAGAAAATGAAGTAATCGTGGGTCTGCAGACAGATGCGCCGCTGAAACGGATTGTCAATCTTTTCGGCGGTATGCGTATGGCAACTTCGGCTCTGGAGCAGTATGGTTATAAGCTGAACCCTGAGATAGAGCATCATTTCCGGCTTTATCGCAGAACCCATAATGACGGTGTATTTGACGCATATCCGGAGAGGACCCGCCAGGCGCGCCATGCCGGACTTCTTACCGGTCTGCCGGATGCCTATGGACGGGGAAGGATTGTCGGAGATTACCGCCGGGTGCCATTATACGGCACGGATTTTCTGATTGAAGAAAAGAAAAAAGATTTGGTGATGATTGACGGCCCGATGACTGATGAGCGGATTCGACTTCGGGAAGAGGTTCAGATGCAGATTCGCGCCCTGGAAGAAATGCGGAGTATGGCATCGAAATACGGCTGCGATATTTCACGGCCTGCGGAAAATGCAAGAGAGGCCGTACAGAATCTTTATATGGGTTATCTGGCCGGAATTAAAGAAAATAACGGCGCCGCTATTTCTCTGGGCCGTACAGCCACTTTCCTGGATATTTATATTCAGAGAGATATCGAGGAAGGGATTCTTGATGAGCAGGGAGCTCAGGAGTTGATTGACCAGTTTATTATCAAGCTTCGCCTTGCCCGTCATCTTCGGACACCGGAATATAATGAACTTTTCGGCGGGGATCCGACATGGGTAACGGAAGCTCTGGGCGGCATGGGCATTGACGGCCGGACCCTCGTCACAAAAAATACTTTCCGCTATCTGCACAGTCTGACCAATCTTGGCACAGCGCCGGAGCCGAATATGACCGTACTCTGGAGTCAGAATCTGCCGCAGCCATTTAAGAATTATTGTTCAAAAATGAGTATCGGCACCGATTCGATTCAGTATGAAAATGATGATTTGATGCGGCCGATGTATGGGGATGATTACTGTATTTCCTGCTGTGTTTCAGCTATGGCTGTCGGCAAACAGATGCAGATGTTCGGGGCCAGAGCCAATCTGGCGAAGAGTCTGCTGCTTGCCATCAACGGCGGTGTGGATGAGAAAAAAGGTACCCATGTGATTCCAAACATTGAACACGATATGGATGATGTGCTGGAATATTCAAAGGTATTGACGAATTATAAAAAGGTGTTGGCTTACGTGGCTGAGCTTTATGTGGATACGATTAATATTATCCATTATATGCACGATAAGTATGCCTACGAATCCAGTCAGATGGCTCTGCATGATACGCTGGTTGACCGGATTGCCGCTTTTGGCATTGCAGGACTTTCCATTGCGGCGGATTCTCTGTCGGCCATTAAATTTGCAAAGGTGCGGCCGGTTCGAAATGAAGCGGGGATTGCCGTGGACTTTGAGGTTGAGGGCGATTTTCCGAAGTATGGCAATGATGACGACCGGGTGGATGACATTGCCGTGGAGATTGTATCTTATTTCTCCGCGGAGCTTAAGAAACATCCGTTATACAGAAATGGTATTCACACCCTTTCCGCGCTGACAATCACCAGCAATGTTATGTATGGAAAGAAGACCGGGGCAACGCCGGATGGACGTAAATCCGGAGAACCTTTTGCGCCGGGAGCAAACCCAATGCACGGAAGGGATATGAATGGGGCCCTTGCGTCCCTGAATTCGGTTGCTAAAATTCCATATCGGGCCGTATGCCAGGATGGGGTTTCCAATACCTTCTCGATTGTACCGAAGGCCCTTGGAAAAACAGAGGATGAGCGGGTAGCAAACCTGGTATCCATCCTCGACGGATATTTTGTTCAGGGGGCTCATCATTTGAATGTCAATGTCATGAATCGGGAAATCTTAATGGATGCCATGGACCATCCGGAAAAATATCCAACGCTGACTATTCGTGTCTCCGGTTATGCGGTCAATTTCAACCGTCTCAGCCGGGAACAGCAGCAGGAGGTTATCAAACGTACCTTCCATGAGAGTATGTAATTCTATTATAGAAGTCAAAGAGGCAGTCTTACAAAGATGTAAGATTGCTTCTTTTTTTGTAAGGCGAATCGATGGCTGTGAAATCTCCGAAGCTTTATACTTGTATTAAAGTTAAAGACAAGGAGGCAGCGATAATGAAATTGATTTGGAAGAGTATAAAGTTAGTAATTTTTTGCAAACTGCTGAAGATGATGATGGGCATCGGTCTTTTGGTATTTTCTATATTTATGTTTAAAGGTTATTCGGATTATAAAGATGCTCTGGAAAAAAAACCGCTGGCCCAGGCCATGGAAGAAATTGTGCAAAAACCGTCCTATGTTTCGTTAGAACAGGTTCCAGATATATATAAGCAGGCGTTGGTTGCGGTTGAGGACCATCGGTTTTATGACCATATGGGTGTGGATGTGATTGCCACAGGCCGGGCGGTCATCAACGACATTAAGGCCATGGATTTCGTGGAAGGCGGAAGCACCATCACCCAACAACTGGCAAAAAATATGTATTTTAGCCAGGAGAAGACGCTGGACAGAAAGGCAGCGGAAATGTTTATGGCGCTGAAAATTGAGCGGGAATACAGTAAGGAAGAAATACTGGAAGCCTATATTAACAGTATTTAGGTAATTGCGAAACTCGCGGTGCTCGTTCGTAACCTTGAACCAAAACAA
>ERZ809224.635-NODE-635-length-31551-cov-13.488475_pt1 | contig 31551 bp, 28 predicted proteins | sample MGYA00520513_ERZ809224 | MGnify/ENA primary metagenome ERZ809224 (study PRJEB31576, sample SAMEA3212658) | Homo sapiens | biome: human-gut; feature: human gut; material: fecal | place: Sweden | collected 2012 ... | reverse complement strand
CATCGCTTCCGGTAAAGCACCCGAATGACTCTCTTCCTCGAAAGCACTTTTCTTTGCGCTTGATTCTACAGCGGAATGCATGGAGTTGAGCGTACGAACAGGTTCCGGTTCAACGTGAGCAGCCACGGGCTGTACATCTCCTGCGAAGTCAGTTTCATCAAAAGCATTCTCCCGTTCGTCTGATTTTATTTTGGAAAGCTGCGAGTTAAACACACGAATGGGTTCCGGCTCAACAGGGACAAAAGTTGACTTTGCGGCGCTCGTAAGGGTGTTTCCGGCGAGGGAACCTTCTGGCACACCTATATCCGCAGTAGGTGGATCGGCCTTTTTCCCTGCATTTGCAGCCTGTGCGGGAGTGATCGCAGGAAAAACCGTTGTTTTTTCTTCTGTCAGCATATGATTTGGACGTTCAGGCCGCTTAAAGGCACTGGTGTCCGAATCGTTTGCAGTGGATGCGGAAGGCCTCCGGAAAGCTTTATCTCCATCGAGCGGAATCCTTCCGGATACGGGTGCCGGTTCTTCCTGCGCTTCCTGAGAGCGTTCCTGCTCCATATACCGGAGTTTTGCCGGGCGCACATAGCCAAATTGCAGCCGTGCGGTATCTGCCGTTTTCTCCTCAGAGGAAGTTTTTTTCGGTGTAGGAACAGCAAATTCTTCAAAAGGCAGACTCCGGCGTATGCTCTGTTCATATACATACAAAATAGCGGAAGCTGCCAGCAACGCAACGATAAGCAAAAAAAGCACCAGCAGACTCCGGCGAAAGATACGGGTAAACTTCGCCGTATCATAGATAGTGCCGGTGGTATCAATGGTGGTTCCTTTATTTGCGCTGCCTCCTCCTTCCTGCCGCCGTTGCAGCAATCCGGTAAGATCCAGCCGCATGGCATCTGTAGCATAGGCAGTCCCCGCCGGATCCTCTGCCGTGAGCACAAAGGAAAGAATACTGTTCCCTTCTGTAATATTGAATTCCTTGGAAAAAGTCGTAACACCCGTGTTCAGTTGATCATACTGAATCACAACGCCATTAAATGCATTGTTTTCCGTAAGCACTCCCTTGGTAATGGGGACTGCGGAGTAGTTGCGCATTTCAAACAGAATCGTTGCCGTCAAGGACCCGTCATCATTGAACTTGGAATTGCTCAATGTTACGATAAGCTGCAAATTGACCTGATCGGCCTCCACATAGGGTTTGATCTCATAGCTGTCTTTGCTTTCCGCAGTATAAGGCTGGCCCTGGAAATCTTTCGCTTGGATCCGGAAGGAGACCCTGCGGGGTGTGCTGGCGGCTACAGCAGCGGCTACGGTATAGGTAATGGATCGGCTCTGCCCGGCAGAAAGGTCAAAGGGCTCCTCCAGCTCCGTGCCGATTTCATCGTACAGACAAATATCCGTCATGGCATGGGTGCCGGTATTTGTCACAGTCAAAGCAAAAAGCGTTCCGCTTTCTGTAGCCGGACACTGCTGCACGGACAGGGTGAGCTCCACCTTTACATAGGTTATGGTAGCGGAGCTTTCGCAGGAAGCCAGCTGTTTTTCTCCTTTGACGGTATACTCCACAACCGGATTGATCACCGCATCCACTTCCCCCATGGTAAAAGTGTACGGCACTTCCATAGATGTACCGGCCAGCAGCTGCTCTTGCGGTAAAGGAATATAACTGCTGGATACTCCGGAATCATAAAGGCTCAAGCCGGTCATATCAAACTTTGTATCGTTTTTTAGCAGATATGTCACCTGCACCTGCGTTCCAGAAGCTGCCATCGTTTGTGTCAGCTTATAGGACAGACTCAGCTTGGGCTCGTCAAAACGTTCTATACGTACCGTAGCTGTCACATATTTTTTTACATAGGTCAGGGCTGCTTCCTCATCGGGCACTAATTCCCCGTAAGACTGTTCCAGCCAGGAAAGTCTGAAAGTCAGATCTCTATCAAAGGCATCCAAAGGAACAAACAGCTTTTGTGCTCTGAATTCCAGCACGCCCTTCCCTTCCAACGTCAGGTCTTCCTCAAAAGCCATGGATTGAGGCAGCAGCTCCCCGGAAAGCACCGCATTATGCAGCGTATAGGAATCATTGCTTGTATTTTTTAAGGTGAAGCGCAGATATGTCAGTTCCCCGGGGCCGGTCAGCTGGCATTCCGGATCCGGTTCGATGGTCATGGTTACCGGCGGCTCCGTTTCCCCATGGGAAAGACGAACCCCCATGAACACGGGGATCAGCGCCAGCAATATGCACACTATGGCCCGGATCTTTTTCATGTTTTATACTTCCACAGGAAAGGGCAGATATTGCTCCCCTTCCAATGTTCCTCTCAATGTATCGTTGGTTTTATCCCGCACCGCCAGCAGCATGTTCTCTCCTTGTTCTCGGGGTATCTCCACCCGACAGCGGATCACGTCTGCATACTCCACATCTTTCAGACTGCCAAAGCGGGTAATTATCTGTTGAAACAGCGTCCATTGCCCATATGGCACGGTAAAAGCATAAATCTGCCCGGGAGCCATGCGCACCAGCCCTGCCGCATCCAGTGCTTCTGCACAGCTGCGGGAATACGCACGCACCAGCCCGCCCGCTCCCAGCAAGATACCGCCGAAATACCGGGTAACTACGCAAAGTACATCGGTTACCTCCCGACGGCGAAGCACTTCCATCATGGGCAAACCTGCGGTACCACCGGGTTCCCCATCATCTGAATACCGGGCGCATCCGCCCCCCGGCCCTATGGAATATGCATAGCAGTTATGGGAAGCGTCCCAATGGCGGCGGCGAATATCCGCCAGAACGCCGAGTGCCTCTTTTTCCGTCTTCACAGGGAAGCAGCGCCCGATAAACCGGGAACGTTGGATGAGGATCTCCCTCTCCGAGTTTCCGGCTGCCGTAAGGTAAGGCCGCAGATTCTCTTCCCCCATGTCACGTCTCCTTTATACTTTGACAATCATCTTATCTTAGCAAAAGCGATAAAATATTGCAAGAAGACCCGGAGATTCGTTACAAAACAGACGCAATGTATTTTAAGCATGCAAGATGGATCTTTTTATTTGTACGCATCCGAGGTTCGGATAAAGATATGCGGGCTGGGCCGCCGCATCCAAGTCTCATTCCCCCTATTACGCTATTCTCCCGCCAGGCGGCGCAGCAGTGCAATCTCCTGGGCATACCCGGAAAGTTCTGCATGAGGTGTTTCCAGTACCATGGGCAAGTTTTTAAGAACCGGGTGATTCACCACACTCGCAAAAGCATCCCGACCTATATATCCCGCACCGATGGGTGCATGGCGATCCTTCCTGCTGCCCAGAGGCATCATGGAATCATTCAAATGCAGAGCCAACAGATGCTTCAGGCCTATATGCCGGTCAAAATCCTCCAGCACCCCTTCCAAATCATGCACGATGTCATATCCTGCCCCGAACACGTGACAGGTATCCAGACAGACTCCCAGCCTGTCCCCAGCTCCCGTCAAGCGAAGGATCTCGCCTATCTGTGTAAAATCACTGCCTATTTCGCTGCCTTGTCCCGCCATGGTTTCCACCGTTACGCTGATACCTTCCGCTTCTTCCAGCAGGATGCTGAGCAGACGTGCAGTTTTATCTATACCCGCCTGTACTCCCTGCCCCACATGACTGCCCGGATGCAGATTATATAGATTTCTGGGGAAACATGCTGCTCGCTTTAAATCATCTTCCAGTACCTGCCGTGCAAATTCCTCAACCCGTTCCTCTTTTGCGCAGGGATTCAGCGTATAGGGGGCATGCATAAGGATCGGACCCATGGCATTTTCCTTTAAAAACACATTCATGGCCTCAGCATCCTGTATATTCATTTCTTTTGCCCGACTCCCACGGGGATTACGCAAAAAGAACTGAAAGGTGTTCCCGCTCAATTCCCGCGCAGTCTCTGCCATGGCCAGATACCCTTTGGATGGGGAAAGATGACAGCCTGCTTTTAACATATACTTCTCCTTGACGAGTTTAAACGGAAAAGGCACGGATGTTGCCCGTGCCTTTTGGATCATTCCATGATTACTTCAGCTCCGGAAGCAGAGCTTCAAAATAGTTGAGAGCCTCCGGATTGCCCAGAGCGTCACGGTTGGTGATCTTTCTTCCGTTGACCAGATTTGTCACGGCAGATTCCACCTTTTTCCCGTTGAATGTCTTGGGAATATCGGGAACGGCAAAGATCAGCGCCGGTACATGGCGGGGAGACTGGCGAACTCGCAGTTCGGTTTTGATGCGTTTTTTCAGTTCATCGGTAAGCTCGCATCCATCCTTCAGCTGGACAAAGAGCAGTATCCGCTGATCGTCATGATACTGCTGACCAATGGCCAGAGAATCCTGCACCTCCGGGAACTTTTCCACAATATTATAAATCTCCGCCGTGCCAATGCGGACTCCGGAAGGTTTCAGAACGGAATCGGAACGGCCATAATAGCTGACGCCGCCGGTTTCGGAATGGAAACACACATAATCGCCATGGTGCCATACACCAGGGTACACCCGGAAGTATGCATTCATGTATCGCTCTCCATCCGGATCGTTCTGGAAGTAGATGGGCATACTGGGCGCCGGGATCTCGCAGACCAGCTCTCCCTGCTGATCCCTGACGGGTTTTGCGTTTTCATCATAACATTCAATTTTCATGCCCAGCCCCGGGAACTGAAGCTGTCCGGCATACAAGGGCTCCATGGGGTTGCCGATGCAGAAACAGCCGTTTATATCCGTGCCGCCGGCAATGGAATTAAAGAAATAGTCCTGCTTGATCTCCCTGTATACCCAGCGCCAACCTTCTTCGCTGAGAGCGGATCCAGTTTGAGAAATCATTCGCAGACGGCTGAGATCCGCATGCTCCTTAGGCACGAACCCAGCTGCCATAAGGGCATGCACATAGCTGGCGGAAAGACCGAATACCGTGACCTTCTCTTCTTCCAGAATCTTCCAGATGGCAGAAAGATCAGGATAAGAAGGGTTACCGTCATACAGAACAATGGAGCTGCCCGCCCCCAAAGCCGCCGCCTGCCAGTTCCACATCATCCAGCTGCAGGTAGTGATGTACAGCATCCGATCCGAGGGCTTCATATCATGATGCAGCACCAGTTCCTTTAGCTGATTGATCATCAGCCCCAGTACGGACTGCACCATACACTTTGGTTTGCCCGTAGTACCGGAAGAGAACATGACCACGGTAGGATCGTTAGCTTCCCGCGGGGTATAAACAAAAGGCTCGGGAACGGTAACATCCGTAAAATCTTCCCAGGCACTGCTCTTGGGTATATCTTTAATTCTCGCTCTGTCGCCGGCATAATGGCAGACGACCGCCTTTTCCAGGTGTTCCATACGGGAGGCCACCAGGGCAGCATTGGCTGTGGTATCAAAGGTCTTGCCCTTATACAGATACCCATCCGTGGTGAAGAGCACTTTGGGATCCACCTGTCCCAACCGGTCAAAGGCTGCGCCGGGGCCTATATCTGTAGCACAGGAACACCATACGGCTCCTACCGCAGCGGTAGCCAGCATGGCGATGATGGTTTCGGGCATATTAGGCATATAGGCGGCTACAGCATCTCCCGGCTGCAGGCCCAGTTGCCGCAGGGCAGTGGCCAATGCAAAAACTTCATGACGCACCTGCTTCCAGCTCCACTCCCGACGAATCTTATCCTCCCCGCGGAAAATAAGGCAGGCTTCTTCGGAGTCTCCGTGACGAAGCATGTTTTCTGCATAGTTCAGAGTGCAGCCGGGAAACCATTTGGCTCCGGGGAATTTATGGATATCATCTACTGTCTTTTCATAAGGGGTATAGCAGAGAATATCCAGATATTTAAACAGCAGATCCCAGAACTTCTCCGGCTCCTCCACAGACCAGGCATACAAAGCCTTATAATCCTGAAAATCTGTGCCCTCCTGCTTGTTTACCATCTGCATGAAAGCGTAAATATTAGTGTTTTCTCTGTATGCCTTGGTAGGCTTCCACAATAATTCAGCCACGGTGTTCTCCTTCCCCTTGCTATGTTTTTGCGAAGATCTTTCTGCGTACTATAAAGGTATAATAGCCTTGCTCCGGTACCATTGTCAATGGCTTCCATTATTATATTTCCCGGAAAAAGTCTTAAATTCCATATACCAGCCCCCGGTATATGACAATTGTGCTTTACCGAAGCGCAGCACATCTGTCCGCAGACATTTTATGGCGAATGTATGTGCCTCGGTACCCAAAGCGCAGACAGCTTTAATTCTTTCCTTTGCAGTACAGAATCGAACACATTAAAATCGGGTCAATGTGTTTCCTTTTCGTGAAAAATAAGTAAATTCCCCCACGCATATCTTTACGCCCGGATGCCTTGGCGTCATACTGTAAATAAAGTTAAGGAGAATTTCACACGGAAATATCCCTTTCTTTGATTTTCTGTTTACATGAGGGTATACTATGGAAACGGCTTTAAAAATATGCAAAAGACTTCATTCCTATCTGTACGCCGGCCAGTTTCATGGAAAAGTTACCGGAGTATATGACAAACGGTTGGATATGGAAACTCCTTTCGGACTCATTGCCGTGGTGCAAAGAGAGTGCCTCAAGCCCTTTTCCTGTTTGGTGGGAAGTTTGATGCCTTTTACGGCGCTGGGGATTCGTCCGGGCATGGATGTGCTGCTGGATAAGAATGGCCTGGATATTCCGCAGACGGAATTGGTAGTGGATGTGACCATGGCGGAAGATGTGGACCTTTCCATGGACGCCATGACCAACCTGTTCCTGCCCATGGATCTGAATATGCGCCTGCGCCATGTGCGGCGCGCCATTGAGCAGGGGGCAGGCAGCGAAGATCTTTCTTTACTGGCGCTGAGTCCTCGGGAAGCAGGCCCCCTGGCTCCCCTGGGAACGCAGCTAAAAGCTCTGAGCGATGGGTTGGAAGAAGGAGATATATATGCCGCCTGCACTGCCGCTGCCGCTGCCGCCGGCTTTGGTTCCGGCTCCGTTCCCGCTTCGGATATACTTCTCTCCGGCTATATGGCTGCTTATACCGCTTTAAGCTTTGCGCTGGGCCGTTCTTTGCATAGGGTACGGGAGGTCACCCGGCAGCTGGCCGCCGCTGCCGCTCAAAACACAAACGAAAACGGTGCCGCTGCCTTGCTGCAAGCCGGAGAAGGGCTGGTAGATGAAGACCGTTTTCAGCTTTTGCGATCCCTGTTTTCCGATACGGCTTACACCACTCTTTCCGGCTGCGCCATGCGCATTGCCGGAGCAGAGAGCGGTGTGAATTTCCTGACCGGAATCTGTGTGGGTATTACCGGCCAGTATCTGATGAAAACCATATGATATTTTCCCATAAGGAGGTTGCCATGACGGCAAGAAAACACCGGCTGCCCGGACTTATACTGTTTTTGACTTTTCTAGCCGGACTGCTGCCCGCCTGCACCCAGCTGGACAATGCGATTCCAGAAAACGGCATTTTGATTAACGAAGTAGTTGCCAGCAACAAACGTTCATTAACGGATGCAGCATGGGGGTCTCCGGACTGGATAGAGCTATATAACGGTTCCCAGATCCCGGTGGATCTTTCCGGATGGTATTTGACAGACAACGTGGAAAACGAAGGCAAGCTCTCCCCTCTGCCCAAGCGCAAACTGGCTCCAGGAGAATATCTGATACTTTATGCCAACGGAGAATCGGCAGAAAACTGCCTTGACTTTTCTCTCAGCCGTAAGGGGGAAACGCTGACACTGGTGAATCCCCGCCGGGAAGCTGTCACCACGCTGGAAATTCCCGCACTGGTCAAGGATGTTTCCTATGCCCGCCGATCCGACGGAAGTTATGGCTTCTGCCCCTTGCCCACCCCCGGAAAAGAAAATACCGGAGATATACTGGATGTTTGCCCTGCCTCCTCTCTGCTTGTGAAGGACGGCGACGAAAAGTACGCCGGAAAAACCTATGAGGCACTCCGCCTCACCGAGATCCTCAGCCGGGGAGAATTAGTATGGTGCGAAAGCTGCGGCAGATATGTAGATGCCATCGAGCTTTATAATCCCGGTCTGGTGACCGTAAATCTGGAAGGCTATACCCTTACCTCTCGCGAAGGAAAAAATCGGGAACACAATCTGCCCGCAGCAGAACTGGACGGACAAAAATATATGACACTATGGGGCTGCTCCGAAGGGTGCCAGCCGACGGACGGGCATGTCTGTTTGGATTTTGGTCTCTCCCGTTACGGTGAAGGGCTTTACTTATACGATCCGCTTGGAACACTGCTGGATCAGGTACAAGTGCCGGAGATGGAAAAAAATGTCACCTGGGCCCGTCGTGCAGACGATACCTGGGGGTATTGCCAGTTCCCGACACTGGGAAAAGAAAACCGTAGTGAAGACATTTTAGATACGCCTCCCTCTCCTCAAGATGGCGCCGCCCGGGCTGATACCGCCACAATGGGTACGTTGGTTGTGTCTATAAATGAAGCCTGTGCCAAAAATACGATTTCCATCACCGATCGTGACGGAGACCGCAGTGATTTCTGCGAACTGTACAATCACAGCAATACGGCGGTAAGCCTGAAAGGATGGTATCTTTCCGATGATCCTGAAAAACTGACAAAATGGGCCTTGCCAGACGTGACCATGGAACCTGGAACATACCTTATCGTATTCCTTTCCGGAAAAGAAAGCAGCGAACACGAGCTGCATGCCAGCTTCTCTTTAAGTGTGGGAGAAACTCTGACCCTGTACTGCCAGAGCAGCAATATGTACGAGGCATTGCGCATACCGGAGGTGCCGGAAGGAGCCTCTACAGGCATGGAAGAAGGCGCCCTTGTCTACTATCTTACTCCTACCCCCGGGTATGCCAATGGCCACCCCTGGCTCGCTGAAACTCAGAATTAATATAAAAGGTCTTCTCTGCCCTGCCGACCAGCCCCGGCGGGGCTTTTATTCTGCACGGATATTAAATCAGCAAGGGGCGCTGCCTATGCTGCGCCGGAATACGCCCGTTCACAACTGCTTCTCATATAAAAGCAGCAACACACATTTGAGCTGCTTCTATCGCCGAAACACAACAAGAACATAAGACCCCGAAAGCGTATGTCCAGCTCAAAAGAGTCTCCTCTTGAGTTTTCATGAATTATATTCCGTTCTCCTTCGTGACCGGGTGCTGTAGTTGCAAACGGAAAAACGGGCAGAAAACTCTTCCCGCCCGTACAAATAAAATGCTGTAAATTATCAGCTGTTTTCTGCTCGATGCTTCTCTGCTTCCCGTTCCTCAATGCGCAGACGGCTGTTGAGCACCGGCCAGGCAAAAGCTGCCCGGCTCAGTTCCAGCACAGCCAATCCAATCAATAGCAGGTATATTCCCGTATAGGGCAGCAGCAGAAGTGGGATTCCAAAGCATACTACTGTGCTGACCAGCATTAGCCCCACAGTGCTTTTGGGGCAGGCTGCCATGAATAGCAGACTGTTTTTCAGATAATGTCTGGCAGGCAGCTCCACCAGTGTCATCATAGGCAGCATATATCCCAGAAGTGTTTGCAGCAATACGGCCAACACGCCCAGCATCACATACACCATTTTGGCATTGGCTACGGCAGCCATCTCCCCGGCAAAGGAGAGCATATACCCCACCAGCCAGACGGACAGGATATACAGGCAACCAGGAAGAATCCCCTTTTTCAGATTTGCCTTGAATTCTTTTTTATAGGTGCGCATAAAGGCATACCCACGATTCCGCAGGCTTTCTACCGCTACGGCAGACAGGCCACAAAGCCCCGCCCCGGCGGGAATGCTCCCCAGCAGACTCACAAAAGCTACGGGCAGTACTCCTTCAAAAAGAACACGTCCCAAAATATACAGCAGGCATGCCGGCAGCAGACACAGCACCGTCAGCAAATTCCCGCGGAATAACTCGCTCAGATACTCCCAGAGAGTAACGAAAAAACCCACAAAACCATGGCGGGGGGCCGCATTTTCTACGGCCTCTTCGTCGGATATGGCTCTGTAAGGGCTTTTGAACAACTTCATATATGCTTCCTTTTCTTTTTTGCGCTTAACCCTTTACGGCACCTGCCACCATGCCCTCCACCAGCTGATTCTGAAACACAGTGAACACCGCAATCGGCGGAATGATAGACATGGTTATGGCCGCCCCCAGTACCCCATAGTTCCAGTCCTCTCCCTTGAGCAGGGTCAATGCTACAGAGATAGGCATGATACTCTCCCGTGTAGCCAGTGTCTTGGCAATGGTATATTCCCCCCACACATTGTAAAAGGCCGACACTATGACAATGACCAGCGCATTTTTAGCCATTGGCAGCATGATGTTCCACCAGGTACGCACTACGCCGCAGCCATCGATTTCGGCAGAATCCTCCAATTCCTGCGGCAATCCTCTGAATGTGCCTCGGGTTATGAAGATGGAGAAAGGCAGCACGCATATTATATTGGGCAGGATCAGCCCGATATAGGTATTGAGCATTCCCAGCTTGAATTCCATCATATAAATGGGGATCAGCAACGCCGTCAAAGGGAAAGTCAGCACAAACAAAATAGCCGCCAACAGAGTATTGCTGCCCTTAAAGGGAAGTCTGGCAAAAGCATATCCTGCCAGCGAAGACATGACCACTGTAATAAGCACCGTAGATACGGTCACCACAATGGTATTCCAATAAAACTTCAGGTACTTGGCTCCCCGGGCAAATACATACTCATAATTCTCCCACGTCAGCCGATGAGGGAAAAACGTCACGTCCTGCATGATCTCCTGTGATGTCTTTACCGATGTAAAAATACAGTAAAACACGGGGATAATGAACAGCAGGGATACGATCAGAAGCGCCAGCGTCACCAACAGGTTGTTTATATCTTTTTTACGCAGTTTAAAAGGCTTTTTCATTGTTTCAATCCTCTCTGGTGCTGAGCTTCATGTTCAGTACGGCAAAGACCATAACGATCACGCTGAACACAAAGGACATGGCAGCTGCATAGCCCATATCATAGTTCAAAAATGCCGTCTTGTAAATGTACATATACAGCACCTGGGTGGCATTGGCCGGTCCGCCGCTGGTCAGTACCATGGGGGTAACAAAAAGCTTCAAGGTCTGAAGCACCGCCCAGATACCTACCACCACGAAGGTTTCAGACAGGCTGGGCAAAATAATGTAAAACAGCTTTCTAAAGCCCGTAGCTCCATCCAGATCCGCCGCCTCCAGCACATCTTTGGAAATGCCCTGCAGGCCGGAAAGGAAAAGAATGGTACAGAAGCCAACCTTGTTCCAAAGGCTGACCACCACTACACATCCCTTAGCCGTATCTGCCCGCGTAAGCCAGTCAGAAGCCAATTTGGGCAGATGCAGCACCTCAATAAGAAACTTGTTGACGATACCAAAATTATTGGCCAGCATCCAGCTGAACAGCAGGCAGACCAGAGAAGCCGGCACCACAATGGGCATGAATATGGAGGTTCGATAGAACCAGCTGTGCTTCGTCTTTTTATACAGCAACAGCGCCAGCGCCAGTGCAATGACCATCATCAGCACGAACTGAATAGCAGACAACAGAAGCGTATTGGTCAACGCCTGCACGAACAGCTTATCCTTGAACATGCTGATGTAGTTTTGCAGCCCAATAAATGTGGGCTTGGAGTCAAAGGCAAAATTGTAATCGCAGAAGCTGAGATAAAACGTGTATACCAGAGGATATACCACAAACAGGAAGATAATCAGGCAGGCGGGGAGCACAAACAGGCGGCCCCACTTCTGCTTCTGCCGCATTCTGACGCTGGTGGAACGATGGTTCATACTTCAGACATTCCTTTGCTGAAAAATAAGAAGGAGCGAATAGGATAAACAATGCAAATATCGGAGCGGGGGCCCTGCACTGGCCCCCGCGTCCATGATAAGGGGTAGACGTAACGCTTACTTATCTACGGAATTCATAAGTTCGACCAACTCATTTACGATCTGATCGGCAGTAGTATTGGGATCCACCAGGCCGGCCTGGAAGATAGCGCAGGCACCGTCCAGGAACTTCTGCTCTTCGTTATAGGAAGGAGCGCCGATAGCCTTGTCCATGGAATCTTTGATGTTTGCCCAGATGGGAACAGCCTCGATGGCAGCATCAAAGTAACTCTTGATCACAGACATCTTGCCATACTGCGTGAAGGTATTAGTCTGGACATGCTCACCCAGGAGCTGTTCCGCTACAAACTGGCACACGAGATCCTGGTTGGGGGAGCACTTGGGAACCACGATATCACCGCCGAAGCCCAGGGTTCCTTTGCCGCCGGGAGTGTTGGCCAGCGTCATTGTGCCGGCGCCCAGCATATTCTCCGCTTCCATCCAACGGCCTGCAGCCTCATAGCACATGGCCAGAGTACCGGCTTTGAGCGCGTTGCGTCCGCCGGAGTTGTCGGCGAAGGTAGCGATAGAGTAGACGCCCTCCTGGACGCCCTTCTGCCAGTTGGCTACGATAGCCCGGAACTCGTCGTTGTCGATATCATAGGTCACACCGTCATCCAGCGTGATGTTGCCCTTGACGCCAGCCAGAGAGGCGGCAATGATGGTCAGCAGGTTGTTTCCAAACTGAATGGAAGCGCCCTGCTGGGTCACATTACCGTTAGCATCGCGGATGGTCAGCTTCTTGGCGAATTCATAGAATTCATCCCAGTCCTTGGGCTGGAGGCAGTTGCCCTGCTCATCCACCAGACCAGCTGCCTTGAACATATCCACGTTGCAGCTGATGGCATAGACTTCCTGAATGATGGGGAGCGCTACCTGGCGGCCCTGTACCTTGCCGTATTCCAGAACACCGTTGCAGAACTGATCCTGGGATACATAGTTGAAGAAGTTCAGATCCTTATCAAAGTCGCAGATAAGGCCTTTTGCATCAAACTGCTTGGCAAATTTCACACCGCCGTCGATGAAGACGATATCCACATCGGTGGTATCCTGCATCCAGTTGAGGGTGTAGGTAGACAGCACACTGGTATCTGCATAGGTGATGACTTCCACGTCTACATCGGGATGATCCTTCATGAAAGCTGCCGCAGCATCCTCCAGGAAGATCTTGGTGACCTGCCAGCTTTCTGCGGCAACCCGCAGCTTGCGGCGTTCCCCGGAAGTGGGCTTGTTGTCTTCGGTCTTGTTGTCCTCAGTCTTGCCGTCTGCGGGCGCTTCGGTCTTCTTGTCATCTGCAGCATCCTTCTGCCCATCTGCAGCGGGAGCGGTGCATCCTACCACAGCCAACAGCATCAGAGTGGCCAGCAGCAGCGCCAGAAATTTACGCATGTGTTTTTCCTCCGTCTTTTTTTATCATGACGCACCCCTCAGGGATGCATTTCATGCTGGGTTGGATCCGGCTTACATATACCGGTCAAGAACTTCCCGGCTGCATTGTGCGGCGGAATCCCTGTCAATAAACAGGTGGAAGTCCGGATGCGTTTTCATTAAGGTTGCGGGAATCATAGGGGTAACGGTTTCGGCCCGAAGCACAGCAGAAATTGCTTCTGCCTTAACGGCCTTGGGCACCGGAGAAACAATGGTCCTGCACTGCATGATCCTGTAAGGCGTCATGGAAATGGCCTGTTTAGGCACATCTTCCTCCGTGGCAAACCAGCCCTCCCCCACCTGCTGCTTCTTGCAGCGCTCATTGAGGTTGACTACGATATAACTCTCCCGGGTCTCAAAATCTGCCGGAGGATCGTTGAAAGCAATATGGGCATTTTCGCCAATACCGATAACGCCTACGTCAATGGGCTTTTCCGTCAGGCGGCGGGTAAGCTCGGCAATGTTCTTTTCCACATCGCCTTCACCGTTGACAAATACTGCCTCGCGGGGATGTACCAGATTCACAAACCGCTCCGTAAGGTACTTGCGGAAGGACGCAATATGAGTCATCGGCAGATCTACATATTCGTCCAGATGGAACATGGTCACTTTGGACCAGTCCACGTCCTCTTTCACAAGGGCTTCCAGTGTTTCAAACTGGCTGGCGCCGGTAGAAAGAACAATGCGGGCAAAGCCCTGCCGGGCAATGGCTTCCCTGATCCGCTGAGCAATGAGCTTTGCGGCCACCCTGCCCAGGTCTTCTTTTGTTTCGCTCAGATACAGATGCATGTTGTTTTCTCCTGTCTGCTTGATATTGCACAAAGAGTCCCGTTCAATAACGTCGGACTGCATATACAGGCTGAAGGCCAGTGGCTTCCCTTCCATTTCCTCCAGCAGATAGCGAACGGCCATATCCCCCATCTCCCGGGCCGGAACATGGACGGTGGTCAGGGGAGGCGTAGTCATTCGGGCATAAATGTTATCGTCCATGCCGATAACCGAGATATCCTCCGGCACACGCACTCCGCGGCGAAGCATGGCGGCAATGGCTCCGGCCGCTACGGAATCGTTGTTGGCAGCCAACGCAGTATAAGAACGCCCGGAGGCAAAAACCTTTTCAGCCAATGCCGCCCCAGCAGTAAAGTCATCCGGTTCAGTGGAAATGAAAATATCTCTGTCTTCCCGCAAGGGATGCCCCATCTCCCGGAAATACTCGCTGAACCCCCCTACAAAGCTCTTTCTGGTGGTCTGTTCCATGAAGTCCAAGGTGATGAGCGCCACTTTTCTGTGGCCATGGGCATACAGAGTCTGCGCTGCCTGCCTTCCTCCCCGATGATAATCGAAAAAGATGCCCCGCAGGTCGCTGAAGCCGTCCACAGCATCGTCAAAGACAATAACGGGGATCTTTCTTTCTTTTAATTGTCGAAGCCCCCGTCCCATATCCGGGCTGACGCTGTTGGTAGCAATGAGCACACCGGCTACCATTTTGCTGGTCAGGCGGGCAAGGAATTCATCCCCGGCCCCGTCGGTGCGCTTGCGTAAAAAAACCAGCATGTTGTAGCCGTTCTGGCTCAATGCGCTTTCAATACTGGTAATAATAGTGGTATAAAAGGGATTGCGCAGGGAAGGCGTGATAACAGCTATCTCCCTGCTGGAATTTGTTTTCAGTCCCCTCGCCAGCTGGTTGGGCACATAGTCCATGCGAGCGGCGCAGGCTTCGATGGCTTCTCTTGCATCGGCTGAAACAGGATAATCGCTGCCGCTGAGCACCCTGGATACGGTGGTAATGGAGTATCCGGACTGACGGGCTACATCCTTTATGGTCACAGTCTCCATAGTGCCTCCTGCTGCAAAGCTCATAGAAAACAGATAGAATACGTTTTCTATAAACCAGTATAGCCGCAGTATGAAAATTGTCAAGATTTTTTCAAAACTTTTTGTACGCTTTTAAAAAGCGTTTTTATTCTTTTAATCTTTTTTGCTTGATATCAAGAGTTTTTTCTGCATATACACTTAAACGCGCACGCAAAACAGAAAAATTAGAAAACGTTTCCTTATTTTTTCTCTTTTCTATTGACAACCGTGCCTGAAACAGCTATCTTTAAAAATGAATATGATTCCAGAGGATCACTATAACAGGAGATGAAAAAATGGCTGTTTTAAAGGATTTTTACGCAAATAAACTCCGGGTGCGTGTGTTTGATACCAGGCAGGCCATGGGAGAATGTGCCGGAAATGAAGCCGCCGCCTGCATAAAAGCGCTGCTGGAGCAAAAGGACGTCGTCAACGTCATGTTCGCAGCTGCCCCTTCTCAAAACGAAACGCTCCAGACTCTGTGCGCCGACCCTGACATTGACTGGAGCCGCATCAACGCCTTTCATATGGATGAATACGTTGGGTTGGATCCCAGCCATCCCGCCGGATTCCGCAACTTCCTGCGCCGGGCCATTTTTGATCACAAGCCCTTCAAAAGTGTTCATCTGTTAAACGGAAATGCAGAGGATCCCTGGGCTGAAGCGGATCGCTATCATACGCTTCTGACAGAACATCCCCTGGATGTATGCATTCTTGGCATCGGCGAAAACGGCCACATTGCTTTCAATGACCCACCGGTAGCAGATTTTAACGACAAAAAATTTGTCAAGGTAGTGGAACTGGATCAGGTCTGCCGGATGCAGCAGGTTCATGACGGATGCTTTGCCTCCATTGATCAGGTACCCACACACGCCCTGAGCGCTACCATTCCCGGTCTGTGCGCCGCAAAGTATATGTTCTGTTCGGTGCCCGCCTCCACTAAAGCACTGGCAGTCAAGCATACAGTAGAAGATGCGGTTTCCACCGCTTGTCCGGCCACCATTCTTAAGGAGCAGCTCCATGCCTGCCTCTACACCGATAAGGATGCGGGGCAGTACCTCCTTGACAAATAAGCTGAAAATCGTCTTATGAAAACGCTTATCGTAAACGGAAGGATCCTTACCCCCCGGCAGGTGCTTCAAGGTTATGTTTTGGGTTTTGATGCGGGTAAGATCGCCGGTATCTGGCCGGAAAACGATCTTCCCCAAGACTTTGCCCCGTCAGAAAAACTGGACGCCGGCGGGCAGTACGTTTCCCCAGGCTTTGTGGATATCCACGTTCATGGAGGCGGAGGGTATGACTGTACCGGCGCTTCCCCCGAAAATATAGTAAAGATGTGTCTGGCCCACGCCCGCCGCGGTACCACTTCCATCACCCCCACAGTGACTACGGCGGCTTTGCCGCTGATGGTGGAATCTGTCAAAAACATCCGCAAAGCCCAATCCATGTGCACCTGCGCCACCATTTTAGGCGCACACCTGGAAGGCCCGTTTCTTTCCAAAGAACAATGCGGTGCCCAGAACCCGGCTTATCTGCTGCCCCCCATAAAGGAAAACTGGGAGCCTCTTTTGAACGCCTGGCCCGGTGGGATCACCATGATGGGTGCTGCCGTAGAGAGAGACGGGGCTTGGGCCTTAGGCGATGAACTGCTTGCCCGAGGAATCACCCCCTCCATTGCTCATTCCAACGCCAGCTTTGAGCATGTAGAATCGGCCATGCTTCACGGCTTCCGGGATGTGACCCACTTATACTCCGGCTGTTCCATGATGTGGCGGAAAAATTCCTACCGCACCGCAGGCGTAGTAGAAGCAGGGCTTTACTTCGATGATCTTACCGCCCAGGTCATCTGTGACGGAAAACATTTGCCTGCCTCCCTGCTGCGCCTAATTTACAAATGCAAGGGAGCAGACAGGATTGCTTTGATCACCGATGCGCTGGAAACCGCTGGATTGGACATGGAAGAAGGAACCCTGATCCGCCAGTCCAATGGTATGGATATGGTGTATGATGACGGCGTCATGAAATTACCGGATAAGCAGTCCTTTGCCGGAAGTGTAGCTACTACCGACAGGTTGGTACGGAACATGATCCGCTTAGGCGGTGCTCCTATCCACGAAGCCGTTGTGATGGCTTCCCGTACTCCCGCCCGCATCATTGGAGCTGATAAACACAAAGGCACTCTGGCCCCAGGCATGGACGCCGATATTCTTTTGTTTGACGAAGATATCCACATCTCTCGGGTCATAGCTATGGGGCAAACGCTGAAACTGTAATTTCTGACATCATATTCCAAAATAGCACCCACTTTGAGTGCAAAGCACACAAAATCATACCATCCGAAACAGGCGGATTCCGTTCAGACGGAATCCGCCTGTTTTCACAAAACAAGTACCGTTTTACATTTGCTTCGATTTCCTTTTCCGTCTTGGTAACATGGAAAACTGCTCGTCTCTTTGCATCCGGTCGGGTGCTGCGAACTTGGTCGAATACTTTGAGAATCCCTCGACCGTTTGTTTCTTCGATAAATTTCTCAGAACGGTAGACCAACTGCTTGTAAACACGAATATAGGACGGTTCGTGCTTGTCCTCGTTATCGTATACATCTGACCATGTTAAGGCGAGACATTCTCCAATACGGCTGCTCAGTGCAATCATAAGGCTGATTAGAAGCTTTAGCTGTGGCTCGGAACAGTTATCATACGCAAAATTAAACTGTTCCTCCGTCCACGCCTCACGTCTACCGGACCTCGGCTGCTTTACAGTCACACCCAACATGGGGTTTTCTGTGATAAGCTCCAAATCATCCGTAGCGCACTTAAATGCTCGGCTGATGATTTTCTTGCAATCATAAACGGTACGCTATGACACCCTTGCTCCATTTACCCTATGATTCCCGTTGGCTTGCGGTAATTGAAGCATATCCTTGAAGCCCTGTCTCATATCGACACGGGTTATTTTCCATAAGGAACTATGAAATTGGATACAGACAAGCATGGATTTCCCGGCAGCGTCCCAGTTGGTCTGTGCCAGACGCAGGGATTGATTGCACTGGTTGATCTCCGCCTGTGTGCTTCTGACCGCCGCCTGCGCCGTATTCAGCTTGGTGGTTGCATCGGTCACAGCATCCGCCGCATTCTGGGTGGTTTTCTTCAGCGCCGTATTCTGGCCGGTGAGCTTTTTGACCTCAGCGCAGGAATTGCGATATTCCGCTTTCAGCGCGTCCAGATTGGCCTTGGCAGCAATGGTGGCAGAGTCGTTCTCGCCGAGCGTTGCCGAATACGTCCTGACCTGCTGTGCTGCCGCAGCCACCTGTTCCTTGAGCGCCTGCTGTGCGGTTTTCGCGTCGGTCAGGCGCTGGGCGTAATCGTTCTGGCGGGAAAAGCACTCCTGCAGCTTGTCGTTCGCCGCCGAAAGCGCCCGTTCATACTGCGTCACAGCATCCTTCTGCAAGGACAGGCGGCGTTCCAGCGTCGAAAGCTGGGTGGCAAGGCCGGTGGCGCTGCGTTCAAAGCCCTCCACGCCGGAGGCTGCCAACGTGAACTGGCTCTCCGCCTCAGCGATCTGCTTATTGACGGACTTGATGTTCCGGGTAAAATTGTCCGTTTGCAGGGACAGCGACACCACAAGATCGCGGAGGGTTTCAGCCATTGGTACTCACATCGATAAACAAAAAATCCGTGGGCGATTGCTCACGGTTTCAGGGATTGCCACACCTGATCGATATAGGCACGGCGCGGTTGCTTTTTCTCTTTTTCCTTTCGGGCGCTCCATGCCCGGACGCGGAGGAACCCCAGCATATCCATGCCGTCGATCTCGCTCATGCGCCAGCCGCCTTCCAGCAGGCTGTTATAGGTGGAATAAATGAAATCGGGCAGCGTCAGGACTGAAGCGTCGCCGCTTCCTCCGTCTTCGCTGCCTTCGTAGGGAACTCGTCCAGAATCTCCGTGGTCTGCGTCTGAACCGCCATGAGCGCCAGCGCAATGTCGTGCATCATGCGATCCACAGGGTAGTAATCCAGCACGTCGTCCGGGGTGAATTGATTCCCGAACAGCAGACAGAACCAGCGGATCATCACGTCCAGCGCCTCGCCGATGGACAGGTTCTTTGCATCCTCCGGCACCTCGCCCTTGAGCGCGGCATTGGAGATGGCCACGATGCGCCCATACATCTGGGCGGCGGGCTCCATTTCTCGCAGGGCGCGGCCGGACACAAAGTCAACGGTGTATTTCTTCTCGTTCAGGGTACAACTGATCATGAGGAATTCATCACCGATGCGAAGGAGCGCTTTGGCAGTCGCGGAGAGGCGCAGGCGAAATCGATTCTCGAACAGACACAGCAGCTGTTTGCAGGCGGCTCTCTGTCGGAGGATGACGAAATTGCCTTCATTCATGAAATCCAGCGGCTGTACCTGGATTCCAAGGAACGCGCAAAGAAATACACACCCAAGGCCACTTCCTGACGAGAGAAGAATACGCGCAGATCAAGCGCAAAGACGACCCTGTAGCGGGAGGCGCTGAATATGAGAAACCTTTTTAGGAAGCTGATCAGTGTGCTGCTTATAGTGGCATGCGTTTTCATAAACACATCCGCGTTTGCGGAGAGCAACCTGACGATCCACTTTCTCGATGTAGGACAAGGCGCAGCAGCCATTATCCAGTGTGATGGCGAAGTCATGATGTTTGACGGCGGCAGCGCAGGAAACAGCAGCTTTATTTACTCCTATTTGCAGAACACACTGGGCCTTGAACATATTGATGTGATGGTAAAGCAAAAGAGATACAGGGTGCTATTCACAAGGCATCCAGATCATCGGGTGGCCATTATAGATAAGGAGGTACTCATGGACGAATGTTACATTGTCGCGGTGCAGGATTTCGGAGAAACCTATGAATACCGTTATCCAACGCTGGAAGCCGCCCTTCGTTTCATGACCATTGAAATGCTCCCGTGTTCACTATGGGCATTGGACGCAAATACAGGTCAGAAACGAAAAATGGAGGTCAACAATGAACAGAAAGATGGAAGAAAAGCAGAAAATCGAGCGGGTATTGACTGTATTTCGCAGTACCTGAAGGACACTGATTTTTATGAGGTGTTCTGGTCAGAAAAGGCATGTAAAAATTTCCAGAGTATTGGTGTTAGGTATGCAATCTTCGCTCACCCGTGCATGCCGCAAAAGGAGCATGACCGTCGTTTTCAGAATTTGATTGAGCAGATTATTCTCCGACAGCTCATCGTATTGGCAGGTCAAGACTTGCTTGCGGGCAAGGCGATTCTGAATAGTACCCGGCATATCGATTTTTCCGCGCACAACAGGAAGCGTTTCTGTCCGGTTCATGTACTCCCGGTATAAGCCCTGCTTCAGTTGTCTTCCGATACCTTTGGCCAGTATTGCGGCAAAAAGATTATGGAGATTGTCGAAATCCTCGGTCGCAACATTCTCATAGCCACCCTGATTCAGCGTGGTAAACGCATAGGACAGCATATAGTAAATGTTTTTGATGAGGATGCTCTTATCCTTGGTCATTGCAGCACACCACGCAGTATGTTCTCCCAGCGCTGGAGCTTAGCCGTATCGTCAAACCAGTATTCGCTCAGCATCGGGAGAATATCGTAGTTCACGATGGAATCCAGCCACTCGTCCGTACACGTGTCCTGCCCGCAGAAATAGCTGTGGCCGATGCAGAAGCCCTTGCCGAGCGACTTGTCAGCAGCAATTTCTTTGTTCAGGTCTTTCACTCTTTCAACCAGTGCATTCAGCGTTTCGTTGTTCAGACTGGCCTGATATTGTCTGAAGCCTTCGGAATCAAAACCGGGCTCCATATCGAAGAAGCTGAATCGCCGACGGAGTGCGTAGTCAATCATGGCAAGGCTGCGGTCAGCAGTGTTCATCATGCCAATGATATACAGGTTTTTCGGCACCGAGAAAGGAAGCCCGTTGTAGGCAAGCGTGGCCTTGGTACCACGATAGTCCCTCTCAATAAGCATCAGGAGTTCGCCGAATATTTTGCTCATATTGCCACGATTGATTTCATCGATGATAAAGAAGAAGTCCTTATCCGGCTGGTTAGCGGCCCGCTGGCAAAAGCGATAGAAGATACCGTTGCGTAGTTCAAAGCCATCCTCGACCGGCTTGTAGCCCATCACAAAGTCCTCATAAGAATAATTCTGATGGAACTGGACAAACTCGACCCTGCTCTCGTCTATTTCGCCCACCATCGACCAAGCCAGACGCTTTGCCGCGAAGGTCTTTCCTACACCCGGAGCTCCTTGGAGAATAATGTTTTTCTTGTTTCTGAGGACGGCCTGTATCTTGGTATAATCGGCGCTTGTCATATAGACTTCTCTCAAGAAATCCTCGCTCGTATACGGGTCGTTTGCTGCCTCCTGCTGCACAGGATTCTCATCACGGATGATATCCATAATGAAATCATACTCGCCTCTGGTGAGCTTGAATAGACTGCCCTGGGGATTCTGGAAGAATTCCATCCGCTCCAGCTCAGGGCATTCCCGCAACGTCTGATAATCAATGGGGGACGCGAGTCCTTCCACCTTTTCAAAGTAGAGCTTCTCACCATCCTGCTCAGCTGTCACCCGCGCTATTGCCACAATTTTCAGAACCGGTGTCGCCTCGTACCCGATAATCATATCACCGGCCTTCGCATCAAGGAAGTTCTGAAAAATCCGGCGCTTATTTCCGTTTTCATTGTACAGAGAGTAGGACATAACCTCGCCTACAGGTGTATCGGAAAAGCTCCAGATTTTTGGCTTGGCGGTCAGCCACCAGCAACGGAACCCGTCCGTTCCCTCATCATCGCTCTTGGCGTAAAGGGAAACCTCAGAAAGGTCAACCTGCCGTAGTGCTGATTCCAGCTCATCGCGCAGCTTCCAGATATAAGAGCCTTCTTCGTCCTTGCCAGCATCTTTGCCGACATAGAGGATAGTCCACCAGCGAGGGTCGCCTGTATCACGCTGCATGACCGGACAGCCGGTTCTCTCCGCAACACGTCTGGCCAGCGCAACGGAACCGCTATTGTAGAAATTCTTGGTCTCGCCATACTTTACGGAAAGCTGTGTGCATGTGGCCTTGCCTCCATAATCCAGCATTCGCTTCATGATTTCGAGACTGCTTGGGATGAAAACCTCAGCATCATTGAGGAGTGCAATCCACTCCTCTGTGCTGATGGCCGGGGAATAGTCTGTCGGCCACCACTCATCCGCAGCAGGCTCATCATTGCGTTTGCTGTAATACCGGCTGATGTAGAACCCTACGTCGATTGTCAGCGTCCGCATCTCCGGGTCGGAATAACAGGTGCTGTCGACCTGAGCAGCCAGCATATTCCGAAGCTCATCATCCTTCTGGAGCTCGGCGCAGATTTCGTTGTAGAGCGCATAGAAGTTATGGATGTTGTCTGCGTAGGCACCTTTTTTGAAACGATAGTCACTTTCCAATTCGCTGGCGACCACTTTCACCTCGCTCAGCTTGAAAATGTAATACTTGTCGGGATAACGAAGCCACAGGTAGGTGCTGATAGAGTTTTCGTTCTGATAGTGCTGGGCAGCACCATTCCCGTACCGTTCCAACAAAATAGACGATTTCAACTTGAAGCTGTTGATACGCTCATAGACATCTTTGCTCTCATCAAAGAGCTCGATGTACATGGCGCGAACTTCCTCTGGCACAATTTCAGCGAATTTCTGAATCATGCGGGCCGGGAAGTTATTCACACTCGCCAGCAGGTTGGCGGTGGCAGACAGGGACTTCTTGAGCATTTCGGCAAAGTCTGTAGCGTTTACATCCCAATTGAGCTGGAAGCACTTCACAGCCTGCCACTTATACTTTTCGTTGGGCCACAGCTTCTGCGCAAAGTCACGCTTGTAGCTGACCAGCGCCTCTTTCAATCTGAATTCATCAAACATGCTCCGTCACCTCCATCAATCCGCGCTGCGCAGGCTCTTGTAAATCTCGTCCGCAAAGATACCCAACACCTGACGCTTCATCTCGTCGTTGGACAGCAGCAGGGAGAAAAAGTCCTGATTCTGGGAGAGTCCTTCAATCAGCGCGTCGTCGATATCATCGAAATAAGAGAACTCGAAGTCCTGCTGGGTGTTGTTTTTGGCACTGGTCTTCAGCTTTTCGGACTTCATGAGGATGTCCCGAATCTGAAGCATCGCCTTAACCACGACATCGTTATCATAGGATTTCCCGGTGCGGCTGTTGATTTCATCTATGATTTCCGACAGCCGTTTTTCCTTATCCTCAGTCAGGCCGAAGTGTTCAGCGGTCGGGAGCTTCATCACCGGGCTCGCCACGAGATTGGGCGCGGTGTGTTCCTCAATCTTTTTCTGTACAAAGTTGGAGGCTTTGATGTCAATGCCCTGATAGCCGATTTCCTTATCGGCCATCGTGAAACCGTCCTCGCGGCGATTGCTGCGGAGCGTGACCTCACCGTCACGGAAGCAGGTAATCACGCCATCATCTTCTCGGACAGGCTTTTGCACATACTTGAGAACATACTTGCCACGGATGCAATTCCAATGAGCTGGCATCATTCCAATCCACTGGATTTCACTGTCCTTCATCTCAGCATCAGGATTCACGCCACTTGTGACAGTTTTAGTGATGACGGAACGTTTGCACTGTTCCAGCGTATCAATTTGAGATTGAATATCGGTGGCAATGGAATCAATTTCAGCGCAACGACGGTCGAGGTAGGCAGCAATATGTACCTGTTCATCAACCGGAGGCACTGGCGCTGCAATCATTCCCAACTGCTCTTCTGTGAACGAATGCCGCAGATTCCTCGCAAGATGCAATAGTGCTTTCGTATGGTCGACCATCAAATAATAATAGTAGTAGTAGTCGGCTACGTTGTGCCCCTTCATAACGAATTGGCTGTAAGCAGGGCTTGTTTCTGTTCCGGGGTCAAAGCCGTGGCCAACGACAGCTGCTGAGGCACGATTTTTTCCTGCAGCAGATGGAGAAAGCGTTCTTTTTTCGTCTTCCGCTTTATACACACGAGGAACACGTTGCCATACAGGTTGAACTCTATGCGCCCGACCCTTCCCATCAGGTTTCTGAAATCGACCGGAGACATATCACCACCATTCTTGTGACTGGTGATGAAAAGGTTATCCGCAGGTAAATTGACGCCTTCCAGTAATGTACTGGTACAAAACAGGGTGTGAATTTTTCCGTCCTTATAGAGCGATTCGATACGAGCCCGAATCGTCGAGGGCAAATACCCCATGTGATAGGCTACGCCTTTTTCTACAATATCGGCCAGGTAGTAATCACCGTGAACATCCTGCCGGATGTCTTGCGCCAGAACATCCAGGTCACTATCATGCAACGGCTGGAGCTGTGCGGCATACTGCAAAGCATACTCCACAACATTGTCCTTACTATTCGAGTACACGATACTCCTGGCACCCTCACCCAATTCATGGACAAAATCCAGTAGCCCCTTGTCCTCTGGGAAGCTGCAGTATTTTGTGAGTTTCTGAGTCGCCTCATTATAATAATGCAGCTCGAAGCGCTTGAAATCAATCAGAAACTTCTCCTGATTCACAGGCGAAAACTTCGTTGCTATTTTATAGTTCTCCCTATTTGCAACGTCTGGGATAAGCTGCAAATAGACTTCTGGATTCGGGATGTTCGGAGACGCAAAAATAATGTGTGGAGGTGTGCTTCTCTGAGAAAGCATATCAACCACCTTGTAGTAGAATGCGCTCCGGCCATCTTTCTTGGAAATCTTGTGAGCCTCATCGATGAAAAGGTATTCGATAGGGATATCCTTCATCAAAATCAGCAAGTAGAGCAGGCGTTCTGGGGTCATGGCAAAGATGAAGTTATGTTCTTCTTCCAAGGCCATTGCGCCCGCTGAGGTAACAATTCTATAATTTTTCTCCTTGAGCTCCGGCCCAAGAACCTCTGTCAGTTTTTCCGTCGTTTCATTTATGAGGGCTTTGGTCGGAACTATAATAGCGAAATTGCATTGTCTACCTTTTGCTATCTGCTCTCGGATAAATGTCCTCATGATATATGATTTTCCCAGCGATGTGGGGGCTGAATAACTGAAGTACGGTTCGTTAAACTTCTCGTATATTTCCTTTTGAGCGCGGAAGAAGTATTCATTCTCTGCTTCAGGGATACGCAGATATTCCTTGCTGACCTGGGTGAAAATTCGGTCAAGGAGGTCTGCGCTCACATAATCTGCAGCTTTGAGACTCACACCTCTAAAATTGCTTACGCTGGTGAGAACAGAGCCGAGATAATACTGTATCAATTCGTCATCCGGATGGAGAGCATTCAAAAGAGCGACGATTTCCTGCGCCCACAGCTTGTGGGTCTCCTCATTCTGCGTATGTACTGATTTTGAGAGGATATCTGCAAACCGCAAAGCTGCAGGTACACTTATCTCCTTTTCCGGAAGATTTGTCAGCCCAAAGAGCTGTCGACCATAGTTGTATAGAATGGCGTCATACAGTTCGTTGAGATACGGATTCTCCTCAATGCCATCAAAGAGGACAGCGCCGATGGTGGTTTCTTTCATCAGATGCCACCTCCTATCAGCATGTTGATAATGCTGGTTTTATCTTGGGGCGCATTGTTGAACGGCAGAACGTAGATATAAAACGAATGCATCCCAAGATGGAGGGCCGTAATCTTCTGCGAAATATATTCCGCATTCTCGGTGATTGCACTTTCCATTCTTGCAACAGCTTCTTCTATGAACTCTGTCGCGGAATAGTCCTCTGGATTTAATCCAAGAGAATAGCCAAGAAACAGGCCAAATGCAGTTCCAGGCGGTTCCTGCCCCTGCTTCGTTGGAATCAGTATATCCTTGACCGCAAGCGCTGTCTGAACATCCACGCTCCTCCCGAAGGCCGCGCTGTTGACCAGTTCCATGCCTGTAATCCGCTTTGCTTTTATCTGAACCACCGCGTCAAAAGCCGCGTCAATGGCAGATTTCAGGTCTCCTTCCATTTGAGAAGACCCGTACACCATTTGGTATTCGGAGGTATCCTTCCCGATGGAATGCAGATGAATCCCGGCACAGTTTGTGCTGGCACCCAGTTCAATAGAGCTCAGCAACTTAGGTGCCTTTAGCACCTCTTCCAAAAACGCATACAGCAGCATATCCGCCAGTTCATTCCCTGTGCTGTGTTCGCGGATGTATTGCGCAGCGTCCATGCCGACGCTTTCCAGGTCGCCCTCCGCCTTATACCGCTCCATCTCAGCTCTGGAATATACATAGCGGCCTATGTTGGTATTCAAATACTTTTTCAGACCGGCATAGGTGAATTCGTTGTCTTCGATTTTGAGACGGAAGATTTGATAGTCTTCCGGATTTCTGAGCCCAAGAGGAATCTGACAGACGGGGACAAATGCATCCTCAAAGCCTTTACCTCGAACAGACATAGTAAGGCCGGTAGCAGCTCCACTTTCTAACAGAACCAAACGGTTGAGTTCGTCCTGGTTGAACGAACTTATATACTCACGTGAGACATCTTGAATGTATGTGCGCCCCGCCTTGTTATCGATTGTCCGGACGACAAAGAAGAAGAAATCTGTTAGCATCTCTGCCAGATTATATCGATACTCAAGCCGATAGTAGCCCTTGGTATTAGATGTAATGGTGCCAATTCGCACATCATCAGCAATATCATCGTCCTGAAAAAGCAAATCCAAGAGAGCGTGAACAATATGCTTCCGCTTCTCTGGATAGAGCTTCGGAATTATCTGTGTCTCGAAACAGGCCAGAACGGACGGCGCGTGCTCCGGAGAAATCTCATCTGTAATCGCCGGTGAAATATTATTTGAGCAGTTGACCAAGTGGCCTACGGTACCGTCATCTTCCCGGATGTCATACATGGAATTGACGGCTAAAAACATTGTTCCACAGAGGAATTTTTGCGTCGTGCTTCTGGGAGAGCACAAAGTGAGTATTTTAAGGAATGACCCAAAACAAAGGTGCCCTGCCATCTCAAACTCCTCCTTTCACAAATCGGAACAATTACTCTTTTACATAGTTGACTATGTCGCCGATATCGCAATCCAGCGCTTCACATATCCGCCCCAGTATTTCCATGTTCACAGGTAAGCCCTTTCCCATTTTGGCCATTGTAGAGGAGGTTATATTTGTCTCTGCCATAAGGTCTTTTTTCATCATGTTCCTGTCGATAAGCATTTTCCACAATTTATTATAGCTGAACATCCTTGCACCTCCTTGGGTACCGTAGTGCCGTACTGCTGATACTGAAGTATTATATCACAAAACTTTGCTTTTTGCAATATGAAGTTTGAGTTTGCGAAGATTTATCATTTCCGGTCTAATCCGTATTTTTGTTCCACCAAGGCGTCCTGACAAGAGACTTCAATCTTCCAAGTCCGTCCAAGTCTCAATCATGTAATCCAAGTTTGAAAAGCTGTACTCTGTAATTGCTCAAGCGCAGAGTACAGTTTTTCTTTTTGGAAAGGCAGGTGAAAAGCAATGCTCTCAAACTGTGATTGGGTCATCAACATCGAGAATGCCGCAGCAAAAGTGGCAGCCGAGTATGGCCAAAAAGTGGTGGATTCCGTGTTCTGCCGCTACGACGCTCATAGCTTGGAGGATTTATCTCCTTGCTACTACGGCGAGGTGTTCAGCGACTTAGAGCAAATCGCCAACGACTAAAGGCTACAAAGCCGCCCTAAGCAAGGCGTAAAACTACTTTCCCGAAAACCGACTCACCTTCTTCGTGGCCACGAGGTGTGTTCGCAGTCGGTGGACGGGAGAAAGTTTATATAGAGTGCCAGCTTGCGAACGGCTGGTCACCGAAACGAAGCGGAGAAATCCGCATGAGGTGACCATCTATGTACAGAAGAACTGGCAGCCATACAGGTTATCTCCGCTTCGGGTTCACCGCCGAAAGGAGAAAATCTTATGGCAAAGTACGACAATCAGAATCAACCCTTTATCTACGACCGCGCCACCGGTGAGAAGATTCCGGTCAGCAAGGAAGTCCGCGACGCCTACTACGGCGAGGCAGCCCGCATCCGAATGAAGGAGCAGGCTCATGGACGCTGCGTCTGCCCTCAGAGCAAGGTCTGGGCCTGTGACGGCGACTGCCTCATTTGCGAGTACCGTCGTTCCGGCGACCTCGCTTCTCTGGACGTTCCCATTGGTGAAGATGGCGAGGACACCCTGATGGACATGGTTCCGTCTGAGGCTCCGGCCATTGAGAGCATCATTGCAGACCGCGACCTGCTTGACCGCCTCTTCGCCCGTCTCCGGGAGCTCGACCCCGATGCGGACACCATCATCGCCATGTGGATGGACGACGACAACGTCTCCGACCGCGCCATTGCCAAGGCCCTCGGTCGACCCCAGCGCACCTTCGCCGACCAGATGAAGAAGTATCGGACGGAGCTTCGGCGCATCCGTGGATACTAATCCCCAGCACTCCCGGCCCTCTGACCATCGTTTTCCCGGTGGCCGGAGGGCCTTTTTTGTTTTTTGAAAATTCCTCCGCTCAAAACGGCTCCTCACCTTCAGTGGGAGGTGGAAGGCAACAAACGACACCAGCCTTCAGGGAGGTGAAAACCGTGTACGACAACAACTACAGGAACAGCAGCCTCGCAGCCGAGGAGATTCAGGTGCTCAAGGCTATCTCCCGCGTCTCCGCACGTCTGGCGCAAAAGCTCGCTGCCCTCGACAACCAGAGGCAAACAAAGGAAGGAGGAAATCACAATGTCAAAACTGGCGGATATGGCTATGGCCATCCAAGAACTGCACGATGCGGCTGCCGCTATTGATGATGTAGCCAACTGGCTGACTCGTCAGTTCAGCAGCCCCGCGCCCAAGGAGCCGGAGCCCAAGCCCGCGCCCACGTTGGAGCAGGTACGGGTGGTGTTGGCGGAGAAATCCCGCGCCGGTCATACGGCGGCAATCCGGGAGCTCCTCCGGAAGTATGGGGCCGAAAAGCTCTCGCTGGTCGACCCGCAAGACTATGCGGCCCTGCTCAAGGATGTGGAGGGACTTACCGATGCCACCTAATGGACATGCGTTTCTCTCGGCATCCGCTGCAGACCGCTGGCTCCACTGCCCGCCATCTGCGAGGCTGTGTGAGCTCTACGAGGACAAGGGCTCCGATTATGCCGCTGAGGGCACCGATGCCCACACGCTCTGTGAGTATAAGCTCCGGAAGGCGCTGGGCATGGAGGCCGTCGACCCCACAGAGAACCTGACCTGGTTCAATCAGGAAATGGACGAGTGCGCCAATGACTATGTCGCCTACATCCTTGAACTGTTGGAAGCAGCCAAAGAGACCTGCGCCGACCCGGTGGTGCTCGTCGAGCAGCGGGTGGACTTCTCTCGCTGGGTGGAACAGGGCTTCGGCACTTCCGATGCCATCCTTATCGCGGACGGCACCATGCATGTGATTGATTACAAACACGGGCTTGGGATACTCGTCTCCGCAGTGGAAAATCCTCAACTGAAATGCTACGCGCTCGGTGCGCTGGAGCTGTTCGATGGCATCTATGATATCGACAACGTGTGCGTTCACATCGTACAGCCCAGACGCCAGAACATCAGCACTTTCGAGATTGCCAAGGATGACCTGTACCGCTGGGCGGACGAGGTTCTGAAGCCCGCGGCTGAACTGGCCTTTGCCGGTGACGGCAACTTCCTCTGCGGTGAGTGGTGCGGATTCTGCAAGGCCAAGAATGAGTGCCGCGCCCGTGCCGAGGCCAATCTGGAGCTGGCCCGCTACGATTTCAAGCTGCCTCCGCTCCTCACGGACGAGGACATCGAGGACATTCTGCCCCGCGTGGACGCGCTGGTATCGTGGGCCTCCGACATCAAGGAGTACGCACTCCAGCAGGCAGTCAGCGGAAAGGAATGGCACGGCTGGAAACTGGTCGAGGGCCGTTCCAATCGCAGATATACCAACGAGGCTGCCGTTATCCAGACGGTCAGCGATGCGGGCTTTGACCCGTATGAGCGGAAGCTGCTGGGCATCACCGCGATGCAAAAGCTGCTCGGCAAGGCCCGCTTTGACGAACTCCTGACGGCCTACATTGAAAAGCCACAGGGAAAACCCACGCTCGTACCGGAAAGCGATAAGCGTCCGGCTATGAACACAGCAAAAAATGATTTTATGGAGGAAAACATCGATGAATAAGAACACCAAATTTACCAATCCCATGAAGGTCATCACCGGCCCCAACACCCGCTGGTCTTACGCCAACGTCTGGGAGCCCAAGAGCATCAACGGAGGCGCTCCGAAATACTCGGTCAGCCTCATCATCCCGAAGTCCGACACCAAGACCGTCTCCAAGATTCAGGCGGCCATCGAAGCGGCCTACCGTGAGGGCGAGGCCAAGCTCAAGGGCAACGGCAAGTCTGTCCCAGCCCTCAGCGCCATCAAGACCCCACTGCGCGACGGCGATACCGAGCGCCCGGATGACCCCGCCTATGCCGGTGCTTACTTGGAGGTCCATTCGCCCCAGCTATGATTGTGCACTTCCCATATGGCATAGATGGTTGTGCTCATATCACTCCCATGTACTACCAGGCACTCGGTATAACCGCCGTTTCCGCCATATATCGGCTTACCAGTCCGAGTATTCGCCCAACCCATGAAGGTATATCCGTCACGGGTTGGAATTTTTTCTGATATGGGAACCCATACATAAAATTCCGTACTTTTTACGCTCTGACTTGGCGGCGCGCCGCTGCCGCCGTTGGCATCGTAATGCAGCGTATAGGTGTATTGGGTGGCAGCGGGACGGGCTGCCCCGAGCAGAGTCCTTGACATCGCAGCGCCGGATGTCCCTGCGGGCCGGCCGGGTCAGCGCCGCCGTCTCCGGATTCACAGATTTCGCACACATGGCCGCAGGGCGTCCCTGCGGCATCCTCTGTCTGCGGCGTATAGCCGCAGGCTTCGTCATGCTCCGGGTGGTGTTCGCACAGGCTGTCCGTGTCCGGCGGAAGCGCGTAAGTTTCTTCGTCTGCCGCGAAGGCAGGCGCGGGCAGCATGGTCAGCACCATGCAGCATAGAAGCAGGATGCTGATGATTCGTTTCTTCATTGGCTTTTCTCCTCCTGTTCGTGTCGGTTCGGCTTGTCCGCCCCGTCTTTTTTCTGGTTTTCTCTGTTTCTGAGCCGGAAGCACAGCGCGGTGATCACCGCCGCCGCGGCAAAGGAGACGACAGCCACAAGCACATAGCCGCCCGCATCCTCCCTAAGCAGCATTGCGCCGAAGCTGCCCCATGCGGCGGTCTGTCCCGGAGCGACGAGCGTGCCCGCCGTCTCCATCAGCACCGCGAACAGCAGCATACACGCGGCACTCAGTCCATAGATGCCGCGCCGCTGCCTCCGGCGGGTGTTTTCCCGCACCCGCTGCTTGACGAGTGCGAC
>ERZ809224.634-NODE-634-length-31563-cov-6.353498_pt1 | contig 31563 bp, 29 predicted proteins | sample MGYA00520513_ERZ809224 | MGnify/ENA primary metagenome ERZ809224 (study PRJEB31576, sample SAMEA3212658) | Homo sapiens | biome: human-gut; feature: human gut; material: fecal | place: Sweden | collected 2012 ... | reverse complement strand
GTCAAGCATCTCACCGGCAGTTATGTATGTGCTATCGTTGCCGGGCTGGGTAATAACCATCAGGTTACGTCCGATACGGGCCTTTACATATCGGTTGGCAGCGGCAACACCATTGATGATATTTTCCACCGTTCCTCCGGTATGGTCCGGTTCAGTATTGTCAAATGCAGGATCACGCACATCATGTATGCTCATGCCACCGTCGAAGTCAAGCATCTCCTCAATCTCCGGCCATAGCAGGTAAGGGTATTTCGTTCCGCCGGCATTATCAAAATTATTTGTATTCAGGTTATACCAGTTAGATGTGTTAATGGTGAAACGGCGGACCATACCACAGCCATCCGTATAAGTCAGCGCACGGGGAGCATATTCACCCGTAATATGCGGATTCAGATTACCATTTACATCGTACATATGAAAGTACTCTGTATTATCGATCCATTGCCCATTAAAGTATTTGAATAGAATACTCCAGGCCGACACATGCGTGTCATCCGAGGTCACCCCATAGGCGAAACGCTTGTTATATTTAAGAGGAGCGAAAGCAACGGCAAGCTGTGACGTGTCCGTTCCGGCCGGAAGAGTGACATCCAGCGTCACATCATCATATTGAAGGATGACATAATCGATCGTATCAACCTTGGTTGCCGATTCGGTAAGGTGATCCTTCACTTGAAGGTAGACTGTTTTCTGCCCGGCACCGTCAGAAAGCGTATAAGGGACCGAAGCGGGATTATCAGCCGGCCAGGTGATCCAGTTTACACCGGACAGGTCAGAGGTTTCCCCGGCACGGTAATGGGTAGGACGACCATCACGCTCGATGAATACCTGGACGGAACGGGAATAAGTCTTTGCAGCGTCCTCGTTGACGTATATGTTCTTCAGGACAAGTGGAACATACGGGTCCCGGTAAGTAATAGAGATATCACGGATGTTGCTTTCGTACAGATCGTTTTTCACCTGTATATTCAGTACCCGATCACCGAAACTTCCGACAAGATGATAAGGAATCAACATCGTACCGGTGTCGGGTATCTCTTCCCACGCTACAGACTCCAGCTCCTCCTGTGCACCTTCACCAACACGGTAATGGGTGGCAAGGCCGATGCAGTTCAGGTAGAGTTCGATATCGGCGTCCGTCACGACACCGTCGGGATATGCAGGGATGGTTACGGCACGTAACCAGACGTCTTTGTTTGCCGGTTCACTGCTACTGGCATACTCCTCTATGTACATGAAATTGAAGTAGGTGTTTCCGCCCCTCTCCTCACGAAGGGTCAGGAAGTCTACATTCAGTTCTCCGGCAGCGTCCGGAGCGGCATCCTCGATTACCATGAACGAACTCCCGTTATTGGCCGTTTCTACGGTATTTGAATAGGTACCGTTAATCTTGATGCGGGCCGGCTGGTCCGCCTGCGTATCGTTGTACTTATTGAAAGACCCGAACACCCGGAAAGTATATTTATGTTCCGGGTTCAAGCCGGAAAACTTCAGGCGGGAGACAATGTTCTCCGTTACAAGGGCGCTGTAATCAAGCGCCCAGCTACTTTTATAAACAGCTTCTTCCACATCCGGCAGGGTACAGGTACCGTTGCTGTTGCTCGTACCGCCCCATTTGTAGACACCTTCGTTTACCGATTCGACAGCTACAGGCAATGTACGGCCGTAAGTGTCTTTCAGGGCAGGCATTTTATCACGTACCGGAGAAGTGTTCTCGGAGATGACAGCTATGAAGTTATTCCAATATTCGTCCTGGGGAGCCGTGCTGTTACTGTCGCACAGGTTCAGTTTGAACGTAGCTTGCAGGTTAGTGAAATTGCCGATATTGTTTGCAACACGCAGGCTGAACGGTTCAAGGGCGACACCGTAAATCGAAGTGAGCGCATGGGTATCCGGACGGGCGTACGACAGACGGATATCCGTTTTCCGGTCATAGTCTGAAAGGGTATCCTGGTTGATATACAGGATTATGTTTTTCGGATTTTCCGGATCGGACAGCAGGTTGCGGACCAGCCGGGGAGCGTCATCCTCAGACAGCGTGAAGGCATCCTTTACGGAAGCATCGGCAGCGGACATGGGAAGGTCAAAAGTAACTGTAATCTTACTGCCTAACTTATCGGTATGGATATCCGAAACCACCGGGGCGCTCTGTTCGGCGGTCAGGGTGGTGACAAGTAATTCAGGAGTATATTCGCTCGTCCCGTTAAGGGCGAATACACGCATACGGTAGGTATAAGACACGCCGGGAAGCAGGCCGGTATCTGTAAACACGCGGGCTGCAAGGTCTTCGACCTTCCCGACAAGCGTATAGCTTCCGTCCACGCCGGAACGGTAAAGGGCAAACATGACGAAATCGGCAAGCGCTCCGGCGGGATAGTCCCAGGAGAGGGTGATGGTAGTGGCTGTCCTACCCTCGCTACGAAGATTTTCCGGTGTGGCGATTAGCGGATAGGTCCGGGCGAAAGCCGAGTCGCTCAATGCTCCCTGACGACTTCCGCTGACCGCTCGAATCTTGAAGTAATAACCGGTATCGGCGTCCAGACCGCTCAGGACAGCGACGTTTTCAACGCCGGCATCTACCGTTTTAAGCAGCGAGTAACCGGCAGACTCTGATTTTGAAGAGAAAATTTCATAGGCGGTATCTTCCCCGTTCCCGTTATTCCAGAAGATTTTAACGGTACCGGCATTGATAGTAACAGCTTTGACATCCGTCACCCGGCTACGGTAATCCGGTTCGGGAATACCGTCAAAAAAGTAGTAGGCCGGAAACTCCGTAACGTTATCAATGAAGGCATTCCCGGTCAGCTCCATGACCGTCTCGTCACCACTGGTACCATGGCGTCCCTCTCCGGTGTATTCGATATAATCACAGACAGCATTTACCTGACGCCAGGCAAGGGCTACATTACCTTTCATGCCCCATTTGGGTTCGCCATTAGGTAACTCCGGATCAGCCGGGTCTATCCATTCGTACTCCTGAGCGGACGGTTTCAGAAGGTGTTTGGTGACATTGGCGCCGACCGGGCCGCAGATCGGGAAATAGGGATTCTCCTCAGGCGTGGGAAGTACATACACTTCATCGCCTTCCTGCGGATTCTCCGGATAATCAGCCGGACCCTGGGCGAAAGATTCATAGGTATTGCCGAATTTGCTATTTTGAATCACCCATTTCCCATTGACATATCTTTCCCTCCGGGTGGTCGGGAATCCGGTGCGGGGCTCGTCAAACTCAAGATTTGCCGGAAGATTCTCAGGGTTGGGAATCTCGGGACAATAGGTAGTCACCCGGGTTACGGAAGAGGAACCGTCCGGAAGAGGTACTTTCACGTTAGGGACGCCCGTATTCTGATCATCATTCAAATAGATCACATAAGCCCCTTTATCCTCTCCTTTTTTACGGAAGCACATCACGATGATGCGGGAATCAGCATCCAGATACTTCTGACCGGTATAGACATAACCCTTCAAGCGGTTGCGGAAAGTGGCAATGTACCAGAAAGAACGGGTGATAGGATATCCGCCGCACCACAAGAGGGAGTTGAAGATACCGGTCGTGGCGAAACCGCCACGGTCATAACCGTGCATGTATTTCTTTATCGCCTCCACCTTTGCACCCGGAGCCTGATCCGTACAATCATTCCAGTGAAACATCTCGAAGCCGGCACCCCCTTCATACTGCCCGTTTCCGAAATAGCTGTCCATCTCGATCGCGTAGCAATTGCAGGAGCCGATACCCAGGCGCATCATGGTCAGCGCGGCACGCAGTATCCAAGCGCCTTTCACTTCACTGCGGTGACGGTCCGGAATCAGCCAGGAGCCGATATATCTGCCGGGCTGGGAATAACATTGGTACTGGCTCTGGGTATTCTCGCCGCCGGACTCGCCATAGCCGAACTCCGTGATCCAGATTTCCAGATCCGGAAGGTAACGGTTACGGAAGTCAACGATTTGACTCAGTCCGTCGCCCATGGCGCCTTTCCAAGTGAGTATCTCTTCCAGGGTGACAGCTTTGCAGGGGTTCTGGACCAGATGCCCGGGTTTCCACTTATCTGAGAAATAAGTATGCACGTTCAGCACGTCTGCCGGAAACTTCCCGTCCGGACGGTTCTCTTTCCCCCAGAGATACATCTCCTTGAAATACCCGGGATTGATTTGTGCCATACCCGGAACGATGACAAGCGTCTGGGGAGATACCCCCTTGATACCGGGGATCGGATTACCTTCTTCATCCATAATCGTGCCGCAATGCCCGTCATACACGGCACTCAGCCAGGCGGCAAGCTCCTGCGGCTGGGCAATGGTCAGCCATCCTTTCCAGGTACCGTCCTCCTCGTTGCCGGGCTCCTGACCGGACAGCAGGTCGAGATTAACCGATACCTCTGGATCATTGGAAGGGAAGATCTTGAGATCAGACAAATCAGACTGCCCATGGCCGAAAACAGCGGCAAGGTGGTGATAGAGTTTCGTAACTGTTTTATAATTGTCAGGATTCATCGTCTGTGCAAAATACCGCTCGTATCCACGCAATCCTTTGGAAGGCAGGGGACGCCAGCTCTCCGGAAGCCAGTAAGCGTCCAGGGGTTTGACGCTCTGACGACTACCGTCGGCATTCTTATAAAATAGCATGTCGGGCCAGCCGGAGGAAGCGATGAAAGGTTTGAGACCGTGGCGTTCATAAGTATGATGAAGATGGGGGATGAAATTCTCGCCGGTACCATTGTTGCCGCTTACCCAGGGGACTTGGTTGGCCCGTATCGCTACATCGGCCACACGGCGGACCGGATTTTCGGTCAGGTTAGGAAGGAAATGGCCGATGGAACCGAACAGCCTGACGTGTTTCCCGCTGCAAAGGGACATGATCCGGCCTTGCTGATAGAACCAGCCCACCACGTTGAAGAAGTCGTCCACCGTACGTCGTTCCAACCGATGACGTACCGGAGGAAGAAGCGAGGCGGGCTTATCTGTCGTTTTCCGGCCATAGACCATCAGCCGGCTGATAAAGCCGATATTGTTACCGATCGCCTGCGTGGGGATAAATTCGCCGCCTTCCGTTACGTCATCCTGGTTGATACCGAAATAGTCATTGTCATATTGAAGCAGGATCAGTCGTCCGGTCTTTCCGGACAGGTCGGCAACGGCGCAACGGTTATGTTGCGAATCCACCGTAGCGGCATACTCTGCCGACTCACCGATTTCAGGAGCTACGAAGATACGGAAGGTACCGGTACTGCCACCTATGGCGTACAGGTATAGTTTGTCAAGCAGGCAAGGTACATGCAGGTCTATAACGAGGCGGTAAGGGTTGAAGTTATTATTGAACTGGAGCTGCCATTTGGTGGAGTAGCTCCAGTTGTTAATGTCCGGATATCCGGTATCGAGAAACACGTCCTTGCCCTTTTCGTCAACGGCGTTGTCTATCAGGCAGGGATTGCCGGAACTGTCCACGACCGTGTCATGGGTACGGGGCGAAAGCATGCGGGCATCCAGATCGATGCGGTAATATCCTTCTTCATCAGCGTCCACGCCACGGGTACGGCAGTAGGCCGGGTCACTGGCTACAGAAGTGTAACGGATACCGTAGTTTACCTTGATACTCTTCAGATAGATGTAATATTCGTTGCCGGCATCCAGTCCGGTAAGGCTGAAACGCTGTTCCTGCGGGTAAGACTCAGGAGCGGGAAGACCGGTGACTTTCTTCATGCCGGCCCAGACTATCGGATCGTCAGCGTCTACGGGGGTATTGGAGTAGCGCATGTCGTACTCCGTGGCCTTATCGTAGATATTGTTTGCCCAGGGAGCTGACCATTGCAATACACAGACGGAGTTGTCATAATAGACCGTCTGGAAGTCTTCGATACGCTGCGGGGTCGGGAACTGCACGTCACCCAGTACCGTGTTACTGTGTATGTAGACCGTATCGCCCAGACGGTTATAAGTCAAAAGCGCGATGGTATCGGCGTTCAACGGGAGGTCTACCGTACCCCTGATACCCTCGGGCAGGGAGATTTGTTTGAAACCTGTCTGAAAAACAAGGATCTTGCCGGTACTGCCGTCTTTCGTGTTGTTAACAGAAAGGTTAAAGATACGGTTGTCTCCGGACAAGGTCACCTTAGCGTAAGGGGTTTTAGCGTGATCAATCATAATATGTCCATCCACCGGAAGGACTTCGGTAAACTGTTCAAGCGAGAAGGTACGGAGCACGTCAATGTTCAGGGGTTCAAATTTGTCTCCTGTCCATGTGTACAGGGTGTCTCCCACTTTAAACAGGCCGTTACGGTCAGGCCCGTTGGGGTAAGCGGCTTGGAGGGCTGATAAGGTCGGGTAGTTACCCAGGATCACGAACTCGAGGCTATCGCCTTTGTCTCCGTTTTTTCCCTTCAATAGAGATACAGGAGCGGACACGGTACGGATGATGCCGCCTTTCTGCTCAACGGCCGGAAGGGTATACAAGCCATCAATGGATTCCGCTACAGGAAGCCGGTTCACCTGAATGGCGTCGCTCTTGATAATAGGTGCGACCAAGGCGGCGATACGCCGCAGGTCGTTATCGGTAATGTCGTCAAATAGTCCCATATAATTATTTTACTTTTAATATACCGTTTTCTACGTAAATACTGTTTGGAAGTGCGTTGTCCTTGGTTGGCCAACTGTTACTTGAAATATTTGTGATATAGTCGGAAACGGTGCCACCGGTCATTAAAGGATAAAGACCGACACTAAGTGTCTTCCAATTATTTCCGATCAGTCTATTAACTTCGACACCTCTTTCCGAGAGATTCACTACACCACCATCCGAAAGCATCAGTCCGATACTATGCGCACCTATGACAGCTTTACCTACTTCCTTATTACTGCGATAACTGATTAACTGAAGGTATCCCTGACTATAATCATAGCCCTCTTCATCAAAGAAATAGAGTTCCGCTACCTTTTCTTCTCCCTGATTATACATGACTATTGCGTTTTTCGCAGGATCGATCTCGATGCGCTTGCCGGCAAGAGAAGTAACCACTTTGTTTGAGAAGACTTTGTTTGCGAGCAGGGTATCAACGTCAATCAATTCCAGGTTCAGGTATCCGCCGATCATAATCGCTTTGCCGTTAGTCGCGGCGTTCTCGACCAACTGCGAGTAATTATTATAACCCAATTGCCGGGCGACATCATCTTTGGCGGTCATGCTGGCATTGCCGAATGCCTGGTTATAGGCGGTCTGGAAATCGGCACTGAAGCTTTCAAAGGTGACAAGGCCCTTGAGGTTGATGTGCGAACCGTCCAGGAAGATGCCTTCGGGGGTTACATTGAACAAGGACAGGGCCTTGGTGCCGTCCGGCCATTGGGCGGACGCCCATATTTTCGTACCGTCCTGCGTTGTCAGCCAACCGCTTTCCCGGATAGTCTTGTTGATATTATCAATGGCTTTCACAGCGGCTGTGATACTACTGGAGGTCTGTTCGAATTTGCTGGATACCTCTTTCCTGAAATCGTCCAACGGGCGGTTGGTCAGTGTCAGCAGGTTGATGTAGATATCACCGGTGAACCGGAGCAGGAAATCACCGCTACCGTCCCAGTCACCGGAAAATTCAAAAATACGGAACTGGCGGTTGATGGCGATGGGGGCTGCCTTGTACAACTCTTGTCCCTCAAAGCCGCATGTGAGCGTACCGGAACCTTCACAGATATAACGGAAAGAGACGTAGAACTTGCCGGACTTCTCAGGATGATCCAAATCACTGTTCAACTGCTTTACAAAACTGTTTTTGATCCGGAGCATGAACTTATCGCCGTGATTCACCACCTCAGCGATCTTGGTCGCATCAGCGTAATATTCTGAATTAACAACCAGAGGCTGCTCAGCTGTCAGAACTTGCAGATCGGATTCGCGTTGCCAGTTCTCTAAGTTCAGTGAGAAAGAGGCGTTACGAAGATAGTTATCTTCATCGTTGATCCAGTACTCTACATTTTGAATCTCTGTCTTGATAAGGTTCTCCAATACCTTTAGCTGTGTGGCGATACTGATACCTGTCTCTAACACGAAATCACCGACGTAGCGGTTACCCGAAGGGGATTCGACGGTGACTTCTTTACCTTCCAGGGAGTAAGAGTCAATCCCGGCATACTGTTTCGAACTTGGGGCGTCATCACCGTAAGAAGACAGTATGATGGCGTTCATCCGGCTACGGTCATTGCGGTTACCTAACTGGCAGATGTCATCACCGGCCTCCGGCGCGTCGCTGTTAGTATCGCAATCCGTTTTAGACAAATCGATGTAATCATCACCGATGGCAGTGACCAGGCGCCAGTAATGGCGATTGCCAACGTTTTCATGCACCCCGGGCTCAATATTGAACTCACGGATCGTTGCCTGGTCACCGGCCACAAACTCGTTATGAATAGTACGGTCACCGTCCGTCTTTTTGAAATAACAGCGATAGACGTCAGCTAACTCCTCCACTTTGATACATTTCATGCTTGCCGGAGTCAGGATATAGTTGCCGCCAACATGACGTAAGGTAGCAATTATAAGTTCCGTGAAATAGGCTTTTATGCGGACGAAGAGTTCATCTACCTCTATGTAGGACTTACCCGTAATAGGATCAATCTTGACACAGGCACCGGAACCTAAAGGGCCTTCGGAGAAATTGCCGAACAAGGCACCAGCAAACATGGTCAACAGATAATTGGTGCTATCATTTTGATCTTTGCGAAGAAACATCTTTAAAGAACGGAGTGCGGAGTACACATTGCTATCCGTTGCGGGTGTAGAATCATTTCTTCTGATTACATACACACCGCTACCACCTCCACCTGTATAGGCCTGTCCGGCAAGCGTAATATTCTCTATCTTTTCTTCCAACTCACCAATGCGTGAGTATGCTGCCGTTTCACCAACCGTATAGACAGGTGAATCAAACGGATAGTCAAGGTTAAACTCAAACCCAATAATTCTTGACTGTCTTCCGTTTTCGAAGTAGGCTTTGTTTATGAGGTTTACCTTTTGACCTATACCATAGAGATTATGAATACTATCTTCCCTGTATGCGTCATCGGACATCATCTTACAGTTGTAAGTATTGGGGTCTATCTTAGATTTGGCAACGTACTTTTCTGTCTCGGCCTTCAATTCCTGCTCGGCAGACGATACAAGCCCTAATTCGGTTATCTTTGTGCTGTCCCAACCTGACAATACATAAGTGCCTCCATTTTCAGGAACAAGCACACCATCAGGCAACGGTCTGCCGTAGTCCTCGTTACGTACAATCTCCCAAAGCTGTTCATCCTTGCCATCGGGGTCAAAGGTAACAGCGAACATCATACCGTTTAATTTTCCCGATTGGAAGGTAATTTTCAGTTCCTCACTGGGAAGAACATAATCCTTCGAGAAAGTGATACCTGTGTCCTTGAAACGGTAGGCGTTCCATTTCTTTTCGGTAATCGTTCCATCAGCATTCTCGATGGTTTCGGTGTACTCTTTAGTGGTAATGTCCGACATCGTTCCAACTCTCCGTGGATAGACCTCATCGAAGATAACAACCTGTTCGATGGCTTCCTCGGTAGTCATATTAGGGTATGCGTCAATGTATGGAGTACCGGCAGGGAGCATTAATCGTCTTTGTACCACACCATTCACAACTACTGATTCATCCACCGGACGGTAGTTAGTGGGAATATTCCTTGTAGAGCCAAAAGCATAGATACGGGTAGAGTAGGTTGACTGGGATTCGGAACGTGTCATTTCGACCACGTTCTTTGCTATCTCAAAGTCAACAGCCGTGCCAAACTCACATCTGCCGAAATGGATGATATTCTCTGTAACCCAACATTCGCAATCCCATTTTTTTGCCATTTCAAAGCAAGCGTCAAGAATGTTAATGTTGTCGTAAGACATCAACTGAGCTTTATTTTCAACCGTACTGTCAATGGAAAACTCAAAATCCTGCCCTTTATATACGTAACCAAGAGCTTTCAAATTTCTCAGGACTATACCAACTTGAACATCCAGTGGAGCGGTCAGGTTCCAAGACGCTTCCTGTCCGGCTGTCTCTGGGGTGTATTTGAAAATTTTGTTTTTCCATTTCCAGTAATAAGCGTCCAAACGAAGTTCGTAATCATAACTTGCCGTTATTGCATTGTAAGCGGGTTTCTGTATGTCACATATCTCGAACACTCCCAAATGTCCATCATCTATGTAATCACCAAGCTTGAAAAAAATCGGTTCATCCCAATTGAACTTCACAGTAACATAGTCTTCCTTCATTAAAAGGAATTTTCGTTTCGAGCCTTCATTTACAATAGTAGAAAAGCGAATACTGCCAGATATGTCTTTGATGTCTACTCTTTCCATAACACATCAAAGGTCGGAGATAAAAAAAAGAAGCCCTAAAAATTCGGGCTTCCTGTTGTGACATCAGAAATAAGGTCACAAATTAGGTTCTATTTGCTGGATTAGGCTCGCATACTTTCATTGCAATTTTTGAGAAAGTCCGATCTAAACTCATAGCGTATGATACTGCATTTTTGTAATACACATGATAAATATCGCTGCCGAGTATCGGTACTTGGATACTAACCAAACCTGAAGACATTTCTCCCATAAACGCCTTGTAATTAGCTATATAATCACTTTGCGTATACCCTTGAATCGTAAATGTAAGGGTCATATCCCTTTCATCTGCTTTTTTATTACTTAAATTGATGTTTTTACCATTTTCCAGACGACTTTTATTCTCAATATAATCCTTTACCGGCGGTGGCATTAAAAGTACATTTAAAAAGTTATCTCCCATGTTCACCCCCCAGATATCAAAGGCATCTTTTCCATTTATTAATAATTCTCCACTCATAGTTATAATGCTTTTTTAATGTTATCATTTATACTGTCTATTTTTTTATTCATTACAGGGGTATTTTTAGCCATTTTAGATACACCTTCTACAACATCATTAAATTTTTCAATCTGATTTGTACGTAGTTCATCAACTATCCCTTTCAGACTTGATACATCAGAAGCCAAAGACTCTATCTTGCCAGTTGGAAAATTAATCGTTATCTGCGACTGATAGCCACTTGCGATACTTTCTCTCGTTTGTCCTGCAATATCAGGTACATTAGCCATTAATCTTGGAATATCTTCATTTGTCAAGTCAAGTAATGACATCTTTTCGTTGATTGATGAAAGCAAACCCGTTTGCTCTATTGCTTGATTCTTGATCTCTTCCCCAGCTATCTGCAAAGCCGTGAAACGTCCTTTTAGTTCTTCTCCTGTATCTTGAGACATTGCTTGAAATCCTCGTGAGGTGGATGACTGGGAAGAAGATTCAGATTGTTTTAAATCAATACCGGCATTTTGCAAATAACCATTTACCTGCTCCATAATATTTTGCAAGGTGGGTATATTCTATTCATAGTTATCTACAAGCCCATTGGTTCTCTCCGCAACCTTCTTCATTAATTCAGCCTCATTGATAGCTCCTTTCGCATATTCCTCATACAATGCAGCTATATCATCGCTAAAAGTACCTACAACCTTTTCAAGCACAATGGTGCGCATCATGTCCGAAACAATATTCCGGAAAGTATCAGAAGCATAATCTTTGAAGCTATCCAAAGCATCCTTTCCATTATCAAACCAATCCCAAAGGCTATCGACGAAGTTATCTACTAATGGTTCATACAAGGAGCTTACATATTCATGTAGTTGCTCTATATACTCATCATACTGCTCTCGAAGTTTGATTAAAGACTCAAGAGTTTCTTTAGTTTGCCCTACAAGCTTGTTCCCATAATTATCAATGAGGGATTGTGCTAATTCCTTATTCAATAAGCCTTCATCATCAAATAAATCACCAAGTCCTTGTTTTTTTGCCCACGTTACAAGGTCCTCTGTTTTCTGCGATTTACCACCGATACCAGTGCCAAGAAAGCCTTTACTTTTTTTTCTTGTCTCGATACGGAGGTTATTAATTGCTGCTGTTTGTCCTTTATCGTAGTCGCCCTGTCCCCAGATATTTTTCCATTTATCCCACCATGATAAAGCGGACAAATTACCCATAACCCAATTAAATGCTCCCGTAAGCCAACCACCGCCACTCTGATTTTGATATACTGCTTGCGATTCCATTGCTTTATCAGCATAAGCCTTGGCAACTTCATCATGTAATGCTTTATAGTCCCGAAGATTTCTCAGATTGTCTTTCGAGAACCAGTTAGCTTCTGCTTGCTGTGCTTCCAGTGCGGCAACGCGGTATTCATTGACAGCATCAGTGAGTGCATTAATCTCTTTAACTTTTTCTGCGTATTCCTCGTATTGTTTGAATGCCTTGTTATTACCAAGCTCGCTTATCTTTTGCAACAATTGAATTGCAGTGGAAATTATACCAAGAATAACAGAGGCTTTTTCAACCGCTGATATTGCATTTGCCCCTGTTTGAGCAACCTTGCTTATTCCATCAATCGTACCGGTAGCAAATAAAGCAACATCGCCCATCAAAGAAATAATTTCTCCGGCTTGTCCTCCGATTGCATCACCTATCCCTTTTATAGCATCTGCAAGTTCATCAACTTTTTCTCTTGCCGTCTTTTCGGCTTTAATGAAGTTATTATTTGCCTTCTGTGATTTATCTTTGGCTGCATTATACTTTGCGAGGGCTTCGGTAGCGGTCAGATAGGTATTCTCAATCTTTATCTTACCATCAGCACCGAGCGATATGCTTTTTACTCCGGTTACTATTTTAGCACCTCTATTCACCGCATCCAGTTGCTTTTTTGCTTCTGCCAATTCCTTTTCAGCTTCAGCAAGTTCCTTCTGGCGGTCCGCTAATGCCTGAAACGGATTACGACTATCCAACTCATCCATGATTTCCTGAATGGTAGTGGTGTATTCGCGTAAATCTTCCGGATTTAGGGTTTCAGCAGCCGTTTGTTTGGCATTTTCTAACTGTTCAAGTAAGGAACTAAGTGTTTCAGAAGAAGTGTTTTTTAAATCCTCAAAAGCACGGACGTATTCAGGTGACTTCTTAAGTACATCGAAATCGTGGGACATCAGTTCTTTCCCTTTGTCGACTGTAGCCTTAGCGATGGAGCGGTCAATCTTGGCTACTTCATTTGTATCACCTTTCTCTACTGCTTTTTTGCGAGCTTCCTGTAATACGGCAATATCATCATTGAATTTCTTTTCAATAGCAAGGCGTTCATCTGTATAAGACTGGTATTTATAGGCTAAATTGCTGTATGTTTTCTCATTATCGGCAATAGCGGCTTTATACAGTTCATCGAAATACTTCTGTTCATCATCAGATAGCTTGATACCAGTTACGTCGAATGACTTACCCTTGTTTTTCGGGTCAGCTTCCCACACAGAACGGGCATTCTCAATCTTCTTGCGCAAAGCATCCTCTTTCTGCCGGTCGATAGCTTGCATTTCTTTCTCAAAGTTGAGTTCCATTTCGGCTATTGTTTTGGCAGAACCTTCATCCATTGCTTTTATTCGGGCTTCGTCAACTTTCATCTGCAAGTCTTCGACAGAGCGTTTCTGCTCCAAAGCCTGTTTGTCAAGAAGAACATTGTATTTGTCTGTCTGTTTGGGGAGCTTCTCGGCTTGGCTCTCTTGCTTGGTTAACGAACTACCGGTAATACCACCTAAATCTTTGTATTTTTTTTCAGCAGTTTCCTTACGTTTTTTAGCCTCCTCGTATTGTTTTGAAGTAAACTTGGATTTGTCCTTTTCTATTTCAGAAAGTTTCTTTTTAGCGTCTTCCCAAGCCTTCTTGGCTGCTTCGAAATCCTCTTGATAAGTTGAGATTTTACGTGACTTCAACTCCGATTCAAGTATATCTATTCTATTTTGTAATTCAGATTCAGTAGTCGCACCTTTCAGAGAGCCAACACCCACATTCAAAGAATACCACTTATTATTTTTCCTTGCTTGTTGAAGGCGTTTCATTTCATCCAGTTCTACCTTTAGCTGAACATCAGTATTTTTCTTTAAATCAAGTTGCCATTGAGCGAGTTCATCAGAACGGACTTCTTTTTGATAATTTCTGAGGACATTTCTTTCTTCATCCAATTTTGATTTCAAAGTAGATAAAGTTTCATTCTTATATTTATCAGCAAGCTGCTTTTCTGATTCATTCAAACTATTTTTATGAAAATTCGGGTCTTCTCCAAACCTTTTCCATAATCCGATAACTTGTTCGTACTCGCTAATTAATTTTTGAGAGTTGCTGTAATTGGATTTATTTTCTTTTACCTTTTCTTTACCAGTCTCCTCATTGTATTCTTTCCATAAAGCTATTAAATCCTTAATATGACCTTTTTCATCTATATATTTTTGAAATAGAGCTGGGTATTCATCTTTTATAGCTTTCATAGCCTTGACTCTATCCATAGAAGAAGTATATTCGTTTTGAATAGCGGAAACCAGTTCTTCAAGTCTTTGTTTATGCTCTTGCTCTTTTTTTACAGACTGTTCCTTTTGTTCGTCAAATCTTTTTTGAGCTTTCTCGGCAGCAGACGTATGGTCTGCAAGAATCCACATAGCAGCAGAAGCACCCACAATTAAAGTAGTAACTAAGACATACGGATTAGCAAGCATTGTTTTATTTAATAATGCCTGTTGCACAGTCATAGCTTTAGTTGCTGCAATATTTTTTACTATTGCTGCAAATTGTAATTCTTTAGTGGCTATATCATAAACGCCATAGGTTTTAGAAATTGCATAGTAAGCAATAGTTGCAGCACGGTATGCGCCATAAGTACTGATTAACCCAATTAAGATACGCCCAATTTCTTCATAGTGTTCTACAGCTATTGTAGCCATAGAAATGGTTTTAGATGAGAGGCTTTGAGTGTCTTCTCCTATTGAATTTAACATCCCATCCCACGCATCACCAAGATTACTAATTTGCCCAGATAAAGTTTCAGATTGTTTCTGCATTAAATTGTAAAACCGCCCCCCTTCATCAGTCATTTTCTTAATAACTTTCTCTACTTCCGGGAAACCTATCTGCCCCGCAGTCACCATCTTGTTTATTTCTTGTTCAGTTTTACCAAGCATGGATGCGAGTTCCTTTACAAGAGGAATACCACGCCCCATGAACTGACGAACATCTTGAGTGAATAAACGCCCTTGCGTCTGAGTTGTTCCGTAGAGGTAAACCATATCGCCCAAAGGAATAGATAACCCAGATGCAATATTTCCAAGACGTACAAGAGTGTCATTTACATTCTCGGCAGATGTACCATAAGCCAATAATTGTTTTGCTCCATCCGCAACTCCTTGAAGGTCAAAAGGTGTTTTGGCGGCAGTTTGTACCATTTGAGACATCAAAGTTTCCGCCTTTGCTTTGCTTCCAAGCATGGTCTCAAACGCTACTTGTGTTTTCTGGAACTCTCCACGAACTCGGATTACGTCAGATGCAAATCTCTGTAAGGTTGCCAATCCACCTATTTTCAACAACGCACCTTCAAATCTATTCATTACAAGATTAGCTTCCGCCTGTGCACCGGAAACTTTGCCTACAACTTTTTCGTAGTTTCGTGTTTCATCAGACAAGCTTTTTACCGATAGTTTCGCACGTTCCTGCTCTGCTCGTAAAGCATTTAATGTGATAAGTTCTTGTTCAAGTTCTTTTGTTTTAGAGGTCTTTTGAGTTAGAATTTCTGCTTTCTTGTCCTTATCCGCATTTCTATACTCAGCATTTAGTATGCGAACTTCCGACTGTAAATTGGCAACAATATTTTTTTGTTCAATAAGTTTTGCAGTAACCCCATCTGTAACCTTTTGGGCTTTCTCCAGTGTAGCAACCAAATCGTCATAGGCTTTTCCAAATTTGTTACTCAAATTTACGGTTTCATGCACTAAAGATTCTTGGTCTTTTTTTGCTTGAGCATATTCTTTTTCCAATGATAATGTTGCCTTAGGATTGGATATTGGATTAATACTAAGAAGCTCTTTTTTAATATTCGCAATCTGCTCCTTTTTCTTCTCAAGTTCCGTTTTCAATCTATCAAACTCTCTTAACCAATGGTCAAAACTAAAGTTTTCACCTTTGATACGAACCATCGTTTTCTCAATCTGTTCAATCTCTGTTCTGAACTTTTTCACAGGGGAAGTGTCAACATCAACACGAAATACTAATTTAGGCATATATTCTAATTTTAAATAAGTTAATACTCAAAGTTACGACACATCCAAGTTTTAATCTGACTTTTTTAAGTAAAATACGCAACATAAAACGAGATGTCACGAAATAACTGTGAAGGTAGATATTGATATCCTATATAGCTATTTCTAAGATAGCAAATGCACGACATTAGAATAATTGTCGTAAAATAATTGGGAGTGATTGGATTTCTTGGTAGTTTTGCGTATTGTTTAACTAAAAATATATTATTATGGAAGGTATGTTCAACTTTGTAGGAATTATTATTATTGTGTTTGGTGTTCTCCAAATTATCTTATTTTTTAAAATATGGGGAATGACTGATGATATTAGATCCATCAAAAATAAATACATAAATAATATAGTAGAATCAACTATTTCGACTTCATCTAACAGGCTTCAATATAGAGTCGGTGACTTAGTTGTGAGCGTAAAAAATGACAAGCAAATGCGAATAAAAGAAATAAAAGATGAAAAATACAGTTGCTATTCAAATAATGGCATGACTTATGAAGGAGATTTTTTTGAATCTGAAATAAGACTTTTTAATTCACTTTCAAGTATCTAAAATAAAGGGTGATTGTGATTACTCACCCTTCCAATTTCTTCCTTATTAGTTCAATTGCATCACATAGTTGCTCAACTCTCACATTATCAATCTCTGTTTGAGCAAGCTCTTGTCCTACTTCAAGGGCTTTCTCTTCATCACCACCAAAAACGGCAGTCAGAATGAAGAGAATGGCATCGCCAATATCCGTTTTACCTTCTGAATCCGGGTCCGGTATTGTTAGCCCTTTGATTTTCTCCGTAAGTATTGCTAATGTACTTGGAGGTATTATTCCTAAGAAGAATGACCTATTGCCAATATAAACTTTATCCATGATTTTTTTGTTTTAAAGATACAAATTTATTTGAAGATACACAATAGCGCACCCCAACTTAATGAGGTGCGCATTATATTTCAAGCAATCTGTCTCAACTGCAACAATACAAGCAACTCTAAAAATTTATCTTCATAATAAAGCGGTTGAGTGCTTTTAGGGTTATTCGGATTAACTTGGTTCTCACCAAAACTCAGCCCCTCGCCTATTATTGACTTGAATTTCTTAGTACCGCCATTACTTGAATTGCGGGTCACTTCAACCATATAGCCTTTCTCAATCATTTTCTGATTAAATACTTGTGCGCTGATTGCACATTCATTTTCTTTCAGAAGTTCGCCAGCTGATTTCAGAATACCTTTTGATGGTGTATAATCGGGTGTAGGAAGCCCTAAAGGTTCTGCGATAGTTTTAGCTAAAGCCAGTTTGCTGCTTTCATTGAGATTAAGAAAGCCAGTTAACCAATCGGCTACAACTATTTTGTCTTTGATGGTAGCTTGCTTTATTTGCTTCACTATCTCAGGTACTTTGTGAAACACCTTACGATACACTTCAAAAACAGAACGCACCTTCTTTACGATAAAGTATTCGAGACATGATACCGTTAAGCAATAATCAAACTTATTGCTACCCACTTCGGTTTTTACCGAAGTGCAAATAAAATCTTCATTTTCAATAAAGTCTTTCTTTAAAGCATCTACGGCATAGTCCCTTCTATTATATACCAACATCCAAACTTCATCCAGATTAACCGGATATTTTTCACTCGCTTTCGCTAACTTTAAAATAGCATTGAAATACATCTTTATTTCTTCGCTTGAACTTGATTTTGTTAATTGATTCATAATTCTTATATTTGCAACAGTTAAACATTATCCCCATTGGCGGCTCGGACTTTACCGCCTTTGGGGATTTTCTTTGTCCGATTTTGTAGCAAGCGAGGATTCGAACCTCTTCACGCCTTACCGACTTGCTGAACCCTCTTTCATACCTTATCTACGCTTAGAATCATATAAAAGAGAAAGCCCCATTCTTTCACTATCAAAATGTGGCTGCCTGATAGTTACTCGAATAGAGCTTTTAAAATATCTATGTTACGTCTGGCAGCCACGCGAGACGCTTCGTTGTTTTCTTGTTGCAAATCTGAGCATTATTTTTGTGTTACCAAAATATTGATTTTCAACCAATTCAAGCATTTCTAAATAAATTTGCTATGCTTGCAAAGCGAATATCTAATTTGTGTTTATTTAACAGAGAGGCAGCCCCCTAAAATCGTGCGAAGGCTGCCTTTTGATAATCGTGTGGAAAATCATACAGTAAGCATATCAATACACGCAGCATGATGATTCACGCCCTTATAATGCTGAGAGAACTCTCTAAATTGATCTAACAGCCCCATCTGTATGATAAAAGAATATAATTCATTCTTAGCTTCTTTCTCAATATCAAACCGCTTTTGTACTTCACTTAAAAAGTCGCTGAATACTGGTGTTGAATGTGTATTTGAACATTCAATCTCAACTGGTGTCATATTTTTCTTTTTCATAATCGTTATATTTTATGTGTTAGTACTCTACAAATCGCTTTATAAATTTGTGTTTTCTCAAATCTATTCAGGATTGATGCTTTTTCAGCCCCGAAAGTCAATTCACCATTTTTGAACTGATATACGTTAATTCGACCACCGACTGTATTATGTTGGTAGATTCTCACTTCGCTGGTTTCGGCTATTAATGTTATCATAGCTTCTATTTTTATGTGTTTTGTACCTTAATAGAAAAATCTCTCACCGTTCTTTCCGAACAGCCTGTAACCGATGTACAGGCTGCTGAATAGGATTATTACCTCTATCATGCGTCTTTGAATAAAGAGTGAAGAAAAGCCCTACCTACCTCAGTCCAGACAGTATATGTGTTCGTGCCTATACTGCCATCATTACGGGTGAAGCTCTCTGTTTTGGTCTTTGTATAGCCTTTACCGCTATATTTGGTGTATAGTAGCCATTGACCGGACTGTTTATACTGAACACCCATATCTTTGAGCTTCTTGTTAAGGGCTTCGCCAGAGGTGAAACCTAGCTCTTTGGCTAATTGAGTGACAGTATAGGTGTTTACAGAGCGAAGAACATCATCCACATACTTTATTTTCGGGGCGGCTTCTTTCAGTTGTTCACTTTGTAGTAGGTTCTGTTGCTCTAAGCGTTCTTTCTCTGCTTTGGCGGTCTCTAATCGCTTCCTGAGCACTTGCATAGCATAGGCGATGGCTTCGTCGTCATTGGAAACGGTGGTGACGCCAGTCTTTAATAACTCTTTGATACGGTCATTTACCCATAAGCGAAAATCAACCGAAAGCCATTGAGCAAAGTCTATAGCAACATCTTCGTGCATCCAAGTACCGGGATTCAGTCCGCCACGTTCAGTTATAACTAATTGATTTTCAGCAATACCAGATTTTCTTGTAATGGCACTAATTAGCTGATTTGTAGAAGGTAACACCAAATAATCATTTGGACGTTTGCCGAACGGCTTTGCCATCTGAGTGGCATTTATTAGCACGTTTTCGCCACTCATAAAAGAAATTTCGCTACCTTTGTAGCTGTAAATAACTGGAGTATTCATATAATTGAGTTGTTTATGGTGTGCAGGCGGTGCGAACGTCTGCACACATTGTTTATACTATGCTATTGATAAAAGATTAGCCTTCTTGAATGACCTATATTCACTCTTCTCTGTATCGAAGTAGGTAAATAGCGTGTCATTAGGCTTTCTACCACTCTCTTTTGTATCGGGCAGTAACTTTTCTTGTAAACTACCAAACGCTTCTCTAACTTCGCCTGAAACCTTACGATAGTAAAACCTTACTATCTTATTCTTCATTGCCTGTTTGAGCTTGTAATTAGCCCAAGCGACCTTCATAGCCTCACTCATGGTGTAGCCGTTCTTTCTCACGAATTGCCAAGCAAGATTTAAAATCTCTCTTAATGCGTTTTTTAATGATGTTGCCATAATACTTATTATTTTATGTGTTAGTATTCTATTTTATCTTATGTGATAATTTTATAACGCAAATATATCACATAAAGCAAACATAAACCAAATAAAAGAATAGTTATTTTTATCCCAAATGATATTTTTAACAATTAATCATATCATATATAGCAATTATTGGATTTTATATGTATATTTGCATCATCATAATTAATATATCATATATGAAATATAGAATTAAGGAGCTTTGCAAGGAAAAAGGCATTACATTGGAGTCTTTAGCCTTAGGAATTGGAACATCTCAAGCAAGTATTAGCCGAATCATTACGGGTAATGGAAATCCTACAATGGACAGTTTAGAAAGAATAGCTAAATTTCTCAATGTTGAAGTACCTGAATTATTCGTCAATGACGGTGTGATGGGATTTATTAAAGCTAAAGGACAATTATTTGAAATAAATTCAATATCGGATATTGAAACTACATTAGAGACAATAAAACTATTGTAACTGTTTGCCCCATTTTCGGTACTAAATTCAAATTAAAGTAAAAAGAGGACTAAAAGCGGATGAATTTGAGTACAAAGGAGTAGTTTACACAATAAAATCACGTTCTGACTTAGAAAATCTTCTGAAAATGGTTGATTAGTTAAATAATGTTTCTATTTTTGTAGTAGTATAAACTATAAAAAACTACACACGATTATGAAAAACATACTATTTTTACTTGTTTTGATTTTATTCTGTGGCTGCGATGAGCTAAATAAGTCTATTTTTGAACCATTAGCACTAAAGGAAATTGATGCAGAAATCAAAAAAGATTCATTATTTAGCTTGTTCTATGAACGAGTTCAAGCCATTAACGAAAATACGCTTAATACTGATTCTAAAAGGGCTAAATATGCTGATTTGACATATAGAAGAGCTTATGATTTATTCTCTTTTCAAGACACTGTTTTATATAAAAAATTATCAAATGAATGGAATAATAAATATGCTAACTATTCTGCCAAAGCTGATTCTATAATAAATTATTGGAAGCAACTTAAAGAAGAAAATTCATTAGACAAGTATGTAAAGGTCGAAATAGCTAGTATATCAACAAATTACTATTCTTTCGGCGGAATAGATGATGTTACTATAGGTTTTAAATTAACACCATTAAAAGAACCAATAGAGCAATTGCGTTTTGGATATTCCATACAACCTAAAATCAATCAAGATGATAATAGTAGCCTTTATTCCTCTATTTTAGATAAATCATGGTGCTTATCAACTTCTCCATTCTCAAAGCCTGTTGTTAGATATTGGGAGGTGGGATATAGCAATGAAAAAAAATTAGCAGGAGAAACGGTTGAAACCTTATTGCGAGATTATAATGTTAATATTGAAATTGACAAAGTTAGGATAAAAGGTGAAAATTTTAGTGCTGACGATGTTAAACTTCCTCATAGTGTAGAAATGTATTTAGAGTTTGGAGGTTTCTATTATATAGATGATATTATTCAAGAGCATATCGACAATAATTATATACCAGAATATAAATACATCACAGATGGTATAAATAATCACTTAAAAGAAGAAGATGCATTGGCATTTGAATATTTAAATCTTCCTACAGAAAAGAAGAAAGAGGATATAGAATAAAAAGTTTCTATCACCTGCCCCAAGTGTGGTACTAAGTTTAAAATGGAGGAATAAAATATGGTAGATACAACAAAACACGACACAATAATCAATTGCTTGTTAGATAATTGGATTATAGCCATTCTTGTTATTTTAGCGGGAATAGTAATGGCTATTCCTCAGTTAAGAGACGGTGTTAAATTAATTACTGAGTGGTTTAAGTCTATGTTCCGGAAAGAGCCAACCAAAGAAATAGAACCACCTTCTTCTAATTACATACCTTGTACTGCTTGGTCAATATCAAAAGGAAGCCGAGTTCGTCCCATTGACGAGACTCTATTTCAGAAATATGGAATACTAACTGTAGATCAAATAAAAGGAGAATATGTCGCTTGTCTGTTTGGAGGCTATTCTGGGCTTGGTATACAAACATTTAAAATAAGTGAGCTAACACAAGATGGAATTTTTAATTAATCAAAAAGCAAGAATGCCTACCTTTTAACCACCAAACGCCCGTACCCATTTTACCAACCAGTACGAACGTTCAATAAAACAACTAATATTATGAATTGGATAGACACAAATACCCTTATTTCTATTTGTACTTGTGCAATCGGTTTAACACAGTTTATTTTATGGAAACATATTACTAAAGTCAAAGCTTATGAAGTTGAGAAAGGAAAAAACTTGGCAACTAAAGAAGATATAAGGGAAATTACTAAGAATATTAAATCTGTTGAAAGTAAATTCACAATATTAACAAATTTACATTCTGGAATATTATCTGAGGAGAGAAATGCAATTATTGAATTCAATGAAAAATATTCTTTATGGATTGGAAGTTACATGATTAATTGGAGACTAAATAGCAATAATAATAGTGATATAAATGAATTCTCAAGAATATTAGAAAAAAATCAAGAACTTTGCTACATCGCCCTATCTAAATTTAAACTCTTCATTGAAGACAAAGAATTAAATTACTTAGCACAAGAGTTAATCTTAAAAGCAGCACAATTAGAAGGATTAAGAAATATTATCGAAGAAATTGTTCCATTAAACATATTACTCAATTCTAATGAAGCACAAGAACAAAAAATCAAAGAAGAGATAATAAAAAGAAAAGTACATTACCTTAAATCTTATAATGACCAATATATATTGTTACATGGAGAAATACCAACAAGCTTAAACGAGTTTCAACAGAAATGCAGAGGCAGGATCTATAAATTACTAAAATCTCAAGAATAGAACCAAACGCCCCATACAGTCATCATACGAAGTATGGGGAGTTTAAAACAAAGTTCTTCCTCCAAGTGTTGATAGTGATAGAGATGTAGATAATGATGCAAATCATCTTAATAATAGTGATAATGATGCTCTTAAAGGTTAAATTAAAGCCGTTGATGATGATTTTACTGTTGTTTGATGTTGTTAATTATAAAGTTATCACTATATTTGCATCGTCAAATAATTAAATATACAAAGATATGGCTATCTCAATTAAGAGTGTACCTACACTTACAGGTAAGATTGCTGAACATTTTGTAGAAAATACAAATAAAGCAATAGAGAAACGTGCTACTGTAAATTTCAGCAAGCAGGTTAAATCTTGTGCGTCCATACTTTCCAAAGCCAAAATTTAATCCAATATCGTGAATTTTCTTGAAAATGATTGTACTTTCTATGTACTAGATAAACAAACATTAGAGAGCTGTGGTAAGTTTTGTTGTGACCATGAAGATTTAGACGACTTTTTTAATAATGAATCTTTTTTATATAGTGATGAACTACTTGGTAAATCATATTGCTTTCGTTTAAATGATAATCCAGAGCAAATTGTGTGCGCATTCACTGTTTCAAATTCTAGTATTAGAATTTCTGACTTACCATCTAACAGAAAGGCTAAAATAAGAAGTAAAATACCTCACGAAAAACACTCTAATAGTTTTCCTGCTGTTCTTATTGGTCGTTTAGGAATTAATTCTGAATTCAAGGGTAAAAAAATAGGAAGTGCTTTAATGGATTTTATTAAAGCATGGTTTATTGACCCACATAATAAAACTGGATGTAGATTTATCATCGTGGACGCTTATAATGAAGAAATACCGCTAAGTTACTATACAAAGAATGGATTTCAATATATGTTTTCTTCAGAAAAACAGGAATCAGAATACACTCATAAAAATGCAAGTACTCCACTAAATACAAGATTGATGTATTTTGACCTTATAGTATTAAAGCCGGACTAACTATCCGGCTTTTTCTTTACCCCTTCCTTTTCACCATATCCTTACCAGATGTTTTCTTTACCCTTTCTCCATATACCATATGGAGCTTATCCATCTGCATTATTACCAGATTGCGATATGGAATCCTATACACCACCTCTTCATATCCTAAGTGTAACGAATCCATGAACGATGCAATCTGTCCGAGTAGGCAGTTATTTCCCGCTACTTCTGTTTCGCTGCCAGACTTGCTACGTTCTTCACTAAAGCTGACAGCTTCATAAAATTTTCAACCGAAATCAATGAGAAAGCAATGGATAATGCTTTCACATTTTCTTCAAATGTTCCCTTTGACAACTCTTCAAATAGTTCATCATTTCCATTAATAAACCAGGAAAGAGCGTGTGAGGCATTGGGAGTGTCTTTCATAGATAGAAATATGTCCTCTAAGTTCTCTATCTTTCCTACATTCGACAAATAGCTTGCTGCTCCGGCTATTTTATGAATAGTAGGAGGATAAATAATATACGATTTACCATTCACTACCACAACTTTAAAATCATTGCCTATTATGGCATCCGAAACAATTTTTGCACCTTGATTCATATATCTTAAATTAAAAAAAGAGTGAAGGCAGTAAACACCACTTCCACCCTTCCAATTAAACGATCTTATTACCTTATCCTTCCGGAACAACTACTTCCGATTCATCGAACCATTTCTCAGAAGCCAAACCATCCACACCGGTGGAAAGGGGAACGGCTGAAACAGCCAATCCGATAACCTTGTCGGTATTAGAACCACGAGCATTGATAGCCGCTTTCGGGAACACCACATAGACACCATCTTTCGTTTTACCAATGACGCACTTATGGATAGTCTTATGCTTTCCTCTTTCCCAATTCTTTTCTGTGGCTTTACCACCTTGCAAATCTTCTTTAGTCTTGTAGTCATACTCACCAATAGTAAAGTTGATTTTCACTTCACCCGGTTCGGATGTTTCACGGTAATATTCGCCAGTTAAAGCATTTTTGTAACGAGTGACACTTGCTTCCGCTTCCTCGTACTGGAATGTATCACCATGTACATTTTGGACCTTTTTCGTTGCTGCATTTTTCAAGATTGCGGCAACCTCCGCACCCGACAATCCGGTAGCAGGAGTTGTAACCGTTTTAATAGGGTCTGCATAATACAGTTCGTCTATTTCTACTGCTGTTATCATATTATTTCACATTTAACACGTTAAACAAAATTCTCACATTTACATAATGACACTTCAAAGCTGTGTCCGCTTCTGTACCGATTGATTCGATAGAATATCGATAGGTTGTGCCGTCATAGGTGCTTACTACATCATCAAACCGTTTCATGGCTTCTCTTTCGAGTTCATTCAAACGGATGGTGTTGGCTCCATTCTCGCTTAAATCAGGAACACAAAGATTCACTTCCGCAAAAGACTTTCTCCAATAAGTCCCCGGCTGTTGTTTCTTCGCATGGATAACGATTCTTTCGGACTTCAATTCACCCGTCAGAGTTTTCCCGTTGGGTACTATGTCTATTCCGAAAGCCTTGCAGTCCCGGTAGAGGATGTTTCCTATGTCGGTGGTTACTATCATTCAAATTCTTCTTTTAATCGTTTCTCCGCATATAAAGCGGCACTACTTAAAACATCAAATCCCTTAGATTCCACGAATGAAGCGTATTCCGCTTCGTTTTTCAGCGTCAAACCGTCTTTATCGACATCGTAATCATTGGACGTTCTCAAAGTGAGTGTGTGGTCTTGATAATCGCCATGTTCCTCCGCGTACTTCACGGCTTCATCGGCTACATCAATCATCTTCTTTTCTACTTCCCATTCTCCTTCATCGAAGAAATCATCGACATCAGAGAAATCAAAGTCTACATCCATAATTCCGAGTAATTAAAGTAGTTCGTACTCTTCACCGTGTAAGCCTCGCCTTGCCCTCTTACGGTCTCACTATCCATGCAACGAACCTCCTGCCCTGCCTTAATAGTGATTCTCTTCTCACATACTATATGATAATTCGGACGATATACAGAGCCGTTATCAGAGGAAAACTCTTTCGTAGTGTTATCATCACAACGGCACTTGCATACGTCTTGCCAGCTTTCACCACCTGTTCCGGGAATCGGTCGCCCGAACTCATCTTTATCCATCGGTTTAATCACCTTTACCTGCAATATGTGTGGAGCAAATATCATAAGAAGGTGCATTTAGGTTTGTTACTCAGTTCATCTTTCAACCCGTACTGTTTGCACAGGAATGAATAGTAATCCTTAACTCCCTGAAGATTCCAGGACATAGAAAAACCGCTTTCACCGATTGAAGTGGCACGAAGTAAAAGAGAGGGGATGAACTTCGCAATCGCCACCGACACCCGCGTTTGGCAATCCTCGTTCATCTCATCCTCTCCGCTTATCTTCGAGTTCAGACACATATCCAAAAGGTCAGCCTCCGACAACTGGATGCCGAAAGTCTGAAACTTTTGCTGTATGTAGTCGTTTACCGTCATGCGTTCATCGTTGAAAGATCAAAGTTCACAATCTTATTCGGAGAGATAAATTCAGGAATCCACTCAGCGGTGTATTCCATGTATCGACCTTCTTCGTCACGATAGTTGCAAACCGACATCTGACCTTCAGCAGTATTGTAAGAACGTCCCGGAACAGGGTCCGTCATTACATACGGCTTATGGTGACGCATCTTCATCACCTTGTCCGTCTGCAACAGGGTGATACGGTTGTCGGCGTAAATCTGCACGTTCTCGCCCGCCTGATTCTCTACGTAGTCCTCTTTGATCTCAATTGCAGGAAGCCCGATTCCAGTAAATACGCTGGATGCCATCTGGTCAGTCACCAACCCTGCATTAACCATGAACTCACGCTCACCAAGAATCATCTTGAATTTATCACCGAACTCAGAAGCCCCTACAATGTTCTTCATAAACGTACCACGAGACATAATCATTTTGGAGAATACACCGTATTTGGCTTTCAATTTCTGAATCTCCTGCTGCAAGTAAGAGATAAATGCATTCTTTGCTGAAGCGTCAGGAGTAAGGAAGTGGAACGGTAGCTCGATGTCCAACAATTCGATGTTTTCCTTATTATCGGCCAAATGAACCTGCGCCTTACCAGTCATCAACAATTCAGGAACGATAATATCCATACGCTTGTGTGGAGCAAGCAAAATCTGACGGTAATCATCAACAATAAAATCAATGATTTCCTGTAAGATTGTACGCTGGTCAGCGGTATTGGCAGCATTGAATTTATCAATGATGTCTTGCAATTGCGACAGACGTTCAATATCCATCTGATAACGGTCGCCCAAATAGGCGATTTCAGTATAACCACTTCCAAGGCTACGTCTTTCACGAATAGGCTTCTGATCATTCTTACCCAGAATGGAACCGGCAACAACACCCGTTACTGTCCCAAGATAAGTCTTGAAAACACGGGTTTTGGTTTCCAAGAAATCTCCGTATTGCTTCCAGTAGATTGTGTCCAGTCTCAACTGGAGGACACGGTCAATAATCGCCTGAACGATATTGGGATCTGTAAATAAAGTTTGTATGGTCAAATTCATATCTAAACTTTTAATGATTAATACTCAAACTGGAAACGGCTTGTCAATCCCACCTTATCCAGCTCATGGATCGGAAGAACCAACTTGCTTTCCTTTACCTCATAGGCTTGCATCAAGAGAGTGCAGAGAACTGCTCCATCGCTCTCAACTTTCTTCGCATCATAAAGAACGAAGTTTGCAGTGTTCTTCTTCACTGTTCCACCCACTGCGGTAGCTTCGAAAAGAACCGTATCCTTAGCGATATTTTCTCCGAAAGCCGCTTTGATGGTTAATACATCATAATCCTTGGTTGACTTGTCGATAGATGCTACCTCTGCGCCTTTCTTTCCGCTTCCGATGAACATACCCTGATAAGCCAAAGAATCTTTTGCCACCTTGATGGTGAGATTAGAGTCTCCTGTGGTATAAGCTTCAACCACTTTCACATTGCGGACGGGAACGAGTGCCCGTTTCTTCAAGTCCGCTTGTACAGGTGTGAATACAGGAAGAACAGAGCCTACTACAAGGTTGGTAATATCCAACTTCCACGGTCCGCTCTTTCTGACACCCGTCTCAACACGGTAGAACTCTTCCGGTTTGTATTCCGGGGTCAAGTTATACTTAGTACCTGCTGCCATAAATTTTACTTTTTAGATTCAACAATAGTTTTTGTTCCTTCCGAAATCATATTCGCAATAGATTCAGCTTCCTTCTCCATCTTTGTTTCCGCTGATTCAGGAGGAGTCACACCACTAAAGCCGATATTGGCAAGTTCCTGTTTAGCGTCCTTGAAATAAATGTCTAAGTCTGCATCATCAGGAATCGCATAACGCTTTGCGAATGTTTCGGGAATACCATACTCCTTTGCCTTTGCCATAATCTGCTCCTGCCGGGTAGCCTGTGACTTCTCAGCCTTAAACTGAGCGAGTTCATCGGAAAGAGGCTTAACAGCAGCGCTCACCGCATTTGCAATGATGGTCGCCATGTCATCTTTCTTATCTTCCGGCTTTGGATTTGGGTTAGGATTGGGATTAGGGTTCTCGATTTTATTTTTCAATTCGTCCAATTGTTTTTGCAGACCCGATTTTTCGTTTCTAACAGTATCAATGTCTCCTTGAAAAGCTTTTAAAAGTCCTTCGACCCCACTAATAGCAGTTTCTATTTGACTTTCTTCAGTAACGGTTTTAGATAAGTAGTCAGCCACCCCGTCAAATGCTTTATCACCAAACCCAAAGGTTTTATACTTCGTTTTTAGTGCTACTAAGATTTTTCCTTTCATACCGTATGAATTATTAAATTTGAAATTCAATTTGCGGAAGTAAAAATACCACCAATACAGATGATTAGTAAATATTTAAGCTTCCTATTCGTGACATCAAAGCGATTGTCACAAATACGGTATAAAAGTAGGATGTATAAGGATGAAAGGAAAATAATTGGGTAGTATAGAATTCACCAAGAAGAGATTGTGAAGAAATCAATTTAAAATTCTATTTTTGCTGTAAAATAAAGCAAAAACATGGATTATAGAAATAAAGGATTCTGCATTTTTTGTGGCAAAGATGCAACTCAAACAACATTTAAAGAGAAGCCACATACTATGCCTAAAAGTTTAGGTAGCATAAGTATTGGTGTTGATATTTGCGATGAATGCAATCACTATTTCGGCCAACCAGATAATTTAGTATTTCCTAAACTTTGTATAGAAGTTTGTGTCAAAGAGATATTTGGCTTAATGAAAACTCTACTTAATAGGGAGGATAACCCGCAAAGATTAAAATCAATATATTTTGAGTATTGGAAAGCAAAAAGGAAAATAGTTCTGAAATCACATTTTAAGTTTAATGATAGATTTCTAATAACATTTGCAAGACAATTCAAGAGAGGAATATATGAAATGTTCCTTCAAGAGTATCATAAAATAACAGGTAACGGATTAGATAATCGATTTAATCAAATTAGAAAATTTGCACGCTATAATATCGGAGATATCCCTTTATACTATCTAGTAAATAATGGAATTATTCTTGTAGAAGATACTTCACATCCCAAGTTCCCTTTTTCTGAATCTCAATTTCATGATATAAATACTTACGGCTTTTATACATTTTTTTTATGTGGGCAATGGTTCTTTCTAGAAGTAACCCCCAGAGCAGAACTTTCTCGTGAAGTTTTTCTAAGTAAGCAATATAAACAATTTAAAGTAGGAGGTGCGGTCTATTCTGATTTAATAGAAATAATTAGAATTACAGATATAGATTTTAGTTTAAGACGCTTATTGGGAAGAACAACATAAAAAGACGTGAAACCGAGTGGAGTCACGCCTTTTTATGCTAGTAGTCTTTAAATCTTAGCCCAATTATCTCTATTCTCTATAAAATTAGAAAACCCTTTTTTATATGCAATAAAATTATTATTAATTGAGTTGAACCAACTTTCATCCTCATTTTTTTTATACAATCTTCTTATGAAGTAATCTATTTTCGTATATTCTGAAGAACCTTCAAACCTTTCAACGAATCCTATATATGCAAGCCGAACTTTATTAAAGTCTACATTAGTTTGAATTATAGAATTAATATGTGGATCAGAAAACGAATACCCTATTGTTAGCAACTTATTGCAATCATTACAATCATTTGCAAAATTAGTAAATCCGATATTTAAAGGATTCATTAGACTTCTTTGAGTCTTAGTATACCCAACAATTATCGGGCTAAAAATTAGATTCTCACTCGGATTTCCGCCTTGAGCAGTTAAGGATTGCACCTCTCCAGTTATCGTAGATTTTACAACTCTATATTTATTCTCTACAAATTTAAAGGTCCAATAGATAGAGCCATGTAGGTAAAAGTAACTTAAATGAGAGTCTTTATTTCTTAAATAATTAGCTTTATAAACAATACTATAATCAGATAACAGATGTTCCCCCATATATATTTTACGCTTTGAAAGAATCTGAGGTATCATAGCGTCATAATTTGTGGTATATATTTTTACTGAATATTTCTTGTTCAATAAAGATTCAATAAATTCATTCAATCTGTCATTTAGTAGTTTATACTCAGCAGCACAAGCTTTTTCATCATACCCCTTAATGAATTGAATAACAATATCCACAAAATGTTTATATATAGAATAAAAATGCCTCCTTTTCTCTAATTCATCAGATATCTCATCTAGTTTTTGCTGAATGGAGTCTATTAGTACATTAATAGCAGGAGTAAATGACGTATTATACGAATTCCTGTTTTCATTGGTTGACGCTATAACATAATTAATTATAGATTCCGATGCAGCAATTACTGTCTCAAAATTAACAGTGACTCCGTCCTCCTCTTCATAAAAAGATTTTAATGTATCAAATATAAATTTACCCCAAGTTGTATTACTATCATACATATATTCTTTATCTTCAATTATTCTATCAAGAATATCTTTGGAAAATGGAGCTCCCCATGCTACAGGAAAACCTGCACCTAGTAGTAATACTATTTTCTTTCTCTTTTTCATATTTGTATTTTGGATTAGAATCCCAACATCGCAGCCGGAGGAATATTCAATACCCGACAAAGTAATCTTGCTATCTTTAAAGTAGGCTCTGAACGACCAGAAAGATAGTCATTAACCCGAGAAGGACTTATCCCAATCTCGCCAGCAAGTTGCCTTTGCGTCATTCCTTTTTCTTCAAGGGAAAGCTCTATCAGTTCAGCAACAGTTGGTTTCTCTATCGGATAATGCTCCTTTTCGTATGCTATGACTATATCAGACATCATAGTTAGCTCCACCGCATTCTTATTGTTTGCAGGAGTATTATCATCAACCAACGGCAAAAGTTCCTCTATTCTTGCTAATGCAAATTCGTATTGTTCTTTTGTTACTTTATTCATATCTTCTATCTTAAATGGTTGAACAATCTATTTTATCGTAATCTTTATGAGTCCCCACCCAGCGGATGAAAACATACCCTATTGTAAACTTAACAACTACCACCAATCGGTAATTGTTACCTCTGATATTAAAAACATAGTGCTGGTTGCCTACATAATCAGCAGAAAGAAAATCTACTTTAATATCAGATAGGTTTTTC
>ERZ809224.633-NODE-633-length-31571-cov-6.041693_pt1 | contig 31571 bp, 20 predicted proteins | sample MGYA00520513_ERZ809224 | MGnify/ENA primary metagenome ERZ809224 (study PRJEB31576, sample SAMEA3212658) | Homo sapiens | biome: human-gut; feature: human gut; material: fecal | place: Sweden | collected 2012 ... | reverse complement strand
ATCTTCTCACCCTTCAGATAAAAGCGGGGGGGCCTCTGCACGGAATTACGGTGACTGCAGACAGCAAAGGAAATGTAAAAGGCTTTGTGGGAAATCCAAAGGTTATGCTTCCGCCGAATGCAAAAGGAAAGCTGGATGTTGCCGGCGCTGTGGGTGTGGGCCTTTTGAATGTTATAAAGGATATGGGCCTGAAGGAGCCTTATGTGGGGCAGGTTGCCCTGCAGACAGGTGAGATCGCAGAGGATATCACATATTACTTTGCTACCTCAGAACAGGTACCTTCTTCCGTGGGGCTTGGCGTGCTGATGAACCGTGATAATACAGTGAAGCAGGCCGGGGGCTTTATCATTCAGCTCATGCCGTTTACGGATGAAAAGGTGATAGATGGACTGGAAAAGAAGCTGGCTTCCGTGACTTCTGTAACTTCCATGCTGGATGCGGGCATGACACCCGAGGATATTTTGCAGGACATTTTAGGTGAATTTGATCTTGAGATTGTGGAGAAAGCAGAGACACGGTTTGCCTGCAATTGTTCCAGAGAGCGTGTGGCGAAAGCGCTTGTCAGCATCGGAGAGAAGGAAATCAAAGAAATGATTGATGAGGGAAAACCAATAGAGATGAAATGCCATTTCTGTAATACAAGCTATATGTTTAGCGTAAAGGAGCTGAAGGAGCTTTTGACTGAGGCAAAGAAAAGGTAAGATTCCAGAGATAGAAAAATTTGGGTGAAAGGAAAGAGCAGGCTAATGAGAGATGGTTTTATCAAAACAGCGGCGGCAACGCCGGACATCCGGGTGGCAGATTGTGAGTATAATGCAGAACAGATTTGCAAAGGCATGAGGGAGGCAGCAGCGCATGGGGCCAAAGTCATTGTGTTCCCGGAGCTGTGCATTACAGGCTATACTTGCGAAGATTTGTTCTGGCAGGAAGTACTGCTTGCGGGGGCAAAGGAAGCCCTGAGTTATATTGTAAAGGAAAGTCAGGACGTGGATGCTCTGGTGTTTGTGGGGCTTCCATGGGAAAAAAACGGTAAGCTTTATAATGTGGCGGCAGCGGTAAATCATGGAAAGCTTCTTGGTATGGTGCCGAAGAAAAATTTGCCTAATTATTCAGAATTTTATGAAATGAGACATTTTGAGCGGGGAAGCGAAGAAGTTGAGTTTGTAGATGTGTCCTGGCAGGAGGAGCCAGTTCCCTTTGGTATGTGTCAGATGTTTCGGTGCGGACAGATGGAAGGACTTGCAGTGGCAGCAGAAATCTGTGAGGACTTGTGGGTGACGAATCCGCCCAGCATTCGCCATGCACAGGCGGGAGCTACCGTGATCGTAAACCTTTCCGCCAGTGACGAGACTACGGGAAAGGATATTTACCGCAGAGATCTGGTCAGCGGCCAGTCCGCCCGTCTGGTGTGCGGATATATTTATGCGGATGCAGGGGAAGGAGAATCCTCCACAGATCTTGTGTTCGCGGCGCATAATCTGATTGCGGAAAACGGAACGATTCTTGGGGAATCTGTCCGTTTTGAAAATGGAATTATTTACGGTGATATGGATATCCGCCGTTTGCGGGCGGAGCGCCGCAGAATGACTACCTATCAGACAGATACCTCAGATGATTATTTTGAGACGGAATTTGAGATTGCATCGGAGGAAACAAAGCTTTCCAGAAGCTTTGCCCAGACACCATTTGTACCGCAGGACAAAAATGACAGAGACAGACGCTGCGAAGAAATCCTGTCTATTCAGGCTATGGGACTGAAAAAGCGACTGGCGCATACAGGCTGCCAAAGCCTGGTTGTAGGTATTTCCGGCGGCCTGGATTCGACGCTGGCATTGCTTGTGGCGGCCAGAGCCTGTGATATGGCAGGGGTTGACAGGAGCAGTATCCTGTCTGTGACAATGCCCTGCTTTGGAACTACTGACCGGACATACCGAAATGCCTGTGAGCTTACCAGAAGGCTTGGGGCGACATTGAAAGAGGTAGATATAAAACAGTCGGTGACGCAGCATTTTGCGGATATCGGGCAGGATATGGAGATTCATGATGTCACATATGAGAACGGGCAGGCAAGGGAGCGCACGCAGGTTCTGATGGATCTTGCCAACCAAAGAAACGGTATGGTGGTAGGAACCGGTGATATGTCAGAGCTGGCTCTTGGATGGGCTACCTATAATGGCGACCATATGTCCATGTACGGAGTGAATGCTTCTGTGCCGAAGACACTGGTCCGCCATTTGGTCCGCTACTGTGCGGATACCTGTGCAGATCGAAAGCTGGGAGAGGTCCTCTATGATATTCTGGATACTCCGGTGAGTCCGGAGCTCCTGCCTCCGAAGGACGGGAAAATTTCACAGAAAACAGAGGATTTAGTAGGTCCCTATGAGCTGCACGACTTTTTCTTGTATTACGTGCTGCGTTTTGGCTATGCACCTTCAAAAATATACCGGATTGCAAAACTTTCTTTTGCAGGAGTATATGATGACGCAACGATTTTAAAGTGGCTGCGCAAATTTTACTGGCGTTTCTTTTCGCAGCAGTTTAAGCGTTCTTGTCTGCCGGATGGACCAAAGGTTGGATCTGTGGCGGTTTCTCCAAGAGGAGATCTCAGGATGCCGAGTGATGCCTGTGTAAGATTGTGGCAGAGAGAGCTTGAGAATATACGATGAATCCCGGAGCAGAAGCTGACATGGTATCAAATTTGCAGTTAAACAGGATGCAGGGTATTTGTGGAAAGAAGTGAGGTTTTATGAAACATGATCGTAAATATAGCCGGAAGAAGGCAGCAGGACTGCTGCTCTTGTTTCTGTTTGTATTGATTTCGGCTGTGCCTGCACAGGCGGCAGGCAGCGGCACAAAGGGAATCGATGTGTCGCAGTTTAACGGTACGGTGGACTGGAATGCCGTTAAAAATCAGAAAATGACCTTTGCCATGATAAAAACAGGTGATGGAAGAGACGTGGGAAACAGTGAAGATGCGGATGCGCAGTTTGCGGCAAATTACGAGGGGGCGGGACGCGCAGGGCTCAAAAGAGGGGTCTATCATGTGTGCTGTACAACTACGGTAGCCGGGGCCAGAGCGGAAGCTCAGTACTGCCTGAAAATACTGGGCGGAAGAAAGCTTGAATATCCGGTTGCCTATGACATGGAACTGCCCGGCATCTTTGCTCAGGGCAAGACAAGGGTTACGTCCATTGCGAAAGCTTTTTGTGATGAGATAAAAAAAGCTGGTTATCAGCCTATGATCTATGCCTCTGCTTCCAATTTGTCAACATACTATAACTGGAAAAAGCTGAAAGGTGTAAAAATCTGGGCGGCGCATTACGGTGTGAAGCAGCCCGATTTCTCAGAAGAATGGCATATGTGGCAGTATTCTCAGACGGGGAAAATTACGGGTGCAGGTAACGGGTATGGATATACGGATTTAAATGTATCCAGACTGGAACCGCCGAAAATTATCAGCTTGAATAAAAAGAAAGTGACTTTGAAAAAGGGGCGGACCTTTCGGATAAAATATAAGGTAAATGCAGGCAGTTACACGTCCGGGGTGACCTTTAAGTCTTCCAAAAAATCAGTGGCGACAGTGACCGACTCGGGAAAAGTAAAGGCCAGAAAAAAAGGAACTGCAAAGATCACTGTGCGCACCCATAATGGTAAAAAGGCAGTACTTACGGTGAAGGTTAAATAAAGGCGAAATGCAACATAAATGATAAGATAACTTATAAAATAATAATTGACATTTATAAGCGCATTATGTATACTAAACATATAGAGATGTTTGAAGTATAGAAAACAAAGCGGAAGAGAAAGTAGGTGCCGATGACAGCACCTACCTTCGTGCTTTTGCAAGAGTGTTTTGTATCGCTTGAAATAAAATCTGAGAAGTATACTTATTCTCCTGGGAGCAAGTAATCCCATCTGTGGATTGTTTCTGACATATCTGTTCGGACAATTCATCCAGGGCAGGTTCTACCAGCGGAAACATGGTAGCTACCGATTCCCCAAGATTTACAAGACGAATATTATTAATATGGTTGCCGTCTACGGTGACTTCTATATCGACTGCGTGATCATTCAGCGTAAGTGAAGTCGTGTAGACACCGGCAAGGTATTTATCCTCTGAGGCATCGCTGACTGCAGCAGCGGTTTCTTTTGTTGCCGGCTTCTGTTCTTTTGGACGGAACATGAAAAATACCAGAATCAGCAGTATGATTGCCAAAACTGCAAAGATTGCGGTATAGATCAATTCTCTCATGCGGAAAACTACGATTTTAGGTTTTGCCATGGCTTCTTTCCATTTCTGTTTTTAATAATATATTTCAAACAATTTCTCTATATGACGATAATTCAATAAAACGATACCAGAGTCAAAAAAAGGATTGCGTAAGCATAAACTGCACAGCAATTCCGGAGTATCGCAGAAAACATAGACAGCCGTCCGGTAAGACCTGTATGCGAAGAGCAGAGAGCACACAGGATGGCGGACCATTGTCTAGGAGAAAGGAAGGACTGGATGAAGAAAAAGAAACAGAGAAGAAATCTGGCTTTGCTGCTTGCTGTACTCTGCTTTTTGATATCACCGATGTCAGTGTATGCATCGGTGGAAAGAGGTGATGTATTGTCTGTCGTATCTGAGACAGCAAAGACTGTGAATGAAAAGGAAGCAAAGGCAGGACAGGATTTGGAGATTGGAAAAGAAACGGAAACGAGAGAGCAGCAGGAAATGGAGAGTGCAGCAGAGACGGAACAGGAGAAACAGCCGGATGGCAGCAGGCAGACAGAAGCTGCTGCAGAGACAGAATCAGAACCTTCTGGTGCGGTGCAGAGTGAGTCTGCTGTGGACTCAGAGACAGAGCCGACACAGGAGGCAGGAGCAGAGCAGGGTACGGAGGCGAATGAGGAAGAGCAGAAAATGCAGGAGCTTTTGGAAGAAGTGATTCCGCAAAGGGCTGTCCGTGCGGCAAATAATGACAGTGTATATCTGACTGCGCGGAAGAATGCAGTTACACTGGACAAGGTTCCGGCTGTGACAGTCGGAAATGTCAATACGCAGATTCCGGATGGATATGAAGGGTATGTGCGTACCGTGACGGGCATTGAGACAAATTTCAGCAGTCAGACCTTTGTGCCGGATACAGGTGCATTGAAGGGGAAAGACGGGTGCATCCGTCTCACAGACAAGGATAAAAATAAGTACTATGCCTGGTATCGAAAAAGTATGTACTATCAGGGATTGTGGGTCGATATCAAGATGACGCTGACAGATTTTGAACTGAGAAATAATGCGATATTCCGATTTGTACCAAACCGTCCTGGGATAGAGACGTATCAGATGGAGTGGGCGGATACAAAAATGGAGTTTTTCCGGTCAGATACGGGAGCAGCGATAAATGTAAAGGGCTATATCACATTCCGGGATATTGATCTGTTTCAGGGGATTGTGCTGAAGGATGGTTTTGGGCAGGTATATGCAGGGCCGGAGACGCTTCCGAATTTGAAAGCAGTGACAATAAACGGCAGAAATTATTATTTTGATATTACGGGGCTTAATCAGACCTCCGCAGATAAGGGATTTATGCTGTCTGCATTGATTGGGGGTGCAGCGGCGTCAGCAACTTTTACTTTTGTCCGCAAGGAAAATGATCTGGGTACCTCCCTGACGCCTTCCGGCGGAATCTCTGCGGAGTCTTATAAAATTTTTGCCAGCGCTCATCCTCATATTGAGAAATACATCTCGGACAGCGATGAGAAGATGAAGGAAATCAACACACTGGAAAATCGTGATGAAGCGTTTACTTACACGCTTATGACGACAGTTCCAATGGAAACGGAGGGAACTGTTTATAAGGACTGGAGCGTTTATGATACCCTGGATGACTATCTGGAAATCCGCAATGTTTCCGTAGTTGATGAAAATGGTGCGGATGCGTCGGGATACTGGAGTATTACCTCATCGAACCAGTTTCTTGCACAGTGTAAAAATATACGTAATCTGGGATTTTACGGGCATACCTACCAGTTTCGGATTACAGTCGGAATCAAAAAAGAGGCCGCACTGAAAAATCGTTGGGACAGCGGCATACAGCAAGCGGTAATACGCAATCAGGCGCATGCAAGTTCCGATGGAAAAACAGCAGATTCCCGGACGGTGATAACAAAGATACCCGCAATTCCTTCAAAGGTTTCTGTAGAAAAGAAAGACGGTCTGACAGGAGAAAAGCTTTCAGGGGCAGAATTTAGTATTTACGAGTGGAATAAGGGCAGCTATAAAACAACACCTCTGGCTGTGTTAAAGCAGGATGAGGATGGTATTTATACCAGCAAAGAAATATTGACTTATACAGGAGAAAACCAGGGGAAATTTAAGATTGCAGAGGTAAAGGCGCCTGTGGGTTACCAGAATAAAGGCTGGGAAAAAGAGTTCACAATTTCTGGCTTTTCCAGGAACAGCATTGTTTATAAAGGCGAAGATGCGTGTATAGATGAGCCTCAGTGGATTCGCGTCAGTGTAAAGAAAAAAGACGCTGAGACAGGTAAGGCGGCAGCAGGGGCTGTTTTTTCTGTTTATCAGTGGAGCGAGAAAGAAAAGGGTTATGTTGCCTATGGGAGTAAAGACAATGATTACGAATTTGTGACAGATGAAAATGGAGATGCAGTAAGCTCCAGACTTTATTATCAGCCGGATAATCAGGGGAAATTTCGTATAGAAGAAAAGCAGGCCCCGGAAAATTATTTTGGTGATTATAAGGAAGGCGCCTCAGAGAAAGAAATGAAAAGCTATGATTTTCAGATCGAGGAGAACATAAGTGGTCAGACTTTGGCACTTTCCAATGTACAGAGCAGGGAAGGGTTTGTCAACGTTCCTCAGAAAGCAGCGATTGCAGTAAAAAAGACAGGAAAGGCTCTGCAGGGAGCAGAAAACAGTGAAAAAGGTGTTTCGTTTCGTTATGAAAAGACACCTCTTGCTGGCGCCAGGTACGAAATCATTGCGGCGGAAGATATTTACAAGGCAGATGGTGTTACGCTGTTCCTGAAAAAAGGAGCTGTGGCAGATGAAATCGAGACAGATAAAAACGGCAGGGCTTTAAGTAAGATGTTGTATCTTGGAAAATACAACGTGGTAGAGATACAGGCTCCGAAAGGGTATGTGCTTGGAAAGACTGCTGCAGAGCTTTCAAAAACAGTTGATCTGGATTATCGGGGGCAGGAGATTTATGAATACGTCTGCAAAGAAATTGAATTTCAGAATGCACGTCCGAAAGCGCTGGTGACCGTGTGGAAAAAATCAAAAAATACGGGTGCAGGGCTTGCAGGAGCCGTGTTTGGACTGTATGCGGGAGAGCATATCCGCGTGGACGGAGATATTGTGGCTGCAAAGGGAACGCTGATTGAGAAAGCAGTCAGCAAAAAAGACGGGAGTTGCTGTTTTCAGACAGATATTCCATGCGGTTATGAATATTATGTGGAGGAAATTTCAGCTCCTTCCGGTTATTATAAGCAGACAGAAAAAAAGAAATACGAGTTTGACTGGCGTTACAAGGATGACCACACAGATTTTTATACATTCCCTGAAGCAGGGAAAGAGGAAGATGCCGTTTTCTATAATCAGGAGGTGCGTGCAGATATTTCTCTGAAAAAAGTGGATGCAGAGTCAGGACTTTCTGTGCCGCAGCAATCGGCATCTCTGCAGGGAGCCATTTATGGACTGTATGCCAGGGAAGATATTCCTTCTTTGGAGGATGGAAAAACAGTTCTTTTTGCAGAGAATGCAGAAGTTCTTAGAGCGGTTACCGACAGGGAAGGACGGCTCTGCTTTGAGAATGTACCGTTGGGAAAATACTATGTAAAAGAAATTCAGGCTTCGGAAGGTTATCTGGCAGATGCAGCAGTATATGAAGTGGACTGTGCATACGAGGGACAGGAAATTCCGGTTATAAAACGGACGGTGACAAGCAAGGAGAGGGTAAAAAAACAGAAAATTCGCTGTTTTAAACTCACCGGGGACAATAAAGAAACAGATCTGGAATGGATGGAGGGTGCAGGATTTTCGATATACAGTGTCGAGGAGGTTGAAAAAAAAGAGGGTCTGGAAGCAGGAACCTACACAGGGCTGGATGACGAGGAGCTTGTTCAGACAATTATAGATACCTATCGCGATAAAGATTCATTGGATTATTCTCCGATGAAAAGATTTCCCACGGCTCTGGTGTACAGTGAGGGCGGAAAGGCCAAAAGGATTCCTGAGCTTTATTCGGATGAAAGTGGGATTCTTGAAACCGCTCCGCTGCCCTATGGACGGTATCTGCTTGTGGAAACTACAATGCCGAAGGGAAAGGCGGCAGCGGCGCCAAAGATTATTACAGTAGATTCAGATGCAAAGGATGAGATTACAGAGGGTGACGGGAAAGGAACTGCCCTGGCGGATTTTGCAATCTGGGATCAGCCGAAAACGAGCTATCTGAAAATTACAAAAAAAGATGCAGTTACCGGGCGGAAGGTTGCCAAAGAAGGGGCGAAATACGTTATCCATGATGTTGACGGCGCTTATTTTAAATGGTATATGAAGGACAAGACCAGCCAGGAAAGAATTGATTATATCAATCGGTTTGGGAATCTGGTGGTTGCCTATACAAACGGAGATATTGCAGGCTCTTACGAGAGTCCATATGAAACGGCAGTCAGAAGAGATGCGGACGGCAGAAATATCGGCACATATGTGTCTACCACAGAGAAGCTTCCGAAAGGACTTTACATTTTAGAGGAGGTTGCGGCTCCGGAAGGGTATGTGAAACAGGGCTTTGAAGGGGTATACAGAAGAAGAAATGGAGATACCTTTTTTGAGGCGGCGGCCCTCAATCTTCCGGAATTGGAGGCGATGCATTCACTTGCGGTTTCCGCTGATGATGTGGGAAAATGGGAGCCTGCCGGCAAAGCATCAAAAGACAACAGGATAAAAATAAACATTGGTTCAGACAGCGAAAACACAAAATATGATCTGCTGGCAGGGGCATTTGTGACAGAGGTTTGCCAGGAGAATGAGCCTGCTGTGGGCAAGCTCAGTATTTATGCGGAAGGTGAAGTATTAAAAGATTGGAATATGCAAAAAGGTTTTACATACGAATATCATCCGATTGAGGGGAACATTTTTACAATACGTGCCGCAGAAAATATTTTTTCGAATGAAGGAGATGGAAATCAGACATTACTTTTTGCAAAGGGAAGTGTGGTGACAGAGCTTATCACAGATAAGGATGGGAAGGCCTGGACGGAACAGATAGAGGCGGCCGGTTTTTCATGGTACGGGCTGCCTCTTGGAATTTATACGGTGGAGCAGACGAAAGCAGCGGAAGGATATGTGGTGACAGAGGAAAATCATAAGCCCCGCACTTTTGAAATCAGCTATGCCGGTCAGGAAATCCCCATTGTTTATCAGAATGCATTGTATGAAGTGCAGAGACAGAAGGTGCGGATACAGGCAGTAAAACAGGATATTGAGAATGGAACGGCGCTGGCAGGGGCAGTGTTCGGGCTCTATACCGGTCAGGATATTTTTGCGGCTGATGGACGCAGTGTTCTTGTAAAGAAGGATACCAGGATTGCCGAGGCAAAGACCGAGGAAGGGGCAGAGCATGTAGAAAATGCAGTGTTTGATCTGGAACTGCCTTGCGGGTTTTACTATATCCGAGAGGAAAAGGCACCGTCCGGATATTATCTGTCTTCAAAAGTTTGCAGTATTGATGCACGCTATCAGAAAAATGGCGGCGGCATTTTAAAATTTACTAAAATTTTTGAAAACCGTCAGACGATGCTTCAGGTCAACTTTATGGACTATGATACGGAAATAGAGCTGGATAAGGTACAATTTTCTATTCTCGACGAGGAAGGAAATACGGTGAATACACAGATCAGTGTACATAACAGAAACGTATGGATACGTGGCCTGGAACCGGAAAAACGTTATCAGATCATCGAGACACAGGCAAGAGCAGGCTATCACTGGGCGCTTTTGGAAAAAGAGGGTTATGAATCCGCTTATGTAAAGGAAGGCTATGAGGCAGATGGACAGCAGTATAACGGAAAGGCGTTAAAGCCAATAAGATTTGAAGAGAATCGGGCGGATTTCATGCTTACAGATGAGGATTGCGTACAGGTGATGAGTCTGTTTAATCAATCCGTGCAGGGTGAGCTTCATATTTCTAAAAAAGGAGAAGTGCCAAAGACAAAGTTTGCAGGCAGTAAGCTTTCAGAGATATATTATGAATCTGAAGGATTGCCGGGAGCGGAATATGATGTCTTTGCGGAGGAAACTGTGGAGCACCCGGACGGATATAGCGACCCGGTTTACAGAGCTGGTGAAAAAATCGATCATTTGGTGACAGATCAGCAGGGGGAAGCCATACTGCACGGACTTTTTGCGGGAAAATATTGTGTTAAGGAGACAAAGGCGCCTGCAGGCTACAGCAGAGATGAGAAGAAATGCAGAAAAGTGGTTGAAATGTGCTGGAAAGACAGCGCAGCGGCATCTATGCGGACAGAGGCAATGTTTGAAAATCCAAGACAGCGCCCGGATATCGGACAGGATTCGGAGGATGGTGAGAATCCGGATACCATTGTGAATGATTATCTGAAAGGAAAAACAGGCATTTTGAAAATCAGTGCAGACGGAGAAGCAGAAACTCCTGCACCGGGTGCAGAGTTTGCGTTGTATGCGAAAAAAGACATACAAAATGTAAAAGGGGAGATTGTAATACCGGCAGGAACAGAGATAGAGCGTGTAATTTCTGACGCATATGGAAGGGCGGCTTTTCTTGCCGAGCTTCCTATGGGAAGCTATTGTGTGAGGGAAACGAAGGCTGCGGATGGGTGTTATCTCTCAGAGGCGGAGGTTTTGTTTGATTTTGAACCGTATATGGAGGATGACAGGATCACAGTCGTCCGTATGCGGGGGATTGTGAGAAATGCGGTGACTGAGGCGAAAATTTTTCTGAAGGATGATCTCACCCAAAAAGAGCTTGCGGGTGCCATTTTGCAAATCAGTGATGAATCAGGAAAAGTACAGGCTGTTATCCATACGAAAAATACAGATGGAGATGGTCATACGGTAAAAGGCCTGATTCCGGGAAAGAAATATAAAATTACGGAAGTGGCGCCGCGGGAAGGATATGTTTCTACGGTCTATGTCCCACAGCATATGTCGGATGTTTTGAAGAAGACTGGCAAACGTGAGGCAATATTTTCTATTCCGGATGCTTCTACGGATGCCGGGCTTAAAAATATACCGGAACCTTTGATTCTGGAACTTGAGAATGCCTTTATAACAGGAAATGTTAAGATAGCAAAAACAGGTGAGCTTTTAAATGCTGCGGAACGTGAAGTACATGCAGGTGAAGGGTTATTTAATCTGGTGAAAACCTGGTTCCGCTATCTTTTGGGAGGCGTGGAAAATGCAGAATTTTCTGTGTTTGCGGAAAAGGATATTTACCATCCCGATGGCGTAACAGGACTGCTTTACCGCGCAGGTGATCTGGTGGAATGCCGGGTACGTGAAGAGAAAAAGGTACAGGCAGTGATACTTACCGATGCGGCAGGCAGAGCAGAGTTTTTAGGAATGTATCCGGGACAGTATGTTTTGAAGGAAACTAACATTCCGGAAGGTTATCGCGAAAATACGGAGAGTCTGAACTTTACACTGGCTGATGCCGGCGAGGATAAGGATATTGTACTGCCAAAAGAAGGCATTCTTCCGGTTTACAATGAGAGACAGAAGGTGGATATCTGCGTGACAAAGAAAGATAAGGAACGACCGGAGAAGGTGCTTGGAGGAGCAATATTTGGATTGTATGCAAAAGAAGATATCCGTATGAAAAGCGGCAGTGTTCTGCTGGAAGCAGGAACACTGATTGAAACTCAAAAGACAGATGCGGACGGAAAAGCACATTTTACTTCTTCACTGCCAAATGGGATATATGAGGTGGCGGAGCTGGCAGCCCCGGCCGGTTATGTAAACAGCGGCGAGAGGCTGGAGGTAAACGCAGACTGGAAGGAAGACGGGATTCCGGTACAGAGTTTTTCGCTTGATTTTTCAGATGAAATTACAAAGGTAAATATTATTAAAAGGGCGGAAGATACAGGCGAGATTATGAAAGGTGCGAAACTTGCCATCTATCAGGGCAATACCTGTGTGGAGAGCTGGATTACCGGGGAAAAACCGCATTGCGTGGAAGGACTGAAGGTGGGAGAAGCCTATATTCTCAAAGAAATTTGCCCGGCGCCCGGTTATGTAACAGCAAAGGATGTAAACTTCACGGTGCAAGATGCCTCTGATGGAGTATACAAGCCACAGGAGATAGAGATGACGGATGATGCAACGGAAATTCACATCGCTGTGTTTGAGAAAGATGGGGATAGGAAAATTCCGCTTGGAAATGTGAAGGCACATCTTGAGACAATGGATGGCAAAAAGCTTGGGGAAAAGGACAATCCATCCGGAAAATCAGGTGTATGGGAATCAAGGGCAGGAGAGGATGAGATTTGGAAAAAGATACCTGTTGGTGAATACTTAGCCGTAACAGATGAGGTCCCTGAAGGCTATGTTCTGCCGAAAGATGTGACAGTGGAGGTGAGGGATACCTCGCAGATCCAGTATTTTGAGATATTGGTACAGCCAGTCTGCATACGAATTACAGGATATGGAGTTCCATCAGCAGCTTCTGATAATAAAAGCTCGAAAACTATGCTTGACGGAATTTTTGCCCATATGACCGGATTATTCGGGGAAAAATCGGAGGAGCTTCCTGTTACATATAGTCATGTTCCGTCAGGACAGTATGATATCCTGACGGATAAGGTACCTTTGGGATATGTACTTCCGGCAAAGACAGCAATTCAGGTCAGGGATGACACGTCAGAAATTCAGGATTTTGAAGTGACTGTGCGTCCGACCGTGATTAAAATTACAGCAGTAGATAAGAAAACACAGAAGGTTTTAGATGGGGTAAAGGTGACTGTTTTGGATGAAAATGGAAAGACAGTCTGGAAAAATACGGCTCTGACGGCGTTAAAGGAAAAAGTGGTACCGGCAGGCTACACCGTCAAAACAGTTAAAGTGCCGGATGGCTACCGTATACCGGAAAATAAAAATATTACGGTAAAAGCAGTCACGAGTCTGCAGAAATACAAAATAGAATTAACGAAAAAGGATAATAATAAAAATAGAACATCGCCTCCATTGGAAGGCGGAAGCAAAATCACACAGAATGGCGGCACTGTTCAGGATGACACTTACGGTAAGGCCCAAAATCCTGATATTGCTGCAAAGACAGGCGATGCATCTGATATAGCCGGTCAGATTTCAGTGAGTCTTTTGGCAGCAGTCACTTTTATAATTGCATTCAGGCGCAGGAAAAAGAGCTAAGATGTTTCATATTTTCAATTTTCCTCATATTGTATAGTTTTTGAAAAAAATGAAAAACTATAACTGGAAAGAGGTGAGAATGTGGACAGAAAGATATCAACAAACCTTGACGAAAATCAAAGATATTTTCAGGAAAAGCTGAGAGCTGACAAAAATTTTGACATTATTGTGCGGTCAACGACAGTTGCAAACAGGCAGGCCTGTTACTATTTTGTGGATGGTTTTGTCAAGGACGAGATTATGGAAAAACTGCTTGAGTTTTTCTATTCGGTTACGCCCGAGGATTTACCTGACGACAGCACAGAGCTGTCCAGAGATGCGATGCCATATGTGGAGGTTGAGCTTCTGGAGGAGAGGGAAGAGATAGTGACTGCTATTCTCTCGGGGATTGTGTGCTTCTTCATTGATGGATACTCTAAATGCTTTGCCATTGATTGTCGTACTTACCCTATGCGAAGTGTAGAGGAACCGGACAAGGATAAAGTGCTGCGGGGACCAAGAGACGGATTTGTAGAGACGATTGTGTTTAACACTGCTTTGATACGAAGACGTATTCGCAGCCCCGGGCTTTCCATGGAGATGACGAGCATCGGAAAAACATCGCATACGGATGTAGTACTTTGTTATATGGAGGACAGAGTGGACGGGGAATTTCTGGAAAAGGTGAGAAACAGACTATCAGAAATCCGCACAGATGCTCTGGCAATGAACCAGGAGAGTCTCGCAGAGTGTCTTTATCCGCGAAAATGGTATAATCCTTTTCCTAAATTCAAATACACGGAGCGTCCGGATACGGCCGCGGCTGAGATTCTGGACGGGAAAATTGTGCTTCTGACAGATAATTCTCCGGCGGTTATGATTCTTCCGGTGTCCATTTTTGACATCATGGAGGAGGCGGATGATTTTTATTTTCCGCCGGTGACAGGAACATATCTGAGAGTAACACGAATGCTCATAGCTCTCCTGACACTGCTTCTGACACCAACCTGGCTGCTTTTTATGCAGAATCCCCGCTGGATTCCTCAGGCATTTGCATTTATCCAGGTTAAGGATGAAATAAATATATCGATTTTTGTGCAGCTTCTTATACTGGAATTTGCAATTGACGGACTGAAGCTTGCGGCTATCAATACGCCGGGAATGCTGACAACTCCGCTCAGCGTGATTGCTGGTCTTGTAGTAGGTGAATTTGCAGTGCAGTCAGGCTGGTTTAACTCGGAAACTATGCTGTATATGGCTTTTGTGGCGATTGCAAATTATACGCAGGCCAGCTATGAGCTTGGGTATGCACTGAAGTTTATGAGGATTCTGCTGCTGATATTGACAGCGGTGTTCCAGTTGTATGGATATGCGGCAGGTCTTGTGATTATTTTTATTTTGATGCTGACAAATAAAACGGTATCAGGAAAAAGCTATCTGTATCCTCTGATACCTTTTGACGGCAGACAATTGGTACGAAGAATCTTACGCAGGAGAATCCGATTTGACTATGAATAAAAAGAGGTCTTAGGATGCATATTAAGAATGAGCGAAAGGAAGCTCTTACGAGAAAAAGCAGAAAAGGAGAACATTATGAAACAGTTTAAAAGGATCTTGGCAGTTTCAGGACTTGTATGCTGTCTGATGGGGGTTACGGCATGTTCCGGTAACCGGACTGGCAATACAGGAACGACAAATGGAACGGAAAGTAATGCCCAAAAAGAGAGTGGCGTGCAGACGGAAAGTACGCGACAGACGGAGAGTACAGGTCAGGCGGAAAGCAGTACCGGGACTCAGGATGACACAGAAACAAACCGCATTACGGAGAATGATAACGTGAACGATACGGAAAACAGTACCCGGCGTACGGACGGAGATGATGGTGTGTTGGATGATGCCGGAAATGCAGTGCGTGACGCAGGCGATGCGGTCGGTGATGCAATAGATGATGTGGTGGATGACGGAAATGGTACCCAAAGAACAAATGAAATGAATAATCGCTGAAAGGTGATAAAAACAGCGCTGCAGAGCAGATAAATTTTGTTCTGCAGCACTTTATGTACTTACAGTAGACAAATGCCGTCATTTTCCATATAATTTATGACAATAGAAAGTTTACGAATTGAAAAAGAGATGGATAGAGAAAAGAGGGTATAAATATGAGATTTCGACCATGCATTGATATACATAATGGAAAGGTAAAGCAGATAGTAGGAGGTTCCCTCAGAGATGAGGGAGATGCAGCGGCAGAAAATTTTGTTGCAGATCAGGATGCCGCATTTTTTGCTGATTTTTATAAAAAGGATGGATTGAAGGGCGGTCATGTTATCTTGCTGAACGGAAAAGATTCATCCTGGTATCAGAAGACAAAAATGCAGGCGTTGTTGGCGCTTGCTGCATATCCTCAGGGACTTCAGGTGGGCGGCGGCATCAACGATGAAAATGCGGAGGAATTTCTGAAGGCAGGGGCCTCCCATGTGATTGTCACAAGCTTTGTATTCCGGGAAGGTATTTTTTATCAGGAAAATCTCGAAAAACTGCTTCGGGCAGTGGGAAGAGAGCATCTGGTGCTGGATTTAAGCTGCAGAAAAAAGGGCGGCGATTATTACATAGTGACGGACCGGTGGCAGAAATTTACGGATGTGATACTAAATCCGAAGATTCTCGATGAGCTTGCGGGATATTGCGATGAGTTTCTGATACATGCCGTAGATGCGGAAGGAAAAGCAAAAGGAATCGAAAGAGAGCTTGCAAAAATGCTTGGCGCATGGAAGGGGGTTCCCATTACTTATGCAGGAGGCGTAGGCAGCTTTGCGGATTTGGATGAGCTCCGTAAGTACGGGAAAAACCATATTGATGTAACCGTAGGAAGTGCTCTGGATCTGTTCGGGGGAAACATGCCGTATCGCGATGTGATACAGGCGTGCAGTGCTATCTGAATTATCTGAGAACCATACCTGTGCAGGGTAACTGCTCAGGCTGAGCAGGTGAACGTTATTATTTAAATATCGTGAAAATGATTGAAAATGATGCGGAAAATTGCTATAATGTGGTCATAGCAGTTATGCTGCAAATTTAGAGGCAAAGGAGTTGGGCATCATGCGTTTTACAATTCGTGGAAAGAATATTGAAGTGACAGAGGGCTTAAGAAGCGCAATCATGGACAAGCTTGGAAAGCTGGAAAAATATTTCACTCCTGAGACAGAAATTATTGTAACTTTGAGTGTGGAAAAAGAAAGGCAGAAAATCGAAGTAACGATTCCTGTAAAAGGAAACATTATCCGTTCCGAGCAGGTCAGCAATGACATGTATGTCTCCATCGACCTGGTAGAAGAGGTAATTGAGAGACAGCTTCGCAAATATAAGACCAAGATTATTGAGAAACATCAGGATGGCGGAAACCTGCGTAAAGAGTTTATTGAGAAGGAGACAGAGGGTGAGGAAGAGGAGGTGCGGATCATCCGTACCAAGCAGTTTGGCATGAAGCCTATGTTTCCGGAAGATGCTTGTATACAAATGGAGCTTTTGGGGCATAGCTTTTTCGTGTTCCGCAATGCAGATACAGATGAAGTAAATGTTGTTTATAAGAGAAAAGGAAATACTTACGGTCTGATTGAACCGGAGTGCTAAGTGAAAGGCTGCCGCAGGATGTCGAATTCAGCGATACGTTTTAAGAGCTGAAAAACATTTTGCGGCAGCTCTTTTGCTGTCCTGTATGCCTGCAATTGTGGTTCTTAAGCTGTTCATAGCTTATTCACAAAATTTTAATTGTCTAAGCAGCAAGAAAGTGATAAAATAAGAATGTTTATGAGGCAATTATGAGTGAGACAGCAATTAATGTGATAGTATAGGAGAAATTAAACGATGAATGTGTTTCAGAAAGTGTTCGGTACGCACAGCGAACGTGAAGTAAAACGAATTATGCCGCTGGTGGAAAAGATTGAGAAGCTGCGCCCGACCATGATGGAGCTCTCAGACGAAGAACTGAGAGGAAAAACAGCAGAATATAAAAAACGTCTGGCGGACGGAGAGACTCTGGATGATCTGCTTCCTGAGGCTTATGCGACAGTTCGCGAGGCTGCAAGACGTGTATTGAATATGGAACATTACAGGGTACAGTTAATCGGCGGTATTATCCTTCATCAGGGCCGTATCGCAGAGATGAGAACAGGTGAAGGTAAGACGCTTGTGTCGACACTTCCTGCATATTTGAATGCATTGGAAGGCAAAGGTGTCCATGTTGTCACGGTTAATGATTATCTGGCACACCGGGATTCCGAGTGGATGGGAAAGGTACATGAGTTTCTGGGACTGACGGTCGGATGTGTGCTGAATTCCATGGACAATGATGAGAGACGTAAACAGTATAATTGTGATATTACGTATATAACAAACAATGAAGATGGTTTCGATTATCTTCGTGACAACATGGTTATTTATAAGGAGCAGCTTGTTCAGAGGGATTTGCATTACGCGATCATTGATGAGGTTGACTCCGTTTTGATTGATGAGGCGCGTACTCCGCTGATTATTTCCGGGCAGAGCGGAAAATCTACAAAGCTTTATGAAGTTTGCGATATCCTTGCGAAGCAGCTTGAGCGCGGTGAGGCAAGCGGCGAAGTGACGAAGATGTCCGCTATTATGGGGGAAGAGATTACTGAGACAGGTGATTACATTGTAAATGAAAAGGACAAGGTTGTCACACTGACGCAGGATGGTGTAAAGAAGGTAGAAAAGTTCTTCCAGATTGAAAACCTTTCCGATCCTGAAAACCTGGAGATCCAGCACAATGTAAATCTTGCCCTTCGTGCGCACAATCTGATGCATCGTGATCAGGATTATGTTGTGAAGGATGATGAAGTTCTGATCGTAGATGAGTTTACCGGACGTATTATGCCGGGCCGCCGTTATTCTGACGGCTTACATCAGGCCATTGAGGCGAAAGAGCATGTGAAGGTAAAACGTGAGAGTAAGACTCTGGCGACGATCACGTTCCAGAACTTTTTTAATAAATACAAGAAGAAAGCCGGTATGACCGGTACGGCATTGACAGAAGAAAAAGAGTTTCGCGATATATATGGCATGGATGTTGTGGAAATCCCCACAAACAAGCCGGTTATCCGTAAAGACCTGGACGATGCCGTCTACATGACAAAGAAAGAAAAATTCCATGCAGTTGTGGATTCTATCGTGGAGGCGCATGAGAAAGGACAGCCTGTTCTGGTAGGTACGATCACAATTGAGACATCCGAGCTTTTGAGCGGTATGTTGAAAAGGCGGGGTATCCAGCATAAAGTTTTGAATGCGAAGTTCCATGAGCTTGAGGCTGAGATTGTAGCTGAGGCGGGACGTCACGGCGCCGTTACAATTGCAACCAACATGGCAGGCCGTGGTACGGATATTAAGCTGGATGAGGAAGCCAGAGAAGTAGGCGGTCTTAAGATTATCGGTACAGAGCGCCATGAGTCCAGACGTATTGATAATCAGCTTCGGGGACGTTCCGGACGTCAGGGAGATCCTGGTGAATCCAGATTTTATATTTCTCTTGAGGATGATCTGATGCGTCTGTTTGGCTCTGAGCGTCTGATGAATGTGTTCCGTTCTCTGGGTGTTGCAGAGAATGAGCAGATTGAGCATAAGATGCTTTCAAGCGCCATTGAGAAGGCACAGATGAAGATAGAAGGTAATAATTACGGCATTCGTAAAAACCTTCTGGAGTATGACCAGGTGAATAACGAGCAGCGTGAGATCATCTACAAGGAGCGTCGTCGTGTTCTGGATGGCGAGAGTATGCGCGATTCTATTTTCAAGATGATTACGGACATTGTAGATAATACAGTAGATATGTGTATCTCCGACGATCAGGATACGGAAGATTGGGATCTTCAGGAATTAAATGGTCTGCTGATACCGATTATTCCGCTGCCGAAGATTGAGATATCGAAGAAGATGAAGAAAAACGAGCTGAAGCAGATGTTAAAAGAGCAGGCTGTAAAGCTCTATGAGATGAAGGAAGCGGAATTTCCTGAAACAGAGCAGATTCGTGAGTTGGAGCGTGTCATTTTGCTGAAGGTGATCGATCGTAAATGGATGGATCACATCGACGATATGGATCAGCTTCGTCAAGGTATTGGCCTTCAGGCATATGGTCAGAAGGATCCGCTGGTTGAATATAAGATGAATGCATACGAGATGTTTGATGCCATGTCTGCCGCGATTCAGGAGGATACACTGAAGCTGCTCTATCATGTACGCATCGAGCAGAAGGTAGAGCGCGAAGAAGTAGCAAAGGTAACTGGAACCAACAAGGATGAGTCTATGCAGAATGCACCGAAAAAGCGCGCAGAGCAGAAGATCTATCCAAATGATCCGTGTCCGTGCGGAAGCGGCAAGAAATATAAACAATGCTGCGGAAGAAAGAAATAAAAAATAGCTGAGCGCGCTCAGCTATTTGCAAAAGAATGTGCAGATGAAGAAAAACTGCTGCGGATTAGCAAGAAGCGATATCCGCAGCAGTTTTGTATGCAGAATTTTTGTTTTCCTACTTTTTTATTTTGTCTAAACCGTGTATAATAAGCTCACCACATGAAAGAAAGAGGTGAAACGAGTGGTAGAATTAGACCAGTTCAAATACGAATTGAACAATTTTAAGAAACCATTAGTGGAAGTGAGGGATTCACTTTGACCTGGCTAACAAAGAGCAGCGTATCCAGGAATTAGAAAGAGAGATGGAGGCCCCCGATTTCTGGGATAATCCGGAGAAATCACAGGAATCCATGAAGACGTTAAAGAGCATGAAGGACGATATTGCCGTTTATGCCAGATTAAAAGAGGAATATGAGGAAATTGAGACCCTGATTGAGATGGCAGCGGAGGAAAATGATGCTTCGCTGATTCCGGAGATTCAGGAATTGTTTGATGATTTCAGAACTACTTATGATGATATTCGTATCAAAACTCTGCTTTCCGGCGAGTATGACAGGGACAATGCGATTGTGACGCTTCACGCAGGAGCCGGAGGTACCGAATCCTGTGACTGGGCAGGCATGCTGTACCGCATGTATACCAGATGGGCGGACAAGCGGGGATTTGCAGTGGAAATTCTGGATTATCTGGACGGAGATGAAGCGGGTATCAAATCCGTCACTTTCCAGGTGAATGGAGAAAATGCTTACGGTTATCTGAAATCTGAGAAGGGCGTACATCGCCTGGTGCGTATTTCACCGTTTAATGCGGCTGGAAAACGGCAGACATCCTTTGTGTCCTGTGATGTAATGCCGGATATTGAGGAAGATATTGACATTGAGATCAGGGATGAGGATCTGCGTATTGATACCTACCGCTCCAGCGGTGCGGGTGGTCAGCATATCAATAAAACCTCTTCCGCTATCCGCATTACGCACCTTCCCACCAATATCGTTGTACAGTGCCAGAATGAGCGCTCTCAGCATATGAATAAAGACAAGGCCATGCAGATGCTGAAAGCGAAGCTGTATCTTCTTCAGCAGCAGGAGAATGCGGAAAAGCTCTCGGGTATCCGAGGCGAGGTCAAGGAAATCGGCTGGGGCAATCAGATACGTTCTTACGTAATGCAGCCCTATACGATGGTCAAAGACCACAGGACGAACGCAGAGACGGGAAATGTAGACAGCGTTATGGACGGAAATATTGATCTGTTTATAAATGCATATTTGAAATGGCTCACACTTGGCGAGTCCTCCGGTGAGGCGGAAGACTTGCCTGATTAAAGCAAGCTGCCGCAGAGTGGATCATTCTGCGGCATTTTCAGAATGGAGGAAAATATGGGATTAATAAAAGCAGCCGTGCAGGCAGCAAAGGGCGCTGCTGCCGAGCAGTGGCTTGAGGTGATCGAACCGCAGGATATGAGCTCTCACACTGTTTTTACACAAGGAGTTCGTATGCGCAGAGGAGCGAATGTGAAGGGTGACAGCCATGTAGTTTCTAATGGGTCAGTCATCCATGTGTATGAAAACCAGTTTATGATACTCACAGACGGTGGGAAAATCATCGATTATACGGCTGAGCCGGGATATTTTACTGTGGATAACTCATCCTCTCCGTCTATGTTTGACGGACAATTTCAGGAGGCGCTTCACGAGGCATTTGCCAGGTTTCGTTTTGGCGGTGTAACGCCTGTCTCTCAGCATGTTTACTATATTAATCTGCAGGAAATCAAAGGCATTAAGTTCGGTACCCGCAATGCGATTAATTATTTTGACAGCTTTTACAATGCGGAGTTGTTTCTGAGAGCTCACGGGACTTATTCTATTCGCATCACCGACCCGATAAAATTTTATGCAGAGGTGATTCCCAAAGGAGCTTCCCGGGTGGAGATTGAGGAAATCAATGAGCAGTATCTTTCCGAGTTTTTGGAGGCTTTGCAGGCTTCTATCAATCAGATGGCAGCGGATGGCGTGCGCATATCCTTTGTGGCTTCAAAGAGCAGGGAACTTGGCAAATATATGTCGGAAACATTGGACCAGGACTGGAAAGAGGCACGTGGAATCGAAGTACAGTCCGTAGGCATTGCCAGTATTTCTTATGATGAGACATCTCAAAAACTGATTAATATGCGTAATCAGGGTGCTATGATGGGAGATCCGTCCATTCGTGAGGGCTATGTGCAGAGTGCGGTTGCGGCAGGTGTGCAGGCGGCGGGCTCCAACCCGAACGGAAGCGCAGCAGGCTTTATGGGAGTGAATATGGGCATGGCGAGCGCAGGCGGATTTATGAGTGCTGCATCGGCAGCGAACATGCAGCAGATGCAGATGAATCAGACGGCTCATCAATCACAGAATACAGCGCAGCAGGGTCATAAGGCAACTGTGAATGAAAACAGTTCAGTGAGCTGGACCTGTAACTGCGGTACAGTAAATCAGGGGAAATTCTGTTCTGAATGCGGGAATCCAAGACCTCAGACAGAGTGGATATGCAGCTGCGGTACTGTGAATAAAGGCAAATTCTGTTCTGAGTGCGGAAAGCCTCGATCATAAAGAATTGTTTAATAAGGAGACAGGAATGGCGGTTATCAGTTATAAATGCCCGAATTGCGGCGGGGATCTGCGTTTTGACCCGAAAACGCAGAAGTACAAATGTGAGTACTGTCTCTCTGCATTCGGGGAAGAAGAATTGCAGCCTATTGACGTTATGCAGGAGGAAGCAAAAGAAAAAGAAGGAGAAGCAGTCGTTTACACTTGTCCAAGCTGCGGTGCGGAGGTTGTCACGGATGCCACGACCGCTGCGACCTTCTGCTATTACTGTCATAATCCGGTAGTTCTGCAGGGAAGACTTTCCGGCGATTATCTGCCTGATAAAGTACTTCCCTTCAAATTTGACCGGAAAGAAGCGGAAAAGAAATTTCTGGAATATGTACATAAAAAGAAGTTCATACCGGCGGCCTTTTTTTCCAGACAGCAGATTGAGAAGCTTTCCGGTGTCTATTTTCCTTACTGGGTATGCGAGTATAAGATGGATGGGAAAATGGATGCGAAAGCAACCAGGATACGTGTTTACCGTGTGGGCGATATGGAGTACACGGAGACAAAATTCTATGACATTGAGAGAAGCGGTGAGATGAGTTTTTCAGGTATGTCAGCAGGTGCTCTGGCGAAGGAGGAGCATAAGCTTGCAGAAAATGTGCAGCCATACAGCCTGTCTGAGATGCAGAATTTTCATATGGGGTATCTTTCCGGATTTCTTGCGGAAAAGCGTGATATAGAAAAAAATATGCTCATGGAGTCCATGCATTCGGATGCCAGACGATATGCCAGGGAAGCGCTGCGGGACAGTATCAGAGGCTATAACTCGGTGACCTCGGAGAATACATCCGTGCAGGTGAAAAAGGAAAACTGGCAGTATTGTCTGCTTCCTGTGTGGCTTGTCACTTATCATGGAAAGAACGGTAAATTGTTTTATTATGCTATGAATGGACAGACGGGGCAGGTGTTTGGGGAGCTTCCGGTGGATTACAAAAAAATTGCTGTATTGTTTGCAGTGATTTTTATTCCCGTATTTCTTTTACTGCTTGCGGGAGGATACTGGCTATGAAAAGAAGAGATATTTTTGGAAAAAAGAGTACGCAGTGTGTGGCAGTATTCCTGTTTTTGGCAGTATTTTTGTGTCTGCGCATACAGGGAGTAAAAGCGTCTGATGTACAGGAGAGGACGGTGTATGATTACGGGGAGCTGCTGACAGGCTCTCAGGAAGAATCTTTGACGGAAAAGACGCAGGGGCTTTGTGAGAAGCACCATATGAATTTTATCATTCTGACGACTGCGGATGCAGGAGGAAAATCTGCACAGGAGTATGCGGATGATTTTTATATGGATCAGGGCTTTTATGATGACGGCAAAAAGGGCGGCATTACAATGCTGATAGACATGGACAATCGGGAGGTATGGCTGTCTACGGCAGGCGATATGCGGTATTATGTCAGTGATGCGGAAGTGGAGGAGATTCTGGATGCAGGCTATGATTATCTTACAGACGGACAGATGTACCAGTGTTTTGTCAGTATGCTGAGAACGACAGATCAGATAGTGGACAGAGGATTGTCCCCGGAGGATTATCTGATTGACGAGAACGGCAATATCACAAGATATCATTCTATTAAGCTGTGGGAAGCAGTGCTGGCATTGATCGGTGCGCTGGCGGCGGCAGGCATTCCCTGTGCAGTGATTTTGGGTAAATATAAGGTGCACTTTGGGGGCTATGCTTATAACTGGCGTGAAAACAGCAGCATTACGTATCGTGAAAAGCAGGACCGGCTTGTGAATCAGATTGTGACACACAGGCATATTCCCCGCAATCCGCCGCCAAGTTCCGGCGGCCATGGAGGAGGCGGCAGCAGTGTGCACACCTCGGGCGGAGGCGGCAGTTTTGGCGGAGGCGGAAGGAGCTTTTAGAAGAAATTCGTTGCACCTTTTCGCAAAATGTGCTACTATCTTTCACGGAAGTACAAATGTACACAACAGAAAGAGCCGGGACAGAAACTCTTTCGATAAATAAGTACAGGAGGAGTCAGTGATGGAAGACAAAAATCAATATTATGTTGTGACAAAGAAAGCCGTTCCGGAAGTGCTTCTCAAGGTTGTGGAGGCGAAACGTCTGCTTGAGTCCGAAAAGGCTGCGACGGTTCAGGAAGCAGCGGACAGAGTGGGGATCAGCCGCAGTTCTTTTTACAAATATAAAGATGATATTTTTCCGTTTCACGACAATGCAAAAGGAAAAACCATTACGTTTGTCATTCAGATGGATGATGAGCCGGGTTTGTTGTCGGATGTCCTTCACATTGTGGCGGATTATCATGCCAATATCCTGACGATTCATCAAAGTATTCCCATTAATGGGATTGCTTCGCTGACTCTGAGCGTGGAGATCCTCTCATCGACGGGAGATGTATCAGCTATGATACAGGATATTGAGGTAAAGCAGGGTGTACAGTATATTAAGATTTTGGCCAGAGAATAATTGTACTGCTTCGGCTGCTTTGCCGGAGTGTGCATAAAGTTAAAAATGACAGGGAGGCATAAAATGATTCAGATTGCAGTCTTAGGTTACGGAACGGTAGGTTCCGGAGTAGTTGAGGTTATTAATACAAACCACAGCAGTATCAACAAAAAGGCAGGAGAAGAAATCAATATCAAGTACGTGCTGGATCTGCGCGATTTCCCCGGTGATCCGATCCAGGAAAAGATTGTCCATGATTTCAATATTATTTTAAATGATCCGGAAATCAAAATTGTGGTGGAGGTTATGGGAGGTGTTGAGCCGGCTTATACCTTTACAAAACAGGCGCTTTTAGCAGGAAAGAGCGTCTGCACTTCCAACAAAGAGCTGGTGGCACGCCATGGTGCAGAGCTTTTGGAGATCGCCAGAGAGCGTAACCTCAACTATCTGTTTGAGGCCAGTTGCGGAGGCGGTATTCCGATTATCCGTCCGCTGAACTCTTCTCTGACTGCAGATGAGATTGACGAGATTACCGGTATCCTGAATGGTACCACAAACTATATTTTGACGGAGATGGAGCAGAAAGGTTCCGACTTTGAGGAGGTTCTGAAGCAGGCACAGGAGCTTGGCTATGCAGAGCGGAATCCGGAAGCGGATGTTGAAGGCTATGATGCCTGCCGAAAAATTGCGATTTTATCTTCACTCGCATTTGGACGTCAGGTGGATTTCGAGGATATATATACGGAGGGTATCAGTAAGATAACCGCTGCTGATATTAAGTATGCGAAGGCTATGGGAAAAAGTATTAAGCTGCTGGCAGTAAGCCGTAAAGTGGGCGAGAGCTTCTATGCGATGGTATCCCCTGTCCTTTTAGGACCTTCCGATCCTCTGTACAGTGTAAATGGCGTGTTCAACGCGATTTTTGTGCACGGTAACGTGCTGGGCGATGCAATGTTCTACGGAAGCGGCGCAGGGAAGCTGCCGACGGCAAGTGCTGTTGTCTCTGATGTGGTGGACGAGGCAAAGCATATGCACAGAAGCGTGATGTCCTTCTGGAGCAGCCAGAAGCTGCAGCTTACCGATATCAGCAATTCTCAGCGCAGATTTTTTGTCCGTGTCAAGGGTACACCGGAATCAGATCTTGCAAAAGTTGAGGAAGTTTTCGGCACTGTGCAGCCGGTAGTTTTACCGGAGTTTAGCGGTGAGTTTGGCTTTGTGACAGAAGTGATTTCAGAGGCAGAATATAAAGCAAAAGCAGTGAGGATTGGCAACGTTATCAGCATGATTCGTCTGCGCCGTGCAGATGACTGAGAATGTGCGGTATTCCGGAGGAGAAAATTTATGAAATATGTATTAGTTTTAGGGGATGGCATGGCGGATGAACCGATAGAAAGTCTGGATGGCGGGACTCCGTTGTCTGCGGCGCATACGCCTGCCATGGATGCATTGGCAAAGATTTCTGAGATCGGTCTGGTACACACGATTCCGGAGGGGATGAAACCGGGAAGTGATACGGCAAATCTTTCCGTGCTTGGATATGATCCAAAGAAGTATTATACGGGGCGCTCTCCGCTGGAAGCCTTGAGTATCGGCGTTCCTATGGAAGAGACAGATGTGGCATTGCGCTGCAATATTGTAACGCTTTCTGAAGAGGAGCCCTACGAGGAGAAAAAGATACTGGATCACAGTGCTGATGAAATCAGCACCGAGGATGCAGCGATTTTGCTTCAGGCGGTGAAGGAAGGATTAGAGAAAGAGCCATATCATTTTTATGTTGGAACCAGCTATCGACATTGTCTGATTTGGAAAAATGGCAGTGTTGTGGAGCTGACGCCGCCTCACGATGTGTTGGGCCAGGTTATTGGCCAGTATCTGCCGCATGATGCGGTTCTTCGTGAGATGCAGAAAAAGAGTTACGAGATTCTGTCCAGCCATCCGGTGAATCTGGAGCGCAAGGCCAAGGGACTCAATCCGGCCAACAGCATCTGGTTCTGGGGAGCCGGCACAAAACCGATTCTGTCTTCCTTTGAAGAAAAATATCACAAGAAGGCCGTGATGATTTCGGCAGTAGATTTGCTGAAAGGTATTGCAGTAGGAGCCTCTATGCATAACATTATTGTGGAGGGTGCAAACGGCGGTCTTTACACTAATTATGAGGGGAAGGCCCAGGCAGCGGTGGATGCACTTACGAAGGAAGATTACGACCTGGCGTATGTACATGTGGAGGCACCGGATGAGATGGGGCACCAGGGTAGCATTGAGAGAAAAATCAAGGCAATCGAGTTCCTGGATGAACGCGTGATAAAATATATAAAAGAAAGGCTGGATGCGTCAGGAACGGAATATCGTATGCTTGTGATGCCGGATCACCCGACGCCGATCTGCGTGCGCACGCACACGTCAACACCGGTACCGTATCTGCTGTACGACAGTACGGCCCCGAAAAATGAGATCTGGAACTATAACGAAAAGGAAGCGAAAGCCAGCGGCAATTATATTGCTGAGGGTCACAAAATGATGGAGTATTTTCTTTCAAAATAATGGGGAATCAAATCTGTCCGATGTGATAAGGTATTAAAAAATAAAGAGGGGTGCCGCAAGATGACAGCATGCAAAGTGCATATCATTTGCGGTACCCTTATTAGATTTCCCCGACAATTTCTCTGTAAAATTCAAGTGTGGTCAGCTTTAAATAAGGGATTGCCCAGAGGAGTCCGATAAAACAGCTAAACATGGAAAGCAGCATAATGCCCAGAAAGCTGAGGATTAGATAAAAATAGCGTCCTTTATTTCCAGCCATCAGCATGCGGCTTTCGCGCATCAGTTCCAACACACCCTTTTGCGGGCAATCAATGTAAAGAGGAATGACCAGTTCATATCCAAGGGTGAGATAAATGTTAAGTGCGGCGCCGGCAATAAAAAGCAGTATGGCGACAGGATAGAGATAAGCAAGATGCATGGACCAGGCAAGTGCATAGACAAGGATGCCGGGAAGTGCACAGGCAAGGCTTATCAGGCTTATGAGAAGCTGTGCAAGCAATATGCGGTCCGGCTGGTGTGTAAAGGCGTAAAAGACATCTTTGATCTGGCCTTTGCCGCCGCGACTCATGTCGAGCAGAATCGTTGTTGGGCCAACTTGAAGAATCACCATAAGAAGCTCTGTGATGGCACAGGCAATAAGATACGTGACAGTAGGCAGGCTATTCTCATCAAAAGGAAAAACGGCCGTCAATATTATGTTTACGGCTATGGAAATTACAGAAGTAATGAGATAGGCACCGATGGGCAGACTGTATCGATTGATCAGAGTGCCTTTTGCCATCTGTTTTAGTTCAGAAGAGGTTCGTTTCATACTTTCAACTCCATTTCTGTGGATTATATTTGTGCTGCCATATCGGAAAGAATTTCCGAAAATCGCGGCGTGAGGAGACAACATGAAAAAACAATCATCCTGGAAACCGGATAATCTTTATTACTGCGGTTTGATTTTACTGGCAGCCGCAGTGTTTTTGGCATTTATATTCTGGGTTACAGGCATCAGTCCAAATAAGCTGCTGCTGCCCTGTCTGTTCCATGAAATTACAGGACTTTACTGTCCGGGCTGTGGCGGAACGCGTGCATTAGTAAAACTTTTGCAGGGTGATATCCGTGCATCGCTGTATTATCATCCGCTCGTACTCTATGGCGGAGCGCTTTATGTCTGGTATATGCTGTCAAATACTATTCAGTATTTAACGAGAAGCAGATGCGCCATTGCCATGAAATATCGTACCGTGTACGTATGGGCGGGTGTTGTTATTCTGATACTGGATACCATCTGGAAAAATGTGCGTCTTCTGGTATGGGGACAGGCGCTTTAAAGCTGATTATGATTGCCAAATGGAAAATCGTAGCTGTAGGAATAATTTTTATAGTACTGATCTATCGTCTTTTGTACATTTCCGGTCGAAAGGGCAAATACAATCAATACGGCAGAAATTACAAGCGCCAGTAGGGCAAGAATCATTCCTGTTCTCGCCTGATTGTTCATCCGGATGTTATAGCCCTTTGAAAGCAGCGCAAAAAGAATTGAAAGCGCTGCAACCGGTATGGACAAATAGAAACAGCAGATAGTGCAGAGCGAAATAATTCCGCAGATCAGGGCAGCAGAGACCAGTCCGTTTGAAGAAGGCTGCTGCTGCGGTCTGCCGTGCTCTCCGTCTTCGTAGTGATATTCGTAGTCCATATTATCCTCCGTTTCAATGTTGTTTTAAAGCTTAAATGTAATGATAGCATAGACAAAATGGAAACTCAAGTGTTATCATAGTAGGGCGCAGTGAAACACAGATAATGGAGGAGAATATGGACATTAATCAATATCTGGCACAGGAACTGGAAATCAGGGTCTGGCAGGCGGAAGCGGCAGTAAAGCTGATTGACGAAGGGAATACAATCCCGTTTATCTCCCGCTACAGGAAGGAAGTAACCGGATCTTTAAATGATGAGATTCTGAGAAAGCTCTATGAGAGACTGATTTATCTGCGGAATCTGGAGGAAAAAAAAGAGCAGGTGCTTTCCAGTATAGAAGAGCAGGGGAAATTGACTGAGGAACTGAAAAGGCAGATCCTGGAAGCTGAGACTTTGGTGGTTGTGGAAGACTTATACCGCCCGTACCGTCCAAAAAGGCGCACGAGAGCCACAATTGCAAAAGAAAAGGGTCTGGAGCCTCTTGCAAATATTATTTTGCTTCAGATGACGAGAAAGCCTCTTATGGCTGAAGCTGAGGCATTTATTGATCCCCAAAAGGGTGTGAGCACATCTGAAGAGGCATTGAATGGAGCGGGAGATATTCTTGCGGAGTTGATATCAGATGAAGCGGATTATCGTATCCGTATCCGAAGCATGACTATGAAAGAAGGACGGATTGTCTCCACGGCCAGGGATGAGAAGGCACAGTCTGTCTACGAAATGTATTATAATTATGATGAGGCAGTTTCCAGAGCTGCCGGGCATCGTATTCTTGCCCTTAACCGGGGCGAAAAAGAAAAATTTCTGACCGTGAAAATTGAAGCGCCCAAGGAGAGGATTCTTGGATATCTCCAGAAAAAGGTGATTGTCAGAGATAATCCCAGTACTTCGGGATTTTTGGAGACTGTGATAGAGGACAGCTACAAACGTCTGATTGCCCCGGCAGTGGAGCGTGAAATCCGTAACGATCTGACAGAAAAGGCTGAGGATGGTGCTATTCAGGTGTTCGGTAAGAATCTGGAGCAGCTTTTGATGCAGCCTCCGATTGCAGGACAAGTTGTGCTTGGATGGGACCCGGCGTTTCGCACCGGATGTAAGCTTGCAGTGGTGGACGCCACTGGAAAAGTATTGGATACCGTGGTTATCTATCCGACAGCTCCGACAAATGAGAAAAAAATTAAGGATGCGAAGGAAACACTGAAAAAATGGATCCGTAAATACCACATTACACTGTTTTCCGTAGGGAATGGAACGGCTTCCCGTGAATCTGAGCAAATTATAGTAGAATTGTTCCGTGAAATTCCGGAAAAGCTGCAGTATGTGATTGTAAACGAGGCAGGCGCATCGGTATATTCTGCGAGCAAGCTTGCCACTGAAGAATTTCCGAATTTTGACGTGGGGCAGCGAAGTGCGGTTTCCATTGCGAGACGTATTCAGGACCCGCTTGCGGAGCTTGTGAAAATTGATCCGAAATCTATTGGTGTAGGGCAGTATCAGCACGACATGAACCAGAAAAAACTGAGTGAGGCGCTTGAAGGTGTAGTGGAGGACTGTGTAAACAGGGTTGGAGTCGATTTAAATACGGCATCAGCCTCACTGCTTGAGTATGTATCGGGCATTTCAAAAACCATTGCCAAAAATATTGTGACTTACAGGGAGGAAAACGGCAGTTTCCAAAACCGCAGACAGCTTTTGAAGGTTGCAAAGCTGGGACCGAAAGCGTTTGAGCAGTGTGCAGGATTTTTGCGTATAAGAGGCGGAGACACACCTTTGGATGCAACCAGCGTTCATCCGGAGAGCTACGAAGCAGCGGAAAAGCTGCTTGAGAAGCTGGGCTTCCGGATGACAGATATTGCATCAGGAGGAATGCAGGGAATTTCGAAAAAAATTGGCGATTACAAAAAAATGGCGGCAGATCTTGGCGTGGGCGAACCGACTCTGCGTGACATAGCAAAGGAACTGGAAAAGCCGGGGCGTGACCCTCGTGACGAAATGCCCAAACCAGTCCTTCGCAGTGATGTCCTGGATATGAAGGATTTGAAAGAAGGAATGATTCTCAAAGGGACTGTGCGAAATGTGATAGACTTTGGAGCGTTCGTGGATATAGGGGTTCATCAGGACGGACTGGTGCATATTTCTGAAATGAGCAGCAGTAAATTTGTAAAACATCCTCTGGACGTGGTTCATGTGGGGGATATTGTGGAAGTAAAAATTCTTGGCGTGGATCTTCAAAAAAAGAGGATTTCTCTATCCATGAAAATCTAGTGCGCCGAAAAATAAATTTCCAGTGTACAGGCCATAAATGGTGTAAGATCGTTACGGTGAGATTCGCGGTGTGGACAGTAACAAGAGGTCGTAACTACTCAGCCTGAATTGTAGCTGATGGGTTGCAGGAGAGAGGACGAAAAGAAGGACGGCGCATATCGCACACAGGCTCCAAACCGTTCGGCTAGGTTTTCTAACCGTGTGAAGCGTGTTCCGCAGC
>ERZ809224.629-NODE-629-length-31686-cov-27.141317_pt1 | contig 31686 bp, 9 predicted proteins | sample MGYA00520513_ERZ809224 | MGnify/ENA primary metagenome ERZ809224 (study PRJEB31576, sample SAMEA3212658) | Homo sapiens | biome: human-gut; feature: human gut; material: fecal | place: Sweden | collected 2012 ... | reverse complement strand
ATAGATTAGCATGGGCAATAAGAAATAATAAATCTATAAAACATGGTAATGGAGCTATAGATTATGTTCCAATTGATCTTACAGAATCTTTAAAAAATAAGAAAGCAAACATTTTAAATGGTGCAGCTGATAAAGTAAATAATTTCATAGAAAATAAAACTCCATTTGAAAGAAGTTTGAGACTAGATATGCATAACATGGAAAAAAGAGATCCAGAATTATATGAACAAACAAAGCAAGCTCTTAAATTAAAGAAAGAAACAAGACGTAAAACAATGAAAAGAGCTTTTGGAAGCAGTGTAAATTCAATTCGTTATATGGCAGAATTAATGGCAGGAATACCAATGCTAGTAGTGGATACACAATCAGGTTTTTCTACACTTATGGATGCTAGAAGTGGACTTGCAAATGCTTCAAGAAGAAAAGTAGGATATGGACACGGAAGGAAAAAGTCAAATGCTGCAACAAAGGCTTTAAATGCTGCAACTTTTGGTGCAGTAAATTCTACACTAAACAGTGTGGATAATTTTAAAAAAGATCATAAAGCAATTAAAAAGAATGGCATAGTAATGAATGATTTAGAAAAGGCAAATGCTTTGGAACATAAGATAAATCTTGAGGTAGATAAAATGGTAAAAGCAGGAAAATCAAAACAAGATGTAGAAGAGCAAATGAAAGAGGCTCTATCTCAAGTTATGAGTGCAAGTAAAATTAAAGAGGCAGTTAGAAAATATATGGTGCAAAAGGGAATGAAAGAAATTAGTGAATCAGACTTAAATGAAATTGTAGATACAATAAATAGTGAAATTTTTGGTAGCAGTGTAGATAAAAGTATAGAAAAATATATTAAAAAAGCTAAAAAGGATAAATTAGATTCAGAAGATATAGATAAAATTTTAGATAGTATAGGCAAAAAAGTAGAGTCTGGTGTTTCTGCAGTATTAAATGACGAATCTTCAGGAGATGCTAGTCATAAAAAGATAAAAGAAAAAATAAAAAAACATATGGAAGACAGCGGAGTAGATAAAATAGATGCAGATACAGCAAAAGTATTATTAAAATCTGATGATTCGAAATCAGATTTTGGAATAGGAACTACAGATGAAGTAAGAAGAGGGATTGAAGCAGTATCTAAAGGTACTGATAAAAAACCACAAAAAACTTTTGACAAAAAACAGGCTGTTAGTGCAATTGAGGATGCTATGCTTGCTGGAACAACAAAAGCAAGTAGTAGTGACTTAAGTAAAATGTTAAGAGAATTAAAAACACTTAAGGAAAAATCTAAAAACAATAATGGAACAACAATTGTTGACTTAGCAGAATTTACAAAAGGATTAAGTGATAAATTTGAATAGGGTAGGTGTAAATAATGAATAAGCTCAAGAAATTAATAAAAAAACTAAGTTTCATATTAATTGTTTCTGTTACTATGCTAACGACGTTAGAAAGTACTTTTGCTCCATATGAAATTTATGCAGATACCACAACAACTACAACCACAACGGATCAAGCTAAATCAGAACAGGATTTGCTTACGAAGACTGGAAGTGCTATAGGAACTGCTGGAGACTTTTTAGTTGGACTTGCACTTTATATTCCAAAAGCAATGGCTATGGGGTTAGCAAGTTTACTTAGAGTATTGGTATATGGAATTACTAGTATAGGTAGTTCTGGAGATGGTATTGGTTCTGTAGATGCAATTATATTTAATGAAGCAGAAATTACAAGTATAGACTTTTTTGATACATCTTCAAATGGCACAGTAAATAAAATTAGAGAAAATATATCTATTTGGTATTATGTTTTTAGAAATTTATCAATAGTAATATTATTAGGAATCTTATTATATGTAGGAATAAGAATGGCAATGTCTACTGTAGCATCTGATGAAGCAAAATATAAAAAAATGTTTAAAGATTGGGTTGTTAGTTTAGCTTTAGTATTTGTTTTACAATATATAATGATTTTTACAATAGGAGTAAATAATGTATTAGTAGATGTACTAAATGATGCAAGAAATAATGTTCAGACAAGCGAAGCTGGAAAACAATATGACAATGCACTTGACCAAATTGCATCACAGGCTTGGAATGTCGATTTTACAGTAGGAGTATCATCAACATTAGTATATATAATTTTAGTTGGTATAACTATTTTATTTTTAATAATGTATATAAAACGTATGCTTACGATAGGATTTTTAATAGTTATATCGCCACTTATTACGATAACATATTCGATAGACAAAATGGGAGATGGAAAGTCGCAAGCATTAAATGCATGGCTAAAAGAATTTGTATTTAATGTATTAATACAACCATTCCATTGTATTATATATTTAATTTTTGCTAGTACAGCAATTAATTTACTTACAGAACAACAAACCCTTGCAGCAGCAGTTTTATCTATTTGTATGATATTATTTATATTTAAAGGAGAAAAAATTGTTAGAGAAATATTTAACTTTAGAGCAAGTAGTTTAGGAGAAGCAATAGGTGGAGCAGCAGCAATTACAACAGGAATTTCTATGTTAAAAGCTAGAGGAGAAAAAGATAAGAAGAAAAATATAGATACTAAAAAATTACCTAAGATGGAAGATCCAGGAAAGAAAACAGGTAAACCAGGAGGAACGCAACCAGGAGGAACGCAACCAGGAGGAACGCAACCAGGAGGAACGCAACCAGGAGGAACACAACCAGGAGAAACGCAACCAGGAGGAACACAACCAGGGGAAACGCAACCAGGAGGAACACAGCTAGGAGGAACACAACCAGCAAAAAGAAAAACAAATAAATTCGTAGCAGCAGTAGGAAAAATCAAAGCAGGTGCAAGTAAAGCGGTTAATAGTGTTGAAGAAGCATATGATGGATTGCCACCTGCAATAAAAGGCACTATTGCAGCGAGCGCAAAAATTGCAACAGTTGGTACACTGGCAGCATTAGGAGCATCAACAGGGTCTAGCAAGGGAGCTTTGGCTGGTATGCATGCAGGAAATTCATTAGCAGAAGGAGCTGGTGGAATTGCAAGTTCAAGAAAAGCTAACAGATTAGTTATGGATAATGAAGAGAGCTTTGCTCAAGCATATCAAAATTATAGACAATCGACAGGTTATACAAATGATCAAATTGCAACAAAAACAGAACAATATTTGAATGGTGATATTAAGGCTGAAGAAATGAATGATGCAGACAAAGAATACTTTAGTTATGCAAGTAAGATGCAAAAGACATACAAGGTTGTTGGCGAGGAGGACACTAAAGAAAAAATGCAGGAAACATTAGGATTAATTGCAGCAGGACAAATACAACCGCCAAAGCAAAAGGTACCAAAGAAAAGAAAACCAAAGAAATAGAGTGTTATAGTAATAAGAAAGTGGGTGAATAGTATATGGCAGGAAGTTCAGGAGGAGCACCAGCAGGTGGCTCAGGAGGAGCACCAGCAGGTGGCTCAGGAGGAGCACCAAAAGGTGGCTCAGGAGGAGCATCAGCAGGTGGTTCAGGAGGAATACTAGTAGGTGGTTCAAGAGGAGTACCAAAGGGTAGTTCAAGAGGAGTACCAAAGGGTAGTTCAGGAGGAGCACCAAAAGGTGGCTCAGGAGGAGCACCAGCAGGTGGCTCAGGAGGAGCACCAAAGGGAAGTTCAGGAGGAGCACCAAAGGGTGGCTCAGGAGGAGCACCAAAGGGAAGTTCAGGAGGAGCACCAAAAGGTGGCTCTGCAAAACAAGCATTTGGGGATGCTAAGGGATTAATAAAAAGTAATAGAGGAACTAGAAGTTCTGATAGCCAGTCTAATAGCGAGTCAGATGATAACCAAGCAGAAGCTGGTAATGCAATGGAAACAGCATCTACTGGTGGAAAAGGAAAGAATGCAGCTAAAAAAGGAAAAGATGCAGCTAAAAAAGCAGGAGATCTTTTAAAAAAAGCCAAAAATATTAAATCTTTAGCTCCAATTGTTTCTGCTTTAAGTGCTATTCGGAATTGCTTTACTTATTATATTTTTAATAATAGGATTTATAGGATTTTTTGTAACTTTGCCAGGTTTGGGCATGGAGAAAGTTACAGAAGCATGTAAAAATTTTTGGAACTGGGTAAAAGGTGCTGAAAAAATAGAAGTTAGTGAAACTGATTTGGTAGACTTAGCAAATTACATACAAAATTTAGGATATGGTCTAAGAGAATATGGCTTTGCAACTGAAGAACAAATAGGATTTGATTCTAATACTGGAAAAGTAAATAAAGTATCTACTGAATATAAGGAAAAAAATGAAGATACTCCAAATTATTTATATGCATATATATTACAAAATGAAAGAACATATACTTTAAGGGGGGTTGAAAAAACAGGTTTTAATAAATTTTTGTCTTGTGTTCCAATAATTGGAAATATATCTAATGCCCTAGAAGATTCAATTAGAAATACTAATTATATAAAAAATCCAGATCAATATGGAATGATACATTTTGCTGAAATGAAAAAAAATAAAACGTTATGGAATAGCGTAGATGACTTTAGTGCATCAATTGATAGAGATAATAATAGATTAACAATAAAAACAGGAACTCTTGTTACAAGTCAGATGAATTGGGATTTAACAGGATGGACAGGAAGATACGGTAAACCAATAGAATTATCATTAGCATTACATTTATCTACTATGGCACCAGATTTTGTATATGATTTCTGTACTGATGATGATCTTCAAGCTGACATTTTATTAGATACGCGAGAAATCGAATATACAGTTGATTATGCTTTTCAGATAAATGATAGCAATCAGACTATAAGCAAAAAACAGATTGAAGATGAATATAATTCACTTTTAGATTCTGTTAATGTGAATGAAAATTATGATGCTTTATTTAGTAAAGAAGATAAATTAGAACCATATAAATGGGGAGAACAAGAATGTTATACTGCAACCATAGATACAACAGAAGGTACTAACATAGTAGGTATTACGGATGATGACGGAGGCAGCTTTTTGGGGTATTATAAAGCATTAGATAAAGATGGAAATCCAATAAAATTAGTTAATGCAACAGGAGAACTTATATCATATTCAATAGAGTTTGATGGTTCAGGAAAACCAACTTTTAAAGAAGATAGTAATGGTACTTGGCATTTTGATTTGAGTGCTATAAATCAAGGCGATATTGAATATGCAACAGAGATTGAGTGTATAAGTTTTCAAGATTTAAAAGCAATATTAAATGGAAAAAATGATACAGCTAAATATTCAGCATTAGTATATTTAGAAAATGAAAAAGATGTTAATCTTAGGAAAAAATATGGATTGTATAACTTATTGGGGGGATTAGATGATTGTATTGAATATATAAAAAATGATAACAATACAATTACATGGTCTCAGCCAGATGAAAAATATCAGATATACTACAATCAAAAGATAGAAGAATTGTTTGAAAAATATGGTTCAGTTTTGGGAGCACGGTGGAGTCAAGTATTTTAGAGATAGAGTTGAGGTAGATGATCTTTGCAAAGATATGAGAGCCTTAATAGTTGATCTAGAAGGAAGAATAAAAAAAGATGAAGAAAATATAAAAACAGCAGTAAAACCAATAGTAGAGAAAAATTTATCTACTGTGGAAAATCAATGGGGAATAGATCCAGATGTATTTCTATTATTGTATAAAGTAATGTGTACGCAATCTACAAGTGTACATACATTTAAACCATATATTGCGTCAGTTACACATCACTGGTATAGAGACTTATATTTTGTGCCAACAGAAGGAAAAACCCCAGATAGCTGGGATAGTGCATATGACTTCACAAAAGAAATAGATGGAAAAGAAGATGAATATAATCCTGAGGGATTAGCAGATTCAGAAGTTATTCAAAAATTAAATGAAACAGGTAAAATAATATACACTTTGAGTGGAAAAGACAGTAATAACACAGATGTAGAACAAATAAATCAACCATATATTATAAAAAATGAAAAGTGGCATAATAAAGTAAAAAACTGGTTAACTAATGGATACTATTTTATTTATGATGGTACACTTGAAACTGCAGAAGAAATTGAATCTGCAAGAAAATATTTATCAAACTTTGGATATGAACCATCAAACCCATTGTTAATAGATTATGATAATTCAGAAGTACTAACAGATAAAGACAATAATGTTTCAGACACTGCAACTGTAGAAGAAATAGAAAAGAAAGCACAAGAACTTAATAACGAATTAGCAAATGCATCATATAAAGTAGGACAAAATGGAGATTCTGGACAGAAATATAAAGTTAGGTTACAGAAAATTAGTTTTGCAAAAAAATCATCACTTGCAGCATTTTCAATATTAGAAAATGTTCATACACAAGATGGAGAGTACATATATCATGATTTAAAAGAATTTTTGATTGAGTTGGGATATTTTACAGAAGCAGATTTTAAATCAATTGAGACAGGAGTTTTAGATTGGCTTATTCCAGCATATACTCCGGAAGTATGGCCAGATAAAAAGTACGAAAAGAAAGATAATGAATATGGAACATATATTCGTTCAAAAGCTAGTTTGGATGCTGAAAAAGCAGAAAATGGAGAAGAGGAAGAAGAAGAGGAAGAAGAAATTTCAGCAAGTTCAAGCAATACAGATTTGGATAAAACACAAACTGTTAATGGTGTAACATATATTAATTATAAACAAGGACCATATGGTGCATATGGTGTTGGTGCTTGGGGAGATTGGTCTAATGTACCTGGATATGATAATGAAAATGGCTGTGGTGCAACGTCAACTGCAGTTTTGGCATCTGGATATGGTTGTACTACTACACCTGATATAATGGCCAAATATATACCATATAGAAATGTAGAGGGAATAGCAGATGCAATGCAAGCAGAAGCTGGAGTAACTTGTAGTATAGCAAAAGCTGGACAATCAACTGATTTTTATATAGATACGATTAATCAAGCTTTAAGTGAAGGAAAGCCGATGATTGTATGTGTAACTGGTGCAGTTGATTCAAGATTTACGTCTGGAGCACATTATATTGTTATACTTGGTCAAAAATCAGATGGAACTTTAATATTAAGTAATCCAGGTAATGGTTCTAATCCTTATAAGGCAAAATATGAAGGTGGAGTAAAATCATTTGTAGAAAGATATATGATAAGTGGAGCCGATGGGCATTATCATGGTATTGTAGTTCCTGATACACTTCCAACAGGAGGTTCTGCTCCAAGCAAAAAGAAAAAACATACTGTTGGTTTTGAAGCAGGATTAGATGTTATAACTCCAGGAGAAGCAAAAGTTATAAAGATAGATGGAAATTCAATAACATTAAAATTTACAGCAGATACTACAGTTAAAAATATGACTATGAAAATTGAGGGAATAACTATAAATTCTGATATAACAGAAGGAGCTCAATTGGAAAAATCACAAGTAATAGGAGTAACAACAGATGAAGATATAAAATTATTGATGCGTGATGAAAAGAAGGCTATTATTAACAATATAGAAGATTATATGAAAGCACCTAAGAAAAAATCAGGAAGTTTAGACGATTCTAAATATGACTTTTTCTATTTTACATATTATGAATCAGGAAAATGGTGTACAGAGGGAAATGGACCAGCTAGTGTTGGTGCATGTCAACCAGGAATTGAACATGGTGCTGGAATATGTCAGTGGACTACAATGACAAGTGGACTTGAAAATATACAAATACTTTGTGGTAAGCTTGCGGAATTAGATAGTAACTTATGTGGAAGTTTGGCTAAATATGCAGATGTAGATAGTGTAACGTTAATTAACAAGTATGCAATGCAGCCAACTTTTGAAGATAGTTATTTAAAACGAGATTTTAAAGCTATAGCCGAGAGAGATAGAGATAGATTTTTGGAATTACAAATGCAGATAGCGTTAGAAGAAAAATATCAAACTTTTGACGATTTAGATTTATCATGGATGAAAGAAAGACCAGCTGTTGTACAAGGAACATTAGGGTCTTTGGTAAACTGGGGACCATATATGGGATGGGAAAGTGCAATAAATGAATCAATGAGTGATGAAGAAATTATTATTAGTTTATTAAAATATGCATGTACCAAAACTAGTACAGTAGGTAGTTTAAATAGCAGATGGAATCCACAAGCAAAAGCAGCACTTGATATTTTACATGGTGAACTTGATGCAAAAAAATTGTTAGAAGAAGAAGATTATGGAAATGAATATGGAACTGGTGGACAATATGTTAACTTCTTATCTACTCAATAAAATATTTAAGGGTGATAAATATGAAAAAAGTAAATTTATTAAAAAGTATAATAGTAATATTAATTATTATTGCTTTGCTAATAATGTTAATTATTAATATTATACGAATGAATAATAGTGCATCGGAAAATGTACTCCAATATAGTAAGAGTGAACAATTTATTTTTGAAGATATTAGTGAAGATTTGGTAAAACCACAATTTTCAGGATTAGTATTGATGAAATATAAAGGTAGTGCATCTCAAGAAGATGTAATAAGGGCAATTTATGTAATGGCAAATGATTTAATACCAAGGTATTACAAGATGTTTAACGGAAAATCAGAATCAGATATAAAAAAATATTATAATGTAACTGCAAATCAAGAATATGCAAAAAGAAAATTGGGAATAACAAGCTATGATTGTTTTAGTAAATTGCAATATAATATTCAGCAGCTAAAGGGTGAAACGTTAAAGTTTAAATCGTATAAATTTATAAAAGACTCAGTAGAAGAAGTTGAAGAAGGAGTAAAAGCAAAATTAACAATATTATATGAGAATAATAAAGAGCTACAATTAGAAATATTCTTAAAAAATAACGTTAAAGATAACGAATCAATATTAGAAGTTTTATAAAAGACTAGTATTAAAAATGTTAACTGATAATATTTGAAAAAAGTGTAAAAATATAAGAATAAGCATTATAACAAAATAACTAAAAAGAAAGGAGTTTCGTATAATGATTAGAGTTATACTGTTATTATACGAGAGGTTATGATGAAAAATAGTTTTAATTTAAAGAATATAATAATAATATTAGTTATATTAGTGCTAATATGTACAAACATAATATTAATTTTAAATAGAAAGACAGTAAAAAATACTGGTAATGTAAATAATGTTAATATAAGTAATAGTACTAATACAAATACAGTACAAGATGAAGAACAAGAAACTTTAGAAAAATTAAAATCTATGAAAGAAAGAGAAAGAATGGAATATTACTTTTCTGAGTTTATGGAATATATAGAAAATGCAAAATATCAAGAGGCATATGATTTATTATATCCAGAATTTAGAGATAAATATTTTAAAACTTTGGATGACTTTAAGAAATATGTAAATAAAACATATCCTGACTTTGTTTCTTTTAGTTATAATGATATAGATAGGCAAGGATATATTTATGTACTTACTATAACTGTTATTAATCCGGATGTAGATAAAACTGAGGCTAAAAAAAGTCAGAGAATTGTAGTAAAAGAAAATAATTTTAACGATTTTGTATTATCATTCCAAGTTATATAAGGAGAAAAGTAAATGAAATTTTGGTTAGATTTTAGATTAAAAGTAAGGAAGTTTTTTAGAGAACATAAAAGAGTAATAATTATAATTGTAATTATTTGGGGATTGATTATTGCAATAAATTATTTTTTGAAAGGTAAGCAAGAACCGGTAAAACCAATTACTACATATGATCCACATAGTCCGGTAATGGATGAAACAGATAAAGTGCCTGATGAATATAAAGAGCCAATTAACAATCTTATAGACAATTATGTGAATTATTGTAATAATAAAGAGTATGAAAATGCATATAATTTGTTGAGTAATGAATTTAAATCTAAATATTGTAATACCCTTGATGGTTTTAAATCATATGTTGATGAATTGTTTGATGAAAAGAAAATCTATAATATTCAGAATTATTCTAATGTAGATAATGTATATGTCTATAGAATAAGATTATTAGAAGATATTTTAGCTACTGGAACAACTGATGGATATGAATATAAAGAAGAAAAAATAGCTATACAAAAAGAAAATGGTGTTTTAAAATTATCACTAAATGGTTATATAGGAGAGAAACAATTAGGAATTATAGCAGAAGATGAGTATATGAGAATAAATATTGTAAAAAAAGATGTAACATATGAAGCAGAAAATTATACGGTTGAAATTACTAATAAAACAGGAAACTATATAAACCTATTAGACAATACAGAATCTGATGAAGTTGTTATGAAAGTTAATGGAGATACAAGAACTGTTAAAGGATTAGAAAATGGAAACTTAGTTGTTTTACCTAATAGTAAAAAGACTATACAACTACCTTTTGATAAATATTTTGATGATGGTGCAAATGCCGATTCACTTGTGTTTAATGCAATAAGAATATTACCAGAATTCTCAGGAGATAAAGATAAAGCAAAGCAAGAAAAAGACAAAGCAGTAAAACTTTATAGTTTGACAATAAATTTACAACCAAATAATAAATAAAATAATAGTAATAAAAATCGCCTTTATAAAATATAAATTATAAAGGTGATTTTTTATGTTTGGGAAGAAGGTTATATTTTGTTTAGTTATTTTTATTTTATTATTTAGTTTTGTACGGAGTTATATATGCAGATGATGAGTTGGAAGAGAATTTAGAAGAAAAGGAATTAAGTGAAGTAATTAATGTTGCAAGCAAAAGTATTGCAGAACCAATAATAAATTCTAGAATAGGAATTATATATGATAGAAAATCTGGGAAAGTAATATGGGGAAAGAACGAAAATAAAAGAAGTGCAATGGCTTCAACAACAAAAATAATGACATGCATAGTTGTAATAGAAAATGCTGATTTAAATGCTGAAGTTAAGGTATCGGCTAAAGCTGCAGGAACAGGTGGTTCGAGACTTGGACTAAAAAAAGATGATAAAATTACAATTAAAGATTTATTATATGGTTTAATGTTACGTTCTGGAAATGATGCAGCCGTAGCACTTGCAGAATATGTTGGAAAAGATAAGGAAGGATTTGCTAATTTGATGAATAAAAAGGCAAAGGAGTTAGGATTAAAAGATACACACTTTGTTACACCACATGGCTTAGATGATCCAGAGCATTATACAACTGCATATGAACTTGCTAAGATAGCAGATTATGCACTGAAAAATGAAATGTTTGCAAAAATTGTAGGTACAAAAGAACATACAATTAATATTAATGGATATGCTAAACAATTATGTAACACAAATGAATTATTAGGTTATTTGCAGGGAGTTAGTGGCGTAAAAACAGGTTTTACTAATAATGCTGGAAGATGTTTAGTTACATCTGTTAATAGAAATGATTTTGAAATAATTACAGTAGTGCTTGGAGCAGATACTAAAAAGATAAGAACTGCAGATAGTATAAATTTGATAGAATATGCATATGAAAATTATAAATATCTAAATATAGAAGATATAGTAAATGAAAAGTTTGGTAATTGGAAAGAAATAAATAAAAAAAGAATACAAGTTGAAAAAGGAAAAAATAAAACTGTTGTATTGAAGTTAAGAGAAATAAAAAACAAAGTAATACCAGTAAAAAAATCTGATATTGATAATATAAATATAGAAATTAATTGTTTATATTATTTGAAAGCGCCAATAGAAAAAGGTGATGTAATTGGAAATTTAAAAATAACATTAAATGAAGAAGTAGTAGAAGTAGTAGATATAGTAAATAATGAAGAAATAAAAAAGAAAGATAGAAAAGATTACTTTTTAGAATTTTTGAAATCTACATATTGACTTTTATAATTAAATTTGTTATTATAGTAATTGCTTCTGGAAAAAGAAGCATATGCGGGAATAGCTCAGTTGATAGAGCGCTGCCTTGCCAAGGCAGAGGTCGCGGGTTTGAGCCCCGTTTCCCGCTCCAAATTTTATTATATAAATTTTTAAAATTAGTGTCATATCTAATAAGTAAAAGCATATAATAAAATATAAAGAAAACAAACGACATACCAAAATTAAATATAGTATAGAAACAAAATATTTGGTATATAGTCTTATGTAGTTTATGGCGATATAGCCAAGTGGTAAGGCACGAGTCTGCAAAACTCTGATCCCCGGTTCGAATCCGGGTGTCGCCTCCAAAGCAAAGTGTATAAATGTTGATAAAACAACATTTATACACTTTTTTTATTATAATAAAATACCAAACAATGTTTATGAAAGTTTGAAATAGATTTGTAATAGTAAAGTAGTGTTAGAATTAAAAAAGTAAAAGAAATACAATTGTTTTATAAAGAAGATTACATAACTTCTGAGTAAATTTTATAACTAAAAAGTATACATTAAAAACATATAAGTATTAGATTGACAAGTTTGTTATTTTGATAAAACAAAACAATATTTTTGAATAATAAAGTATTATAAATATTATTATAAACAAAAATTGTGAAAGGCTACGGAAAATAGGAAAAAAACAAAAAAATATATGTAAAATAGTTGCTTTTGTAATGAAATTGTAATATAATTGTAATATGGGTTTTAAAAATATAATCGTACAAAAGATAAATAAAAATATAGTAAATATCATATAAATAATTATGATATTTAATTGTTTTAAAGTTAAAATAAATAAAATATAAGGAGTGTTTATTTGTATGAAGGAGAATGTATTTAAAAAATTAGTTTGTGTACTAATAATAGTTTGCATGCTAGCTATGATGTTTGTACCAACTTATGTTAAGTCAGCTAATGTTGTTGTTTCAAGCATGAGCAATACAGGACGCGGTATAGGAAAAACATCAATATATACTGTAAAAATTAATGGATACAGCAATTTATATTGTGTTAGAGGTGGAGCTACACTAAAATCAGGTATGCAATTAAGCGATGATGGAGTAAGCTTATATACAACTACAGGTGAAGTAGTAAAAGATTCTAGTGCAATTCAATGGATATTAGATAATATGTATTTAACAGAAGGAACAGATGCAAACACACAAAAAGTAATGAGACAAAATCTTATTAATATAATGAAAAAATATAATACATATAAAGATGCAAACGGAAATGGATTGTTAAATCAAAAATTGCATGGAAATGGAATTAATGATCAATGGATAACTAACGCAATAGATGATGTTTTAAATGATAAGACAACATTATATGCAGTTCAACAATATGCAATATGGGATCATGTAAAAAATTCTGTAAGTGCATATGACAATACAATGAAAAATTCAGATGGAAGTTATAATGCTATTCCAGGTGCAAAAGCAAAGCAAGTTCATTATACAGCACTATATATTACATTAAGTGAATTAGCAGCTGAAGCACAAAAAAATGGTTATAAATCACCAAATAATTCAGGACGTAGTTTTGATATTCAAATAGAGAAACAAGCTAATACTAATGTAACAGTATCAAATGATGGTAAATCAGCATTAATAGGTCCATATAAATTAAAAAATAATCATTCAGCTGTATCAAAATCTTTTAGTGCAACAATTAACTCAGATAAAGCAGATAAAGTTGAAACTGTAAATGCAAGTGGAAATGCTGTTAGCGTATCAGAAACTCAAGGTGAGTTTTATGTAAAAGTTACATATAATAAAGGTTTTGCAAAAGGAACAAAATATAATATAGGTATTAATGTAGGATTAAGTGGTTATAAAACTATAGCTACACTATTAGATACAACTAATAAATATCATCAACCATTAGTAACAATTAGAAAACAACCATATAATAGTAATACTAAAACAGAAATCGTAGAAGAAGAAAATTTAAATGGAGACTATAGTTTAGTATTAGAAAAAATATCAGTTGGTGGAGAAAAAGTTTCTGGAGTTACATTTAAAGTAAAAGAAGGAAATGGAGAAGAAAAAGCTTACGGACCAACAGATTCTAACGGAGAAATTAAAGTATTCGAAGGAAAACAAATAACAAAAGAAGGTGTAGATGAATATACAATTACAGAAGTAAATGTAGGTAAAAATAAATTAATAAAAGTACAAGATCAAATTAAAATATATGTTACTAAAACAATAGCAGATGGAAAATATGTTGTATCAAAAGCTTCTTTTGAAAAAGATAAAGATGTTAAAGAAAAGACTGTAACATTAGAAGATGGAACAAAAGGAACTGTAACTATGACTAATACAAATAGTTTAGTTAAAGTAATTATACCAAATAAAAAAGATGAACCAAAAGAATTTGATTTAGCATTAAGAAAAAATATAGCAGAAATAAAAAGAGATGGAAAAAATGTAGATATAGGAAATGATAGAAATCCAGAAATAAATGTAAATTCAGCAACTAAATATTTACAAACTAAAACAGCGGGATATTATCACACAAAAAATCCTGTTACAGTTAAACCAGGAGATACAGTAGTATATTCAATTAGAGTATATAACGAAGGTTATATAGATGGATATGCAAAAGAAATAACAGATTATTTACCAGCTGGATTAGAGTTTATAAAAGATAGCCAAATTAACAAAGATAATGGTTGGACAGCAACAGAAAACCAAGATGGAACAACAACAGTAAAAACAAATAAATTACAAGGAGAATTAATTAAAGCATCACAAGGTGCAGACGGTTTCTTAAATTATGTAGCACAAAAATCAGCAGGAAATAGTGTAAAAGAACCAGAATTTAGTAAAATGGTTCAAATAGAATGCAAAATAAAAGATGATGTACAAGATAGTAAATTATTAGTAAATGTAGCAGAAATTACAAACTATGGATATACAGGTGAAGATGGAAATTATATAGAAGCCAATAAAGATGGTGTAGATGTAGATTCTGAAGAAGATAATGTATTTAAAAAGAATGACAAAATTAAAAATATAGATGATTATTATAACAATAATGTAAAACCTCAATATAAAGAAGACAACAAAGATTATAAAGGTGAACAAGATGACGATGATTTCGAAAATGTAATAGTTAAACCAGATTCAAATCAATTTAAATTTGTTTTAAATAAAGTAGACGAAGAAGGAAATCCTTTAATTGGAGCAGACTTTACAGTAGAAAGATTTAAAGAAAACAAAAATGATGTATTATTAGATAATAAAGAAGTTAAAGGTACTTATGAAGTTTTAGAAGACAATGTAAAAATTAATACTACATATTTATATAAAGTTGTTGAAGTTGAAAGTGCTCCACAATATGTAAATGTAATGAATGGAAAATACATTACAATTGCAACATATATGAATAGTGATAAAAAATTAGTCTTAGGTGCTTACCAAAAAGATGAAACAGCCAATGAGTATTATTCAAAATATGGATTTACTATAAATAATAATGATGGAAGTATAGTAACAAAAGATCAAACAGATTTATATGATAAGATTAAAGTTGCAGTTAAAAATGAAACAGAACCACAACAAGTAACAATTACTATACCAAACGAAAAAGAAGTAATTCCAGGAAAATATAATATTCAAATTAAAAAGGTAGATGCCAAGGATCAAAATAAAGTATTACAAAATGCTGTATTTACAGTATTAGATAGAAATAAAATTTCATCAGAAGTAACAACAAATGCAAGTGGAATTGCAACAGTTGCAAAAGATGTTGATATAACCAAAACAGAAAAAGATAAAACATCAATAGATAATTATGTAATTGCAGAAAAATCTGTACCAGATGGTTATGTATTAATAAAAGATCATCAACTTATAGTTAGAGTAACAACAGGATTAACATCTGATAATAAAAATTATGAAGTAAAAGATGTAGATGTAAGTATTTCACAAAAAAGTGGTTCAGAAAATACACAAGCAGAAAAAGAAATGCTTGAAAAAGGTGTAAGCAAAAAAATAAGTGGAAATACAATTACAATTACAATACCAAATAATCCAGAAGATAAAGAATTTGATTTAGCATTAAGAAAATTTATTACAGGTGTAAATGGAAAAGAAGTTACAACAAGAATACCAGTATTTAAAATAGACGAACAAGGAAAGTATATATATGAACATACTAAAGAACCAGTATTAGTTGCAAACTCTAATATAGTAACATATACATTAAGAGTATATAATGAAGGTGAAGTTGCAGGATATGCAAAAGAAATAAAAGATGATGTCCCAGAAGGACTAGAATTTTTACCTGATGACGAAACAAACAAAGAATATAGATGGATTATGTTAGATAAATATGGTAAAGAAACTGATAATGCAAGTGATGCAAAATATATAACAAGTGATTATTTATCAAAAGAACAAGAAAAAACAGCAGGAGAAAACTTGTTAAAAGCATTTGATAAAAAAGCATATGAAGCAGGAAGCATAAAAGAACCAGATTATAGAGAAGTAAAAATTTCATTTAAAGTAAATATGCCAGATAAATCTGAAGAAATTATTATAAATCAAGCACAAATCTCAGATGATAGTGATGAAGATGGAAATGAAGTAACAGATAAAGATTCAACACCAAATGAATGGATAGAAGGAGAAGATGATCAAGACATCGAGAAAATAAAAGTACAATATTTTGACTTAGCATTAAGAAAATGGGTAACAAAAGCGATAGTAACAGAAAATGGAAAAGAAACAGTAACAGAAACAGGACATAAAGCAGAAGATGATCCAGAAGCTGTAGTAAAAGTAGATTTAAAGAAATCTGATATAAATAAAGTAACAGTAAAATTTGAATATAAAATAAGAGTCGAAAATCAAGGTAAAATTGCAGGATATGCAAAAGAAATATCAGATTATATACCAGAAGGATTAGAATTTGTTAAAGAAGATAATCCATTATGGGAAGAAGTAGATGGAAAAGTAGTAACAGATCAATTAAAAGATACATTATTACAACCAGGAGAAACTGCTGAAGTTAGTATATTATTAACATGGATAAACAGCGAAGATAATATGGGATTAAAAGTAAACACAGCAGAAATAAGCAAAGATTATAATGAATATGGAGCACCAGATATTGATTCAACACCAAATAACAAAGTACCAGGAGAAGATGATATAGATGATGCACCAGTAATGCTTTCAGTTACAACAGGTGAAGAACAATCATATGTAATTCTTACAGTAGCTGTACTTGGAATTTTAGCAGGTGGTTTAATTTTAGTAAAGAAATTTGTATTATAATAAAATAAACAAAGTACTATAAATAGGGAAGAGATATAAAAACTCGTTTAAAAGAGGGGTTTATACCTCTTCTTTTTTTTGTGCAAATTTTACGAAAATATTACGAAAAATATGAATAAATAATTGAATAATATTAATATTACAAACTTGTTACTAAAGTGTAATTTAAAATTAATATAAAAATTATAAAACATAAAAAATAATCATCCGTATAGTGATTTTATTGCTTGTAGATACAAGTGAAAATTAGAGATATTGACTAAAAAAGAAAAACAATTAAAATAAAATTATTAAATAATAAATTTTAAAAGGGGAGAGAGAAAGATGCTTATTAATAAAACAAAAAGAAAAAGAATGTTATTCATTATTTTAAGTTTAGCTATAATAGCTTCTATTATTAGTGCATATTTTTATTTTTGGAAAAGTAAAAGTGAAATTACAACTAATATAGAAACACAGGCTTTAAACGATAATGAAGCATTAGCAAGTGTTAGCTTAAATACAAATGGATATAATCGTAATCTAAATGGGTGGTTAGGTAACTTTGTAATTGGAAATACATACTATGATGGATATTGTATGCACTTAGGAAATGGAATACCCAAAAGTGTTACTAATAGAGGATCAGCGTATTCGTGGTTCCAAGCTAGTAGATATAATAATTTAAAATGGCTTTTTGATAATATGATTGTAGTATTTCAACCAATAAATGATAATATTTATGGAAGTGATTTAAATAATGAAATTACTATGTATAAGAAAAATATGAACTTATTAATTAGTCAGTATGGATATAGTGGAAATGTTGATGGTTTAACTCAAAAGGAAATTTTTGAAGTACAACAATGTGTAATGTGGAGGTATTTAAACGGAAGAGATTATACATCAAAACTTTCAGGAAATCAAAAAGCAATGTATCAAGCTTTAATTAAAGGAATGAACGAAAATACAGGGTATACTTCTGATGGAAAAAGTATTGCTACAGTTAGTAAAGGAAATGGATTTGGATTAACTGATGATGGTAAAATTGGACCATTTAATTTGAATAATAGTAAAGGTCAAATAAATAAAATTAATGTAGAAAACTTTAGTGGTATTGATGGTGGATATACTATTGTAGATAAAGATGGTAAAAAAATAGAAGAATATAACAAATATAATGGAACTTTTTATATTAAATTAAATAGTGCTTTAGCTAAAGGAAAAAAATATAATATTAAAGGAAATGTAACTGTTAAATCTTATAAAACAGGAGTTATTGAATGGTGGGATGGTAATAATGGAAATCAACCAGTGACTACATTTTCAAGAGAACCAGAGAGAAGCTCTGTTGATTTTGATAGTAATTATTTTTCTGGATATTTAGACTTAGCATTAAAAAAACAAATAACACAAATAAATGGTGTGAATGTAGATTCTAATGTAAGAAGTCTTGATATTAATGCAAATGGCTTATTAAATAATACATCAGTAGATGGTACATATAATATGAGAAAAACTCCAGTTAGTGTAGATATTGGCGATTCAGTAAAATATGAAATCAAAATATTTAATGAAAGTAAAGATTTAGATGGATATGCAAAAGAGATAACTGATTATCTACCAGATGGACTAAAATTTAATATTTCAAGTGATGTAAATGCTAAAAACAATTGGAGATTATATACCAGCGATGGTAGTGAAGCTAAATGGAATGACAAAGATTCTAAAGAGCTTATTGCGAAATTATACAAACAAGTATTAAATAGAACAGAAACAGAAGAACAATTAAAAAAGAATCCAGATGTTATGACCTATTGGAATAGTTTTAGAGCAGGTGGAATAACAATTGAAAAAACAATTTCTGATATTATTAATAGTACAGAGGGAAAAAATAATACAAGTAAACTAACAAATAAAAAGTATATAACTTTATTATATAATGTTATACTTGGAAGAGAACCAGATGTTAATGGATTAACATCAAACATGAAGTATCTTGCCGAAAATCCTAATGGTAGAGAGCAGTTGGTAGCAAACTTCTTAAATTCAACAGAATTTAGAAAATTAAAATATTCTAAGATACCAGATACAGAACTTGATAATGTTAAATATATTACAACAGAAAGATTGGCAAATAATAAAATAGCAAAACTTACAAATCAAGCATCTTTGACAGCAAATTCTAAAAGTGTGGAAGTAGAATTGATAGTAAAAAACGGTGCATCAGGAGTATTAACTAATATTGCAGAAATAACAAAATATGGTTATATGGATGGATCTAATTTTATAGAAGCAAATAAAGCAAAAGTGGATAGAGATTCTATACAAGGAAATGTAACAGTACCATCTGAAAAGACAAGCTTAGAAAATTATTGGGGGAAAGATGGAAAACAAAAATCTGAGCCAGCAAATTATCCAGGGCAACAAGATGATGATGATTTTGAAAAAGTTAAAGTAAATAAAATAGTTGATTTAGCATTAAAGAAATCAATAATTAGTATCGGAGATACAAATTATAACAGATTAGGAGAAATAGATGTTACACCATTAAAACAAGGTGAAACTACAGCAAATTATCATATAGGTAAATATGTATTATATGCAACTCAAGGTGATATTGTTACATATCGTATATATATTTTTAATGAAGGTTCTGTAGATGCAACAGCAAGTGAAATTAAAGATTATCTACCAGAAGAATTAGAGTTTTTACCAGATGATGAATTAAATAAAAGCTATGGGTGGACAGCTGAAACAAATAATGAAACTAAAATTACAACATTAACAACTACATATTTGAAAAATAGATTTATAGATAAATATACTAACCAAATGCAAGAAGATGATGTAGATCCAAATTGTGCATTTGTAGATGTTAGATGTAAAGTAAAAGATGATGCAAAACCAGATAAAAGACTTGTTAATATTGCAGAAATAAATGAGTATCAAACTAGTGGAGCTACTCTAACAAAAGATGTGGATTCTGGAACAAAACAAAATGGTAGTGTTAAACTTCCAACTATAGATGCGTGGGAAAAGTATGTAACGCAATATAACATTAATGATATGGATAAAAATGGTTATTATGTCTTCTATGGTCAGGAAGATGATGATGATTATGATTCTTTAACTGTAAGAAAAAATAAAAAATTTGATTTAGCTTTAAGAAAATTTATTACAAGTGTAAATGATAAAGGAATAACTAATAGAGTTCCAAATGTTGATGAACAATCATATGCAGAATTATTATTAAAAAATACAGCATTATACAAACATACAAAAGAAGCTGTTGAAGTTAATAATGGTGATGTTATTACATACACAATAAGAGTATATAATGAAGGAGAAAAAGCGGGAAAAGCGACAGAAATAACAGATTATTTACCTGAAGGACTAGAATTTTATTCATCAGAAGTTGATGGAATAAATTATGGCTGGAGTGTTGTAGAAGGAACAAATGGAAAAGAAATAAAAACATCATATTTAGCAGATAAAAATTTTATTGTGGCAGCAGAAAGTTATGACGTGTTTAAAAATGATGGATATGCAGATGTAAAAGTAAAATGTAAAGTTAATTTACAAAATACAAATCAAACAGTATATTTAACAAATAGAGCAGAAATTACAGCTCATATAGACGAAGATGGAAATGTACAAAGAGAAGGATTAGATAGAGATTCTACTCCAAAAGATGTAAAAGATAAACATGTAGCAGATATGTTAAATTATGATTCAAGTATTACATATGATTCAAATAAATATTATCCAGGATATGACGATGATGACGATAAAGAAACTGTATTTGTAAAGCAAACAACAAACTTTAGTATTAATTTACTAAAAGTTAGTAAAAAACAATTAGATGATAATACTCCAACAGCATTAAATGGAGCTAAATTTACTTTAGCAGAAGTTAATCCAGATAACATGGATGAAGTAATAAATAATTTAGCCCCAATAACAACTGGAAATAGTCAAATGCAAATTATTAGTAGAGATAATTGTAAAATAGGAAGTACTTATTTATATAAATTACAAGAAACAGAGGCACCAGATGGATTTAACATATTAATAGATATTCCAATATATATACAAGTAACTATAAATGAAGATGGAAGCTTTGATACTGCAAGAACAAGAATATTATATAATGCAGAAAATGGAAGTGATGTTTCAGAATTTTATAGATTTGCTATAGAAGGAAATAACATAAATATAAGAATTGCAAATGAAGAAAAGGGATTTGATTTAGCTTTAAGAAAATATATAACAGGAATTGAAAGGGATGGCATAACTAGTGAAGTGAAAAACAGAATACCAGACTTAAATGTATTTTCATTAGTAATGTGGAAGCGAAATGGAACAGCAGGATATTATCATACAAAAGAAGCAGTAGCTGTTAAAAAAGATGATATTATAACTTATACAATAAGTGTTTACAATGAAGGATTTGTAAAGGGATATGCAACAGAGATAACAGATTACTTACCAAGTGGTTTAGAATACATTAATAACGACTTTAATAGAAACAATGGTTGGTCTGGAACTAAAAACAGTGATGGAACAACTACTGTAAAGACTACTAAACTTGCAAATACTTTATTAAATGAAAATCAATTACAAAACTATTTACTTAATAGTCCAACTACAACATGGAAGACTAGTGTTCAAATACAATGTAAGGTGGTAAATGATCCAAAATATGAAGTGCAATATTTAACAAATAGAGCAGAAATTACACAAGATAAGGCTGTAAGTATTGATGATAATGGAAATGAAACTGTACTAAATGTTACAGATAGAGATTCTAAACCAAATAATGTAAAAGCAGAACATTCAGCTGATATGTTAGATTACGATTCAAATATCAAATATGATTCAACTGAATATTACCCAGGATATCAAGATGATGATGATAAAGAGACTGTAAAAATAGAACCAATAACAGATATAGAGTTTAAATTAAAGAAAGTTGATAATATTACAAGAGAAGAATTAGAAGGAGCAGTATTTAATATTGAACCTGTTTCTGATAGTAAAATAACAAGTATTGTTGATAGTAATGGAAATGAAATAAGTAAAGATTCTGATGGTAATATTACTATACCAATAGGTGGTGCGATAATAAAAGCAACAGGAGTAGATGTTGGTAGAGGATATGCTTATAATATACGAGAGATGAAAGCTCCAGACAAACATAAAAAAGTCGTAGATAATATGGTTATTGTAGTTAATGTAGACAAAGAAGGAAAATCATCAGCTGAGATAGGAGCAATGAGTGTATATGAAATATCAAATAAAAATGGACATGAAGTTGAAGAATTAAAACGTTATGATAATGTAGGAGAAGGTACTGAAGATAAAGTAACTGTTAAAAAAGAAAATAACGAAATAGTAGTTACAGTTGCAAATAAAAATACAGATACATTTGATTTGGCTTTAAGAAAGTTTATTACTAATGTAAATGATACAGAATTAACTAAAGAAAATTCGAGAGTTCCAACTTTTAGTATTACATCACAAGTTGCATTAAATTCAAAAGGAACAGCTAATTATTATCATAAAAAAGATGCTGTTACTGTAAAAAATGGAGATATTGTAACATATACAATAAGAGTATACAATGAAAGTGATATTAAAGGTAAGGTTGCCGAAATTACAGATTACTTACCAAAAGGATTAGAGTTTTATTCATCAGAAGTTGATGGAGTAAACTATGATTGGAAAGTAACTAAAAATAATGATGGAACAACAACTTTAAAAACAAACTACTTAGAAAATACAGAATTGGAAAAAAATCAACTTATGGAACAATTAGTTGGATTACAAACAACAGGTTGGTTTGCAGATGTTAAATTGAAATGTAAAGTAACAGAAGATTCAGGATATACTATAAAATATTTAACAAACAGAGCAGAAATTACAGCACATGAGGATGAAAGAGGCAACAAATATGGTGAATATTATGGAGAAACAAAAAATACAGATAGAGATTCTTTACCAGATACAATTAAAAATACATTGAATTTGGATAATTATTATAAAGAAAATGTATTAGATAAAGAAAATTTAAGTTATTATCCTGGTGCTCAAGATGATGATGACTTTGAAACATTACAAATAGAACCAGTAACAGATATTAACTTTAATATAGAAAAACGTAATTTCTTAAATAATTTAAAATTAACTGATAAAATTACTTTTAAAATAGAAGAAATAAATCCAGATATTGACATTTGGAATGGTATAAATGATAAAGATATACTTAATTCTAAAACTGTTGATATAGTAGGAGAAGGAAATATTGATATTAAAACTAAAGTAGCATATAATACAACGTATCGTTATAGAATAACAGAAGAGAATGTTCCAGAAACTTACAGCAAATCTGTAAGAGAAGTAATCGTAAAAATTAAAGTAGATAGTAATGGTGTTGCACAGGCTACAATAGAAAAATGGAATGATTCTACATGGAATAGTGTAATTGGTAAAAAATATACATACATAACAAATAATGAAAATAACAATATACTATTAACAGTAAAAAATGAACCAATAGCTAAATATAATTTAAAACTTATAAAAGTTAATGAAGCTACAGGAAAGCAAATTACAGATAAAACTGATTTTAGTGTGTTAGATAAAGATCAGATATCTCATAGAGTATCAACTGGACTTGGATATACAGGAATGATAGCTAATGATATAAAAATAACAACAGATGAAGGAGTAGATACATATGTTATTTCTGAAATAACACCACCAGAGGGATATATAAAAATTACAGACTTTGCTTTAATAATTAGACTAAAAAAAGGTATTTCTTCAGATGGAAGCAATTATGCAATTACAAAATACGAAAAGGAACTTTCACAAAGAAGTGCTTCAGCTAGTACTGAAAAACAAAAAGAAATATTAGAAAAAGCAACAATTGAGCCTGATAAAAATGATGCAAATACAATAATAGTAAGTTTCCCAAATGAAAAATTAGAAGGTAAATACTATTTGAATTTAAATAAAGTAGATACTGATGGAAATACAATAAATGACAAAGAAGCAACTTTCATTGTTAATGGCGATGAAAAGGTTACCAAAAAAGGATTTTTATCAATCGATGAAGGAAAAGGTTTTGATATAACAAGTAAAAATCAAAATGATAAGTATGTAATAAATGAATCACTAGCACCAGAAGGTTATTTCAAGTTTGAAGGAAAAATTACTTTGGATGTTAAAGTGAAAGAACAAGATGGGGCATATAAGTTAGATTCTAATAAAACAACATTAATTGTTGAAGAAAATGGTACAACTTATCAAGTAAGTAAAAATGATAATTCAAAACAAGTAATGTTTACAATAAATGAAGATACAGGACACATAAACATTAAAGTAAAAAATCCTAAATTAACAGGTAAATATAAAATACAAGTAAAGAAAAGAGATGCAAATAATCCAAGCCAAGCAATACAAGGGGTAGTATTTAATGGATTAAATCCAAAACAAATCTCTACTGGTGATAAAGTAACAGCTGGAGATGAAGGTATAGCAGTATTATGGGATGAGGTAGAAATATCTAAACCAAATAGTAATGGAGATATTTATACTATTAAAGAAAAATCTGTTCCAGAAGGATATACAAAGATTGAAGATCATCAACTAATTGTAAGAGTTAAAACTGGAGTTTCTGATGATGGAAAATCTTACGTTGTAAAAGATGCAACAGTTTCTATAAATCAAATGAAATCTTCAGAAAATACAAAACAAGAAAGCGAAATGCTAGAAAAAGGATTAGATATTAATGTTGATGATAAGACTCAAACAATAACAGTTACAGTTCCAAATCAAAAAACTACAAAGTATAATTTGGAAATTAATAAAGTTGATGCAGAAGTATCAAGCGAATATTTAAATAAAGCAAGATTTACAATTAATGGTCCTAATGGAAATATACAAACAGATAAAGCTTTACAAAGAACTACAGATGATGAACCAACTGGTAGATTTGTAAAAGAAGAAAGCGGTGTAAGAGTTAATAAGACTTATACATATACGATAGAAGAAACATACGCACAAGATTTATATGAAAATGTATTTAAGGATTTCAGAATAAAATTAGAAGTAGCAATTGATAAAAATGGAAAAGTAGATAAAGAAAATACAGTAGTAAAAGTAGAACCAAAAGATCTAAATAATACATCTGGATTAGCCAAGGCAGTGGATATGGTAAAAGATGGATTAAGTATTAATGAAGAGACTAATACAGTTACTCTAAATATTAAAAATCCACAAACCACACGAGACTATTCTTTGAGTTTATTTAAACATGAACTTGGAGATAAAAATAAAGAAATATCAGGTGTAAAATTCAATATTGAAAGAAAACAAAGAGATGATGATGGGTGGACTGTAATAAATGATTCACTTATTACAGATAGTAGTAAAGAAGAAAAAATTGATAGCCAAGAAAAAGTAAAATTAGGCACAACATATTATTATCAAGTAGAAGAAAAAGAAAAACCAAACAAAAACTATGTAAACAAAATTAAAAAAGCAGTATTAAAAATAGTTGTTGATGAGGATGGAACTGTTAAAGGAGAAATTATTAGTGTAGTAGAAGAAGGCAAAACTGAAACAACAAAATATGATGCAAATACATATGGAAAATATATAGAATTAGTAAAAGATTCAGGGAATGAAAATAAATTTGTTTTAAAAATTGCAAATAGTATTTCATACCATATGACTTTAAGAAAAAGAGCTGATAATAAATCAACAACAGATATAACTGGATGTAAAATATTAGAAGGCGGAGAGTTTAAAATAGATAAAATTTCTAGAAATTCTAGAGGACAAATAAGTACTACAGAAATATATAAAGGTTCAGCAACATGGGATTTCGCAGATATAGAAGCTGTTCCAAATTCTGTGTATGAATATTACATTCAAGAAACAAATGCACCAGAAGGATTTAATAATGATTTCGAAAACATTAAAGTACACTTAACTATAAGAATAGATGCTAATGGAAATGTAGCAGATGTTGGAAGAAATGGAACAAATGTTGATTTTGAATCTGTAGATGGAACACAATTACAAGATAAGATAAAAACATTATTGTATAGTAAATGTGTATTAGAAGTAGAAGATAATACTATTACTATAAATATGAAAGACTCAGAGATTGTAAAAGAGCCAGAAAAATATGGATTCCAAATTGTAAAAGTTGATAAAGATAATGTAGAGAAAAAACTTGAAGGTGTAGAATTTAGAGTTAGAATGCGTGCAGGAAATGCAGCAGATTGGATAGCATATGATACTAACTCTGATGAGCCAGGAACACAAAATCCTGTAACTAATTCAAATGGTGTAATTAATATTCAAGATATTGAACTTGTAACAGGTGGAAAAGATATATTCCAACTTGATGAAGTAAAAGGAAAAGATGGATATAAATTATTATCAGGTGTTACTGTACAAGTAACTATAGATCTAAATGGAGTTACAAATGTTAAACAAATTACAGAAGATCATATTAAAGTAGAATTAATTGGTGAAAATGCAGCAAGTTATCCAGAAGGCTATATGACAACTAATATTACTAATGATGGAATGATTCAAATAATTGTTCCAAATCAGGAAACAAATTTTGAATTTGTTTTAAATAAAAAAGATGAAAAAGGAAATTTAATTACAGCAGATAGAAGTGAAAATGGTAAGTTAGATGGAGCAGCAATAAGAGTAAGAGAACAAGAATCAGATAATATTATTGTACCAGATGTTATTTTAGAAGATGGTACAACAAGTAGAACTATAAGCTGTATGCAAAATAAAACATATACATACTTAATAGATGAAACTCAAAATAAAACAGGTTATAAAAACTGTATATCAGGATATTTTGTAGTATTACAAGTAGTAACAGATGAAAAAGGAGAAGTAAAAGATACAAATCCAGATGATCCAAATGATACAAATTACACTAGAGTTTCTATTGTAAAAGTAAATCCACATACACCTGTAACTGAAGAAGAAGCAAAATCTTGTGTAAGTGTAAGTGTTGGATGGGTAAATGGAAAAAGACAAGTTACATTAGATATTAAAAACCCATTTGTATATAATTTAAAACTAAAGAAAGTTGATTCAAATAAAAAAGAATTAGATAAAGCAGTTTTAAAAGCAACAATAAAAGGTGGCAATACTTATACAATGAATAAAGTATCTAATATGGAAATACCACAAATAGAAATAGCTGATAATGAAACACAAACATGGTATATTAGAGAAGAAAATGTAGAAGCACCTTACTATAATATTTTAGGAAGTAACAAATATATACAAATAGATGTTACAAGAGTTAGTGGAACATTAAAAGTTAAAGATTATGCAATTTATGATAATGAATCAGGAATGGTTAGCAAAAATAATGAAATATATAAATATATTAACGTAGAAGAGCCTGTAGTAGTTGGAAGTGAATATATAATTAATGTTACTATAGAAAATCCAATGCAATATAAATATAAGTTAACAAAAACAAAGACAGATCCAAATAAAACAGAATTGGGTGGAGCTACAGTTAAAGTAAATGAAAAAACTGTTATAGATGGAGGAAATTCAAGTTACGAAGTTTCTGAAATTGTAAAATTAGGGGAAGAAAGACATTATATGATAAGTGAGACATCAACTACAGCAAATCATGTTAATATATTAGAAAACAAATTTGCAGTTGTTTTAGTTCGTATGTCAGAACAAGGAGAAATAAGTGTTGTTCAAAAATTAATTTATGAGATTACTAGTGTAGGAGCAGTTCTTCTACCACAAACAGATGAAGTATATGATTATTTAACAATAGATATAACAAGAGGTTCTGATGGAATACAAGTTGTTGATATAAAACTAGAAAACCCAGCAAAATACAAATTTGAATTAACAAAAGTAAAATCAGATGAAGAAAAGACTGAATTATCAGGAGCTGTATTAACAGTAAATGGTAAAGAAGCAATTAGTGATGGAAAATCAAAATATAACATTACAGAGAAGATTAATATAGGTCAAACAAAGAGCTATATAATAAAAGAATCATCAACAATAACAAACCATATTAATGTATTAAAAGATAAATTTATTGTATTGGTTGTTAGATTAGATGAACAGGAAAAACTAAGCATTGTAACACAATCAGCTTTTGATATATCTAGCGGAACAGCTGTTACAGCATCTCCTGATGTATGGAACTATGTAGATGTATATTTTGAAGAAGAAAATGGTGTTCAAATATTAAAAGTTGATGTTGTTAACCCAGTAGAATATAAATTTAAAGTTATGAAAACTAAATCAGATAAAGCTTCTACACCATTATCTGGTGCAACTATTACAATAAATGGTGAACCACTAATAAAAGATGGACTATCTAGTTATGAAATTACAAAATCAATTAAGATTGGTGAAAAACAAACATTTTATGTAAGAGAAAATGCAACAAAACCAGGGTATAAGAATATATTAGAAAATAAATATTTATTATTTAATATAGTATTAACAGAAGATGAAAAGATAGAAATAGAGAGTAAGGCAATTTTTGATACATCAGGCAAAGTTCCAACAGTAGTTTCAAGTGATGACCCAGTATATAATTATGTTGATGTTTATATGTCAACAGATTCTAATGGTGTTCAAACAGTTAATATAAAAATAATAAATCCATTAGAAACTAAGTTTAGACTTGTGAAAGTAACATCAGATGGAGAAACTAACTTAGCTGGAGCAAAAATCACAGTAAATGGTACTGAAGTTATTAAAGACGGAGATAGCTCATATGAAACTACAGAAACAATGAAGATTGGAGATACAAGAGTATATAATATAGATGAGTTAGAAACAGTAGCTGGTCATATTAATATCTTAGAAAATAAGCAATTGGTAGTTATTACTAGAATGTATGAAGATGAAAAATTACATATAGTAGATACAATGATTATAGATAAAAAGACTAGAAAAACTTTAGAAGATAGTAGACCAGAATATAAGTATATTACTACTAATATAACTACAGAAAATGAGGTACAAACAGTACAAGTAAATATTATAAACCCAGAAGAATATAATTTTAAATTATACAAAGTGGACAAAGATACAAATGAAAAAATGAATGAAGTTTTCTTTGATATTAAAGTAGTAGATGAACAAAATAATGAAGTTGAACTTAAAGATTCAAAGACATTTGAGCCTAAATCTTTAAAGACATTAAAAACAACTAATATTTCAGGTGTTGACGGTGTGATTTCTATTGATAATATATTAATAGAAAAACCAGGAACATATGACTTCATCATAAAAGAGTATTCTCCAGAATTATATGTAGAAAATGGAGAAATAAGAGTAAGAGTATTTATAACAAATGAAAATGGAAGTTATAAAGTTTCTAATATGAGAATTATAGAAGGTGAAGATTCAGTTGAATTTGCTAATAGCAAAGTAATTGAAGATGAACCAGAAACAGTAGAAGTTCAAGTAAATAACGAAAGAATAAAAGGAAAATATGATTTAGTTATTAACAAATTGGATAACTATACTAAGAAACTTTTAGATGGTTCTAAGTTTAATATTACTGTAGAAAGAGATGGAAAAGAATCTGAACTTTATAAATCAAATGATGATGTAAAATCTAAAGATGTAATTATTCCAAGTGAAGTAGAAGTAAAAAACGGTAATTTGGTAATTAGCGATATTAGGATAGAAAAACCAGAAACATATATTATAAAAATAAAAGAAATAAAAGCTCCAGAAACATATTTAGAATTAGAAGAAGAAATTAAATTAAAAGTAACAACAGGAATTGAAGGAGAAGGAAAAGAAGCAAAATATGTTATAAAAGATGTAGAAATGATAAGTGGAGACAACAATGGTTTAGTAACAAAATCTAATGTAGAAAATAAAATACAATTAGATGTACAAAATGAACAATTTGATTTGAGTTTAAGAAAGAGTATAACAGAAGTAATAGCAAACGAAGGAAAAGAGGATGAAAGAGTAACAAAAATTGATAATAGAATTCCAGATCCACAAACAGATGGATTAAAGAATAAAACAGCAACAACAGCAGTATATAATCATACAAAACAGCCAATTAGAGTTTATGCTGGAAATACAGTAATTTACACATTAAGAGTTTATAATGAAGGACAAGTAGATGGATATGCAGAAGAAGTAACAGACCATTTACCAGAGTATTTGGAATTTGTAAATGATGAATTTAATAGTAGTTATGGTTGGTTATTAGATGAAAAAGATAAATCATTAAGAACAATAAAAACAAATTATTTATCTAAAGCTGTAAATGCAGAAGATAATTTAATAAAAGCTTTTGATAGAGAAAGCGGAAAATTAGATTATAAAGAGATAAAAATTAAGTGTAAAGTAAAAAGTAATGTACCAGTGAAAGAAAAACTAACTAATATTGCAGAAATTACAAAGTATATCGGTAAAAATGGAAGACAAGTAAAAGATAGAGACTCATTTAAAAATGTTGAATTGCCTACAGATGATAAACTATCATCATATAAAGATGATGAAATAAATAAATCATATGTTCCAGGTCAAGAAGACGATGATGACTTTGAAAAAGTACTTGTTGAAGAATTTGATTTAGCATTAAGAAAATATATCACAAAAGTTGATAATAAAGAAATTACTGATAGAGTTCCAGTATTTAAAATAGATGAAAATGGTAACTATGTATATAATCATACAAAAGAGCCAGTATTAGTTGGTGATTCTGATGTTGTAACATATAACATTCGAGTTTATAATGAAGGAACAGTTGCAGGTTATGCAGAAGAAGTAGAAGATGATATTCCAGAAGGATTAGTATTCTTACCAGATAATGAGACAAATCAAAAATTTGGATGGAAAATGTTAGATGCAAATAAACAAGAAACAAACGATCCTAAAGAAGCAAAATACATAAGAACAAAATACTTATCAAGTGCTAATAAAGATAATTTATTAAAGGCTTTTGATAAAAATAGTATGAGTGAACCAGATTCAAAATTTGTACAAGTAGCATTTAAAGTTGATGTGCCAGATGCAACAGATGAAATTATAATTAATAAGGCACAAATTACAGATGACAAAGATGAAGATGGAAAAGATGTAACAGATAAAGACTCAACACCAAATAAATGGATAGATGGAGAAGATGATCAAGACATTGAGAAAATTAAATTAACATATTTTGATCTAGCATTAAGAAAATTCATAACTAAAGTAAATGATACAGAAGTAACAGATAGAGTACCAGTATTTAAAGTAGATGAAAATGGAAAATATGTATATGAACATACAAAAGAGCCAGTAATAGTAAATAATACTAATGTAGTAACATATACTTTAAGAGTTTACAATGAAGGAACAAGAGAAGGATATGCAAAAGAAATAAAAGATGATATTCCACAAGGATTAGAATTCTTACCAGACAATGAATTAAATAAAGAATATAGATGGATAATGTTAGATGAAGAAGGAAATAAAACCGATGATGTAACAAAAGCAAAATATATAACAAGTGATTATTTATCAAAAGAACAAG
>ERZ809224.628-NODE-628-length-31754-cov-9.262500_pt1 | contig 31754 bp, 25 predicted proteins | sample MGYA00520513_ERZ809224 | MGnify/ENA primary metagenome ERZ809224 (study PRJEB31576, sample SAMEA3212658) | Homo sapiens | biome: human-gut; feature: human gut; material: fecal | place: Sweden | collected 2012 ... | reverse complement strand
CAAAGCCAAAAATCCGGATGAAACAAAACCGGCAAAAGCGGCAAAAAAAGATCCGGATGCAGAAGCAGAACCTAAGAAAAAACCTGCTGCCAAAAAAACGACCAAAAAACAAGAATGATATGAATACAAATGAATTTAGAAAGTACGCGGTTAAACACCGTGGAATCAATGGACTGGCATTTGATAAATACTCCCAGATCCAAAATGATTATATAACCCCTTATATTATTGAAGAACGTCCGATGAATATCACACAGCTGGACGTTTTTTCCAGATTAATGAAAGACAGGATCATCTTTTTGGGTGTTCCTATCTATGACGATGTTGCCAATATTATCCAGGCGCAATTACTGTTCCTCGAATCCCAGGATGCCGAAAGAGATATCCAGATCTATCTGAATACTCCGGGAGGCAGTGTATACGCGGGACTGGGTATTTATGATACCATGCAATATTTAAAACCGGACGTTTCCACGATCTGTACCGGAATGGCGGCTTCCATGGGCGCTGTCCTGCTTTGTGCGGGTGCACACGGAAAACGTTTTGCGTTACCCCATGCACGTGTGATGATCCATCAGCCGATGGGCGGAACACAGGGACAAGCTTCCGATATTGAGATCGAAGCCATGGAAATCCAGAAACTTAAAAAAGAATTGTACGAAATCATTGCCCACCATAGCGGAAACAGCTATGAAAAGATTTGGGAAGACAGTGACCGCAATTACTGGATGATCGCACAGGAAGCCAAAGAATACGGTATGATAGATGAAGTTTTGAAAAACGACAATTCAAAACATGGCAAAAAGTAAATCTGAAAAGAATACCTGTAATTTCTGCGGCCAACAATACCCTTCTTATGAATATCTGATTCATGGAGTGAACGGTGCTATCTGTGAAATATGCGCGGATGCCGTAAAAGATATATTGGCTGAAAAATACGAGCAGAAAGGAAGAAAACTACCGGATACTGAACTTAAACTACATAAACCGCAGGAGATAAAATCTTATCTTGACCAATATGTTATCGGTCAGGACGAAGCAAAAAAAGTGATCTCAGTGGCGGTTTATAACCACTATAAGAGAATCCAGAACCCTCCAAAGAATCAGGATGACGTGGAAATCGAAAAATCAAATATTATTCTGGTAGGTGAAACCGGAACCGGTAAAACCCTTATGGCCAGAACAATCGCGAAATTCCTGAATGTACCGTTCTGTATAGCCGATGCGACTGTCTTCACGGAAGCCGGTTACGTGGGAGAAGATGTGGAAAGCATCCTCACGCGTCTCCTGCAGGCCGCTGACTATGATGTAAAAATGGCGGAAAAAGGGATTGTATTCATCGATGAGATTGACAAAGTGGCCCGTAAGGGAGCCGATAATCCCTCTATCACCCGTGACGTATCAGGCGAAGGAGTACAACAGGCTTTACTTAAATTACTGGAAGGTTCAACGGTAAATGTGCCTCCGCAGGGAGGAAGGAAACATCCGGAACAGAAATTTATAGAAGTCAATACCCAAAACATTCTTTTTATCGCCAGCGGTGCTTTTAATAACATCGACAAGATCATCGGGGAAAGAATGAATACCAATGTGATCGGATATAATAAAAAGAACCGGCAGATCGACAAATCCAATATGTTACAGTACATCACCACTCAGGATCTTAAGACTTTCGGACTTATTCCCGAGCTTTGCGGAAGGTTCCCGGTGATCACGTATATGGATAAACTTGACAAAACAGCCCTCCGGTGTATATTACTCGAACCCAAAAATGCTCTTATAAAACAGTATATAAGGTTATTCGAAATAGATGGTATCAAACTGGAATTTACACCGGAAGCTCTTGATTATATCGTGGAAAAGGCTGTGGAATTAAAACTGGGTGCCCGCGGACTACGGTCTATTGTTGAAAAAATAATGACCAATGCCATGTACGAATTTCCTTCGTCCCGGAAAAAGAAAGTGACGATCGATCTGAACTACGCGCACGAACAGTTCGACCATTCTATCTATTCTTTTCTGGATGAAGCATCTGCGTAAGGAAAAAGATTTGCAGAAGTCGTGTACTACTGCAAATCTTTTTTATACTCTTTTGTACATTTTGTCTTTTTTTACCTCATTTTTTTCATTATTTTTGCCCAACTAAAAAATAGTGGATGTCATTGGACGATTTATTTGTTGCGTTTAATCCTCCGCAAAAGGAAGTTTTTTTACAATACCTGAATCAACAAAAGTCACAGGGAAAAGCGGCTTTAAAAGGTTTGGCGGGTTCTTCATTGCCTTTACTGGCTACTTCCGTATTGCGTGACATATCCCAACACCATCTTTTTGTGCTCCCTGACAGGGAATCCGCGGCATTTTTGTACCAGGACCTTGAATTGCTTTTAGATGACCGGGATAAATCATTGGAGAATAAAAGAGTTCACTATTTTCCTTCATCTTACAGGAGAGCCTATAAGATCGAAGAAGTCGACAATGCCAACATAAAATTACGCTCGGAAATTATCAATAAGCTTATCCATAGTGACGAAAAATATATCGTGGTAAGTTATCCGGAAGCACTTTCGGAGAAAATTATCTCTCCTCGTTACCTGAAACAAAATTCTTTCACTGTAAAGAAAGGAGAGCTGCTTCCGATCGATATATTTCTGGAATTCCTTTATGAATACCAGTACAGGCAGGAAGAATTCGTATTCGAACCCGGCCAGTTTGCCTGGAGGGGCGGTATATTCGATATCTTTTCCTACTCCGAAGAGAATCCTTACCGGATAGAATTATCGGGAGATAAGATAGAATCTATCCGGCTTTTTGATGCCGGAACACAATTATCGATACGGGAAACCGACCAATTAAATATCATGCCTATGCTTGCTCATACGGAGATAAGAGAAGAAAGGGTTTCCTTCTTCGATTTCCTTCAGGGTGAGCCTGTATACTGGTTAATGAGAATTGAAGATATCGGAGCGCAGATTGAAGGCAATTTTAAAAAAGCGGAAGAGGAGTATTTAACCGTACAATCCTCCCCTCTTGCCCATAGCCAGCCCGCAGAACTCTACATTAACCAAAGTGACTTTCTGAGGACTGTTGCCGGAAGTTTCGTCATTGAACTAAACTCTTCAGTTCTCCAAAACCATGACCTCGAACTGGATTTTGGAATTACACCGCAACATGCGCTTTCCAAAAACTTCGAGATGCTTCTGGATGAATGGATCGACAATTATTCCAGAGGTTATAAAACATTTTTCCTTTCTGATAATGAGAACCAGCTCAACAGGATGGAAAAAATCATGACCGATTTGCTCGTAACCTATAATGTTAAGAACGAATCTACATATACAGCCACCGACCTTTTTATTCCTTTACCGTTTGTACTTCATGAAGGATTCAGGGATGAAAAAGGGAAAGTATGCGTATATACCGACCACCAGTTTTTTGAAAAATACCAGCGTTTCTCCATCCGTGACCGCTACAAAAAAAGCGAGCAGTTCACCCTGAAAGAAATTTATGACCTTCAACCCGGAGATTATGTAGTACACATAGACCATGGCGTAGGTATTTACCGGGGACTGGAAAAATTAGAAGTGGGCGGAAAGGAACAGGAAGCCATCAAACTGGAATATAAAGAAGGGGATGCGCTTTATATCAGCATTCATTCTTTGCATAAGATCTCTAAATATGTCGGGAAAGACGGGACACCTCCTTCGCTCCACCGTATCGGTTCCGGAACCTGGGAAAGGCTTAAGGAAAAGACCAAAAAAAGGGTCAAGGAGATCGCGATAGACCTTATTAAACTTTACGCTAAACGTAAAGCCCGGAAAGGTTTTGCTTACGCGCCGGATACTTATTTACAGACTGAACTGGAAGCCTCTTTTATTTATGAAGATACCGCCGACCAAATCAAATCCCTTACGGAAGTGAAGGCCGATATGGAATCGGAACATCCTATGGACAGGCTTATATGCGGAGATGTGGGATTCGGTAAAACCGAAATTGCGATAAGGGCGGCATTTAAAGCGGTAAACGATAGTAAACAGGTGGCGGTACTCGTGCCGACTACCGTACTGGCCCTGCAACACTATACTACTTTTTCCGAACGTTTGGCGGGAATGCCTTGTACGGTGGATTACGTGAACCGGTTTAAATCTCCCAAACAGGTAAAAGAAACATTACAAAAATTAAAAGAAGGAAAAATAGATATCCTGATCGGCACCCACCGGTTATTAAGTAAAGATGTGGAATTTAAAGACCTGGGATTGCTGATCGTTGACGAAGAACAAAAATTCGGCGTGGCAGCCAAAGAAAAATTGCGAGAATTTAAAGCTACCGTAGATACGCTTACCCTTTCGGCAACGCCTATCCCGCGTACGCTGCAATTTTCTTTAATGGGCGCCCGTGATATATCCGTGATCAGTATGCCTCCACCCAACCGGTATCCTATCCAGACGGAAGTGCACGTTTTTAATGAGGAACTGATCAGGGATGCCGTCTCTTATGAAATAAGCCGTGGCGGACAGGTTTTTATTGTCCATAATAAGATCCAGAATATTCAGGAAGTAGCGGGATTGGTACAAAGGCTGGTTCCGGAAGCCCGTATCGCCATCGGTCACGGCCAGATGGAAGGTGAAAAGCTGGAAAAAATCATGTTGGGATTTATCGAAGGCGATTATGATGTACTGGTCGCGACTACCATTGTGGAATCCGGTCTGGATATTACCAATGCCAATACCATGATCATCAACGATGCCCAGAATTTCGCACTCAATGTACTCCACCAGCTTCGCGGCCGGGTAGGAAGGAATAATAAAAAGGCTTTCTGTTATCTGTTAATCCGTTCTTTCGAAGAACTGAACGAACAGGCCCGGAAACGGTTAAAAGCGATCGAAGAGTATTCTGAATTGGGCAGCGGCTTCCAGATCGCCATGCGTGACCTCGATATCCGAGGCGCAGGAGATATTTTAGGTGCGGAACAAAGCGGCTTTATATCGGAAATAGGATTCGATATGTACCAGAAGATACTAAACGAAGCCATTATGGAATTACAGGAAAAAGATTTCGATTCCTTTACAATGGCCGATAACTCCGCTCTCGTGAAACGGGAATGCATACTGGAAACCGACCTGGGTGTTATGCTACCGACGGAATATGTAAGTAGTGTGAGTGAACGCATGAGTTTATACAAAGAACTGGATGGGATAAGAAATGAGCAGGACCTGGAAAAATTCAGGAATAAACTGGTCGACATGTTTGGAAAATTGCCTCCGCAAACCGAAGAGTTATTACAAACCGTTCCTTTAAGGCAAAAAGCCGGGGAACTTTTCTTTGAAAAGATCGTCCTGAAGAAAGGGAATTTTACCGGATATTTCACAGCAAACGTTAATTCCCCTTTCTATCAATCGGAACTTTTTAACCGCATACTGGAATTTATGCAGAAAAACCACCCTCAGGTACAGATCAAAGAGATCAATCATAAACTGGTACTCACGATTCATAAGGTACCATCCATTAAATCCGCCATGCACTGGTTGAATAAGATTACGAGTTAATCCAAACTTTAACATAAAATTTTTGTTAACCCATTACTAATATTAATTTAACACACATTATTATGAGCCGGAGAGAAGAATTAGAAAAAGAACTTGAAATCGCACAAATCCAATTAAACAACATCCCTGAGGATACCCCGGAAGAAGTTTTGGAAGAACTTAAAAAAGAATATGACAGTATATCTTTTGAGTTGAACAATCTGTATGACGATGATGAAAATATGGATTCGTAACCTTATTTAAATTCCAAGTCCCACATTATGATTTATGATATTACGCAAGAATTATTCTCCGGGAAAGTTTTCCCCGGGGATCCTGCTCCTTCTTACGAAAGAGTTCTTTCCATTAACAACGGCGACAAATGTAATCTGACGATGCTGAATATGTGTGCGCATAACGCCACCCATATGGATGCCCCGTCCCATTTTGTTGCTGATGGTAAGACGATCGATCAGGTAGAATTGGAAAAATGTATCGGATCCGCGACGGTAGTCGAAATTAACGGGCAGATCACACCTGACGATATCAGGTCTTTAGGCCTCAAAAAAGTAACACGTGTACTTTTCAAAGGAAACGGGATACTTTCACCGGAAGCAGCACAGGAATTGGTAAATCAGGGAATTAAACTGGTGGGAACCGAAAAACAAACGGTGGGATCGGAAAACGATTCCGCCGAAGTTCATATGATCCTTTTAAATAATGAAATCGTGATTTTGGAAGGAGTCATTTTAAGAGAAGTGCCGGAGGGTAATTATTATCTTTTCGCGGCACCTCTTAAGTTAGGCGGATTGGACGGCTCTCCCTGCAGGGCCGTCCTCTGTACATGTGAAGAAGTCTAACCGATCATTTTACGGAATTCTTCTTCACTAATTAAAGGGATACCTAATTTTTCCGCTTTCAATTTCTTTTCGGGGCCAATTTTCTCCCCGGCCAGTACAAATGTAGTATTTTTGGAAATTGAAGAAGCCAGTTTGCCTCCATGTTGTTCAACCTGCGCTTTAATATCATCCCGGGGAACGGAAAAAATCCCGCTCACTACGATTACCTTATCTTTAAGCGAATCTCCAAGCTGATCGGCTTCATAATCGGATTCAAACTGTAGGCCGGCATTTCTAAGTCTCAATAAGATCTCCAGGTTCTCCGGCTGATTAAAAAAATGAATGATACTGTCCGCGACCCTGTCGCCCACATCTCCAACCTGTAATAATTCTTCTTTGGAAGCTGTTGAAAGGACTTCGATGTTACCAAAATGTCTCGCTAATTTCTTGGCCGTTGTTTCACCTACAAAACGTATTCCCAGGGCAAATAATACTCTCTCGAAAGGAACCTGTTTCGATTTTTCAATGCCCGACAGAATATTTTGCACGGTCTTTTCCCTGAAACTGATCACCCGTCCGGACTTACCATCTTCGTCGGGAAATTTCTTCTCCAGACCGATCAGACTATCATAAGTAAGCTCATAAAAATCAGCGATATTCCGTACCAGTCCGTTTTCATATAACATTTCTATCTTACCTTCACCCAATGAATCTATGTTCATCGCCCTCCTGGCGATAAAATGCTCCAGCTTACCGCGGATCTGTGGAGGACAATGCAACTCATTGGGACAGTAAATACCCGATTCTCCTTCATTCTGGATAAGTAAGGAATGACATTGCGGACAATTGGAAATAAAGGTGACTTTTTGTGAGGAAGGTTCCCGTTTATCCGTTTCAATTCCCACGATCTTCGGAATGATCTCCCCGCCCTTCTCCACCAGAAGATAATCATGGTAATGAATATCAAAAGTCTCAATGAAATCACGGTTATTCAGGGTAGCTCTTTTGACCACGGTGCCGGCCAACTGCACCGGTTTCAAATTGGCGACCGGCGTAATGATACCGGTCCTGCCGACCTGAAAATCCACACTTAATAAAGGTGTGGAAACCCGCTCGGCTTTAAATTTATAGGCAATGGCCCAACGCGGGTTTTTGGCCGTATAACCTATTTGTTGCTGTTGAGCCAAAGAATTGACTTTTAAAACGATACCATCAATATCGAAAGGTAATTTTTTCCTTTCGACGTCCCATTCCATAATAAACCGGGATACTTCCTCCAGTGAACGGGCGATCCGGATGGCTTTCGGAGGTTTGAATCCCCATTCTTTAAGATGTTCTATGCGTTCCCAATGGGTTTTTCCCGGAATATGATCCCCGAGTAAATAATAAAGTTGGGCGTCGAGACCTCTTTTCGCTACTTCCGAAGATTCCTGCAATTTCATACTTCCCGACGCGGCATTACGCGGATTGGCAAAAGGAGATTCCCCGATCTCTTCCCGCTCACGGTTCAATTTTTCAAATTGGTGATGCGGCATGAGAATTTCTCCCCGTACTTCAAACTTTTCAGGAAAATTACCATATAATTTTAAAGGTATGCTTCGTATGGTCTTCACATTAGCCGTTACGTCGTCTCCCTGAATACCGTCGCCACGGGTCACTGCCTGTTTCAACAAACCGTTTTCATAAATAAGGCTTATGGCAACCCCGTCATACTTTAATTCACATACATATTCTACGGGATCATTCACCGAACTCCTTACCCGCCGGTCAAATTCCTGCAATTCTTCCATAGAATAGGTATTAGCCAGAGATAACATCGGATATTGATGTTTTACGGTATCGAAATGTTTGGTTACCGTCCCGCCTACCCGCTGTGTGGGACTATCCGGAAGTGCATATTGGGGAAATTGACTCTCCCATTCTCCCAGCTCCTCTAAAAGCTTGTCAAATTCATAATCGCTTATTTCCGGACTATCTAATATATAATATTGGTAATTATGATGGTTGATCTGATCCGTTAGCTGGCGGATCCTGTTTTCCGCCTCCTGAGCATCCTGTTGTGTAGCAGGTGAGTTATCCGTTTTCATCTTATATATCGAATTTAATAGCAAATATACGTGAAATAATGAGACAATTAATAAGCCTGTATTGTTTGCCGCAACTACTCTGGCATTGGATTTGTTTTATTATTTTTGCATCTATATCATGATGAAAATAATCCGTAGAAAATCCAATATCGTGCCTGTCGGGAAAGTTTTCCTGGGAGATAACCATCCCGTCGCGATACAGTCCATGACCAATACCCAGACCAACGATATCATTTCGACCGTATCCCAGATTAAAAGCATCGCGGCTGCCGGAGCGGATATGGTAAGGGTTACCGTTCCCGGCATGAAAGAGGTGGAGGCGCTTAAAGAGATTAAAAAGAGCCTCATTACGGAAGGATATGACATCCCGCTTATCGCTGATGTACATTTCAGTACTAAAGTTGCGGAAGCGGCGGCGGCTATTGTGGATAAAGTAAGGATTAATCCCGGTAATTTCATGGATAAGAAGGTATTCAACGAAGGAGAAATGACCGAAAAGGAATACTTGGATTCCATGGAAAGGATGGCTTCCAAAGCCAGGCCTTTATTAGAGATATGTAAAAAACATAATACGACTCTCAGAATCGGTGTTAACCACGGTTCATTATGCGACCGTATTATCAATAAGTATGGGAACGGACCTTTAGGAATGGTGATGTCAGCCATGGAATGGGTTCATATTTGTGACAACTATGATTTCCATAATGTGGTTTTTTCCATGAAAGCCAGCCAGGTTTCCCAGATGATGGAAGCCTCACTGCTCCTGGTCAGTAAAATGGAAGAGGCAGGAAAAGTTTATCCGATCCATCTCGGCGTTACGGAAGCGGGAAGCGGACTTGAAGGCAGGGTAAAATCCGCGGCCGGAACCGGTGCCCTTTTATTGATGGGGATCGGTGATACGATACGGGTCTCACTTACTGAAAAACCGGAAAATGAAATTCCGGTAGCCGGAGCCATAATACAGGCTGTGGAAAAAATAGAACCGGAATGGTATACGGTAGATCCGGACGGTATTTTAACTTTCTCGTACCCGGAAAAAGAATATGACTTGTGGATCGTCGAGGTGGCTGCTATTGTCGGCTATGAACATTACCATCAAAAGATCACGGACCTGATCATCAAAAATCCCTGTTTTTCTCCCGAAGAAAACCGGGAACTCGCTTTGGCCGTTTTGCAGGCATGCCGGATTAAAATGAGCAGGACGGAAATCATTTCCTGTCCCACATGTGGCCGGACACAATTTAATATAGAGAGGATCGTGGATAAGGTTAAAAAGCGGTTCGGGACTTACCCGGATTTGAAACTGGGGGTCATGGGCTGCATCGTTAACGGTCCGGGAGAAATGGCTGACGCCGATTACGGAATTGTGGGCGCCACGAATAATAATGTAGCGGTTTATGAGGGCAAGAACCGGATCTCCGCAATTATCCCGGAAGACGAGGGATTAGCCCTTTTGGAAAAAATATTACAGGAAAAAGGTTACGGTACGGAAAATCACTAATACAACTTCATCCATTGATAGGGATTTCCACAATGTTCAAGAAATTTTATAAAATCATCCTGTTTTATAATCAGGGAAGCAGTGTTCACACCGGGATGAAAGGTTAATCTTTCCGCATGTTGCAGAGTATCATCGATAAAGAGACTTACATGTTTCTCCTTATCATTGATAAGCCCCAAAGGAGTCACGGATCCGGGCAATACACCCAGATACTTCATCAGTCTCGCTTCCGATGCAAAACTCAACTTACCCTGGTGCAGTTGCTGTTCAATATCACGGATGTTCATATCTCGGTCGCAATCCAGGATAACTAAATAATGACGATTACCTTTATGGTTCCGGAAAAAAAGATTTTTACAATGCTGTGCCTCATATCCCGCCCAATACTGTTTGGCAATGGCTACAGTCGGCGCAGGAGGATGTTCGACATACTCGTAAACAATGCCCAATTCTTCCAATAATTTATATAAAACCGGATCGCCATTCATAACATGCTATTTGAAAGGACAAAAATAGAAATATTTCTCAAATTCTAAAAATAAACTTAACGGATATTTTATTTATTGATACGGCACTTTTATACCTGATTTATTAACACATGGTTTTAACTTTCTGAAAAATAAGACATTAAATTTAAGAAAAGTTCTTTTGGGCAATGGGGGTTTGATTATAAATAAGTTATATTTTACAATTATGGATTCGATGATTCTTCTATGTACAAATATTTTTAATAATCAAGGGAGAATAAATTTTTTTCTTAACTTTTTTTGATACATTTTTGTGAAGTGAAAAAAGGAAACTTTCACAATTACTAAAATACTCATTTAATTAGTTTTACAGAACGAAAGGACTCCAAAGGATGACGAATAAAATTACGTGTGACCATAACGAATTGTGGAATAATTGCTTAGCAGTTATAAAGGATAATGTAGCCGAAGATGCTTACAAAACATGGTTCGAGCCCATTATGCCTATTAAATTGGAAAACAGCACTTTAATCATACAATTACCCAGTCATCTCTATTACGAATGGTTAGAAGAGCACTATATCAACCTGTTAAAAAAAGTCATTAAAAAAGAATTAGGTTCAAACGGGAAATTACAATACCGGGTCGTGATGGAAAAACAGAATGATATGAACAATACCAAAACCATCACCCTGCCCTCCCACCATAAACCTGCCACTTCCAATCCCGCTGTAAAAACACCCATAGACGTTTATAATCTTCCCAATAAAGAAATACCGGACCCCTTTGTTCTGCCCGGCCTCAAAAAATATAAAATCCCTTCCAACCTCATCGATGCTTTTAATTTCGATAATTACGTGGAAGGCGACTGCAACCGGTTGGCTCGCGCCGCCGGCTGGGCCATCGCCAAAGCGCCCGGTCAAACGGCTTTCAATCCCTTTTTCGTCTATTCGGATGTAGGTTTGGGAAAAACGCACCTGGCACATGCCATCGGCATCCAGACCAAGATCAATTTCCCCGAAAAAACCGTTTTATACGTCAACTCAGATCTTTTTTACCAGCAGTTCATGGAGGCTGTAAAGAACGGCAATATTAACGATTTCATCTATTTTTATCAGGCCGTGGACGTACTGATCATTGACGATATTCAATATCTGGCAGGGGGAAAAGTGAAAACACAGGAAGCCTTCTTCCACATCTTCAACCATCTTTATCTCAAAGGGAAACAGATTATCCTCACCTCCGATAAATCTCCCGTGGAAATTTCAGGTTTCGAAGCCCGTCTGCTTTCCCGTTTTAAATGGGGATTAACGGCCGATCTGCAGATACCCGACCTGGAAACCCGGATCGCCATATTAAAAAAGAAACTGGAAAATAACGGTATCGAGTTCCCGGAAGAGGTGATCGACTATCTGGCTTTACGGGTAACCTCCAACGTACGTGAACTGGAAGGTGCCATGATCGCGATCCTGGCGCAGGCTTCACTGAATAAAAAAGAAATCACTGTGGAACTGGCTAAAGAAATGGTGGATAAATATGTGAAAAGCACCGCCAAGGAAATTTCGATCGAGTATATCCAGAAAGTAGTATGCGATTATTTCAATATCCCCCCGGACAGCATCAACGCCAAAACCCGGAAAAGGGAAGTTGCACAGGCGCGCCAGTTGAGCATGTATTTTGCCAAGAAATACACCAAACTTCCTTTATCCACGATTGGAACCCATTGCGGCAATAAACACCACGCTACCGTGCTTCACGCCTGCCGTACCATGGTCAACCTTTATGAGACCGACAAAAAAATGAAACAATACATCGACGATATTGAAAAGAAACTGAGAATATGAGGCTCCGGCCTGTATCTATAACCTTCTCTTTCCTCATAACATCCGAAGCATCTGTTTTTCAAAGCGATACAGAAAATATCTCCGTAAAAAAATTTAACCGGAATTACGATTTTGTTTCCTTCCCTTTTTGAAAAAAGAGTTGGAGTTATCAAAAATAAAATGTAATTTTGCAAAACTATATACTACTTTATGGAGAAACGATGGATTATCAGAGAACAACCCAATGCTACCGACATTGAAAAACTCAGCGAACAACTGTCGATCGAAAAGCCTTTGTCCGCCCTTTTACTCAACAGGGGCATCTCCACCGCGGAAGAAGCGGAAGAATTTTTTAATCCGGACATCTCCAAACTCCACGACCCGTTCCTCATGAAAGATATGGATAAAGCCGTCGATAGGCTGTCCAAAGCTATAATCAATAACGAGAAAATATTGATTTACGGTGATTATGATGTGGACGGAACCTCTGCCGTAGCCCTTGTTTATTCTTTTCTAAGCGAGATAATCGGCCCCAATTACCAGGATTATATCGAATATTATATCCCGGACCGTTATTCGGAAGGATACGGGATCTCCGAAAAAGGGATCCACTATTGTCGTGATAACAATTTCCAATTGCTCATCACTTTAGATTGCGGTATTAAGGCCAACGACAAGATCGATCTGGCCAACAGTTACGGAATCGATGTGATCATCGGCGACCACCACCTGGCAGGGGATACGCTTCCCAACGCCGTAGCCATTCTGGATCCCAAATGCAACGGTTGCAACTATCCGTATAAAGAATTATCGGGTTGCGGTGTAGGATTCAAACTGATCCAGGGATATTGCAAGAAATTCAATCTTCCCGACCAGATCTGGCTCTCCAAAATAGACCTTGTCGCGATCAGTATCGCATCCGATATTGTCGCGATTACCGGCGAGAACAGGATATTGGCTTATTTCGGATTGATCATTATCAACCGTTTTCCCCGTATGGGCATAAAATCCATTATCGAGCAATCCGGGATCAAGATCCATTACCCGCCCAGAGAAGAGACTATTTTCAGTCGGGTCATTTCGATTTCCGATCTGGTTTTCTATGTCGGTCCCAGGATCAATGCTGCCGGAAGAGTCAAGACAGGACGGGAGTCGGTGAAGTTGCTGGTTTGCGAAGACGAGGATAAATCGATGGATATCGGGAAAAACATCAATGATCAGAATGATGCCCGGCGCGAGCTGGATAAAAAGGCTACATTCGAAGCTATCAACATGGTTTTGGACCTTGACGCCGCACCACATAAAAAGAGCATCATACTCTATAATCCCGACTGGAATAAAGGGATCATCGGAATTGTGGCTTCCCGGCTGGTGGAAGAATTTTACCGTCCCACGATTATCATGACCAAATCGCCCGACGGGCTTATTACCGGCTCGGCGCGTTCCGTGAAAGAGTTTGATATTTATAACGGCATAGATGCCTGTTCAGACCTGCTGGAACATTTCGGAGGGCATAAATTTGCCGCCGGATTATCCATGAAAGAGGAGAATCTCGAAGCTTTTATGGACCGTTTCGAACAATTTGTAGATGAACACCTGGAAGAGGATGCTTTTGTTCCGGAGATCGAAGTAGACATGGAACTGGACTTAAGCGAAATCACGCCGGGATTCCTTCGCAACCTTAAAAAATTCGCTCCCTTCGGTCCCGGTAATATGGCTCCGATATTCTTATCCAAAAGAGTAGTTGAAGAGGGCTTCGGGAAGATCGTGGGTGAAAAACACCTGAAGATGCGGGTGCTCTATCGCGATAAGCCTGTGCAACCTATTGACGCCATCGGGTTCAACATTAAAGAACACGTCAAAACCCTGTGTAAAGAAAAATACCAGAACAATCCCGATTTCTTAAAATATTTAGGCATTGAATCCATCGATCAACTGGATATGAAATTACATTTCAGCAAAATCACCGCTATCAATGATTTTGACATTCTCTACCATGTTGAAGAAAATAGCTGGAATAATACCGTATCACTTCAGCTGAACATTAAGGACATCCGATTCAGCGACGTATAAAGCATTTCATTCCCCAATTCCTGAAGCATGAAAATAGCGGTCAATACCCGTTTACTACTTCCCGGCAAATTAGAGGGAATCGGCTGGTTTACCTACGAAAGTCTGAAACGTATAACACGGAATCATCCTGAACACCAGTTTTATTTCATTTTCGACAGGCCTTTTTCCGATGAATTTATCTTTAGCGATAACGTCACGCCGGTAGTGGCTTCTCCGCCGGCCCGCCATCCTGTTTTATGGTATATTTATTTCGAATATGGCGTTCCTTCCGTACTAAAAAAAATAAAACCCGACCTTTTTCTTTCTCCGGACGGATGGATACCTCTCCACAGCGGTATCAAAACGGTCAATGTGATCCATGACCTGAATTTCGAACATCATCCCGAATTCATCAAGCCGTCCGTAATGGCATATTATAAACACTTCTTCCACCGGTTCGCACAATCGTCACAACGCATCGCGACCGTGTCGGAATTTACCAAAACTGATATCCATCAATTATACCGTGTTTCCCCGGAGATTATCGACGTGGTTTATAACGGAGCCAATGACCTGTTCAAACCGTGTAGCGAAGAAAGGAAAAAGGAGATCCGCTCTCAATATGCGGAAAATAATCCCTATTTTTTATTTGTAGGCCTGATCCATAAGAGAAAAAACCTGGACAATATCTTCCGGGCGTTCGATCACTTTAAAAGCACGGACAATACCGGGACAAAATTAGTGGTGGTAGGAGAAAAAAAATGGTGGAAAGGCGATATTGAAGAGAGCTTCCGGAATATGAAATATCAAAATGACGTCATATTTCTGGGCAGGAAGCCCGTAGAAGAACTCGCCCTGCTGATGGCCGCTGCCACCGGGTTGGTATACCCGTCACTTTTCGAAGGATTCGGAATCCCGATCCTGGAAGCCTTTAAAGCTGAAACCGCAGTCATAACTTCGACGATTACTTCGATGCCCGAAATTGCAGGGGAAGCGGCCCTGCTGGTCGACCCATACCAACCTGAAGAAATTTCCCGCGCCATGAGTTCGCTAATCAATCACCCGGAATTGCGTAAAGATCTTATTAATAAGGGTGTTAGCCAAGGAAAAAAGTATAGTTGGGACAGGACGGCCGAAGCCCTTTGGAACACGATTGAACACGTACTTTTTAACCGGTAAAATTCCTCAAATTATTTTGCAAAAAGGAAGTTTTATTTCAAATATTAATTCTATTTTTGCACCACTGATTCAACAGGAAAATTTTATAAAACAACTTAAAATTAAAAAAATGGACCTCAAAAAATTAATTGCCGACCTCGAGGCAAAAAACCCGGCTCAACCCTTATATATACAGGCAGCCAAAGAAGTTCTTGAAACTATTGTAGATTTCGTGAACGAGAATCCAAAATACGATAAATATGCTATCGTAGAGAGAATACTGGAGCCTGAAAGAATTATCAAATTCAAAATCACATGGGTTGATGATCAGGGTAATATCCAGGTAAATCGCGGATACCGTGTACAACATAACATGGCTATCGGACCATACAAAGGAGGTTTACGTTTCCACAAATCCGTAAATGAAGATACAATGAAATTCCTGGCTTTCGAACAGACTTTCAAGAATTCATTGACAACTTTGCCTATGGGTGGCGGTAAAGGTGGTTCAGATTTCGATCAGACAGGAAAATCAGAAGGTGAAGTTATGCGTTTCTGCCAGTCTTTTATGACCGAATTACAAAAATATATCGGACCTGAAACCGATGTTCCTGCCGGTGATATCGGCGTTGGCGGACGTGAAATCGGTTTCATGTACGGACAATACAAACGCATCCGCGGCGAACATGTAGGTGTACTTACAGGTAAAGGCCTTGACTGGGGTGGTTCTTTGATCCGTCCCGAAGCAACCGGTTTCGGTGCTGTTTATTTCTTACAAGGTATGATCGCCGAAAAGAAAGATAAAATCGAAGGTAAACGCGTTGCGTTATCCGGATTCGGTAACGTAGCCTGGGGTGCGGCTCTTAAATTAGCCGAACTCGGCGCCAAAGTAGTGGCTATTTCAGGTCCTGACGGATATATCGTAGATGAAGAGGGTATTACTTCTCCTGAAAAGATCGCTTACATGGACACTTTGAACCAAACCCGTAATAACGTGGTTGCCCCGTTCGCAGATAAATTCCCGTCTGCAAAATTCATCCCCGGCAAAAAATCATGGGAAGTTAAAGTGGATGTTGCCATCCCCTGCGCTATCCAGAACGAATTAAACGACAAAGATGCTGACGTATTGATCAAAAACGGAGTTCAATATGTAGTGGAAGCTTCTAACATGGGATGTACTGCCGAAGCAGTGACCGCTCTCCAGAAAGCCAAAGTTTCTTTCGCTCCCGGTAAAGCTGCCAATGCAGGTGGTGTTGCCACTTCCGGACTTGAAATGTCTCAGAATGCCATGAAATTATCATGGACCAGGGAAGAAGTAGACGAAAAACTTAACGGTATTATGAATAATATTCATAACAATTGTGTGAAATACGGTAAAGAAAAAGACGGTTATATTAACTATGTAAAAGGTGCTAATATCGCCGGATTTATTAAAGTTGCCGATGCGATGATCGCACAAGGTGTCGCTTACTAATACCACACCATACTATATTGGAAAAGGCTGTTCTGAGAACAGCCTTTTTTGTTTTTCAAAATAGATATGTTAAATAAATTATATTCATCCGAAAATCAATTTTACACAAATACATTTTAATATAATTAAATATGATGAAATTTATATTCATTTAATTTGTACTTTTGGCAAAAACATACACTATGAAAAGAATATTGGCAATCATCAGCATTCTCGGTTTTTTGGGGCCTTTGATGGCACAAAATAAATTTACGCCGGTAACCGGATACTGGGAGGGTCATTTGAAAATTTCATCAAAAGATTCTTTAGCCGTTGGGGTTTATATTGAAAAGGCGCAGGACTCCGTAAAAGTAGTGATGGACAGTCCGGATCAATATGTGACCGGAATACCTGTTTCCCGTTTTATTTTCCGGAATGATTCCGTCTTCCTTGACCAATCTGCGGATCATGTCAAATACATCGCATTACTGGATCGGGAAAAAGAAGTTTTATCCGGAACATTCACCCAGCACGGCAAAGTCTTCCCACTCATTTTAAATAAAACCGAAAACAGGAAGATCATAAGAAGACCGCAAACACCCCGTCCACCTTTTAATTATAATATCGATAGCACTATTGCACTCCGGGATCCCCGTACAGGGCAACCGGTAATTATGGGTACGCTGACCTATCCGCGGGAACAACCCCCGAAAGCTACATTGATCATCATTTCCGGTTCAGGCTGGCAAGACCGTAACGGCACTATTTTCGGACATAAAGGTTATTGGGTCATCGCTGATTATTTGACTAACCAGGGATATGCAGTATTCCGTTACGACGACCTTCCTCCTAAGCTTATCAGAAATCTCAGTACGCTCGATTATCCCTATTATGTTAATATCATTGTCGATTATCTGAAACAGAATCCACACACAGCCGATTCTCCCGTAGGTATTATAGGACATAGTGAAGGAGGACTGGTAGCCTTCATGACCGCTGCCGAATACCGGAATATTGATCTTATCATTTCCATGGCGGGTATGGCACAACATTTCAAAGATGTTATCCAATATCAGATAAGACTGATTTCCGAAAGTTCCGGGGAATTTACAGATGAAGAAATAAAAAAAATAATGGATATGTATGAGAATATGTATTCCATTCTGGAAAAGGAAAAAGACGTTAAAAAAGCTTCGGTAAAGCTGGGTAATTATTTCGATAATTTTTCACAGGAATTGACTGAAGAGGAAAAAATAAAATTTAACCTGACTCCGGCCAATATCCTGTCAACCAAACAATCCTTGCTTACTCCGTGGATCTTTCAGATCAGCAAGATAAAACCGGAAAAATACATCCGGAAGGTCAAATGTCCCGTTTACGCTTTGAACGGAAGTAAAGATACACAGGTATATTATAAATCGAACTTACATATTATAGAAGATAACCTTAAGCCCAATAAATTAAACCGCTTTGAAATGATCGAAGGGGTAAATCATCTATTCCAGGATGCCGGAAGCGGGCTCGTGGAAGAATACGGAGAATTGGAACAAACCATATCTCCGGAAGTATTGGCAAAATTAAAAAACTGGCTGGATATGGTTACGGATTAGTATTGTCTTCCTTATAAAAGTCTTTCAGGTATTCTATCTGCCGGCGTTCACGTTTAGTAGGACGGCCCACACCGTGTTCCCGGTATTCAAATTTGGTTCTTAGCGCCTTAACCCGTTCATACTCTTCCGGGTCGGTAAGATCGGTATAATATTGGGGGACCAGTGGTGCTCCTACCCTGTTTTTCGGCGTATCAATCACCCGGACAACTTTTTCAAGGTCTCCGATCCGGATATGGTAAACTTCATCCGTTTTGACCTCTTTCGATGGCTTGACCTTCCCTTCATTCATCTTTACCTTCCCGGCATTACAGGCATCGGTGGCGATGGAGCGGGTTTTATACAGGCGCACCATCCAAAGCCATTTATCGATCCTGATATTGAGAGGTTTCATGAATATGGATTAAAAAATTCCGGCTTTCTCAGATTACTTTTATTTAAAATCTGAGAAAGCCGGAAATACTTTCAAGATTTAATTTTGCGGTTCTTCTTCGGTAGCCGGAGCTTCATTGATATTCTGTTGCTGCTCTTCTTCTGCCTTTTTCTTCGCTTTAGCATCCAGACTCATCATTTTTAATTTGTACTCCAATTCCTTTACCTGTTCTTTAGCCGCATCTATCTTTTTGGAAAACTCCGCTTTCAGGATATCCGCATTTTTTGATTGAGCAAAAAATCCGAGATTATTTTCCCAAAGAATAATATCTTCCTTCAACTGGTTAAGTTTATTGGTCAGGAAACGTTTTTCCTTATCCAGAAGCCGGTCGGCATTAGGATTATTCAGGATCGTATCGATACGGTTTTTATAGTGATCTTTCCTGACGTCGTCCACACTCATTTTAAGGTCCGCAAACCGTTTGTTGATCACTTCCCGGTATTCGTTATAAATACGGTCTTTATCTTTTTTCGGGACATGCCCCAGTTCCGTCCATTCCCTTTGGTAAGCTTTCATGACTTCAAGATTCTCTCCCTTATCGTCGCCAAACTGATGTTCCGCGATTTTCCTGATGAGAGCTTCTTTCTTCTCCAGGTTTTCAGTTTCGATCTGCTGAATATTGGAGAAATAATGGGATTTGGTTTCAAAGAATTTATCACACGCACTCCTGAACCTTTTCCATAAAGCGTCTGAATACTTACGCGGAATCGGCCCTATCTCTTTCCATTCCTTCTGAAGCTTAAGCATCTCTTCCGTAGCCTGTTTCCAGTCTGTCCTGATAGCGATTCCTTCCGCCTGTAATGCAATATTTAATTTGAGGTTGTAATTCTGCATCTGGGTATCTTTCATCTGCTGGAAATACTCTTTCTTCGACTGGAAGAATTTATCCAACGTAGATTTGAAACGCATCCAGATATCGTCGTTAAGCTTGGACGGGGCGGGGCCTAAAGTTTTCCATACTTTCAGCAATTCGGTCATTTTGTCGCTTACCTCATTGTATTGCTTGATCGATTGGATATCCTCCGCGATCAACTCCTCAGCCTGTTCGCACAACACTACTTTGGCATTATAATTATTTTGCTGCTCTGCGTATAGCTTATCGTAATATTCCCTTCTCCTCGCGTTGATCTGGTCGGAAGCGTTTTTAAAACGTTCCCATATCTCTTCTTTCTTATCTTCCGGAACCGGACCTATTTCTTTCCATTCGTCATGCAGTTGCTGCAATACTTTGAAAGAATTATTCACGGAATCCTGAAGCAGAAGCGATTCGGCAGTTTCACATAATTTGATCTTCAGTTCCATATTCTTCTTAAGATCCAGATATCTCAATTCTTTATTTATCCTAAGAATATCAAAGAATTTCTCTACGTAAAAATGATAATTCTGCCATAAATTGGTAGATTCGTTTTGAGGTACCGGGCCTATGGATTTCCATTGTTCCTGATAAACCTTAAACTGGTCATTCAGATTTTTAAGATTGGTCTCCTGTTCGATCAAATCCCGCAGGCCATTGATAATAGCCTGTTTTTGTTCTAAGTTACGTTGTTTTTCAGCCTCGAGTTGCTCGATATATTTATTCTTTTTCTCCTTGAAAGTATGGAGCGCTTCATTAAGTTTCGTTTCCCATACGGAGGTTTCCGGAACAAACTCGTCTTTATTTCCGCCATCGTTGACAAAGGCTTCGAGCTGTTCCTGTTTATATATTTTCAGTAATTGTAAAATTTTCGCTTTAAGAATACCGACCCGCTGTTTTATTTTATTGTAATCGGGCTCGGCCACCACAACGAGTAGTTCTTCCACCGCCTGGTCCAGGTTCAGGTCAGCATAATCGGATTCCATTTTTTCAATAGAATCTTCCTCACTGACTTTTTCTTCCGCTCCCTCTTCATCTTCCTCATCCCGATTCTGATTTTGAGTGTCTTCGATATCCGCCATCATATCCGAAACGGACTGGTTCTTATTGATCGGCTCGTTAACCTTTACTGTAGTGTTTTCCATTTGAGAAGAAGCAGGCTCATCAACTACGGGAACAGAATTTTCCGGAATCTCTCCGGGCTGTTTTTCTTCCGCAGCAAGTTGCTCCGGTTCGTTGATTTGTGTTTCCACCGGGGTTGCTTCTACTTCACCAGGTATGTCGGATGAACCGGCTTCTTCAGCGGTCGCTTCCGGCATGTAATCCGTAGGTTTTTCTTCCACAATATCTTCTTCCGAAGTTTGTGGTGAATTTACATTTTCCTGATTTGGTTCTTGTGAAGATTCAACGGTTTGATTTTCATCGGTTGCCGTATTGTTCTGGCCTTCCTGTGAAGCGCCGGAGTTCACCTCATGATTTTGATTCTCATCATTTTCAGGGTGAAGGAGGTCTTTTGATTCCATAGAATACTCTTTTTAAAATTAATGTCTAAAAATTAGGGGTGCAAAGATATAAATTAATTGAGAATCTGAGCCAATATTTCGATTGACTCGATTTTTTTGATCCCTTCGTTATGGATCTCCAGATATTTTACGAGAGCATGCAACAATTCGTTACGTATTTGTTTAGAAGGGAGTGTAGTTGTCTCTTTTTCACTACTTTGGAGAATATAATTTAAATACTGCGATGCTTCCACGGAAAGAAAATCCCCATTATCGGAATACCAGGAAGTAAAAGAAGCATCCTGAATACAGAAATGACACTCTTTTTCCGTAAAATTGGCATGTGGGGCAAAACCCAGGAACTCGCACAATTCCACTAAAAACCGGATATGGATATCGGCCGGAACCTGTGGGTGTTTATCCAATGCAATAATGCTTTCCTCAATATACCTATATAGTCTTTTGTCTTCTCCGTAGCCATATAACGCTTTATATATCAATTCACTGTAAAATATCAAGATGGAATTTTTTACGATATCGAAAGGTATGGTTATAAAATGATAATAAAAAGTGATTTCTTTGATGTATTGAAGCTGACCGGTTTTCCTGCTGTTAAAATTCAACTCAACCAGGGAAAGAGGAGCAAACCGGGTATAATTAACTTTACTTTTCTTGGAAAAAGCGCTTTTGATCATGAAGGACTGGGTGCCGAATTTTTCCGTAAAGACTTTGACAATAAGGCTATTATCCGAATATTTTGTCCTGTGAATTACAATTCCCTTAGTACATACTATCATAAGATCAGTTGATAAAGAGAATTTTAGCTACTTTTTTTTCTTTTCCGGTTTCACTGGATGCAAAGACAAAATAAACCCCGGTAGCCGGGCGCTGACCGTAAAAATCCTTGCCATCCCAAACCAGTTCGCCGCCATTGGCATAACCCTGCCAAACCAGGAATCCCGCCGCATCCACAATTTTACAGAAAGAATTCTCCATAAGACCGCTAACCGCGATCGGTCCGGTATATCCTTCCCGCACCGGATTAGGAAAAACTTTCGCTTCGTCATAATCTTCCTTCCCGCCGGTAGCATCGGACCGATATCCTATAATACCGTCGGCTGTTCCGAAAAACACCTCTCCGGTTTCCTCGTCAATGGTAATATTGACTATTTGATCGGAAAGAAGCGGGGAATTATCTTTGGTAAAATGCAATAATTCTTTTTTCCCGTCGGCTGAAACCAGGAAAACGCCCGCTCTGGCGGTCCCGATCCATTTCCTGTTCCCGCCGTCTACCGCTATGGTAGTGACGGTTTCGAACTCGAGCAGGTTTTGCGCATATCCACCGAGTTCCACCACGATATTCTGGGGATATACCGCTCTTGTAAAAACACTTTGCGGATTATAAATAACTTTGATACCTTTATCTGTTCCGATCCACATTTCTCCGTTTTTATCTTCCACCATGCAGGTTACCGTGGATGTTTTAACATTGGCCTGCCCGTTCATGTCAATCCGTGCTATTTTATCATCGCTTCTATTATCGATAGTATTATTATCATAAAAAACAACCAGCGGTGTATTATCGTTACGGGGTATATTTACCCATTTATAGTTTCTGCTATCTACAACAACATGTTCGGCAATTACTCCATATTGACCGGTAATATACGGGCTTAAGTTAAATGTCGCCCATTCCCCGTTACTTTTGATCACTTTTAAAAGACCTGAAACGCCGCTATTCGTAAGCCATAAATTATGATTGTTGTCATAACAAAGGCCGGAAACCAATACAATATCCGTATTGGCACTTTCCAAAGGACTATTGGAATCCATGTAATTATGTGTGATTTTACCGTCCAATACTCTGTAAAGACCGCTTCCCCAGGAACCGATATAGAATTCTTTCGGATTACGCGGATTGACCGCCACTTTGGTCATGGACCTGGCAGTAGGATTTACCCGGGTAAAATCGCCGGGGGTTATATGGTGCCATTGTCCGTTTATAAAATAACTGCAGGAAGGAGGATCATAAGTAGGAGCCCAGCCTTCTCTCGTTCTTGAACCCGGGACGACAGCCAATACACCTTCAATCCACTTCATATCTTCCGTATTCGCCGTAAAAGGACCATTCTCGACATATTTGTTTTGGTGCAGGGAGGGACGTTCATATTGCAATAAATTGTTATTATCAGCGACCCATATATTCTCCTGCTTATCCAATAAAGCCTGGTTCTGATTATCCATTCCCTGCCATACGTCAATTTTCACGTTTAATCCGGTGTCGTAAACAAAAAAACGATTCCAGTCGCCTACCAGCAATTCCCCGGCAGTCGCATTCATCGAACGGGGGGCCTGCATGGGATGCAAAACACTGTCCCTGCGCCATGTCGTATCCCGTAATACAAAGATTCCATCGGGATCATTGAGCCGGAAAGTATACAGGTAACGATGAAAAGGTTGTAACCGGGTAAAATTTTCTTCTCCCAATGCCTCAATCTTTTTCCATTCATTGAAATCGGCAGCTTTGGGATTATTCACTGCCACCGTAAATACACCGGAAGGAGTCGCCATATAATACCGGTTATCGAATATGGCCAGGTCGTTAACGGGAAATACCGTATTGTCCAAATTAGTAAACCAGGTTTCGATAATAAGCGAAGTCTTAAGGTTTACCAATACCACACCGAATGCGCAGGACAGATAAACAATATTACGGTCGATCATAATATTATTGATAGCTTTGCTGCCGGTGATCTCTTTATTCTTGATATCCGAAATATTGGTAATCCTCCCGTCTTTAATAAAGTCCAGGTTAGAATTGGTATAAGCGATAACCAGCGTACCGTATTCCTGCGAATAAGCCAACCGTGCAATTCCCACATCCGACAGTCCGTCTACTTTAGACCAAGTGAAAGTGGAGAGATCTGACTTATCTAATACCATTAAGCTTTTTTCCGTAGCCGCGTATACATAATCATCCGCTACGGCGATGGAATGGAAATCCCGGTAAGGCAAATGATCCCGAAATCCGCCTATCGGAATTTGGGTATATGAAACCAGTGTCGATAAAAACAGGATAAAAAAGAGAAGATATTTTTTCATGATCCGTTCAATACTTCATAAAAAGATTGCCTTTATTAAAACCTTCAAAACCTCATAATATTATTTTACAGCCTTATTTTTCCGGATAATTTTAGTAGGCAGCCATGAAGCCAGGAGACTGATCACCAAAATGAGAAAGAGAATCAAAAGAAAATCAGAAATTTCCATTGCTACCGGATAATGATCGAGAATATAATAACCATCTCCGGAACCAAATTTTACAATATGGAAAGTTTCCTGCAGAAAACAGGTCAGGGCTCCGATAACCATACCCGCGATTCCGCCCAAAAACGAAACGATCAATCCTTCCAGCACAAATATCTTTTCTATAAAAGAAGAAGTGGCTCCCAGACTTCTTAATATACTGATATCCTCTTTCTTTTCAATAATCAACATTCCCATTGTCCCTATGATATTAAAGGCGGCCACAACCACGATTATCGCCAATATGAAGAAAATGATCAACTTTTCGGATTTCATCGTTTTATATAATGACTCTTCCTGTTGGTACTTATCCCGGATAAGGTATTTGTCGCTTGCAATTCGGGCCATATCTTTCCGGCATTTTTCCACGTTGGCTTTTTCGTGAAGGAAAATTTCCAGGGAAGAAACCTGTCCGTGATAATCCATAAGATCCCGGGCAAAGCCGATATCGCTGAAAAGAAATTCATCGTCATATTGGGTAAAAGTGGCAAAAACTCCCGATGGGATCAGGGATTGACGGTTAAAAGCGTCGGCGGTATTCACAAAACTCCTTTTTGTCCGTTTAGGATAATATAACTGTAATAATTCCGGATTATTTAAATTGAGCTGGATCGTACCGGCCGCTCCTATCCCCATTACACCATAATTAAAACCGCGGTCATATAGAAAAAAATCCCCGTCAATAACCAGGTCTTCCATTTTATTGACCTCAAAATAATCCTCTCCCACTCCTTTCAGCTTGATAAGAATCTGCTTTTCTTCATATTCCAGCAAAACCATATCCGTAACGATCTCCTGTACGGATTTAATTTCGGGAAGGGCTGCGATATCACGGATTGGAAACGAGTCGACGGCGAAAGATTTACCTTCAACCAGGGTAATCCTGAAATCGGGATTGAAGGCATTGAAATTAGATCTTACCAGCGATTCTATCCCGTTAAATACCGAAAGCACGATAACCAATGCCGCCGCACTGGCCGCGATACCCACGGTAGAAATGAGGGATATGATATTGATGAGATTATGTTTCTTTTTCGAGAACAAATATCTCCATGCAATGAAAAACGCCGTTCGTACAGATCTTTTACCCACGGTTACTGCTTCAATAGTTTTTCAATATTTTCGATATAATCAAGGGAATCATCGATAAAAAATTCCAGTTGAGGGATAACCCGCAATTGGTTTTTCAGTTTCTGCCCTATCCGGAAACGGATATTGGGCGTATTATTCCTGACGGCATCCATCACCCGGGCCGGATCAGTCGTATTGTATATACTCAAATACGACCGCGCGAGGGAAAGGTCCCTGGTTACTGCCGTTCTGGTTACCGTGATCATACACCCGTATACCTCTTTCCCGTCGGTCAGGAAAACCTCCGCCAGTTCCTTCCTCACCAGTTGCGCTATCTTTTGTTGTCTTTTATTATCCATTATTTTATATTAAAGATGCAAAAATACATAATTTGTTCAAGACATGTGCCATATTAAGGCAATAGACAAACGGAGGAATCTTCATTCGGTCAACAGTAAAAAGAAACAAACTTTGGGATAATGATCAAAGTTGCAGATTCAATTTTCTTCGTATCTTTGCTCACCGATTTATTGACCATTAACAACACTTATACAAAAACAATTATAAAAAAATAGTTATGGCAAAACAACTTTTTTTAGGTGACGAGGCAATCGCACAGGGTGCACTGGATGCCGGTTTATCCGGTGTTTACGCCTATCCCGGAACTCCATCTACCGAAATAACCGAATATATACAACATTCCAAACAGGCTATCGCGGGGAATGTCCACAGGGAATGGGCAACCAATGAAAAAACAGCCATGGAGTCAGCTATCGGAATGTCTTATGCCGGTAAACGGGCGATGGTTTGTATGAAACATGTAGGACTGAATGTCGCTGCGGATCCGTTTATGAATGTTGCCATAACCGGCGCTAACGGTGGTCTGGTGATCGTAGTCGCCGACGACCCGTCCATGCATTCTTCCCAGGATGAACAGGACTCCCGGTTTTATGCCAAATTTGCTTTTATTCCGTCATTCGAACCTTCCAATCAACAGGAAGCTTATGATATGGCTTACGAAGCTTTTGATTATTCCGAGAAATATAATATTCCGGTGATGTTGCGTATCACCACGCGCCTTGCACACTCCCGCTCCGGCGTGGAACGTAAGACTATCCGGGAACAGAATGAAATCCATTTACATCCTAACCCTAAACAGTTCATTCTTCTGCCCGCTTTGGCCAGAAAATATTATGAAGAACTTTTGGCGAAACAACCCCAGTTGGAAAATGAATCCGAAACATCACGTTTTAATGCATATATAGACGGTAAAGATAAATCTATGGGTATTATTGCGGCCGGTATCGGTTACAATTACCTGATGGAAAATTATATCGGCACCGAATGTCCTTATCCCGTATTAAAAATATGTCAATATCCGCTTCCGGTAGATAAAATTACACGGCTGATTGATGAATGCGATTCTGTCCTGGTTTTGGAAGAAGGTTATCCGGTTATTGAAGAACAACTGAGAGGGCTTCTGAACAGAGGTGGGAATATTAAAGGCCGTTTAGACGGAACAGTTCCCCGCACCGGAGAATTGAACCCCAATAATGTAGGCATGGCATTAGGTCTTCCCCAGGAAGAAGGAAGTCCTGTACCTTCAGTGGTTGCAGCCCGTCCGCCCGCATTATGTAACGGTTGTCCCCATATCGATGCTTATGTGGCTCTCAACGAAGCTATGGAACCGTATGGAAAAGGAAAAGTATTCTCCGACATCGGTTGTTATACTTTAGGCGCGTTACCTCCGTACAATGCCATATATTCTACCGTAGACATGGGTGCCTCGATCACCATGGCCAAGGGTGCTGCCGATGCAGGATTACTGCCTGCAGTTGCCGTAATCGGAGATTCGACTTTTACCCACAGCGGTATTACTTCTTTACTGGATGCCGTATATGAAAATACACCGATTACGGTCATGATACTGGATAACAGTACCACCGGAATGACCGGCGGACAGGATTCCCACGCACTTGGTCGTATCGAATCCATATGCCGTGGCATCGGCGTGGAACCGGAACATATCCGTATTATAAAACCTTTGAAAAACAAACACGAGGAAAATCTGGCTATCATCAAAGAAGAGATCGCTTACCAGGGTGTTTCCGTTATTGTCCCCACCCGGGAATGTATCCAGACATTGAACCGGAGAATGCGTGCGAAAAACAAAAACAAAGAATAAGTTTTTCATCCTTTCAAAGTTAAAACAGATAAAGAAATTAAATTGATTATAAAATGAAAATAGATATCATATTAGCAGGTGTGGGTGGACAAGGCATCCTCTCTATCGCCTCCATCATTGGTTATGCCGCAGTAAAAAAAGGTTTGTATTTAAAACAGGCCGAAGTGCACGGGATGAGTCAGCGGGGTGGCGACGTACAATCCAATTTCCGTCTGGCCGATTACCCGATCTCTTCCGATTTAATCCCGAAAGGTAAAGCGGACCTTATCATTTCCGTAGAGCCTATGGAGTCATTACGTTATTTGCCATGGTTATCCAAAGACGGCATGCTGATTACCAACAGCCAGCCTTTTATCAATATTCCTAATTATCCCGAAGAAAACGTTTTAAAGGCGGAACTCGACAAATTACCCCGTAAAGTGGTAATTAATGCCGACCAGATCGCGAAAGACCTCGGCTCGGCCAGATCCGCCAACATGGTTATCCTGGGCGCAGCATCTCCTTACCTGCAAATGGACTTTTCCGATTTAGAAAATGCCGTATCGGAAGTTTTCGCCTCCAAAGGAGAAGATATTGTGAATGTTAACCTGAAATGTTTAAGAGCCGGAAGGGAATTTGCCCAAAATAATTAAAAATTATAATCATACCAAAAAGTGCCATTCTGTATACCAAAGTGGCACTTTTTTTCATAAACTACTATCGGGATCGAATGAGGGGTAAATAATGAAATATAAAACAGGAACTTTTTCCATCTCCGTTTACCAGAACGGAGAAACCGGAACTGATCCTTTACTTTTATTCGTGTCCCATAATTAAAACACAAAAACTATTACCCTGAACATTCTATGAAATATTACAATCTCACCGAAGAAGATTTCACTTCGTTTTTCTCCCTGATGGAAAATTCATTCCCTGCCGCGGAACGGCGTAGTAAAGAGGACGCTCTCCGGTTATTTACCTGCGTGAAATGTTATAATGTCATCGGCTATAAAGATGAAAAAGGCGTGGCCGCATTTTTGGCTTACTGGCATTTTGAAGAATGCTATTTCGTAGACCATCTGGCAGTAGATCCCCGTTTAAGAGGAAACGGCATCGGAAGCGACCTGATGAAGTATTTTCTGGAACAGATCAACGGAACCGTAGTGCTGGAAGTGGAACCTCCGGAAGATGACATTACGCGGAAAAGAATTCGTTTTTACGAACGTCTCGGTTTTCACCTCAACCATTTTCCTTATTTGCAGCCCTCCATGCAGGAAGGACAGCCTCCTGTTCCGCTGTTGATCATGAGTTATCCGGAGCCGGTGAGTGAGACCGGATTTAAAAATATGCGCGACCGGATATTCCGTAATTGCTACAAAGTCAATACCTAAAATAAACCGGTGAAGGACGATGTTAACCATGAGAATAATATGCTTCACCTGCTATCAGATAAAAATAATTACTTAAAGCTATACCATGGACAATAACATTCACAACCTCTGTACCCAACTGGTCAAGAAAGGCGAGCTAAAACAACAGATTTTTTCCTCCACCTTTGAAACCATGCAACTTTTCAAGGATTCGGCCAAAGAATTCGAAACCTATTACAAAACTCATTTTGCCAAAGAGCACGAAAAAATCAATGTCATCTTTAAAAATAACAATCAATACGAATTCCAGTTCAGGTTCGCCGGAGATGTATTGGTCTTTATGATGCATACCGATATTTTCGAGTTTCCGCGTATCCATGAGGTGATGCGTACCAAATATATGAAAGAGGATCCCGAACGTTCCTATTGCGGTATGATCCAGATATTCAATTTCCTTTCGGATTCTTTTCAGTATAACCGTATCAATGATATCGGTTACATGATCGGCCGGATACTCATCAACAAAGAAGGACATTATTATGTAGAAGGAAAAAGGGAAATTGCCCAGGTACTGAACGATTTCACTTCTAATAAATTAACGCCGGAAGCGGTACGCGAAATCCTTTACTCCGCTATTCAATATGCCGTTAATTTTGATCTGCTGTTACCCGGTTATGATAAGTTTAAAGAGATTACTGCCCATGACATCCTGCAAATGGAAGATTCCATCATTACCTTTACTACGGCTAAGAGACTGGGATTCAGGTTTGAACCGGATGTGAATGAAAAAAAGTAATATTTTTTTCCAAAAACGTGCTTTTACTTCAAAAAAAGTATTACTTTTGCACCGTCAAAACGCCGCATTCGTCTAGTTGGCCTAGGACGCCAGGTTTTCATCCTGGAAATCAGGGGTTCGAATCCCCTATGCGGTACGAAACGAGGTTGAATTTACAACCTCGTTTTTGCTATAAATTGATCTCATGGCAGGTATTTACATTCACATTCCCTTTTGTAATTCAAAGTGTATTTACTGCAATTTTTATTCCATTGCCACTTTAAAACATAAAGGAAAGTTCCTGAAAGCATTGGAAAAGGAAATGGAATTAAGACACGAATATCTGGTTACCCGTGAAATCTCCACACTCTATTTCGGAGGAGGGACGCCTTCATTATTAAGCGGCAGCGAACTTGAATCCCTTATTCATAAGCTGGAACAATATTATCACTTCGATCGATTAGAGGAAATCACGCTGGAAGCCAATCCGGAACAATTAACACCCGAATACCTTGGACAAATAAAAAAAATAGGCATTAACAGGCTTAGTATCGGAATCCAATCATTTGACGACAGGATATTACGGTGGCTCAAGCGTGGTCACTCTGCGGTAATGGCTAAAAAAACCATTCAGAATGCGATCAGCAGCGGTTTCTCCAATATTTCCATTGACCTGATCTACGGCATCTCCGGCCGGACATCAGCGGAATGGGAAAAGGAATTGACCACTGCTTTCTCCTACCCTATCCAACATCTATCCGCTTACGCTTTAACCGTAGAAGAGAATACTTTACTGGAACGGAAGATCAAAAAAAATCAAATCCCGCCTGTAGAAGACCAGAAAGCGATTGAAGATTTTACCATATTAAGGCAAATCAGTCAGGCGGAAGGCTTCGGACAATACGAAATTTCCAATTTCTCCCGTCCTGAATATGAATCGCGCCACAACTCATCCTACTGGCAGGATATACCCTATCTCGGCCTGGGTCCTTCAGCACATTCCTATAACGGGAACTCCCGGCAATGGAATGTATCAAACCTGAACGCCTATATTGAGGGAATGCTGAACCGCTCTCCTGACATTGAAGTGGAAATTCTCACTCCATCCATGAAATTCAATGAATATATTATGGTGGGATTACGGACCTGCAAAGGCATTAACCTGGATTTTATCCGGCAGGTTTTTGGCGATAATATGGCAGACCATACTTCACGAATATTTACTGGGCATATTGAAAAAAGCTGTTACTCTTTTTCGAATAACAGCTTTATATTAACCGATCAGGGTAAATTATGGATAGACCGCATCACCCTTGAATTAATGATATAACCCGTATTAATAACGGTCTATCGCATTTAAGTCCTTAAAGGCTATTTTTAATCTCTCCACGATCGATTTTTCACCTTCACGCAAATAAGCGCGGGGATCATAATATTTCTTATTCGGTTTATCATCACCTTCCGGATTTCCGATCTGGGCCTGCAAGTATGCCTTATTCTTTTCATAATAATCCCTTACACCTTCCCAGAAAGCCCATTGGGTATCCGTATCGATGTTCATTTTCACCACACCGTAATCCAAAGCCTCCCGGATCTTTTCCGGTTCCGAACCGGATCCGCCGTGGAAAACAAAATTAACCGGATTCTCCGCAGTATGGAATTTCTCCCGGATAAAATTCTGGGAATTATGCAAAATAACAGGCTCGAGCCGAACATTCCCGGGTTTGTAAACACCATGCACATTTCCGAAAGAGGCCGCTATCGTAAAATT
>ERZ809224.626-NODE-626-length-32003-cov-14.826938_pt1 | contig 32003 bp, 32 predicted proteins | sample MGYA00520513_ERZ809224 | MGnify/ENA primary metagenome ERZ809224 (study PRJEB31576, sample SAMEA3212658) | Homo sapiens | biome: human-gut; feature: human gut; material: fecal | place: Sweden | collected 2012 ... | reverse complement strand
GAACCCACGTATCCAGCTTGGAAGGCTGGTGTTCTACCATTGAACTACACCCGCACATAAATAAAAATCGGGGTGACAGGATTCGAACCTGCGACCTCTTGATCCCAAATCAAGCGCTCTAGCCAAGCTGAGCCACACCCCGATGTTTCATCACGGCTTATCCGTGACGCAAGATAGATTATATTATATCTCACATTAATTGTCAACAACTTTTTTTACTATTTTTCCAAAAAGTATAAAGAAAATTGAAGCTCCCCATAGCGGTCAATATCCATCAAAACATAGGAAGGACGACGGTTTTCCTGCCGCGGATAGGAGATGCTTCCCGGGTTCACCGCAATCACTTCATCCTCCAAATCAATCACCGGCCGATGCGTATGTCCGAAGAAAACCACATCACAGCCATGCTCCCTGGCAACCTCTTTGATGCGCACCGTATCGAAGCTCACCCCATACCGGTGCCCATGGGACATAAATATTTTATGCCGCCCGATAACCACAATCTTTTCCGCCGGAACGGAGGTAAAGAAGTCATTATTCCCGCTCACCATATGTACCGGACAGGGCGCAATATTTTCAATATATCCCTCGCTGCCCTCCAAATCGCCCAAATGGAACACTAAATCCAGTGGCGCAACGAGCCGGAGCACCTTTTCCAGGTTGCCATTTTTTCCATGTGTGTCGCTGACAATTAAAACTCTCATACAATCATATCATCCTCTGCCGAAGAACCTCTTTCATTGCTCTCAAAGCCTTGCCCCGGTGGCTGATTTCATTTTTCTGTTCCGCAGCCAACTGGGCCGTCGTACATTTATATTCCGGCACATAAAAGATAGGGTCATAGCCAAAACCATTCTCTCCCGCCGGAGCATCGGCAATCTGCCCTTCGATGGTTCCCCGCCGGGTTTCTGCCGTGCCATCCGGAAAGGCCGCCGCAATAACGCACACGAATCGGGCAGAGCGCTCACTGCCCGTTAAGCCGGACAGCCGCTCGATAATATTGGCATTTTTCAAATCATAGGAGGTATCCTCCCCCATATATCGGGCTGAATAAATTCCCGGCTCCTTATTTAAAGCATCCACTTCCAGTCCCGAATCATCGGCCAGAACAATGCAGCCTGTCATATCGCGAATTGCCCGCGCCTTAATCAGCGCATTCTCTTCAAAGGTTTTCCCGTCCTCCACAATATCTGCATCAATTCCTGCCTCTTTCATTGACAGAATTTCCACGTCTAAATCCTTCAGAATCTCTCTTATTTCTTTCATCTTCCCGGCATTGGATGTGGCAAATATAATTCTATTCATATAAACTCTCCTTATTCACCGTAAAGGCTTTCAAACATAAATTGCATCCATACTCTGTTTCCGCGGACACCCACTGGTTTCCATCATAACTGATATATCCCTCGCCGTCGCTCAAATCGGCTCCTGCCGTCAAATCCGACGCCGGATACTCAATCGCAATCGGGCGTTCGCTGTTCTCCGTGGTGATTCGCACCATCACCGCAAAACGGCTGCCTGCTGCCAGAGAGAGCATTTCAGGAATATCCACCGTATAATATCCGCCGTTTTCAAAATAACCGCTGCCCAGATATACCGGCTGCGCCAGCGATTCCATCCCCGAATAATCCGGCACCGCATACAACTCCCATGTTGTATGGTCATCTACCGCATAAAAGCTGACCGCTTTTAAAATTTCATCTGCTTCCGCCGTATAAACATTTGAGAACCAGGCCGACGGCTCTTTATAACCCAAAGTTCCAACCCATCCAAGCAAATCCGACTGATAAATACCGTCATAATTATCCGTTTCATCCAGCCGGGTATAGATCACACTGTTGTTTCCCAGGTTGCTGTCCTCATAGGACACATAAAAATAGCCATCATCGCCAAATTCTTCGCCCCAACTGTTCCGGCACAGAAAAGCCCCGTTATTTTCCGGCGCATGGCTAAAGTTTTCACGGCTGTAATCGTCATCCCATCCAACAATAACCACATCATGATTCGGCTTCTCACCGCCGGCATAATAATAGGAAGCTGTTCCCGGCGCATAATCCTCCGATGAGTCCCAGGCATTTTCAATGGACATATATAATGAACTCTCCACTCCGCCATAGCGAAGAATCATTGCTTTTATCTGCTCCAGATTTCTTTCATCTAAAAAACGTGCTTCCTGAAGATGCTTTACCGCTGTCAGCGAGCCATCCGTCATTCCATCCCCATAGGGGTCATTTTCTTCCAGCACCGGGCCTCTCCAGGAAGCCAGATAGGCCAATGCCATATTATAATCGCCGCCTTCCGCCGGCCCTATATTAAAGCCGCTGTTCATCGTCATATGATCCACCGAAAAATCCAGTGTTTCATCTCCGCTTAAAACCGTCTCCAATGCCGCCGTGGAGGCAAAGGCCCAACAGGTTCCAAAGGTGCCCTGGTTTTCAACCCTGTTCAGGGCACGGGTTTCTCTCAAATCGAAATATCCCGGTAATTCCTGATTCTGCTGAACATCGAGACTGGCGGCGCGGGCGCCATCATCCCACCGATATTCCAGCCCCAAAGCCGGAGCCGCCGCCGTCATATCAATCATAATCCTTTCAGGCATCCGTTCATCAACAAATGCCGCATTTTCCAAATACTGCCCCTGCACAAAACACTCTCCCTTTTCACCGACAGTGACAGAGGCTCCAAAATATCTGACAACATCAGATAAAGGTATGAGCAGATTCATCCCGGAAGACATCCGCATATTTTCTATATCAAGCAATGTCCCATTATAGGACAGCGTAAATCCTTTTTCATACACGGCATCCGCTCTGGCGCTTACATAATAGCTCTGCAGCGATTCTGACGCCTGACCGGCCAGATGCCGTACCTGCGGCCGGGTCAGCATAACGCCGGTCACACAGATGATAGCAAGTAACAAAAAATATCGTCTTACATGCTTCAATTTAATCCTCCTGTTTTTTTCGTTTCGGAGGGCGCGGTCCCATAAATTCATACAAATATGTCTTTATCATTCCATTGTAAATCTTTCGGTTTTTATCCGCTTTCCTTCCGATATATTTCTCTGTCTGTTCATATGAAGTCAACACAAAACAGGACCATGAATCCAAACGCCGGAAAGCTTCGCCAATCTCCGTATAAAGCGCCGGCAATGCCGCTTTTTCTTCCAGGCGCTCCCCATAGGGCGGATTGGTAATGACAAACCCGTATTTCTTCGGATGGCTCAGGGCGCTCACCGGCCGCTGCTGAAGATGAATGAGATGGTCAACACCGGCTTCCACCGCATTCTGACGAGCATTTTTTATAATGTCCCCATCAATGTCGTAGCCCTGAATATCCATATCCACATCATCCCGAATCAAGTCATTTGCCTCAGTCACCGCTTCATACCATGCCTTCATCGGCAGAATATTTTTCCATGCTTCCGCCGTAAACTCCCGGTTCATTCCCGGCGCAATATTCGCCCCAATCATAGCGGCCTCAATAGGAAAGGTTCCGCTGCCGCAGAATGGGTCCACCAAAATACGGTCTTTATTCCATGGCGATAGAAGCAGAATTGCTGCCGCCAGCGTCTCCGATACCGGCGCCTTGCTGATCAGCCTCCGATATCCCCGTTTATGTAAAGATTCCCCGGAAGTATCCAGAGCAATCGTCACTTCATCTTTATAAATAAATACTCTCAAAGGATATATGGCCCCGTCCTCTTTAAACCATTCTATCCGATATGTCTGCTTCAGCCGTTCAACAATCGCCTTTTTTACGATAGATTGAATATCTGAGCTGCTGAACAGCTTACTTTTTGCTGTGGACGCCTTTTTCACCCAAAACTTTCCGTCAGCCGGCAGATATTCTTCCCATGGAAGCGCTTTTGTCTGCTCAAACAATTCATCAAAGCTGTAGGCTTTGAACCGGCCCACACATAAAAGTATCCGTTCTGCGGTCCGCAAAAACACATTCGCCCGGGCAATGGCCGATGCCTCTCCGCGAAAAGACACACGGCCATCTTCTACCCGTACAATTTCATATCCTAAGTTTATAATTTCTCGTTTTAAAACCGCCTCCATGCCAAAATGACACGGCGCTGTAAATTCATAGAGGGGCATATGTTTTCTCCTTTTTTAAATTACTTTTATAGTATATACTTTTTCTTATGCTGCCGCAAGAACATTTTATTTCCAGTATACGGCAGTTTATTATTATTTTAAACAACAGGGCCGCGCCAGGCTTCCATACCGCCGCCGATGCTTAAAATGCGGTATCCGCTCTCGCTGAGCCGTCTTCCCAAAAGAAGGCTGGTGGCTCCACGCTCACAGCACAAAATAATCGTTCCATACCTCCTGAGTATGGGCGCCTTCTCGTCAAAGGAATCATAGGGCATGGAAAATGCTCCCGGGATATGGCCTTTTTGGAACAGTTCCCTGTCCCGGATGTCAATCACTGCCGCATCCCCCTGTTGTATATAATTTAAAACCTCTTTTTGAGATATAAAATCCAAGCTCACACTATCACCTCGTTCCTACATATATTAATATATGCAGAAGCCTTTTTCGGTTTCCTTTGACGCAAAAACCGCAGCGGTACTTCCCTTTCCCACTGCGGTTCATCGAATCAGTGCAGACTATCTGTCACAATTCTTTGATGTGTTTCTCTCAGATGTGTTCTGAGTAGAATTCTGAGAAACACCATTTTTTGAAGAGTTTTTGGATGTGTTGTTATCCATGTTTCTGGATGTGTTCTGAGTGGAATTGTTCCGCTCACTATTCTTTGTTGTTGCGTTGCTTTCATTGTTCTGATTGTAATTCTTTGCCATAATAGGACCTCCTTAATAAGATTACAGTAGCTATTATGGCTTCAATCGAAAGATTTATTCATTCAATTCATATTTATATTTTCCGCTCAATACCACATTTCTTATATAGGCAAAGGTTCTTTCCTCGCCATAACGGCTCAGCATCGCCAGCAGCCGTTCCAATAATTTCCTGGAATCCGGATGTATTGTCATATATTTCCAGCTTTTTTTATAGTAATTCAGCGGATGATTGTCCGTATAATCCTTTTTTGCATATATTTTTGACGCGGCTACCCTGTCCATGAACATTTCAACCACATATTGAACCGGCATCCTCATTCCGCGAAGCCCCTGAGATTTATCTGCAGGCAAGTCAATCCAATATTCATAATGATGTTTATTCCGTCCCTTATGATGAAGCCATGCCCTGGAATAACCCGTTTTTTCTTTTTCAGCCGCATTGGGACTTCGATTCCCCTGAAAATAAAGCACCCCGGTCCGAAACTCCTCCGGAGTGTATTTGGACAAATCATGGAGCAGCCCCTGCTTATACAGTCCAACCTTAAAACACTCTTTCATAACAAGCCATTTGTGCTCCGTAATCGTTTGAAAATGATTCCATCCGTTTTTTAATAACTGCTTTTTATCCGGCACTTTCACTACCTCCCCATCAAATACACAAAGAGAGCGCCGACAAACTTTATTGTCAGCACTCTCTAAGGATACACTACTTTATAAGGAAATACAACTTAACATTCTTTAAACCGCAACTTTTTCGTACCCTTTCGGGCATCCCGTATGTCAGATGCTGCGCATGGGCGCGCTTCGTCAAGCTCCGCGCGATAATGTATAAGATTCATTGACTACATATCCCTGAACCCGCTGAATCGCCCCGATTTCTTCCAGAGTCAATAACATACGGTATACGGTAGCCTGGCCGATGGTCGCATCTCTCCTGGAAATTTCATAATAAATTTCCTTAAAATCACCCGCCTTCTTACTTGCTATGACTTCTACCATAATGCGTCTCTGCTTGGTAATACGTTTCCCGCGATTTTTCAACTCCTGAATCATATCTTCTGAACTCCACATAGGCTTCAATCTCCTGTCCTTCCAAATCGCTTAGGCCAATATTCATTTTAATGACAGCCCTTGCAATTTCCGCAATTCCCATTGCAGCCCTTGCCGGCTTTCTTATCTTTATAAATGCTTCGTGCCGCCAGGACGGCCACTGCCGCAACAATTGCAGCGACTAAAACAGTTCCCACAGCGCTTTGCCCCTTTCAAACAAACATCATGCCTTTACCGGCTTTTTAACATCTACTGTCAGTTTTGTGCTTTCTTTATATGGACGGAACAGCAGGTAAATGAATCCAATGACAAGAAGGATTGCAACAACTGTGCCGATGCCGAAAGCGCCGCCTGTAACTACCGTGCCAATCTGATATACACATAAGGAAACAGCATAAGCTAAAATTGTCTGATAACCAATCGCAAACCAGGTCCATTTTGCACTGTTCATCTCTCTCTTAATTGCGCCAATCGCAGCAAAGCAAGGCGCACAGAGAAGGTTGAACACAAGGAAGGAATAGGCGGCAGCCGCCGTCATACTTCCGGCAAGTTCGCCCCAGATTTCAGCGCCGTCCTCAGCAACCTCGGCAAATCCAAAGAGAATACCAAAAGTGCCAACAACATTTTCTTTGGCGATAAGACCGGTAACTGCCGCAACAGCCATCTTCCAGTCGCCCCATCCAAGCGGTGCGAAGAGCGGTGCAATAACGCTTCCAATGGAAGCCAGAATACTGCTGTCCAACTGTTCCGCTTCAAGCATACCAAAGGCGCCGTCCACCCAGCCGAAGTTCATTAAGAACCACAAAACAATGGTTGATAAAAGAATAACTGTACCGGCTTTTTTGATAAAGGACCAGCCGCGCTCCCACATGCTCCGGAGAACATTGAGCACTGTCGGCATATGATAGGCCGGAAGCTCCATAACGAATGGGGCCGGTTCTCCGGCGAACATTTTTGTCTTCTTTAAAATGATACCGGAACAGATAATTGCCGCCACGCCTACAAAATAAGCGCTGGTTGCAACCCAGGCAGAGCCGTTAAAAAATGCTCCGGCAATCAATGCGATAATCGGCAGCTTCGCGCCGCAAGGGACAAAAGTGGTCGTCATAATCGTCATCTTGCGGTCTCTGTCATTTTCAATGGTACGGGATGCCATAATACCAGGCACGCCGCAGCCGCTTCCGATCAGCATTGGGATAAATGATTTTCCGGATAATCCGAATTTACGGAAAATACGGTCCATAATAAAAGCTACACGGGCCATATAACCGCAGGCTTCCAAAAATGCAAGGAAAATAAATAATACAAGCATCTGAGGAACAAAACCGAGTACCGCACCCACTCCGGCAACAATACCATCGAGAATAAGGCTCTGCAGCCATCCGGCACAATTAACGCTTACCAGAAATCCTTCAATGGCCGGAGGAATGATTTCCCCAAACAGCACATCATTTGTCCAGTCCGTCACTATCGTTCCTACTGTTGTTACAGAAACATAATATACAATAAACATAACTACCGCAAAGATTGGCAGAGCCAGAATACGGTTTGTAACAATCTGGTCAATTTTATCCGATGTGGTAAGCTGACCTTTTCCGGCTCTCTTATAACTCTTTCCAATCACGGAAGTGATATATCCGTAACGCTCATTGGTTATAATACTTTCAGAATCATCATCCTGGGCGTCTTCCGCCTTTTTAATAATCTCTTCAACATCCGGCACAGCCTTCATCGTCTGAGCTATCTTGTCATCCCGCTCAAACAATTTGATGGCATAGAACCGTTTCTGTTCTTCCGGAATTGAAACATCCAGCATATTTTCAATATCTTCCAGGACATTTTCAATCTCCGGCGCAAATTTATGTACAGGTGCGGATGTATTTCTCGATGCAACGCTGATGGCCTTTTCCGCTGCTTTCATAATACCCGTGCCCTTTAAAGCGGAAATTTCAACGATTTCACAGCCCAAATCTTTACTGAGCTGCTTTACATCGATGTGGTCTCCGTTTTTCTCAACAATATCCATCATGTTGATGGCCATAACCACCGGAATTCCAAGCTCCATGAGCTGTGTGGAGAGATAAAGGTTTCTCTCAAGATTTGTGCCGTCAACAATATTCAAAATGACATCCGGTCTCTCTGTAATCAGATAATTTCTTGCAACGACCTCTTCCAGTGTATATGGTGATAAAGAATAAATACCCGGAAGGTCCATGATAACAACATCTTTATGGCCTTTGAGCTTACCTTCCTTTTTCTCAACAGTAACGCCCGGCCAGTTTCCCACGAACTGGTTGGAACCGGTCAAGCCATTAAACAAAGTTGTCTTACCGCTATTCGGGTTACCCGCAAGCGCAATCTTAATCGACATCTTAATAACATCCTCCTTTTTCCCCTATGATTAGTCATTTCTAACCTATGGCTGTTAAAAAAAGTACATTACTGTACTTCTATCATCTGTGCATCTGCCTTTCTCAGGGACAGCTCATATCCTCTGACAGTCACCTCCACCGGGTCACCCAGCGGTGCAACTTTCCGAATAAATACTTCCGTACCTTTCGTGATACCCATATCCATAATCCGGCGCTTTACTGCCCCTTCACCGTGGAGCTTCACTACGGACACACTCTGACCGCACTTTACATCCTTTAATGTCTGCATCCTCTCTTCCTCCTGCCTAAATCATGATTTTATTGGCCATTTCTTTGCTGATTGCCACCCGTGAACCCTTCACGTTGACAATGACATTCCCATTCATCTCAGAAACTACTGACACAATGGACCCGGCAACAAATCCAAGACTTTCCAGAAACCGGCGTACTTCCTCTTTTCCGCCAATCTTTACTATCGTATTCTTTTCTCCGGCTCTCGCCATTGTTAAAGGCATCATCATCGCTCCCTTTCTTTCTGAGTTAGGAAAATCTAATCTCGATTCTTAGATTAGCACTGTCTAACTCAGTTGTCAAGACTTTTTTGAGAAATTTTTCCCAAATTGTTTTTTACTTTGTTTTTCACCTTTCCTGTGTTATAATAGTAATAATATTTTTGGACAGGGGGAGTTACTCGTGAAAATACAGGAATCTGCCGAAAATTATCTGGAAACCATTCTCATTTTAAGTCAGCGTCAGCCGCAGGTCCGCTCTATCGACATTGCAACTGAACTTGGCTTTTCAAAGCCGAGCGTCAGCGTCGCTATGAAAAACCTCCGTGAAAATGGATATGTCACCGTAAATGACCATGGGCACATCTCCTTAACCTCGAAAGGTCTTCAGATTGCCGAAACAATTTATGAACGTCATACTTTATTATCCAGTTGGCTGGAATATCTCGGTGTGGACAGCGCAATTGCCGCGCAGGACGCCTGCCGTATCGAACATGTTATCAGTCCGGAAAGTTTTCAGGCTATCAAAACCCATGTCGCCATGGGAAAAATTAATCCGCAAAAATAGGACATTGAAAAGGCCGCTCTTCAGCAGGGCGGCCTTTTACTGTTATCCAACGTTTTCAAGTATATCCGTCAATGCCGCACTGCTGCTCGTATGGCAGCGAATAACCTGGGCATTACTGCGTTTCGCCTCATCCACGGCGCAGCGCACCATTTTATGTGAGACCGTATTGGTAAACAAAATGAACACATCCGGTCTCCCCATTTGCTTATTCAAATCTGCAGACATATGGGTGAATACTTTCACCTTATGATTATAGTTTTTGCAAATCTTTTTATACTGGCCAACCATCCGGTCGTGCCCGCCTACGATCACGATACTCACTTTTCAAACACCTGCCTTTACGCTTTTGCCAAATCCCTGCCTAAATCAATGCATGCTTCCTGGGCATTTTCATCCGGAGCTTCCTGGCAAATAGCTTCCTCTCCGCCAAATACGCGGGCGCCAGCGCTTTCCATATCCGCCGCCCAGGTACGCATCCATTCGCCGTCTCCCCATCCATAGGAACCAAATAAACCAATGGTCTTTCCGTCGGCAAAAGCTTTGACCGCTTCAACAAAAGGTTCCATCTCTGTTTCCTCAAGCTGTTCCGCTCCCATGGACGGGCAGCCCAGTGCAAATACCGGGCAGTCTTTTAAAACATCCGGCGTAATATCGCTGACAGATACAACCTTCGCTTCCTTTCCGCCCTCTTTGATTCCCTGGCCGACAAATCCTGCCATTGCCTCTGTATTTCCTGTGCCGCTCCAATATACAACCATAATTTCACTCATCTTTATATTCCTCCTGTTATCACTATCATGCAGTCATGCACTGCCATTCACTCGTAATCTCCCAGAGATTTTTTCCCTTTTCGGCCTCCTGAATAAAAACGCTTCGCACCTGCTCATAATTTTCAAAAAGCTGCTTTCTTTCTTCCACATTTTCATACACTTTCCAGTAACCCGAATAGAGATAATTTTTCCCTTCGTATTTAATAAAACCTTTCACATCGGCCATCGGATATCCTAAAAACACACCCATCTCATGGGGAAAGAGAAGATTCTGTGCCTTTCGGTATTCCCGGAACCGCTGTCCCAAACGCACCAGCATTTGCTCCAGACAGTCATCCTCATAACCATACTGTGTTAAAAATTCCCGCTCCTCCTCGCGGAATACAATTTCCTTAAGAGCTGCTTTCCGGTAAAGCAGCCATATATTTTTTTCATTCCCGGCATAAAGACAGCGCCAGGATAATCCGGTTCCCTCCAGAGTCCGGACAACATCTCTGATATACTTGTTTTCAAGAACCAGCATATTAGAGGGCTTCACCCCCGCCAACACCGGGGCACATTGTCCTGCGATTTTCACTTCTAAAGGCTGATGCCACCACCATGTCAGCATTCCCATTCACCCCTTCATTGATTAGTTTGAACTAACGTTAGTTTTAACTAACCACAAGGATACTATACTTTTCCCGATTTGTCTATAGCCCGGACTGATAAGATTTATCAAAAAAGCTTCTGCAAAGCACATCACTTTGCAGAAGCTTTCTTCTAATGTTCACGAATAATTTTGCTGATTTGAATAAGAATTGTCGGAATCAATGCCAGCAGGTATATCGTTCCAATCTGCCCCAGGGTCAGGGTTGATACAATGAAAAGCCGTTTCAATATCGGGACAAAAAGTACAAGGTTTAAAAACAGTATCCCGGCTGCAAAGGCCGCAAGACTATACCAGTTGCCCGAAAATCCGATTTTAAATATCGAATGTTTGCTTCGGCAGTTAAACCCATGGAACAACCGGGCCGCTGTTAATGTGGCAAAGGCCATCGTGCTGGCCAGAGCCGAATTTCCCTGGCTCAATCCCATATAAAAAGCTGTCATCGTTACGGCCGCAATCAATGCCCCCTGAACCAGAATCGTTCCCATAAACTGTTTTGTGAGAATTCCCTCTTTCGGATTTCTCGGCTTCTCGGAAAGCAAATCCTTTTCGGCCGGCTCCATACCGATGGCAATCGCCGGAAGAGAGTCCGTCAAAAGATTAATAAACAGAAGATGCACCGGCGCAAATGGCACCGGAAGAGCCATGAGGGACGTATAAAGCACACTCAGAATTCCGGCCATATTGCCTGAAAGCAGAAATCCGATGGCATTTTTTATATTTCTGTAGACGTTCCGCCCGTTGGCCACCGCCTTGATGATGGTCGCAAAATTGTCATCCGTCAAAATCATGGAAGCCGCATCTTTCGATACTTCTGTTCCGGTGATGCCCATCGCCACGCCGATATCCGCTTTTTTCAGGGCCGGGGCATCATTGACGCCATCGCCGGTCATGGAGACAACATTACCCCGCCGCTGCCATGCGTCGACAATTCGTATTTTATTTTCCGGGGACACCCTGGCATATACGGATATCTTTGCGATTGCTTCATCCAGTTCTTCATCCGACATGGCGTCCAGTTCCGGCCCGGTGACAGCCATATCCCCCTCCTCAAAAATACCAATTTGCCGCGCAATCGCCGTGGCTGTAATCTTATGGTCGCCTGTTATCATAATCGGCCGGATTCCGGCCCGCTTTGCATCGGCAACAGCTTCCGCGGATTCAACTCTTGGCGGGTCGATCATTGAAATCAGGCCCAGAAAAATATAATTATCCTCCGAAGCCAGGGAAAGGGTTTCATCTTTCTCCGCCTCCCGATAGGCAAAGGCCAACACCCGCAGGCCATTTTCTGAAAAATGCAGATTCTGCTCTAAAATTTCTTCTCTGTCCGCTTCCCTCATTTCCCGAACACCTTCAGAAGTTCGTATCCGGGTCGTCCGATCCAAAAGCACATCCAGCGCACCTTTAGTCAACAGGGTCGGAATTCCATGAAGCCGATACTTTGTCGTCATCAATTTCCTATCGGAATCAAACGGAATCTCTTCCATTCGGGGCATCATATCCCGAATCACTATATCCGGCAAATCGATTTTCCGCGCCATTTCAACAAGGGCAAATTCTGTTGGGTCCCCAATCCCCTTGCCGTCGACAATCGTCGAATCATTGGTGAGAATGGCATCATAAAGCAGATATCGGTGAAGCTGATTTTTTATATCCATTTCCTCCGGCGCAATGACTTTTCCATCGATATAAATATTCTGTACCGTCATTTTATTCTGAGTCAGAGTCCCTGTTTTATCCGAACAGATAACTGACACACAGCCCAGACTTTCTACCGCTTTTAATTCTTTGATAATGGCATGTTCCTTCGCCATCTTCTGCGTCCCCATCGCCTGCACGATAGTGACAATAGAACTCAAAGCTTCCGGTATGGCTGCCACGGCCAGCGCTACGGCAAACATCATAGCATCCAGAACCGGCATCCGGCGGTATAAGCTCAGGGCAAATACAACAGCGCAGATGACCATAATAACCATGGCCAGTTTGCTGCTGAATTCATCCAGGCTCACCTGCAGCGGCGTCTTTTTTTCCTTTGTCGCATTCATAAGGCTGGCAATCTTGCCGATTTCCGTATCCATCCCTGTTCCCGTCACCACAACAACACCCCGGCCATAGGTCACCAGGCTGCTGGAATAGACCATGTTGGAACGTTCCGCCAGAGGCACTTCCCCTTCAATAAGGCCTTCCGATTTATCCACGCTGGTAGATTCACCGGTAAGAGAGCTTTCATTCACCTGAAGAGAATAGCCGTTTAAAACTCTGCCGTCGGCCACTACCAAGTCGCCCGCTTCCAACAGCAAAATATCTCCCGGCACTACATCCTTTGAAGCTATCTCTATCTTCTGGCCGCCTCGGATAACCTTCGCCGACGGCGAGGAGAGAGATTTCAGACTGTCCAGAGATTTTTCTGCTTTTTTGTGCTGTACTGTCCCCAGAATTGCATTCAAAACAATAACCGCTATAATTACAATGGTACTTTCCTCACTGCCCGTAAACGCGGAAATCACTGCTGCAATAATTAATATAATTACAAGCAGATCTGCAAACTGGGATAAAAATACCTGCAGCGTACTCTTTCTTTTTCCCGCTTCCAGGACATTTTCCCCTTTGCTTTCGAGAAGTTCCGCGGCCGCCTCCGGCGTATGTCCGTCTTTTGTCACATGAAGATTTTCTAAAATGTCTTCCTCTGTTTCCTGATACCAGTTTTTCATGCTTATTCCTCCTTCATGGGCCAAACCTTTCCGCCGTCCCTCTGTTTCAGCGAAAAAAAGAGACTTCCAATGTATCTATTTAGACTTCCCATCTTCCGTCAAATAGATACATTAAAAGTCTCGTTACCATTCCTCTATGGTATACACCACCAGGCCCTCCGGACCGCGTTTGTTGACGGTGTATTTCAACTACTCCCCTTTAATGAAAGCCTGCTTCAGGCCAACATCTAATAATAAGTTTTTTTCAAGTATACCTGCTTTCCTATGTAAAGTCAAGGCCAAAGTTTACTTTCCAATTGCGTTTTGAAAGCTATCATTTCCGGCCAAAGACTTTGAAAATTTAAAATGGAAATTATGCATTCCCTCCCTCAAATAAAACCGATGTGTATCTACACGAAGTTGGTTGCAAGCTACTTCTATTTGAGTACAGCCAAATTTTTTTGCGAGTTCACAAGCTTCTGTAAACATTTCTTTTCCTATTCCTTGTTTCCTATATGTTGAATCAACAGCAAATTCCATAATTTCTGCAATATATTCAGAATGATGTAATTGTTCCTCAAATCTTAAATTCAAAACACCAACTACATTATTTTCCTGTTCACGAATAAGGCAATAATAGTGTCTATTACTCATTTGTTCCCGATATATTACAAAAAATTTTTCAAAGGGAAGCTGCTTACATTCCATATCACATATAAGCTTATAAACCATTTCGCAATCATTCAATGTTGCTTTTCGATACATAGCATACCTCTCAAATACAGATTTATCACTTTCACATGGCAAGCATCCCTCACCTCTTGAAGAAGATAGAAGATAAAAAAATCGGCAAACCCCTTACCGAAGTTTACCGATTTTTGCCGTGCGTTAGAGGATTCGAACCCCCGACCTTTTGGTCCGTAGCCAAACGCTCTATCCAGCTGAGCTAAACGCACATATCTTAACAACAGTAGTTATTCTACAATATTTTTTTATAATTGTCAAGCACTATTTTGTTTTTTATCAAATCAGGCGGTAAGAAGATTTTCTTACCGCCCGTGATATGTCTAAGAATTATTTACTGCTTTTCTTTTTTCTCTGATTATAAGCGATGATTCCCACCAATAATACGCCGGATACAATCAGCACGCCGAAAACTAACGGCATATTCATACTATCCCCTGTCCTTGGAGAATCAAGCTTTCTGGCCTGCTCAAAGGTTACAGAAATCGTATGATTTGCACTAACTGCTTTAAAGGTGTATTTATTATTTTCAACCTTTGTTTCGATGCCATCCACATAAACTTTGGCTATTTTAAAGCCATTATTTGGCGCAAATGTGAATGTATAATCTTTGCCCTGCTCGGCTGTGATATTGCCCTGCGGGTTAATCGTTCCATTTCCGCTGGAGGACGCAGTAATCGTGTACTGGGTTACCGGAGCAGCCGTTACCTTAAAGGAAATGATATATGTCTGCACAACACCCGTCGCTTTCCATGCTCCGCCTGTATAATCTTCCCGCTCAAAGTCTACGCTTAAACGATAATTGCCGACTTCAACCAGTGTAAACGGTATCGTATAATTCTCTTTCCATGAATTAAAGGCACTCTGACCCCAGTTCCATGTCCGCGGAATCCAGCGGCTGTCGCCCTCTACAGGGTTTACGTTGTCCATGCCATTACCAACGGCGGTGGCCGTTAATTTTGTGCCGGAAACATAAACGCCGTCCATGGCTACACCGGTGACTGTAGAACCTTCAAACGGAACTAATGTCTGATAGGTGAAACTTTCACTGGCAAGACTTTCCATAGCTGTCGCCGCATCAAATTTCATCCGCACCTTAAACACATAATCCGTACCCGGATTTAAACCGGTAAACTCCGGACTCTCCTGCCACAGAATATTTTCCTCAGACTGGGCGGCAATGCCTTCACTATTCTCAGCTACAGCATCCATCTGAACAAGGCCGTATTCCCCGTTCTCTATGGCTGCCAATGTAATGGATGTCTCTGTTCTGGAGGCCATCTTCGGAATAGCCGGCGCTGCTGCCGCAGAAATTTTTGTATGAACAGTTACTGCTTCGCTCCTTTCGCTTTCTTCAGCCGTTGAAGGATCATATTTCACCCGTGTTACAAAATTATATTCCGTATCCGGTTTCAGATTTTCAAAAATTCCTGTGTCATTCCAGGATTCAGCCTTATCACCGTTTAACAAAGCATATTCCTGGTCCTCAACCACCTTTAACTGAACTGCCGTGTCTGTAAAGGATGCCACTTCCGGTTTCGCCGGAGCTGCTGCTGCCGGCGCCAATTTGGTTGTTATACTTTCCTGCTTTGACTCGCTTTCCTTCGGGACAGTTCCATTGGAGTTATTATTCGCCGGATTTGTTTCACTTTCCTGCTTTGACTCCGATTCCTTCGACTCTGTTTCTTTGCTTTCTGTCTTACCATTCGCCGGTGCTTTTTTAGGGCTCTTTACGCTTACCGGAGGCTCCGTTTCCTTCGGCGGCTCCACATCCTGATTACTGGATTGTGTCGTTGCTTCCTCAGTCGATTTTGTGGATTCCGTTGCCGGCTCAGTTGACTCGATGGCTGGCTCAGTTGACTCCGTTGCCGGCTCCGTGGATTCAATGGCCGGTTCCGTTGATTCCGTTGCCGGGGCATCCGACTTCTTTGAAGCTTCCTCCGACTCAGTAATCTTTAATTCAACTTTTTGGGTGAGTATCTCGCCATCCGCAGTTCCCTGCGCACGCTTTCCAAAAATATAGGTTTTTCCCTCTTCTAATTTAGAAAAAGTAACTTCTATCCGCTTGTGGGTATCTTCATCCTCAGTGTACTGGCTGTCCTCAGCCCATTTCCACTCAGTTTTATTATCCTTAGTTATCTGAATTGCATATTCATACCCTTCTTCCACTTTCAGGGTTATGCTGTTTTTTGTCTTTGCTTCCACCTCAATATTCGGCTTTTTTGTTTCCTCTGCCGCATACACATTTGCCGATGCCGCAAAAACAGAGGTCATCATAAAGACGGCCATTAAAAGTACTGCAAATAATCTGGATTTTCTTTTATCCATATCTTTCACCTCTCTCCAATATATATTTCCTTTTCCTTAATAAATTCTCTTTTTCTGTAATATCTATAGTTTACCATATATACAGAAAAATTCCCATTGTTTTTTTGACAATTTTTCAGATGAAAGCTTTTTGTAAGAAATTATTAATTTTCACAGACATGCGCCTGTTCTGCCTTCTCTATAAACCGATGTACAAGCTCTTCAGAGAAAAAAATAAGAGACTCATTGAAAATTCAATGTATCTCCTGAATAAAATGAGTGCCGGCGACCGGAATCGAACCATTAGACATCAAATAAAACCGCTTAGAAAGGAGGGTTGCGCTATCTCTGATACTAACTGTACAACTTTTGTACAACTTTTCACTCCTTCATACTCTCTTTTTCTATATCCGTTATGATATCCTGTAATTCTTTTTCTACTCCCGACAAAATAGTATGATACACATCCAAAACAGATAAAGAATAATATTCTCCTTCCGCCTCTAAACCGGCAGAAAATATTTTTGATGCAATTCTCAAATTTTCTACTTCTGAAAAAATTTTTGTCAAACGTTCATAAATAGATTCCATGTCTCCAACCTCCCTCTCAATCTGCTCAAATTTTATTATAGCCCACGTTGTTCTCAAAATCAATTAGAACATACTGTTCTCTGTATAATAAAATTTATGGAGGTAGGTTATGAATCTGGAACGTATTAAAAATTTAAGAGAAGATAATGATTTATCACAGAAAGAGCTCGCAAAGAAATTAAATATCAGCCAACGTGCCTACTCTCATTATGAATCCGGCGATAGAAATATGCCCTTGACGGTTCTTATCGGAATTGCCGATTACTATAAATGTTCTGTAGATTACCTTTTGAATCGAACAAATAAAAAAGAAATAAACGAATAAAGCCAAGACATTTCGCTTTATCAGTGTATTTCCTATTAGCATTAATTCTTATTCAATATTTTTCTTTCAAGCCTCAAAACCACAACTCAGGTGTTACAACGTCTTCCTATATTTATTTATCGACGTTATAACTATAAAAGCGGAAATGATTTCCGCTTTTTGGCTTTTCTAGCAATGTCGCCATTCTTATCCTTACTTCTAATAAACACTAAAATATACTGCTTCTTTATTATTATATTACAAAATCCAGATATTTGCAAATACTTTATCTACCGTCGTAAACGCTTGAACATACAAGCGTTTTTTTAATCCACCTCATTTCTTCATTCAACATAATCTACCATATTTATAGTGAGCCAAAAACGAAGGGGGCTCGTACAGATTAAATTACCTCTGTCTGAAATAGATAGATGTCTCAGGCACTTGCCCCGCCTGCCCTCTGGGTGAGACGGTGACAAGATAAGCTGTTTACTGGAGATGGCAGTCTTCAGTAAACTTGAAATACCATATTATATATGCCAAACCAGAAAGGAGTGTTTGCCGTGGCAAGCGTAAAAAAAATTTACTTTAACGGTTGTTGTCAATCAACGCAAAAAAATCATTTTGAAAGGAGAACGAAAAATGGAAATTAAAAACCAAATGTTATTTAATGTTTCTGAGCTCGACTATTACGAGTTAGAAGAATTAAGTGCTATCTATAATGCAATTTGTAGCATTATAGATGCACCGGCAAAATCAAACACGAATCTGTGCTTTGATTTTACAAAAAAAGAGATTTTTTCTAGATTAAAGAAAGAATTTGAGAAGTATGTCGAATCAAAAGGATATGCTGTTCAGAACGATTTTATCGTTTCTAAGCACTGCTTGGAAAATGACACACTCTGATTTTAAAGGGGGAAAGATAAAATTTGATGTTTTTAATCATCAAATTTTATCGGAGGGGGGCGAAACAGCCCCCTCTTTCATCCGCTTTGCGGATGGAAAAAAAGAGAGTCCAGAGATGCTTCTCTGGCATGTTACCGAGTGTAAACGAGGGGATGCTTTGGAACGGTGTGACAAAGTATAACATGCTACACTCTCAATATACCCCCCTCGATATAAAAAGAAAGAAGGAAACAAAATATGGCAAATATGAAAAAATTTTCAGACATGAAGGACATAGGGCACCTTTGCGCACATTACGAAAGAAGCGTAAGCAAAGGCCATTATGGCAATCCAGATATTGACCAAAACAGATTGGATGAAGACCGTACAAATCTTGCCCCAGACAGAGGAAAACAGACTGCCTACATCAAATCAAAAATCGAAGAAATCATGAATGGAAGAACACTGCGAAAAGATGCTGTGAGAATGTGCTGCTGGATAGTGGATGCACCAGCTAATCTCCCGAAAGAAAAAAGGGCTGTATTTTTTCAGGCAACCTACAATTTTTTGATTGACAGATATGGAACCAAAAGCGGAATGGGTGAAGATGTTTGTATAAGTGCCTATATCCATAAATCAGAAACCACAGACCATATGCATTTTGCTTTTCTTCCAGTCATAGAAAGAAAAGGGGAAAAAAGCTTTTGCGCTAAAGAGTGTGTAGGAAGGGATGACTTAAAGACATTCCATGAAGACCTTGCCAGAGAATTAGAAGCCCTATCTATCTGTAAAAAAACAGATATCTTAAACGGAGCTACTCAAAGAGATTCCAAAGGAAGAGCTTTGAGCGTCCAAGAGTTAAAGAAAAATAGGATTATTAAAAGAGAACGAAACTTAAATCGTTGGAGTAATCCGGTGGACAGAACAAACAGAACTATTGAAAGGTGGTAAAAGTTAATGATGATTATAGAAAAAATAACCGTACCAGTTGTTATTATAGCGGTATTAATGCTTGCATTTACCTTATTTGATAAAATGCGCCGGCAAAACCATAAAAAAATATTAAAAGAATTAAAAAAGGCTCCGGCAGATAAAGCGCATGGAGTGCTCTTCGGTAAATTGGGGCGGAAAATCATATTTTCGCCAACAGGCAGTGAAGGTTCTATAGCTGTTTTTGCGGCAAGCGGCACAGGAAAAACATCCGCAATAGGCATACCAACCTTAAGAAGTTGGACAGGCACAAGTTTCACAATAGATATATCCGGGGATATTTGTAAAAATTGTCCAGATATGCCGAACAAAATCATTTATGAACCAGAAGACCCCGACACGACACCGTACAATATATTTGGTGCTATTGATGATTTAAAAACCACAGAAGATAAAAATGAAGCTCTTGAACAGCTTGCATTTTTACTTATACCAGAGGTTCCAAATATGAACGAAAATGCAAGATATTTCCTGACAAACGGAAGAAAGATTTTGACAGCTTCTTTAATCGCTTTTTACGGAACTGGAATGGATTTTATACCAATATGCAAAAAGGTAGCGGGTTCAAGTTATCCAAACTTATTCCAGGCAATAGATGAAACTAAAAATGAAGATGCAATCACATATATCAACTCATTTGAGGGAGTTTCGGCGCAGAATATAAGCGGTTGCAAACAAAGCTGTGATGATGCAATCAAACTCTTTGCAACAAACGGGAAAATAAAAAAATCAGTCAGAAGACCAACAGAAAGTGAAAAATCTATAGAAGGTAAGATGATAGAAAAATACAATATTTTTGTTATTATTGATGACCCAAAGATTGAATTATATAGCCCACTATTAAATATCATAACAAGTTTGCAAATGCAATATATAAGCAATCGAAAGGTTACAGATGAAAGCGAAAATATACTTCTTTTTCTTGATGAATACGCTAGCTTGAAAATTGATGCAGGAACCATTTTAGAAGCATTAAGAAAATACAGAAAAAGACTCTGTAGAGTTATGATAATGACCCAGAATCTGGCCGATTTAGACATTTTATATGGGCATGATACAACAAAGGCTTTAATGGCTAATTTTCGCTTTAAAGTGCTTCTTGGCGGTTTAGGAGAGCCGGAAAGTCAAAAGTATTTTGCAGAGCTGATAGGATATAAAAACGCAATCAAAAAAAGCACAAGTAAAAGTTCAACCCGGACAACCCAAACAAAAAGTGAAAGCAAAGAATACATAATAGAACCGGCTGACCTCGATAAACAAGGCCCGGACACCGTTATTCTAATACATCCAGATAACGAGGGATACATTCTTCTAAAGAAAAATTTTTATTATAAATAATACGCTTCCCTTGTTCACTTATTGCTTAGCGTCTAAGCTGGCACAAAGCACTTAGGGCGCACTCATGCGCCCTTATGTGCGACTGACTGATACGTTTTAAAAATACTGGAAAGGAGATAGCGTTAATACCGCTGATAGATATTCTAATGGTACATCAAGCTTTAAACTTAACAAAAGAACAAAAATCCGCATACAACGCTATCAAATCCTTGCAAACATTCTTGGAAGATGGTACATTAAATGCATCAGAGATAGTGCAATATACAGATATGACGAAAAGGCAAAAGAAAAACTTAGTTTATGAAATTTATTTCAAAAACAAAAAACGAAAGGAATTTTACACCTGCAAGGATGGACGGGTAAAGTCCTATAATCCTCAATTTATTGCTCGAAACGAAGAGGAATTGATTGACAAGCTCTATACTTATTATTTCAATGATACTCTGGAAAGCGTGTATAAGGACTGGCTTGTTTACAGAAAAAGCACAGGAATTGTAGCAAATAAGACGATTGAAGAGGATATAGGTTTATGGAAACGTTTGTTTGCGGATTCTGAATTTGCAAATATGCAGATGAAATCAATTAAGCCGCGACATATTTTAAAACTTTTTCATGTATGGACTGGAAACGGATTGATTACCCGCAAAGACTTCAATAACCGCAAATCTCTATTAAACGGAATTTTCAATTATGCGGTATTAAACGAAATCATTGAATCTAATCCTATCCTTTCTATTTCAAGCAATGATTTAAAATTTAAGCCGCCAACGTCCTCAAAAAAAGCCTACACGCTTGAAGAACGAAAAAAGCTGCTCAGTTATCTAGGCTCCTTGGAGCCCGATGCTTACGTACTCGCCATTCAGCTTGCATTTTACGGGATTTTCCGGATTGGAGAAATCAAAGCCCTGTCATGGCACCCTGAAAATGGCCACACGGTCTCTATCCGGCACCAGCTTGTTAAAGAACGCACCTTACAAAGTGATATGACATTAAGTCATTCCCAACAGGTACTTAAAGTTCCAAAGGGCAACCCCAACTATAGTGTACGAATGGAGTTTATTTCCGATAAGGGACTGGCGATACTCAAAAAGATGTATGAACTGAATCCAGATGGTGAATTACTCTTTATGCATAACGGAAAGCCGCTGAACACAGACCGATTTAACCGCCGTTTAAAGAAGTATTGTGATGAGATTGGTATTCCATATCTTTCGAGTCATAAAATTCGATTTACGGGTGCATCCATGCTTTTTGATGCTGGCGTTAAGGTTACTGACATACAGCCGCTTCTCGGCCATTCAAATTTGGCTATGACACAGCATTACATAGGCGAACAAGTTTCTGAAAGAGATATTTCACAGATGTCTAAAATCCTGATATAAGACGATTTCAGCAACTGTACATATTTGTACATCTTTTTTCAAAAGAAAAAAGCTCCAAATCCCTTGTTTTTATAAGGGTTTGAAGCCTCTTCTACCAATGCCGGCGACCGGAATCGAACCGGTACGATCGGTTAGGATCGCAGGATTTTAAGTCCTGTGCGTCTGCCAGTTCCGCCACGCCGGCACAAAAATGGGACCTACAGGGCTCGAACCTGTGACCCTCTGCTTGTAAGGCAGATGCTCTCCCAGCTGAGCTAAGATCCCACATGCATATATTATATCATTGCTGATTCAATATATCAATCTTAATTTTTAAATTTTTCCTCTACAGGCCTTACTTTCTCCTGAGTGGACCTTCGGGGACTCGAACCCAGGACCGACCGGTTATGAGCCGGTTGCTCTAACCAACTGAGCTAAAGGTCCATAAATAGTATACCTATTCAGGCATCCCACATGCCAGATGTTTCGCATGGACACATCTCGTCAGGCTCCGCGCAATAAGGTATAAAAGCCGATGATCGGACTCGAACCGATAACCTGCTGATTACAAATCAGCTGCTCTGCCAATTGAGCCACATCGGCATATTACTAAAAATGACTCCAAGGGGATTTGAACCCCTGTTACCGCCGTGAAAGGGCGGTGTCTTAACCGCTTGACCATGGAGCCTCAACGACAATTATCATACCATATCTTAATTCGTTTGGCAAGACATTTTTTTGTTTTTTCTGAACTTTTTTGTCGGGCTTTTCCGCCCAAAACAGATTTTTTCATAACATCCAATCTGCCGGATATATGGACGTTTACGGGGCGGCTGTCACCGCCGCCCCACAAATTTAAAATTCCAGATTTTTTCCGGTTTCTTTATCGAAAATATGAGCCACGCTGCCCTGGAATGTAAACGTAATCTCTTTTCCCATAGGGATAAATGAGCCGCTTCCGATTTTTGGAACGATGATAATCGTATCCTTTCCCTGGGCTGTCACATGATAATGGATTTCGCTGCCCATCATTTCAGATACATCCACGATTCCCCGGATGACAGCATCCGACTCTCTATCCAGCACTAAATGCTCCGGCCGAACGCCAAGCGCAACGGCCTGCGGCTCCACATTTTTTTCCAGCAGGCGCTGCTGTTTTTCTTCCGATAATACAACCGTCAATCCATCGATTTTGACTGCATATTTTCCATCTTCCTTTATCAATTCCGCATCAAACTGATTCATCCGCGGCATACCGATAAAACCGGCAACGAACAGATTGGCCGGATGGTCAAATACTTCCTGCGGCGTCCCCACCTGCTGGATAACGCCGTCCTTCATAATAACAATCCGGTCCCCCAATGTCATAGCCTCTGTCTGATCATGGGTTACATAGATAAATGTGGTGTCGATACGTTTGCGGAGCTTAATAATCTCCGCCCGCATCTGATTACGAAGTTTCGCATCCAGGTTGGAGAGGGGTTCGTCCATTAAAAGCACCTTTGGATTTCTCACAATCGCCCGGCCAATCGCCACTCTCTGTCTCTGGCCGCCGGAAAGGGCTTTTGGTTTTCTGTCCAGATACTCGGTAATTCCAAGAATTTCCGCCGCTTCTCTGACTTTCTGTTCAATCGTCGCCTTATCGACTTTTTTCAGTTTTAACGGATAAGCCATATTTTCAAATACCGTCATATGCGGATAAAGCGCATAACTCTGGAATACCATGGCAATATCCCTTTCCTTTGCCGCCACATCATTGACCCGTCTATCGTCAATATACAAATCGCCGGAAGATATCTCTTCCAGTCCGGCGACCATCCGAAGTGTTGTGGATTTTCCACAGCCTGAAGGCCCAACCAATACGATAAATTCCTTGTCCGCAATATCCAGGTTGAATTCCTGAACAGCAACAACGCCCTCTTCCGTCACCAGAAGATTACTTTTCTTTTCCTGTTCCCCTTTTTTACTTTTCCTTTTTTCTGTATTAGGGTATATCTTTTTAATATCTTTTAATTTTAAACTTGCCATTATTGTTCCTCCATCCCATACCACCGGATTTCATTTGCTCCCATATGAAGTTCAAAGCTGGTTCCATCCCCCCGGTATACGACTGTATCCTGAGGCTCATAGGTATTATTGACAACACAGTACTTTCCATTCTTCACATAAGCATGAATTTCCACATTATAGTTTGTGCTGAACCACTTATAAATCTCATTTTCACTCCGGGCGCTCCAAAGAATACTCCGGTACAAAATCCGGCTGTTTTCAAAACTATATGGAAGACCGCTGATATAAACCGCACGGCCATTTCCGAAAATATTCACCGCCATCTGGACTTCCTTATCGCGCTGGACAAGAATCTCCGTCCCCTCAAAAGCGTAAATATTTTTCTTACCCTCGCCAAAATCTACCGGTTTCGTAATATCCGCGAGAATAAAATGGTCCGGATGCTCTTCCCAATTATATTTATCATAGTTTAAAGTAAACCCGGTTTCTTTTTCCACGCCAAGTACATTCGCAAGCTGGAAATAATGTCCCTGATACTGATGCCCCGACGGCTCGCCCACACCGATAAAGCCGCCGCCATTATAAATGAATTCACGGATTCTGGCTGTCAAATCTGCGTCTTCCCACAGATAACCGCCGGTATGGGCCGTATCGCCGTCGCCCACATTAATGATAACATCAATATCATCCAGAATATGACCATCTGCCCGGATATCATCAAAGGAAATAAATTTCACATCAAAAGCAGCGCCGGAAAGCGCTTCAATAACGCCTTCATAACTGTAATTCTGCTTCTGATACAGCGCATGGTGCACCATATGGCAGCCCCAGCTTCGTATTTTTCCCCAGCAATTCAACACGGCGACAGTCTTTACACAGTATGGCTCCGTTCCCCGGGTATTCTCATAAAGCTCACGGAATTCATTGCACACCCTTTCCACATAGTCGATAAAATCCGGGAACTCCAGCGCCAGTTTGAGATAACCGCCGTATCCAATACGGTCAATCGGACTTCTCAAAATCGCCCTCCGTGCCGTCACCCAATTTATTTTTGCTTCTTTGACAGGTTCTCCGCCGGCATGAAAAGTATCCGGAAAGAAATAAGGCAGAAACCGTCCTTCCGTGTATTTCGCCCCGGAAATATCGGATATCAGCCGAAGCGTACTTCCGTTGCCCACGCTGCCGACAACTGCATCCAGGCCAATGGATTCAAATTCAGGCATAAACGGCTCTGTGCCAATCCAGTGGTCTCCCAGAAACATCATTGCTTCCTTACCGTATTCATGGGTGATATCCACCATTTCTTTTGCAAGTTTTGCCACCTCGCGCCGTTGGAAAGCCTGAAAATCTTTAAACTCTTTACTCGGAATACGGTACTGGTTATTATAATAGCCCTCGTCAATAATATATTCCGGGCGGAATGGATAGCCAACCTCTTTTTCAAACTGCTCCAGAATATAAGGACTTACCGATGCAGAATAGCCATACCAATCCACAAACTTCTCTCTTTTGAGTTCATCAAAAATTAATGTAAACTGATGGAAAAATGTTGTATATCGAATCACATCGACATAGGGATGCTCCTCGCAGAACTTTCGAAGCCGCTCCATCGAATATTTATGGGTCTTGGGCTGTCTTACATCAAATGTAATCTGATGTTCAAAATTCTTCCAGTCATTAGTGACCGCATTGTACATATGTACCGGGTCCCATATAATATAAGCCAGAAAGCTCACCGTATACTCATGAAACTTCACCGGATTCTCTATAATAACACTGCCGCGCTCTTCCTCATAATGCCACTGGACTGCCGGAACAATTTCTCCTGTGGAACGGTCAATGACTTCCCACCACCGTTTCATATCATCCCGTGTATTCACCTGCATCAATTCGGCGGAAACCCCTTTCATCAGCTCGATTTCCAGCCTGCTGTCCACTGCCGTATGAAACCCGGTCATAATATAGCACTGCTGCACCTCATCCGGATTTTCCCTGGCCCACTTATTGTCTTTACGCGTCGTATAATATGTCGAATAAATTTTTGCCCCCGTATGAATCAATTCTTCCGGGAACTCTGTTCCATCGCAGTCTCTAATCGCATCGGCGCCCCAACGTTTTAAAATTTCAATTGTCTCCGGCACCACATCCAAATTTGTCGGAATAGTTACACGCCCTGTTTTTAATGTCTCGTTTTGCTTCATGTTCCAACATTCCTTACTGATTATTTCTTATTTGGTGTCTCAAATGGTTTATTATAAATAAGCAGCGCTGCCAGCAATAAAATCACGCCCACGATCATAATGCCCAGGCCAGCCAGTTTTCCGGTCATTTTCCAGCCCGCGAAAACAAGAATCAGGCCCACGACAAAAAACAGCGCAATCAATACAACCCGGACTTTTACATGTCCTTTCCAAAATTCCATGGCTTCACCTTATCCTTTCAATCCGCCTACAGTCATTCCTTCGGTCAATTTGCTCTGCACGCAGATGTACAAAATCAATGTCGGCAGCATAACCAATACAAGCCCCGCATACATCATACCATATTCCGCCGCAGATTGCTGTGCCTGCATCAAATTTAACAGTCCTACCGGCAAAGTTTTCTGCCCTGTGGCCGAACTCATCAAAGTCATTGAAATAATATATTCATTCCAGAAAGACAGGAAATTAAATAAAATAATTGTAATAATCGACGGTTTTGCCATAGGGAAAATGATATCCCACATAGCCCGGTTATAACTTGCCCCGTCAATATAGGCAGCCTCCTCATAATCATGAGGCAGAGTTGCAAAATAGCCGGAAAGCAGGTAAATGGTAAAAGGCAGCGCCGTCGCTGCATAAACAATTGCCAGTATGATCAGGTTATTCAACAAAAATCCTTTGCCCATCATTTTTGTAAGCCACAAATCTCCGTCTCTCAACATTAAGAAAATCGGAACGACGATATAGTTTACATTAATGAATAATCCGGCCATAAAACAGCCATTTAAAAACTTCCGTCCCCGGAAATTAAATCTCGACAAACAATAGGCTGCCGGCAATGCTACCACCAGTAAAATGATTAAGGCCAAAGCCGTCACAATCACCGAATTCAGCATATATTCGCCCATTTTTGCCGTATTCCACGCATTTACAAAATTCTGCCAATATAAACCGGCAGGCAGAGTCCACGGATTTCCATAAAACTCACTGTTCTCTTTAAATGCAGCCATAAACACCCAGGCCACCGGGACAATAATCACAATAGCCAGTGTCAGCAAAGCCACATAAATAAATATTTTATATAAGCGTTCCGCGGAAGTGGATTCATTTTTATTTTTCATTATCCTTCCTCCTTAGAATTCCAGCGGTTCGCGTTCAGTTACCTTATTAACCAGTGCCGAAAGGGCAAAGGAAAACAGGAAAATCACAACGCCAATCGCCATACTATATCCATATAAACCGGCATCCTTCTGACTGTACATATAGTTCAGAGCAACGTTTGACGCCCCGTTCGGACCGCCGGAAGTCATTGCCTTGACAAATAAGAATGCCATATTAATTGTCGAAATGATAAAAAATGTTAATGTTGTACGAATATTCGTCCAAATCAATGGAATGGTGATATGGAAAAATTGTTCGATGCGTCCGGCCCCATCCAGGCTGGCGCTCTCATACAAGCTCTGCGGCACGCTGGCCATGGACGCCATATACATAACCATATAATAACCGATGGCCTGCCATACCATGGCGATAATAACGCTGACCATAACAAGTTTTTCACCTTTCCATAAAATCGGATTACTCATATCCCGAAACAATCCGATAATACTGTTTAACATACCATTTTCAGGTTTATAAACTGCGGAGAAAATACCGGAAATAACAACAACAGACAAAATATTAGGTATATAAAATATAACCCGGAAAAAATTCTGCCCCTTTATCTTTTCTCTTGACAAAATTCCTGCAAATACCAGCGCAAATGCAAAAGTAATGATAGTGACTACGACAACCAGCAAAATCATATTCTGCATGGACTGAATAAATTTCGTGTCCGAAATAAGCATTTGGAAGTTCTTTAATCCGACAAAAGTTTCATTCGGAGAATAGGCTCCTTTTTCATATAAGGACATCCGAAATACATTAAACGTAGGCACGATCATAAAAATGAAAAAGAGAATAACGGCCGGAGCAATACAAAGCGCTAAAAAGCCGCTTAACTTTTTATCCTTCTTCATAAACTATCGTCCCTTTCTTAAACTTGATTCCTGCATATTGAAAAACGACGGGCAGATTATCCTGCCCGCCGCCATTAAAATAAACACTTTTATCGACTATTTTAAATTAGCACGCATCTGATCGCTTGCTGCTTTGACGCCTTCAATCCACTGTTCCTCTGTTATCTCACCGGATACTAAAGAGTTCACAGGGTCAAAGAATGCTGTACGTACTTCTACGCCCGGAATAGCTTCGAATGCTGCGAAGTTACCCATAGCGGCTTTTGCTCCATTATCATAAATGGAATAGAACATTACGTTATCGCCTTCCAATTTATCAGCGATTCCAAGTACCGGCTGAATAGCGCCTGCACCTGCAAAAATTTCACATGCAACATCGCTGTAAAGGAAAGCAACGAACTGTTTTGCAGCGTCTACGTTTGCAGCGCCGGATGGAATCCATGCCTGTTCAAACCATGTATAGCTGTACTGGTCGCCGCCTTCTGCAATGGCCGGAAGAGCTGTCATACCCCATTCAAAGCCTTCAGCTCTCGGAGCTTCAGCCATCTCACCAACAATCCATGTACCATTTGGCATAAAGATTGCTTTATTGTCAAGCACTAACTGCTGATTCTGAGTGAAATCCTGGTCGTTTGCCTGAGCCGGTGTAATAGGGTTTGTATACTTAGCTAATTTAGCAACGATATCGAAGCAAGTCTTAGCTTCTTCCGTATCCCAGATACCTTCTTCATATTTTGTAGCTTTATCAAAGAATTCTGCGCCGCCGGCCGAATACATTAATGCATAGAAGAATGCATCAAAATAACCGGTTGTCGGATAAGTGAATAAGTAGATACCTTCTTCAAGGGCTTTATCGCCTAATTCCCACATTTCATCCCATGTTGTAGGAACTTCCCAATTCTTCTCTTTTAAAAGACCTGCGTTATAGAAGAGGCCGCAAGGAGAATAGAACATTGGTGCAAGATAAGTTTTGCCGTCGCCATAAGGATTTGTTAAAGATGTTTCTGTAAATCCGCCTGCAATCTTATCGGAAACAATAGCTTCTTCGCCAGGAACCTGCATGGATAACACATCTGTAATATCCGCAATGAGGTTGCCTTTGATGAACTGTTCTGTCAGAGCAGCTTCACGGCCAGTTGCAAGGTGAATAACATCCGGATAATCTCCGCCCTGCATGGATGGTCCAATTACATCTTCAAGATTCTTATCTGTTGTCAATTCAACTTTGATACCTGTCTGCTCAGTGAAAGCATCGCATACCTGCTGCCACATCTCTGAACCATAAGCGGTTTCAATTGCCGCAACTTTGATCGTGACATCTCCTGCCGCAGCCGTTGTTTCCCCGGCTTTTGTTTCTTCTGCCTTTGTTTCAGCAGCCTTCGTTTCTTTTGAGCCGCCGCCGCAGCCAACCAGAGCTGTTGCAACCATGGCTGTGCATAAAAGCAAACTTAATAATCTCTTTTTCATTTTTTCTCCTCCTTAAATGATAAAATAGTCGTTCCGTCTTTATAATCCTAGTATAGCCGATTCCTGATTCTATTCAATCGCTTTGTTGCTATCTTTTTTATATATATTGTTATTTTTCGTTTTTTTGTCCAATACATATATATTTTTAAATATTTTTTTATGCAATATGACTATTAGTATTGCCTGTTTTTAAAGACTATATTATAATCGAATTGGAGGGACTTAACATATGAGCACAAATCGCTATGATATTGCATTAAATAAAAATAAAAACATCCGCACCTCGGCCAAACTCCTCTATATCAGTTCGGCTAAATATGGCGGCGACTGGCACAGTACGCCCCACACCCACAACTGCTGTGAGCTGTTTTTTGTTATTGATGGAGTCGGCCAGTTTTTTATTGAAAATCAACTGCATCCTGTCGGCGCCAATGATTTTGTGATTGTCAATCCCCATGTTCTCCACACGGAAATGAGTTTAAATGCAAACCCCATGGAATATATTGTTCTTGGCATTGAAGATTTTGAACTCTCAGAGACAAACGCCTGGAATCAGCAATATTATATTGTAAACTGCCGTCCTATCCGGGATAAAGTTTTATTTTACCTTCAAAGCATGCTAAAAGAGATTGAAAATAAAGAGTTTAATCATGACATCATCTGCCAGGATTTAATGGAGATACTGGTCATACTCATCCTCCGCCAGACAGGATTATCCATGTCCATTGTCTCCGGTCCAAAAAAATCTTCACATTTATGCTCTGCCATTCGAAGATATATCGAAGCCCATTACCGGGAAAGCATTAATCTGGATACTTTAGTTGAGATAAGCCATGTCAGCAGATATTATCTGGTTCATGCCTTTACAAAAGAATATGGAATATCACCGATAAATTATATGATTTCCTGCAGAATTGAGGAGGCAAAACAACTCCTTAAAAATGACGATTACCCGCTCTCTTTTATCAGCCGGTTCCTTGGCTTTTCTTCACCAAGCTATTTTTCCCAGGCTTTCAAAAAGATATGCGGGCTTAGTCCAAATGAATACAGAAAACAGAGTCGAATTGAGAAATAACTGACTTTGTTTTTTACTGAATATATTTTTTTACAATACAGCGCATCTGCTCCCATTTGCTTTCCATATCTTCCACCAGCTTAAACTGGGTGCGTGCTCTGTCCAGATTATGTCCCTCTCTGGAGGTTTTGAAGTACACGTCATTTTGCAGATAATCTGTGAGGAAACGCATGCCGCACTCATAGGTCATCATTTTTGCCCCCATAGGCAGCAATTCCAGTTCCTTCCTGGTAAGCTTCCCGTCACAGCCTTCAATGAAGCCCCTCGTATAAGCTTCGAAAAGCTCCATGCTGCAGCTCACCTTACTCAGATCCTGCTCATCCTCCTTGGCTGTACTGGCGCCAAAACGGATGGAATCCCCAAAATCATAGACAGCAAGTCCCGGCATTGTCGTATCCAGATCAATGACACAGATACCCTTGCCGCTGTAGTTATCAATCATAATATTATTTAACTTTGTATCATTATGGGTGACGCGTATCGGCAGCTCTTTTTTATCAATCAAATCCACGAAAAATCCGGCGTCACTCTCCCTGTCCAGAACAAACTGGATTTCTTTTGACACTTCGTCCGCCCTTCCGGCCGCATCTTCCTCAACAGCCTTCTTAAAATTGGCAAGACGCTGTTTTGTATTATGAAAATCAGCGATGGTCTCATGCAGCTTTTCCGCCGGGAAATCTGCCAGCAGGCACTGAAATTTTCCAAAAGCCAGCCCACTCTGATAAAAATCTTCCGGCTTCTCCACCATATCATAACTGGAAGCATCGGTAATAAATACGAAAGCCCGCCAATAATCCTCATCCGAATCTTTATAATAAGGCATATTATCTTTTGTCGGAATCACATTCAGGGTTTCACGATAAGGATTACCTCCATTTTCCTCGATTTTTTTGTGGAGAAAAGTCGTTATATTTACAATATTCTCCATCAATTCCACCGGATGGGGAAAGACATTTTTATTCATCCTCTGAAGAATAACCCGGATATATCCCATCTTTCCAATTCCATAGGTCAACAGATATGTATCATTTATATGCCCGTTTCCCCACGGAATCAGCCCCATCAATTTCCCTTCAAACTGAAAATTTGAAGCGATACGTTCAATTCTCTCCTTTTCTTCCTGTGTCATTAAAGGCTACCTCCATTCATAGTGTTATTATATTAACACTGAAGTCCCTGCATGTCAAAAGTTTTTAGAGGGTACTTCCATATCCACGCAAAAAGACAGGTTACTCATATCGAATAACCTGTCTTTTAGCTCCCCGAGCGGGGCTCGAACCTGCAACAACTCGGT
>ERZ809224.625-NODE-625-length-32021-cov-6.902772_pt1 | contig 32021 bp, 16 predicted proteins | sample MGYA00520513_ERZ809224 | MGnify/ENA primary metagenome ERZ809224 (study PRJEB31576, sample SAMEA3212658) | Homo sapiens | biome: human-gut; feature: human gut; material: fecal | place: Sweden | collected 2012 ... | reverse complement strand
GAACGGTTTGGAGCCTGTGTGCGATATGCGCCGTCCTTCTTTTCGTCCTCTCTCCCGCCTACAACCCATCGGCTGCAATTCAGGCTGAATAGATTACCTGAAAATTGATATCTTCTAAAGGTTTGTATATGTGCAATATGTTGGGAAACTATATAAAATAGTAAAAAATTACAAGCAAAACATACAAAATTACATAGAAATGGAAAAGGAATATTGATAAAATATATAATCATAGCAACTTGATAAAGGACAAAAGGGTAAGGTCCGCATGGATTGAATGAGAGGAGGATAGATATTTGTATTACCCAAAAAGAGATGTTTAAAATGTAATAAGGAGGAAAGAAGATGAAGAAAACATCAAAACGTGCTTTAGCTATTGCGCTTTCAGCTTCTATGGTTTTAGCAGGAAATATGAGTGTTATGGCTGCAACAACAGACCCTAACATCAGCGAAAGAGAGATCGAACATAAAACAGCAGCAAAGAACATAGCCGCTCAGGGTATGGTTCTTCTGGAAAATAATAACAATTCACTTCCGATTTCTGCAAAGAAGGGAACGAAGGTTGCACTTTATGGACAGGGCGTATACAACACCATCAAAGGCGGAACAGGTTCCGGTGCAGTAAATCAGCGTGATAACGTTACCGTACAGCAGGGATTTGAAAATGCGGGTTATGATATCGTAAATGCGGATTTCGTAAATGAAATGGCAGCGCTCTGGAGATCAGAGGGCGGCGGACAGAGCAGCGGTATGTGGGGCAGCAGATGGGTAAACGAGCATGTTTATGCAGAGCTGGAAAATGGCGAAGCCAGTGTAAAGGCTGCGGCTGAGCAGACTGACACAGCTATCTACGTTATCGCACGTAACTCCGGCGAGGGTTCCGACCGCAGCGCTGCAGCAGGTGATTATCTGTTGTCTGCGGATGAAGAAGCTAACCTGACGCTGCTGGGCGAGAACTTTGAGAACGTAGTAGTTGTACTGAATGTGGGCGGTATCATTGATACGAAATTCTTTAAAGAGATCAATGGACTGGATTCCATGCTGCTGATGTCTCAGGCTGGTATGACCGGCGGCGACGCAGTAGTAGAAGTGCTGAACGGAACTGTGAATCCATCCGGTAAGCTGACCGATACCTGGCCGGTTAATTTTGACGATAACCCATCCAGCGCAGGCTTTGCAAACAACGACGGCAATACTGCTCAGGAATTATACAATGATGATATTTTTGTGGGATATCGTTATTATGATACCTTTGGCGTAGATGTTGCTTATGAGTTTGGCTACGGCGATTCCTATACGGATTTCACGATCAAAACAGAATCCGTAGCAGCAAGCAAAGATAAAGTAACTGTTAAGGCAACAGTAAAGAACGTTGGCGCCGTATCCGGTAAAGAAGTTGTAGAGGTTTACTTCTCTGCACCTGACGGAAGCATTGACAAGCCATATCAGGAGCTGGCCGGCTATGCGAAGACAGATGAGCTGGCGCCGGGCGAGTCCCAGACACTGACCATCAGCTTTGATACGATTGAGATGGGCTCTTACGATACGGATAAAGCAGCTTATGTGATGGAGGACGGAGACTACCTCATCCGTGTGGGTAATTCTTCCAGAAACACACATGTGGCAGCGAAGCTGAATGTGGCAGCAGATGTGATCACAGAGCAGTACAGCAATTTGATGGTACCGGTAACCGAAAATCCGAATATTGCGGATGACGAGAAGTATCCGGAGCTGAACCCGATGACTACAGAGGGTGCTACACCGATCACATATGACGGCGAGGATGCTGAGATTGCAGCAGCAGCAACGATTGCAGTAGATTTCAACGGATATGAAGCCGTAGAGATCATTAAAGAGAATGAAGATGTAACGGTATATACATCTGACACTACAGAGACAGAGTATCTGTTTGCTGAGAACGTGGACGGCGCAACCGGCAAGGTATCTCGTGTAGAAAAAGGAAATGCAAACAGCTCTGATTATACAGTTACGTACAATGAGATCGTTAAGAAGTTTGACGGTGATTACAGCCAGAATACGCTGATGGATGTTTACAACGGCGATATCACGGTAGAGCAGTTCGTATCCGGCCTGAGTCTGTATGAGCTGGCTGAGCTGGTAAACGGACATTCAAATGATAAGACTGCACAGGGTGTTGCAGGCGCTACATGGAGAAATGACGACAAAGGCTTTGTTCCTGTAAACCTGTCTGACGGACCTGCTGGTCTTCGTATTACTCAGTCCTACAATCAGGATGGAACAACGTATTATCAGTTTGCAACTGCATGGCCGATCGGTACATTGATTGCACAGACCTGGGATACAGAGCAGATTTATGCATACGGCGAAGGCGTAGGCGAAGAGATGGAAGAGTTTGGTATCGGTTGCTGGCTGGCACCAGGTATGAACATTCATAGAAACGCACTTTGCGGACGTAACTTTGAGTACTATTCCGAGGATCCGCTGGTTGTCGGCGTGACCGGTACAGCAGCGACTCTGGGCGTACAGTCCAGCAACGGCGTAGGCGTTACGATCAAACATTATGCAGTAAACTCTCAGGAAACAAACAGAAACAGTGAGAACAATACAATTTCCGAAAGAGCACTTCGTGAGATTTACCTGAAGGGCTTTGAGATGGTTGTCAAACAGGCGCAGCCTATGGCGATTATGACCTCTTACAACCAGAACAACGGAAGACCTGCAGCAGACGACTATGATCTGTGTACCTCTTTTGCAAGAAATGAGTGGGGCTTCACAGGCATGATCATGACTGACTGGGGCGGCGGACAGTCCGTACCAATGTATGAGATGCATGCAGGAAACGATCTGGTTTGCCCGGGTAAAGGCTATGCACAGATCATCAAAGGCTTCAAAGCAGATCCAGGCTGGGATGGCAAGGGCTACGTAAATATGGTAGAGGTAAGCTATCAGGATCAGACAGGTGATGATTATGTCACAATTACAGAGGAAGTTCCGAACTGGGGCGGTTATGAGCTGGCAGTAGATGGAACAGAGACTGTTTCCACAAGTGTAACCGGCAATGCAGAGACAGATCCAAGCATTCTGAATCCAATAGTTTTTGATATGATTGAGCAGGGATACGCTACTATGGCAGTTACCTTCAATTCACGTCAGAACAGATACACAACAACCATTACTTACAAAGTAAACAGCAAGAATGACAGCTTAACAAACAGCCAGGTAATCAGTCTTGGCGACCTTCATAAAGCAGCAATCAATATTTGTAACTTTATCATGTCTTCTATCGAGTTTGCAAATGAGAACGGCCTTGAGGCAAAATCACTCAATGAGGTTCATGCAGACATTCTGAAGACACAGGTTTCTTACGCGAAAGATGACGTAAAGGGCAGCATCGCAAACGATGGAATCGGCAAGCTTGTTTCCATGATCAACAGCCTTGACGCATCTGAGTATACAGCAGAGAGCTGGGCAGCAGTAGAAGCAGCAGTAGAAGCAGCTAAGGCAGTAGCAGCGGACGAAAATGCAACACAGGCAGATGTAGATGCAGCAGTAAGCGGTTTGGTAGCAGCTCTTGGCGGTCTTGAGTACGGCACACAGAAGCTGCATCTTGAGACAGCGATCAAAGCGGCAGAAGCAGTGCTGGCACTTGGCGAAAACTATGAAGATACAGCAGCGCTTGCAGCAGCAGTAGAAGCAGGCAAGGCAGTTCTGAATGACGCAGACGCAACACAGGAAGCAGCGGACAATGCAGCATACGCAGTTCTGGAAGAACTGGCTAAGATGGCTAAGAAAGCAGATATCAGTTCTCTGGAAAGCCTGATTGATGCAGCAAAGGATCTGCTGGACGGCAATTACACAAGCGACAGCCTGAAGGGTCTGGAAGACGCAATCGCAGCAGCAGAGGCAGTTGTAGCAGACCAGAACAGAGGCGACAGCGATATCAGCGATGCATATGCAAACCTGATTGATGCAATTATCAGCCTGGAGATGAAGGGCAACAAAGCAGCTCTGAAGGCTATGCTTGTAAAAGCAAACGAAGTACTGGCAGATGCAGACGCATACGTGGCATCCACAATCGAAGGTCTGGCGGAAGTAACAGAAGCAGCACAGGCAGTATACGATGACGACGATGCAGTACAGAGCGAAGTAAACGAAGCAGTTAAGACACTGACCCTGAAGGTAGCAGAAGCGCGCCTGATCGGTGATGTGGACGGCGACGGTGCAGTTACCACAAGCGACAGTGCAGCAGTTCTGAAAGCATCCGCAGAGATGGCAACACTGGATGCAGAGGCGGAAGCAAGCGCAGACGTAAACGGCGACGGCGCAGCAGATACAAGCGATGCAGCTCTGATCCTGCAGTATGCAGCAGAGAAGATCGCAGCTTTCTAAAAACCGGAAAAGGGGCTGACGGTAAGTAACGAGGTTTAGTCCTTTCACTGCAAATAAAAAAATCCCGCAGGAATTAGAAAATAAAATTCCTGCGGGATTTTTTGTATGATACTATATATTGTCTATTTTGTCTGGCTCAGATTAACTGTAAAGGATTCTCCGAGCGATGTGCGCGTCCAGTCTTCCGGGAACACTTTCCCGATTTGCTGCAATATTTTCTGCTCAGGTGATGCGTCCTTTGATAACGGCTTTTGGCGGGAAAAAAAGGGTTGGAGGGTCAGAGCGGATGCCTGATCGCTGAATTTTGATTCAACAGCATTAAGCTGGAGGAATCCACCCTTTGAATCGGAATAGTTATTGGTGAACAGAATGGTATTTCCCTGATTGTCGATTCCTTCCAGATACCAGTTGGAGGTGCCAGTGCTATCTTCTGTTTCATGGTCGCTCTCATAATAGATGATCTGCCTAAGATCATTACATTGCAGCCTGGTCAATCGAATGTTATTTCCATCCGGCAGTGTAAAGGTATAGTCCAGTGGAATAATAGTTGTGTTGTCGGCCGTTTGTTCACCTGAGACGGTAAAAGAGAAATCCCATTGTCTTTCTGTCTCATCTTCTCCGGTACCATAAAGACTTAACTGGATATCCAGAGGCTCTTTCGGGTTGACGACGGGATCCAGTTCGTATTCCATGATCATGAGCTGACCTGTTTGTGTAGTGCTTCCACTGCCTGCGATATCGGCGGAACGGTACTCTTTTTTTTGACCATTAATCGTGATTGAAGCAGAAGGCCAGAAAAACGCATGTTCCTTACAATCGGTTCCAACGGAGATGAACAGGGTGTGGTCATCTAGTATGACCCGGTCAACGCTCATGGAAATTCCTTTGTTGATATCGTTTTGGCAGATGATTTGCTCGTAGGCGGTCACATCCTTGTCTGTTCCGAGATAGGATTGAATGGTAGGATATGGAGAAACATAGCCAACTTCCGTTTCACTGGCTGCACCTGAAAATGGATGAATGACAAAAGCACTGAAAAACAGAGCTGTACATGCGGCTGCAGCAAAGGTGCACCAACGCTTTTTGCGGTGAATGTTCCATGTCACGTTTTTTTTCAGTTTTGTAAGCTCTGTATCGGAGAGCGTTTGTATTTTGGGGTATTCGGTGAAATCTGTTTCCACGTCATTAAGAAGTTCATAAATATTTTTTTGTGCCATAATTATACTCCTTTCTCGCCTATAAATTTTTTGCGAATTTGTTTTCTGGCTCTGGAAAGGCGGTTATATAAGAGTTCTCTTTTTTCTCCGGTTTCTTCTGCAATCTCGCCGATATCCTTTCCTTCATAAAAAAGTTTCAGAAAGAGATCTTTATCCCTTGGCTTTAAGCAGCTCAGCATCATGCTGATTTCATCGGAAAGCTCTTTGTTTAAAAGGGCTGCATCTGTCGTATCTTCCACTGCGATAACCAGACTGTCTATATCCTGGAGTTCCCGATCCTGCAGATATTTTCGCAGGTAATCAATGGATTTATAACGGGCGATGACGGCGATCCAGTTTTGAAAGGAACTCTTTGTAGCGTTAAAGCAGGAAATGTTTTCCCATATGGATAGGAATACATCATTTAGACACTCCTCGCGGTGATCTTTGAGAGCGTAGAGATGCTTTGCGATGATAGAATTTAATAGATCACCGTACCTGTCGATGACATAAAGCAGAGCCTTTTCATTGTGGTTCTGTAACTCTGTTATGTAATTCTTCTCATTGATTTTCATAGTTGTGCTCCCGGTCAATGGCTGTAAGCTTACATGATTTATATTTACATATATTATTTCGGAAAAAGTAAAGAAAATCTATCACAATATAACAAATATATATAATTTAAAAAGATTAAAATTATATTAATATCAGATTTGCATAAGTATAATGCGCTAATTGTAATAAGATTGTTAGACATGCACTATTAAATATCTAAAAAAATAAAAAAACATCATAAAAACGTATAAAAATATATGGCATTAAACTTAAAAATGTGATAAAATATACAAACATGGAAAACTGAAACGTGATAATAGGACAAAACGGGCATTGTCCGAATATTAAAGTAATTAGTGAAAGGAGGGTATGGGTATACATTACTTTTGTTTTGCCCGATAAGAACAAGCAGAACAGCGTGTGAAAGACGCAAAAAGGTTCTGGCAGAAGGGAGAGACTACATGAAACTAAAATTTAGGAAAATAATAGCATCTGTTCTTTCGGCAGCTATGGTTGTAACAGCAGTTCCGGCTGTGAGCCTGACTGCAAATGCAGAAGCACCACAGGAGCATATCAATTTGTCGAGACAGGTTGCCGGGGAAGGCATGGTTCTGATGGAAAATAACGGGGCGCTTCCTCTGGCGAAGGGTGAAAAGGTAGCAATGTTTGGCCGGGCCATGATTGATTATGTACGAGGCGGCGGCGGAAGCGGCCAGACAAATGTAGATTATGAAACAGATATACTCGAAGGTATGCAGGTAAAAGCACAAGAGGGCAAGGTAGAGCTCTATCAGCCGCTGGTTGATTTTTATCAGCAGCAGGTTACAACAAATGGTATAACAAATGATGCCAATATCACAGTTACAGATGATATGCTCAGTGCGGCAGCGGCAAATGCAAGCACGGCTATCGTAACTATCGGCCGTTATTCCTCAGAGGGAAGTGACCGAAGCGCATCGAAAGGCGATTATTATCTGTCTGATGCAGAGACAGAGCTGCTTACCCGTGTTGCAGCGGCATTTGATAAAACCGTTGTTGTTTTGAATGTAGGCGCAGTTCTTGATACGGAGTGGATCAATACGATTGATGGTATTGATTCCGTATTAATGGCGTGGCAGGCAGGTATGGAAGGCGGGCTTGCAACGGCGGATGTACTGGTAGGAGATGTAAATCCATCCGGTAAATTTGTAGATACCTTTGCAAAATCTTATTCTGATTATCCAAGCTCAGATACCTTCTATGAGTCAAATTCTTATGTAAATTACACAGAAGATGTTTTTGTGGGATATCGTTATTTTGAAACATTTGATCCGAATTATGAGAGAGTAAACTATGAATTTGGTTATGGACTTTCTTATACAACATTTGAGACAAGTGATGTAACCGTTGAGGCGGACGGCGAGGATATCGTGGCGACAGCTAAGGTTACCAATACTGGTGATGTTGCCGGCAAGCAGGTTGTGCAGGTTTATTTCAGCGCTCCGCAGGGCAAGCTTGGCAAACCGGCAAAAGAGCTGGCGGCATTTGCGAAGACTGGTCTTCTTGAGCCCGGGGAATCCGAAGTGCTGACTATGAGTTTCCCGATCAGTGACATGTCCAGCTATGATGACACCGGCAAGGTTGTAAAATCTGCATATATCCTGGAAGCAGGAGATTATGACATTTACGTTGGCAATTCTATCAAGGATGCAGGTGAAAAAGGTGTCCGCTATACCTACAATGTAGCAGAGGACACAGTTACAGAACAGCTTTCAGAGCAGTGTGCACCGATTATGCTTCCGGAAAGACTGCTGGCGGACGGCACTTATGAAGAGCTGGAGGTTCCCGAGGAGTTTGATCCGCATTATACGATTGCAGCGGAAGGAACTACACGTGTGGAGAGTGAAAACTTTATCACTTCTTCCGGTGATATTAATATTGAAACCTTCTATATTGGCGTACAGCAGGAAAGATGTCTGGCTATGATGAACACAGCAGGCAAATATGCAGAGTATGATCTGACTGTTGAGCAGGCAGGTAAATATGCAGTTGTGATGAACACGGCAAATGGCAATGCTGCACTTTCGAACTGCTTTAATGTTTACGTAAATGGTATACAGCAGCCGGGTATCGTCTTCAATATAGAGCAGACAGGCGATGGAAGCGGTAATAGCGAATGGTACAACTTTATAGATGCGGAACCGTTCTATATCAACCTTTCTGAAGGCAAAAACCGTGTCAGAATCGTAGCGAACGGAAATAATCCAAACTACAATTATATGCTCCTCACAAGAGTAGGCGAAGAAGAAGATCTCTATAAAACAGTAATCAAGGCCAAAGGACAGAGCAAGATCGAGGCGGAGGCATTTGATATGTCCGGCTATACGACAAGCAATAATCCTGTCCGTATTGAAAACTTCACAAGAGACGGCGAAGCAGCATCCTGTCTGGCATATATGAATTATGTAGGAAATTATGTCGCTTACTATCTGAAAGTGGAAGAAGCCGGCGAATATAATGTGATTCTGAATGCGGCAAACGGCCGTGCAGACTTTGATTTTGATCCTGGTATCGAGGTTGACGGAACAGCATTCCCGGCAACGGTTACTGCAGTTCAGACCGGCGACGGCGACGGCGCGAGCGAGTGGTATAATTTTGAAGATCTTGCGTCGGTTACCGTTACCCTTCCGGCGGGAAATTGTATCCTGACTCTGAGAGCATCTGAGGCGAACAAATATCCGAATATTGATTATATTCTGGTTGAAAAGAAAGAAGCGGCTCAGGCTGCAGTATCCAGAAAAGCGAGAGCAGCGGCAGCAGAAGAAGACAAACTTATGCTTCTGGATGTTTATAACAATCCTGAACTGATGGATGCATTCCTGGCTCAGATTTCAGATGAGCAGTTGATTGCTATGCTTGGCGGACAGCCTAACACTGGTGTGGCAAATACCGGCGGTATGGGTAATCTGATGGAGTTTGGCATTCCGAATGCAATGACGGCGGACGGCCCGCAGGGTATCCGTATCGGAACAACCTGTACGGCATGGCCGGTATCTACATTGCTTGCTTGTACATGGGATGTAGATCTGGTAGAGAAGGTCGGCAAAGCTGCAGCGATCGAAGCACACAATAATGGAATTGATATCTGGCTTGCACCTGGTATGAATATCCACAGAGATCCGCTTTGCGGACGTAACTTTGAATACTATTCAGAAGATCCGTTGATCACGGGTAAGATGGCGGCTGCACTTACCAGGGGCTGCCAGTCTGAAGGCGTATCCATTACACTGAAGCATTTTACCGTAAATAATAAAGAGACAAACCGTAACAGCAGCGACTCCAGAATGAGTGAGCGCGCACTGCGTGAAATCTATCTGAAGGGCTTTGAAATTGCAGTGAAGGAAGCAAATCCATGGAGCATTATGACTTCCTATAACTTCCTGAACGGTACGGAAACATCTGAAAATAAAGAACTCCTGACAAATATCGCCCGCGGTGAGTGGGGATATGAGGGAATCTTTATGACAGACTGGGGCAACAACTCCAATCATGTGAGAGAGCTTCTGGCAGGCAACGACGTGAAGATGCCGTCCGGTTCTCCGTCAGCGCTGGCATCCGCACTGGAAAGTGGTCTTATCACCCGTGCAGATTTGGAAGCATCCGTAGAGCGTTTGCTGAACATGATTATGAAGGTTAATATCTTTGAGGATAAGGTTCTCAATCCGCCGACAGTTGAAATCGGGGATGATACTTACTTCAAGGCGGCGGATAATATTATCTGGTCCCAGACAGCAAGAGGCGAGGCAACCTCCGACGAAGACGGCGGAAATAACCTTGGGTACTGTGATGCAGGCGCATGGACACAGTATCAGATCAATGTATTGAAGAGCGGCGACTACAGTCTGGCTGCACGTTCTGCATCAAACGCAGGCGGAGGCGCTTTTAATGTTGTAGTTGACGGCAATGTAATTGCAAGCTTTAATGCAGAAAATACGGGAGGATGGCAGAACTGGATTACACTGGATGCACAGAATGTACATCTGGATGCAGGTACACATACACTGAGACTTGAGTTTACTGAGAGCGGTTCCAATCTGAACTGGCTGAGATTTACATTGACAAAAGAAGACGTGGATACAGATCCGTATCTTGAGAAGCTGATTCAGTATTATGGAAACTATCAGCATCAGGCCGATACCGATATTGAGAGAGTACTGGCGGAACTGAAAGCAGTTGACGAGCAGAAATATACAGAGTGGAGCCAGATCATGGATTACTGGATGTATGTCAACGATGAACTGGTTGTTAACACAAAGGTAGCTCCGGATGGATTACCAAATGATGATTCTATGTGTATTGTAGTGCTTGGATTTGCACTGAATGATGACGGCTCTATGAAGGATGAGCTGATCGGAAGATTAACAGTAGCTCTTGAGACAGCAAAGAAATATCCGAATGCTTATGTAGCGTGCACCGGCGGCGGAACGGCAAAGAACAATCCGGATGCAACGGAAGCGGATCAGATGGCAGCATGGCTGATCGAGCAGGGGCTGGATGAGAGCAGAATTATTGTTGAGAACAAGTCAAAATCTACGGTTCAGAATGCGCAGTTTACTTATGCGATTTTGAGAGCAAGCTATCCGCAGATCAAACATCTGTGTATGGTAACGAGTGATTATCATATCCAGCGCGGCAGCCTTCTGTATTATGCACAGTGTCTGTTGTCCGCATATGAGGCAGGCGACCAGATTCTGGATATTATCTCTAACGCTGGTTATGAGGCTGGACATGCAGGTTATGAATCCATTCTGCTTCAGGCAAACGGTGTGGCTCAGGTAGCAGGTATCAAAGTCAGCGCTGAGGCTCCGGCTCTTTCAAAACTTACAGGCATCACAGTTTCCGGTAAGAAGGAATATGCAGCGGGTGAAGAGCTTGCACTGACAGTAAAAGCATCTTATGATACAGATTTTGAGCGAGATGTAACAGGTAAGATCGTGGTAACAGGCTACAACGCAAATAAGGCTGGCCAGCAGAAGGTTACTGTTTCTTACACGGAAAATGATGTGGAGATGTCTGAAGAATTTACAGTTGTTGTCAAGAACGGTATGGTAACAGATTCTCTGAAAGCGCTGTATGACGCGTGGGCGGATGCAGACACTTCCGTATACACGAAAGAAAGTGCAGATGCTCTGGCAGATGCTCTGGCGGCAGCGGAAGCAGTTCTGGCAAATCCATCAGCAACAAATGAAGAATTGGACAATGCGACAATAGCTCTTGTTAAGGCAATCGGCGGTCTGGAATACGGCGTACAGAAGATTCACCTTGAGACGGCTGTCGAGCTGGCGGATAAGCTTATGGAGCTGGCGAATAATTATGAGGACACAGAGGCACTGCAGGCAGCCATCGCAGCAGGTAAAGTAGTTCTGGCAAATGCCGCGGCAACTCAGGAAGAGGCGGATAACGCTACTTACGCAATTCTGGACGAGCTGGCGAAGCTGGCTAAGAAAGCGGATGTAAATTCTCTTGAGAGCCTGATTGAGGCAGCAGAGGGATTGCTCAGCAACAAATATACGTCTGACAGCGTAGATGCTCTGAAGGAAGCTATTGAGAATGGAAAAGCAGTTCTGGCGGATCCGAACAGATCAGATAGCGCAATCGGCGATGCTTACACAACAATTATCGATGCAATTATTGGTCTGCAGATGAGAGGCAACAAGGCAGCTCTGGCGGCAATGATCGCAAAGGCGGAAGAAGTACTGGCGGATAAGGACAGCTATGTGGCAGCTACCATAGAGGGTATCGAGGAAGAGCTGGCAGCAGCAGTAGCAGTTTACAATGATGAAGATGCATTGCAGGATGAAGTTAACGACGCAGTGGTAGCACTGACACTGGAAGTGGCGGATGCACGTCTCCTTGGTGATGTAGACGGCGACGGCAAGATCACTACAAGTGACACGGCGGCAGTCTTAAGAGCATCTGCAGAAATCACAGATCTGTCCGCTGAGGAAGCAGCAAGTGCGGATGTAAACGGCGACGGTGTTGCTGATACAAGCGATGCAGCTCTGATCATGCAGTATGCGGCAGAGAAGATTGCAGCATTCTGATGAAAACAGAGAAATTCGGTGTTTTGTAAGTAATAAGGAAAATTAAAGAACAGGCACAATGGCGGGAGGAGATTCTTGTTGCCTTCCGCCATTTTGTTACTTCATGGAAAAGATTTAGCTGATTGATTTTGTTTTGTCACAGGAGGTAGTTTTGTGAAGCTTTCTGTGCAAGTAAAAAGCCTGTTCTGGAAGGAAGGGACAACTATGGGAAAAAGATTCAGAAGGAATTTGGCGGTTGTTATCTCGGCAGCGATGGCAGTGACGGCAGTTCCGTCAATCGGTACGACAGCAGACGCGATGGGAAACGCTTTGCAGTCGAAGGCAGCATCTACAAAAGAGACACTTCCATGCGGTTATGAGATCGACATGGGAAATTTACCGAAGGTTTACTTTTCTGAGCATCCGGAGTGGGAGGAGATTTATGATGCTACATGGGAAATCCACAAGAACAATATCTCCAAAATTCCTGCGGCGACCAATCCGGAAGAGCCTTACTATGTGGATGAGGCATTCAGCGGTAACATCTTTGTGTGGGATACCATGTTAATGATGATGTTTGATAAATACGGTATCAATGAATTTCCGACGCTGCCCTCAATAGATAACTTTTACTACAATCAGGTAGACAGCGATGATGAGAGAGACGGCTACATCTGCCGTGAGATCGTTGAGTCAACGGGCAAGGATTACTGGGACTATGCCACAAAGAAGAATACCGGCACAAATCCCCCGCTGTTTGCCATGGCAGAGTGGGAGCAGTATCAGATTCACGGTGATGTTTCCCGTTTCAGCAAGGTCATCAACGGAAAAACGATTTATGAACGTCTGATTGCACAGTACAATTATATTGAGCGCAACAAAAAGATGGAAAATGGACTTTACGGAAAGACGAATGGTTTCGGAAATGGTCTGGACAACACGCCGAATCAGGATGGCTACAGACTGAGTACCGATGATGCCGATGGACGGCAGACCTATAACGACCTCAGTATTCAGCAGGCGCAGGCTGCCTGGTACATTTCACTGATTGCCGAGGCAATGGGCAAAGAAGAGGATGCCAGGTATTTCCTCTCCGAACACGACCGCATTGCAGCGCTGATCAATGAAAAGCTTTGGAGCGAGGAAGCGCAGATGTACTCCAATATCGCTGAGGACGGTGTGACAAAGACGAATGTGTCTACACCGACAAATCTCTGGGCATTGGCAGGGCGTGTGGCGACAGATGAGCGTGCAAAAGCGATTATTGAGAACCATGGACTAAATTCTCAGAAGCTTTACAGACCTCAGGGCTTGGCTACGACCGCTTATGACTGGGAAAATGAAGTAAGCCGTTTTCATGCTGAGGGCGCTTACTGGCTGGGTTCCGTCTGGGCTCCGACCTCCTATCAGTACGTCTATGGTCTGAGGGAATACGGCTATGACCAGTTAGCTTTTGAGGAGGCAGTGCGCCATGTAAATATGGCAGCCGATGTATATCAGGCAGGTAAAGAGGGTAATGGAGTTTCGCAGGCAACCGTTTGGGAAAATTATTCCTCGGAGTATACGAAAAACGGTTCACAGAGCAGGGCTAATTTTGCCGGCTGGACAGGCTCATTCGGCGTTGGTATGGTTCTGGAAGATTTGATAGGTATAGATATCAACGCGCCGGAGAATATTGTGACCTGGAATGTTCAGTTGACAGAAGAATTTGGCGTGGACAATCTTTATATGAAGCATGAAGGTGTGGAAAACCGTGTTTCTCTGCATGCCAACAAGCGTATTTCTGATTTGTCTGATCTGCATTTTACTGCGACTGTCACACAGCCGGTTACTCTGGTAGTAAAGGCGGGAGGCAGCGAAAAAACATTCCAGCTTGAAGCAGGTACACATTCTTATACGGTGGAAGGCACGGCGGATGAAAGTGAGCTGCCCGGGTACATTGGTTCGATCGGCTATCCGCTTTCGGATGCTTCCGAAAAAGCTCAAAAAGCTTATTACGATGATAACGCTCTGGATTATGTTTTCTTTGGGAACGAGGAAAATGAAGCGATTGATGACGGCATCGTTTATCAGACCGGTAAAAATAACGGCCTGTTATACAATATCAATACAGTCGGCATTCCGGCTTCTCAGGGGTCTGTTCAGCTTGACGGCAGCGCTTCGATGGAGGCGCTTGGCTTTGCGGATGCACAGTCCGTCAGCAAGGGAATGTCCTCCTACGGAGACGAGGGCTTTATGTTTATGGCTCCTGCTTCCAACCGTCTGCAGACCATGCGTCTTGTGGTCGGTGTGCAGAACGGTACCGCAACGCTGAAGGCTGGTTTAAATGATGCATCGGATGCGCGTGTTGAAGCTTCCTACAGAGGCGGCAGCGCCGAGAGTGAATATGTAATTGATGTACCTTTCTGTGCGGCATCCAATGACACACGTATGATGGTACAGTGGGTTCTTGACAGCAATAATTCCGGCGCAAATGCAAGAGTTTCTGTTAAGAGTGCGGCGCTGCTGGACGGCGGTATCTATGTGCCTTCTGTGCCGGAACAGGTGAAGCTTACGGCTGCAGGTGATAAACTGACCGTTGCAGGAGAACTGCCGCAGGGAGAAAGCTTTGACTGCTGGCATGTTGAATTGTATGATGCATTAAGCGGCGAGCTGGTAAAAGAGATTTTGACGAAAACAATGCCATATGAGATAGGTTCTGTTCCGACTTACAGTAGATATTATGCGGTAGTTTCAGGCGAGCGCGGCGGCATCCGCGGCGGAAATGCCGTAACGGAAACTGTTTTGGCGGAGCCGGAGGGAATTACGGACGATGACAGAGCGATAAAGGATCTGGAGCTGACACTTCAGACTATTTATAATGGAAATACAGATCAGAATGTCCGTAACCGATTTGAGATCGGCACGTCCGGTGTATTATATGGAAGCAAGTTTACACTGGTGTCCTCCACGGATGGCGCCGGATACGGTGTGATGAATGACGGAAGCGTCGTGCGTCCGTCACAGGAAACAGGCGATGTGTTGTCTGATATCACGATTACCGCGGCCTGCGGCGGCGGAAATGCCGTATATAAGGCAGCAGTGCTGGTGCGTGCAGTGACAGAGGACAGCGGTTATGTACTTTGCGGCGGAGCAGTTGGCTACAGCGGACAAATTCTCAACCTGACGGAAGAAGGTACAAGTGACTGGTATCAGTTCAGAGAAAATGTCAGCCAGTTTGAGACGGGCGCGCAGTCACATAAGAAGGGCGGCAGCGGCATCAGCGGCATTCTTCGAAATGTTGCTGCAGTACCTGGCGGTGAACAGGGGCTGTGCAAGGATGCACCGATCACCTATACCTACGATGCGGCGGATTTAACGGGTGAAAAGCCGATTGATCATTATGGCACTCAGATGCGCGGCGTCGGTAACTATTTGAAATTTAATCTGGGTTACAGCGAGAAAAATCAGCGTGTAAATCTCTATGTCGGTTCATGGAACGGCGTGGGGACGGTTCAGTTTCTGGTAAACGGCAATGTAGTTACCAGTCAGACATATGGAAACAGCGGAATGGGTGTATACCAGATCGGCTTTGATTATCTGTTGGATAATCCGACCGATGTCGCTGAGGTTCGGCTTCGTCTGGACAGCATGACTGCTTATGGCAATACAAACGGAAGTGTTTTCCTGCATGCAGTCACACTGGCGGAAAAAGAACGGGCATCCGGGGAAGCTTCTTCGTCAATCGTTAAGCTTGAAACAAAATCTGCTTCCGGAGTTACGGTTAATCTGACAGAAGAGGGTACCACAGACTGGTTCCAGCTTCCGCAGGACAGTGAAACGGATTATGCGAGAAAAGCAGGAGGTTTTGGCTTCAGTGAGTTTAAGCGTAATCATACCGCTGTTCCGAACGGCGAAAAAGGCTGCGTGAAGGATGGGCCGATCTATTATACGGCAACGGATGCGGATGAAAACTATCCGGCGCCTAAAAACCGTTATGGTATGCAGGTGCGCGGTGTCGGAAATGGAATGGAAATCCGTGTCGGTTATGCCGATGTGGCGCGGATGGTAAAGTTTTATACCGGTGTCTGGAACGGTCAGGCGGAAATTTCATTCATAATTAACGGAGAAAAAGTATGCGGTGAGATCGTCGGCAATCCAAGCGGCGGTATGCAGGTATTCTGCACTACAGTTCAGTATCAGCTTGAGAACCCGGATGATGTTGCCGTGCTGAGACTGACGCTGACGAGCTCAGGAAGCGGAAACGGAAGTACCTTTATCTTTGGAGGTACCATGGCGGATATGGATGAGTACTGTTATCCGATACAGACGACAAATGGCAAGGTTTGCGATGAGAGCGGCGCGGCTGTAGCGGAGGCGGCTGCAGGCAGTGTGCTGACAGCAGCAGCAAAAAGCTATGACGGTGCGCGTTTTATCGGCTGGAAAGCGGAGGGCTTAAGTCTGACGGAAGAACAGCAGAAGGCGGAAACCTTTACATTCACCATGCCGTCCGGAATGATAGCTCTGAATGCGCAGTATGAGCTTTTGCCGGTGAGTGTAACCGGTGTGACGTTAAACTACAAAAAGATTAAACTGACATGCGGCGAAGAATATACATTGTCTGCACGTGTCCTGCCGTTAAATGCAGCGGAAACGGGGCTGGTTTGGAGCAGTGATAATGAAGCTGTCGTTACGGTAGATGCCGATGGTAAAATAGCGGCCGTAAAAGCCGGCGAAGCGAACGTCACCGTGGCTACCCTGGACGGTGACTTCCGCGATACATGTGAGGTCATTGTACGGAATCCGGTATCGGCATTTGTAAGGCAATCTCTGCAGACCTTGTATGACACATGGGCAGCAGCAGATACATCCGTATACGCGAAAGAGGGTGTGGAGGCGTTGACAGAGGCGCTGGCAGCGGCAGAAGCAGTTCTCGCAGATCCGGATGCGGCGCAGGAGGAATTGACCAGTGCGACATCGGCGCTTGTAAAAGCTGTCGGCAGTCTGGAATACGGCGTGCAGAAGCTTCATCTGGAAACAGCAATTGAGTTTGCAGAAAATATTCTGGTACTTGAGAATAATTATGATGAGACGGATGACCTGAAAGCGGCTGTCGCAGAAGGAAGAAAAGTTCTGGATGATGAAAATGCAGTACAGGAAGAAGCGGATGAAGCAGCTTATGCAATCCTGGACGAACTGGCAAAGCTGGCTAAGAAAGCGGACATCAAGTCTCTGGAAAGCCTGATTGAAGCGGCAGAGGGTCTGAACAATGAGAAATATACTTCTGAAAGTGCAGATGTACTCAAAGAAGCAATTGAACACGCGAAAGAAGTGGTCGGCGACCAGAACAGAAGCGAGGATGCGGTCAGCGAAGCATACAAGGGAATTATAGACGCAGTGATTGGTCTGAAGATGAGAGGCAGCAAAGCAGCTCTTGCGGCAATGATTGCAAAAGCAGAAATCATTCTTGCGGAACAGGATATGTATGCCGCAGCTACTCTTGAAGGTATCGAAGAAGAACTGGCGGCAGCAAAAGCGGTTTACGATGATGAAGACGCAGTGCAGGATGAAATCGATAAGGCTGTAAAAGCACTGACACTGGAAACGGCGGACGCACGTCTTCTCGGTGATGTGGACGGCGACGGCAGGATTACCACCAGTGATACGGCAGCAGTTTTGAGCGCATCGGCGGAACTTACCAATCTTTTGGCAGCAGAAGAAGCCAGTGCGGATGTAAACGGCGACGGCGCGGCGGATACTACGGATGCAGCATTGATTCTGCAGTATGCGGCGGAAAAGATTACAGCATTTTAAAGAGAGTACAGGAAAACAGCATGCCGGTTTTCCGGCATGCTGTCTGAAACTCCAGGAAGGAGGAAAACATGGACTTTTCTAAGGAAAAAGGCGGAAAAAGAGACATGCGTCTGCTGAAGCTGCTGTGCTTTATCTGTCTGTTTTGTCTGATGCCTCTTCGAGCTCATGCGGCACAGGAGCAGCTAAACAGCATAAAAGATCTGTATGTCACCGGATTTTTCGGGGATGCGCTTGGCGAGCAGCAGATACATTGGCAGCAGGAAGGAGAAAGCTACTATCTCTGTATGCCGTCAGGAGCTGATTTAAGCAGCGTAAAGATATGTGTTAGGACGTCACTCTGATAGCGGAATGTGCAATTCTCACGGCTTTGCTTTGCGGTTACGCTTAAAACAAAAGCCGTGAGAAAATGAGAATTTGCACCAATTTTCGTATTGGCTTGCGAGCAGTGATGTTATAGCTTAATGTTTATTGTTTTATCAGACCAAATTGAAGACTCATAGTGAAGAGTCAATTCAGCATCATCTTTTGGTACTTGGAAATATAAGTCTGCTTCTTTCTTGCCATTCGGAGCTAGGTCGCCACTATTGAGAGCACCATCTACTGTAAACTGCAAGCCTGCGGCGACACTCTGAATGTCGCCATTGGACGCCCATCTGCGCCTCTTCTATATCCCATAAAACTACCATACGGAAGTGTAAAGTCTCCTTTTCTCCATTTTTCTCGGGATCCACCATTTAATATTCTCGGAAATATTACGACTGTTAAAGCTGGAGTTTTTCAATACTTTAGCGCAGATTGCATGGGTGCCAATACTTTTATGCTAGAATATATCTTAGCAGTAAATAGTGAGAGACAACACATGGCTAATTTATCGCAACTAAGACGACAGAGAATGCTGGCATTCCTAGAGAAGATGCGTGAACAACACAAAGATGACGACGAAGTCTTAGTAGCTATCAACGAGGTGGAAAACGAAATCAACGAGAAGAAATACGGCTTAGTCTGGGAGGAACACTCCGAGGAAGTTGAAGAACGAATGGTTGATGAAGTGCCGATTTTTGTCGAGGATAAAGACAAAGAAATCACGATGACTGACAACGGCTACAACTTCCTGCTCGAAGGTGACAATTTGCACTCACTTCACCTGCTCGAAAAGACACACCGAGAGAAGATTGATGTCATATATATTGATCCGCCGTATAATACTGGCAAAGAGTTCACTTATGATGACAATTTGGTTGTAGACGCAGATAGTTTTAGACATAGCAAATGGCTTTCATTTATGGAACGAAGGTTATCTATTGCCAAGAAGCTATTAAAAGAAGACGGCGTTATTTTTCTTAGTATCGACGACAATGAACAATCTCAATTAAAGCTACTATGCGACGATATTTTCGGCGTAGACAACTTCCTGGCCTGCTTGATTATCAACTCTGCGCCAGCAGGAACGCAATCGGCAACTGACTTTGCGATTCAACATTCGTATTGTCTCGCCTACCGCAAAAGTAGCGCATTTTCTACTAACTTTATTCAGTTATCTGATGAAGAAATTGCAAAAAAGTACAACTATGGCGAAGACGAGCTTGGCAAGTTTTATATTGAACGAATTTGGAAGCGTGGTATTGGTGGTCGCATGGAAGACGTTCCGTCACTTCATTTCCCGGTTTGGTACAATCCGGACACGGCCGAGTTGCTTATCGACGACGAAATCGAAAATCATGATGAATCGCAGTATGTAAAGATCATCCCATATCAGACAGTTGGAGTTCTTGGCAGATGGACGTGGAGCAGAGAGAAGATGCGCGCGGAGAGAGACCACCTTATAGTTGTTAAGGTCGCGGGCGAATGGAAGCTCCATAAGAAAATGTATGCCCAAGACGATAGAGGCAAAACGCCATATTCGATAATAGGCTCTAAAATAGGTAGAACCGAGCTTGGCTCCCTAGAGTTAAAAAAGATTTTTAATGCGAAAGTTTTTGATTATCCGAAATACTCTGGCTTTGTTAAATATTTAGTATCTCTTCACGATGATAGCGGCGGAATAGTTCTCGACTTCTTCGCCGGTTCTGGCACTACTGGTCAGGCGGTACTTGAGCTGAATAAGGAGGATGGAGGCAACCGCAAGTTCATTTTATGCACCAATAATGAGAATGGAATCTGCGACGGCGTAACTTATCCTCGTCTCCAAACGGTTATCACTGGCCTTCGTTCTGATGGCTCGAAATATTCTGACGGCATCCCTGCCGACTTGAAATATTACCACACAGACTTCATCTTGAAGAAAAGCGAAAATCTTGCCGCCGATCTTATCGCTCATATCGACGAGATGATTCAGCTCGAATATGGCGTCAAAATCGACAAAGAAAAATACATCAGTATTCTGACCGACGAAGACGCGGACGAGCTCGAGAAGAATTGGACGAATTATCCAAACATTCGCGCGATCTATATCTCTCGTCATGTTTTACTGACTGGCAAACAGAAAGAACTATTCGGCACGCATGATTGCTTTACTATTCCAGATTATTACTTCCGCGAAGAATTAAGAGAAGCAGGAGAAGCGTAATGATAAATCTCAATCTATTCGATTTTCAGCAAGAAACAGTCGATCGTCTACTAGCCTATACGGAAGACATAACTTCGAAACAAACTATCACCGTCAAATCACCAACTGGCTCAGGAAAGACAATAATTCTTATCGACTATATTGACGAATATCTCGAAGTATCGCCAGAAACGGCATTCGTTTGGCTATGCCCAGGCAAAGGTGCACTCGAAGAACAGAGCCGTCAAAAGATGATTAAGTATGCGCCGGGCAGAACCGCACAGACGCTCGACGACGCATTAACGAGTGGCTTCACGGCCAAATCTACGACCTTCATCAACTGGGAGAAAATTACCAAGAAAGACAACAACGCCATCAAGGATTCCGAAAAGCAGAATCTCTTCGATCAGATAAAGAGGGCCAAGCGCGATGGGTTGCAGTTTATCATCATTATCGACGAGGAACATAGCAATAAAACAGCCAAGGCGCAAGAGATTATCGACGCATTCGACGCTCGACATATTATTCGCGTGAGTGCTACTACAAAAGAAACTGACCGATCCGAGTTTATTGAAATAAATGAAAATGACGTGATTGCCTCTGGTCTTATTACTCGCGCCATCTACATCAATGAAGAAATCGAGGATGATCCAGACGAGGACGAGGGCGCAGACATTCTGATTGCACAGGCCGATAAAATGCGCCAAAAAATTTTCGAAGAATACAAGAAACAAGGCAAAGTTATTCGCCCACTCGTGCTGATTCAATTCCCAAGCGGCAAGCCAGAAACAATTGACGAAGTTGAGCGCATTCTCGAAAGCATGGGCTATACTTACGAGAATCACATGGTCGCCAAGTGGATGTCCGAGGACAAGCGTGAGCTGACTGACGATATTGTCGAGAATGATGGTCAACCAGTATTCTTACTTATGAAACAGGCCATCTCGACTGGCTGGGATTGTCCACGCGCTAAGATTCTCGTAAAGCTCCGCGAAGGTATGAGTGAGCAATTCACGATTCAGACTATCGGGCGCATTCGTCGTATGCCAGAGCGCAAACATTATGACAACGACACGCTCGATTGTTGCTATGTCTACACATTCGACCAGGATTATAAGCAAGGATTATTGTCCGATATTGAAAAATCCTACGAAAAACGACACTTGCACCTCAAGGAAAAGGTCAAAACTTTCACTCTTGTGCGCGAAACTCGCGATCTAGACTATGTAGGCCTTGGCGAGCGCGAAGTTTTGGAACGTATCTATAACTATTTTGTCGCGACATATAGCTTAACCGACGATAAAGAACTAAATAAGCAGAAACTCGCAGACGGCAATGTCTATGTCTTCGGCGACCATATTTATGGCAAGTGGCTCAAAGGCCGTTTCACTACGCTAGGCTCAATCACTTCCGCCAACATGGAAGAGCGAAGCATGAAAGTAGATACTGGCCGTCACGGTATTATGATGTTGCACTCCACGAACGAGCTAAAATCAATTCTTAGCCTGCAACAGCACAATGTCCGCGCCATACTTGAGCGTCTGTTCTTTAAGGGCGTTCACTCGAAGTATCGCTTGTTGTCGCTCACTAAGGAAGAACTTTACGCTTTCACTATCAATAACGAGCATCAGCTCAAGGCGGACTTCCGCGCAGTGGCATCCGAAATTTCAAACATTCAGACCAAGCTCTCTCTTGATGTCCGCGAAGAAGAGTTCAAGATTCCTGTCGACGACTACTTCAATTACGACCCGAATGTGAAGCATGAAATTGACTTCCTTGCCAACGCTTACGAGAAGTACACATCAGGCTTCGCAACGATTAAGATTCGCAGTCACTCCGAGAACATGTTCGAGTATTGGTGCGAGAAGCGCGACGATATTGACTGGGTATATAAGAACGGCGATTCAGGCCAAACATACATGTCTATCGTTTACCTAACTGGCTCTGGCAAGCAGCGTCTATTTTATCCCGATTACATCCTGCGTAAGAAAGACGGCTCCGTGTGGCTACTTGAGGCGAAAGGCGGCGAAAGCGCAGATGGTTCTTCGCAAAATATTGACGATCAGGCGGAAAATAAATTCAACGCGCTGAAACAATACGCCGAAAAGCACAATCTTAACTGGGGCTTCGTACGCAATTACGATAACCAACTATTCCTCAATAATAACGAATGGCATGAAGAGATGGGCGACGACCATTGGGAATTATTAGATAATAAAATCTAATATCTTACAAAAAACATTGTCAACGAAGAAAAATCACCGAGCAATTAGATATCGCAAGTGCGCCAGAAGATACCAGTGATCCTATTATTGAAAATGATAAAAATAGATTATTGAGCATAGTTATGTGGAAGAATAAGGCAAAATCTATTTATAGAAGCAAAGAAGACTCTTGATAGAGAGGACTTACTGAATTCCGGAAGCGGAAAAAAGAACAAAAAAGACAAAGGTTACTAGGTAAGATGTTTGGCGATCACGCAAGGATTAATGTTAACCAGGCTTTATCTGATATCGACAGGGAATCCGCAAGCGATCAATAGGACGTAGTAGAGGTCGCCCATACGTATGGAATAAAATAGACATAAAAATAAGCCCGCTTTGCTGCGAGCCTATTTTTATGTTATCTTTTTTAGTTTTCTATTCAGCTTATAGCGTCCCCACGTAGCCTCAATCCGCCAACCTATTTTCTCGAGCATATCGAGTCTCCTGATTAATTGTAGAAACAAGATAACCTATATAAGAAAACATTAAAAGCATGAGTTTGATGTTTTTATACTTTTAGACCGGCACTCCTAAAAATCGATCCGCAACAGAATTGAGCCGAGAAGTTTCACGCGAGTAAAAGGCACCGGTCTAAAAATCATCTTGCATTTATTCCATTCACGAAAGCCAAATAGCAGGCGAAGTCTCCGATGGCTTTGCGGTTATACGGATCATCTTCTTCATAGCCGAGTTCGTCGCGCCATACGGTGGCTTTGCCGTTCTTTTTCAAATAACGCGCCAGCATATTAAAATGTATGATCACGGAGTTGTGGCAGGACGTCCTGCCAGAGTCCTGCTCGTTTTTCTCCTCACGGCTAAGCAGTAGCCAATTTGCCCGGATTGCAGCATAGCGAGTTGCGACCTTCATCAACTCGTTATATAGCTCCAATGCTTTCAGATCAGCTCCAATCTCAGTAAGCATTTCGGCATGAATCATTTGTATTTTTTCAAATGTAATCGCTTTTGGCTGTTTCAAATATTCCTCATAAGTACAAACCGTAATAACCACACCTTTCCTTTTTTATGGCTGAAACCACAGGGAAATCATGCGTTGACACGGTCCAGAGCTTTTGCCAAAAAATCCTCAAGCTCTTTTATAGACATTTTTTCAATATACTGTCCCCGATCAAGTACATCTCCATCTCTAAATAAGACTATACTTCGATTACTATGCTTTAGTTCCACATAGCTGGAAGCACCTACAGCAGCATTACTGATAAGTCTGAAATATTCCTGCATTTCTCGATAGGCCGCTTTTTGTGCTACCATTTTCCGTATATCATCCATTAAGCCATCTAATACTTCATACTTTCTTCTGAAATATCTCTTGTGACCGCCAACATGAATGCTCCCGTCCGCCCATTTGGTTTTTATGTAAGATCCTAGCTCGTAATAAATCTCATGTTCGCCGAGTGAATAACAGTGTTTAGTTACAGACGTATCTTTTTTGCCGGGCATCTTCCATGAAATCCACTTATCTTCACGAATCAGTTTTGCTGCCTCCTGAAACAAAGCCTGCCTTTGCGGGTCGAACTTTGATAATAAAGTAGATTTATATACAGAAGCATTGCTAATATCTTCATACACATTTGTTTTCCAATGTTCTTTGCACACAAATTTTGTCCGGTTAATGATGTTGCCATAATACGCCTCTTGTTTTTGCATCTCCTGCTCGATCTGCTGCTTTTCCTCTGTCTCTTTTCTTAACTGCTGATATTTATCTGTTAAACTACCCATGTGCTTATCCTCCTTAATATTTCGGCAGAATCAATCGTTTTTCTACGACCTCAGCCACCAACTGCAAGGTGTTCTGATAGCCCGTTTTCTGCAAAATATTCTTGATGTGGTACTTGACTGTATTTAGCGTAATATCCAGATCTGCCGCAATCTCTTCGTACTTTCTGCCTTGCGCAAGCTCCCGTATAATATCAAATTCCCGGGAGGTAAACTCGCGGCTGTTGCTATACCCAATGCGAATCACCGGCGTGTCCTCAGGATAAACAAATTCGCCGTTCATTACCCGGTCGCAGACCTCCATTAAGGCAGTGCTGCCATATTCCTTATACCAAAATCCGTTACAACCGCACGCTTTCGCTTTCTGAATAAAGGAATGCTCCGGCATGGAGGTCATAATAATAATTTTGATTTTAGGGTTGTACTGTTTGATTTTTGCCGCAGCTTTCAGACCAGATTCTTCGTCGGCAGTGCATACATCCATCAAGATCAAATCCACACATCCACGTAGACAGGCAATTTCTGCGTTCGCTGCATTTTCTATGGAGGCATACAGGACATATTTTTCTGATTTGGCGATCTGGCTTTCAATGGCGTCTCGGGTAATCCTGGAATCTTCTACTACTAAAACCTGTATCATGTTCGCCCTCCTTTCTGAGCTTCGTCAAAATCAAATGGAATATTGACAATGAGAGAAACGCCATTATCGCAGAGCACCTTTAGGGAGGCTCCTTCTTGTTCTAATCGTTGCCGCAATGCGCTAAGGCCATTGCCTTCCGTAATTTTTGAAACAGTAACGCCGCCGTTGTCGGATATCTCTATATGATAGTTTTTCTCGTCTTGCTCAATTTTTACCATCAATTCTGTGGCGTCCGCATGACGTACCGCATTGGTGAGTGCCTCCCGAATGGCGGCATATAAAAGCTGTAGTGCTTTGCGCTGGGTGGGCTGTTTCCCAGAGAATATGACCTTACATCCAATCAGCTCCGCCACCTGCATCAGTTCAGATTGCAGAGAGGAATCGGGAACCGTCCATACGGTAGAGATATTGGAAAAATCATGAATGGCGCTGTTCCAATTTTCCCTCAGTACATCAGCATTCTCAGCCAGACGGTCTTCCGTAATCGCCTTAGTGGTGGCCAGCAGACAATGACCCAGCTCATCATGGATATGCATTTTCGCGGTGAGAATCTCTTTATTCAAATTGATTTCCACGATACTGTCCAGCAAGGCTTTCTGCCGCTTTTGAATCTCCTGCAGCCGGATAGTGTTCTCGTACAGTTCCTCGCTGAGCCGGTAGAGTTCTGTAATTTCCGCCGCCTCAACCTGAACGGTATTGGAATCAAGAAACCTCAGCTCAAAACGCCAGACCGAGTTGTCGGAGAAGCGGAAGAACAACTGTTGGTGGGTGCTTTCATTTTCATTGTTCGTATCTTTTGGCAGCCAGGATTGGGTTAGCTTTTCCGCCTTGCCGTTATTAGCAAAGTTTGTGAGTTTCTCCCATGCCGCCTTTGCGTTCAGAATTGTATGTCCGGTCAGCTCCAGCATCAGCTTGTTCATCTTCTCATTAACGAGAATGACCCGCCCATCCAATGCGGAGAAGCAGATTCCGCCGGGGTAAGAGTCGATGGCTTTTTTAATCATTTTAGCTGATGTATTCTTTTTCATGACTGCATCACCTCTCCCTCCTGCAAGAGCAAAAGCCGATAACCTGTCGGAACCTTTTCTGCCTGAAGACGATATCCTCCCTCTAAAAAGCGAGGAACAAACTCGCGATCTGTACCGGTAATCTCAAAGCAAACCGTATCGCTGATTTGGATTGTCATGGAGGCTAGACGAAAATCCGCCTCCTCAAGAAGCGCTTCCAAGGCTTTCATAATGAGAAGAATCAGCTCTGGCTCTAAATTCGATGTGGGACAAAAATCCAAGCTTGTCCTGATTCCAAGATTCTTCATACATTTCGCAATATCCTGCAAGCTGATGGCTAAATCACCCATCGGAATCGTCTGTTGCTCCTGATAAGTGAGCCGCAAGTTACAGAACCGCTTGATATACGTGCCGATGAGGCAGATGCGGTTCCAGTCATTCTCTGAAAGGGATTCTTTTGATAAAAGTTCTGTCAACAGAGTAAGCTGTTCGGCCACATCCGAGGATAGGCTGTCGTAAATATCATTGCGTGCCTGAATACTTGTCTCATCCGATTGAATGCGGATTTCCTGCGCCAGTAGATCCTGTTTTTCTTCCAATTCTGCATTTAGTCTCTGAAGCTCTCGTAAAGCCTGATTGATCTGCGAGAGATCGGTTTGCCAGAGCATATACCCGCCCGGGATTTGGTGCAGGTTCATGGTAATATCTTCCGTAGCAGAAAAATGCTGATTTTGCTTTAGAGCTTCCAGCATAGCAGGCGTGATTTCCGCCGCATTTTCCGATACTGCAATCCGCTCACCGGTCGGTGAAAGAATCTGCATCGCCACTGTAGAACGCCGGAATACTTCACTGTACTGCGTGTTGACGGGAATCAGCCCCGTCAAAATATAGAGCTGACAACAAAGCACGATGATGAAAATCAATCCCGCCGAATATTCCACAAGCTCAAACCGCACCACGTAGGCCGTAGCAGCATAAGGAATACTGAACAGAAAGAGTAAAATCGGCTCGTAGAAGGGAATCAACTTTCGGTAAAGCGGGTCTGACTTTGTCGTACCATTTCGCTGATAAATCACATATACCTGATGCCCGATCATCCACAATCCCCACAGATAGATGATATATGTGCCGATGTATGGATGGAAATACAAATTTGGTTGGGGTTCCTCCGGCACAATGTAATACAGAAAATGATGGAGGTCGTTGGTCAGCGCCATCACACTCAAAAAACAAGCCGGTATCAGGAGCAGATACCACTTTTGGCTGATCCGGTAATCCTCCGGCCTGCCGAGATAGAACGCGCCGTAAAGACCGAACAGCGGGATAAAGACAGCCGCTATATTGATAAAGTATCCGGTAAAGCGCATCCACGGAATATTGGCATAAAGAAACGCGTCCTGGACAAAGCGAACCGTTAAATACAGGATACTGATGATATTTTGCGCAGTCAGGTGGATGCACATGGTTTTTTGTGTGATTTTCGTACTGATGGTATGCTGCCAGCTAAAAAGCAGGAGCATATAGACCGCCCAGACAAGATATGGCCGCAGAGAATCCTCCGGCCAGTACTGCATACTAAGCTGCCGGTATGCGGAGACTGCAAATAACAGCGCCGCTGCCTCAAAAAGCCGGACAATGGATTTTTTTCGCTCGCCCATCGGATTCCCCCTTAGAAAAGATGATTCTAACCAATCTGTGCAGTTAGATAACGATAAGAATATTATAGCATGAAAGATCAAATCCGCCCCACACAAAAAGGTAGTATCCATCGTGTTTTTAAATTTTTTCACGAAAACTACCTGATTGTGTGGGGTGCTTTTATGTCAGTTCAGGTAAAATGGGATGGAAAAATAAGCTGGGACTGCGTTTGTCTCCGGCAAGCGAGAGGAGTAGAGATTATGTTCTGTTCAAAATGCGGAAATCCTTTGCGGGATGACGCGAAATTTTGCAGCGCGTGTGGTGCGCCTGTAAAGATATCACAAGAAGCTTTGCCGGTGCCGCAGCAACCGGCAGGCATACCGGACGAAACGGTAAATGTCCAGGCGCCGAAGCCGGAGCCGGTTATGGAGGCGCAGCATTCCCGTAGGGAATTAAGCCATGACGCGAAAGCATCCGGGAAAAAATCCAAAAAGGGGCTTGCAATCGGCCTGTCCATTAGCGGCGTGCTGATCGCTGTTTTGGCGGTTGTCCTGATTTTTGCCTTTGGGAAAAAGGGCGACGGCGACAGCGTCGGCTCTGTCCCTCTGGGATCCTCTGTTGTTTACGATGACCAGTATACATATTTTCTAAGCGAGACCGAAACCTGGGCACCCTGTATTAAGCGGGTCCGCAATGATCTGAGCGGACAGCCGGAGAGCCTATACGAAACAGAGAAAATTGAAGGCGATGGGTGGAGCCGGTATTCCATGGGCTGTATTTTCCTCTGGAACGATAAAATCTGCTTTATAGAATTCACAAAAGCCACAGAGCAGGGAGACCGTGAATACGAGATCCATTGGCTCAGCAAGGACGGCAAGGAAAACGGCACCCTTGTAAGCTATGAGCAACTCAATACATATGGCGATTTGCTGTCTCAAATGGAAGGCTGTTACTTCTTTGAAGACTATCTCATCTTCGGAAACAGGAAATTCTTCTACCGGTTGGATCTGAATACCGGTGAGCTGTGCAAACAGGAGGATTTTCTTGACCTTGAGGGGCCTGCCTGCTTTGTCGCGTATAACGACGGATACTATTATTACTTTGTTCCCGATATAGAGAATAATCTCATGGGCGAAACTCTGTACCGAAGAACGGAGAATTCTGAGGAAGAGGTAGTCGGGAAAGTGCCATCGCAGGACGATGATGACGTGGAGAAGTATTTCTCCTTTATTTCCAAAGAGGATTATCTATATTATGCGGATTTAGACAATATTTACCGGCTAAACATTGAGGACGGAAGTACAGAAAACCTTGCATCTTACGAGGAAACATATAACAGATTTACCCTGTGCGAGAATGGACTCTACTATTTTAAGGATATGACCCTCCGCTTCCTCAATACAGAAACCCTGGAGGAAACGATCTTTGACAAAGTAGAAAGGGTACCGAACTTGATTTATGCCGGAGCCAATGATGCATGCTGGATGCAGGATGATTCAACCAGTCATCGGTATAACTGCTTCCGACCAGATAAACAAGGCGGATCGATGATTTATTTTGGAGAATCCGATCAGGACGCCTCAGCGGAGGATTCAGTGGAGGATCAGGATACAGTCAATACAACCGCATTGTATGCGGATGTGGTAGAGAACTTCATAGGAAGATACGGCAACCTTTCCTTTGGCGAATCCGATAATGAATTCTACGCACAAGGCGTATTCAAAATTGACCTGAAGGATTTTAATCAGGATGGCACTGCCGAACTGGTGATGCTCTATACCGAGGAAGGAAGCGGTGTCCATCCGTATGTTGATGTATATACCGTGGAGGACGGTGGAGTTGTGAAGCTTTTTTCTCAAAAAACCCGGGATGAGTTTCATGAGGCTGCCATGAGCTTTTGCCTTTATCAAAATGGCGGAAACCTGTATGTTCCGGTATATGATTCTCTGGATCAAAATCCCGTGTATGTTCATTTATACGGTTTCAACGAGAATAGGGAATTTGGAGAAGTCTATCAATATGAAAACAACGCCTTTTATATGAACCAGCTTCCGGATGGGATGGAATTTACAAAATGCGAGGAGACCCGGTTTTACACAAATACTCAGTTTGCCTACTTTGATGGTTTTGAAAACGTAAAGGAAGAAATGATGGAATCGCTCCAGATAGATATGGTAAATATGCTGAATGAGCTGGGGATTGCGGTTCCAGAGAATTCATCAACGCAGACCAATCAATCGGGATTTGACATAACCTCTATGCTGGGCGAGTGGGCACTGGAAATTGCAGAGCCTAATACGGAAAACGTCAGCCGTTACGTGATCCGGCTGTGGCCTGACGGCATCATGGACTTACAAGCCGAGGACGGAAGCTGGCAGAATTATACCTATACGATGGATCAGACGCATTTTTATTTTACCTATAAAGAAAGCAGCATCACGTCCGGTGGGACTTATATGGTTTCCGGAGGCAAGATCATCCTTTCCATAGAGAGTTAGAAAAATGATCCATGTTTTTGGCGGCGCATATGCTCTGCTGATAGCGATTGCGGCCATTGGCGGTCTAATTGTATTTCTTGGAGGTAGAAACATGAACGAAACGAAGAAAATAAAATTTCCGGTAGCAGCGATTTTCTGCACAGCCAATGTGCTACTGGGGATAATAAGCATTTTTATGACCTATGCCTCACTTCCACATATGCCCTGGAACCGGCTTCTGAACACCCTACTTCTTCCAATTCTTTCCCTGATTTCGGGGATCGTGCTGGCAGTGGTGCTGTACCAGCGGAAGCGGAGACTAACCCTTTTCCTCGCCTTGGGGCTGGAACTGGTCATACCGCTTTTATGCATCTGCGATATTGTGTTTAGCCGCAGCCTCTGGGGGCCAGCTTGGAAAGATCTTCTCTTAGGCCAAGCAATTGCCGCAGTGATTGCGCTTCTGTTATTGCTGTTTGCTGCCTTTCAGGACTGGAAGGGGAAATCCGGTATTGCAAAGTTCAACCGGGCGATTTGGTTTATTCCCGGTATTTTGTACCTGGTGAACAATCTATCTGACCTGTATCAGGAATATCTGGCAATCATTAATCATGCACCAGACCATGACAAGTACATGCTGAGTATGTTTACCATTCTGGCAGTGGGGCTCCCCATGACCTTCTTGCTGGGCTGGTGGCTGACGCATCCCTATAAAAAGGAAAGGGCTGTCTACCAAATGCCTGTTCCGCAACCATATGGACAGCCTTATGGACAGCCGGTCTATCAGAGCGTTGGTACTTTTGATGCTGCTCAGAAAGTAAACTGCTCTGGCTGCGGCCGGGAACTGCTGCCGGACGAGGTGTTTTGTGCAGGCTGCGGTACTAGACGCCCGGAACCGTCTCGGGCCGAACCGGATGCTGCAAATCAAAAGGTTTTCTGCTCCGGCTGTGGCAGGGAGCTTTCACCGGATGAGGATTTCTGCTGCGCTTGTGGGACAAAGCGCCCCGTAATCAAAGAAAGTGGGTATACGGAGCAAGACGACTATATCAACCTATGAAATGATGTTATTGATATTGAGATAAACCATTCAAACAAAATTAGGAGGAATTCTTTATGACTGCACGTCTTTTTATGTTTTTGATTATTATTGTTGTATTGTTACTTCTTGTAACAGGGATCGTCTTACTTGTACGTTGGGTTATTCGTTCGACTGAGAAAAATCAAAAGAACCAGTATGGGCAAGCTCCTGTAATGTATTCCGCACAAAAGGTTTTCTGTACCGGATGTGGCAAAGAACTGTCGGAGAGTGAAGAATTTTGTAGTGTCTGCGGCAAGCAGCGCACAACACCTTCACAAGGTGCGCAGCCTGTATTTCAGCAGCAGGTAAATCCGCAGATGGGATATGTGCAGGATGCGCCCTCCGGCGGCATGACGGCGCTCAGCTTTTTCTTCCCGATAGTCGGCTTGATTCTCTATTTGGTTTGGAAGGATCAAACGCCGCTGAAAGCAAAATCGGCTGGCAAAGGCGCGCTGATCGGTGTAATTGTATGGACGGCTCTGAGTGTAATCCTTGCAATTCTGGCATATGTAATCCCGTTGCTGGTTTTCTATTCTTATTATTAAGCAGGAGGTGTTTCACGATGAAAATGAAAAAGTCTATATTATTGCTTGTCATACTGTGCATTGCGGCCACAATGTTGACTGCCTGCGGAAAATCTTCCGGGAAAAGAACGCTATCAGTC
>ERZ809224.612-NODE-612-length-32340-cov-5.924671_pt1 | contig 32340 bp, 16 predicted proteins | sample MGYA00520513_ERZ809224 | MGnify/ENA primary metagenome ERZ809224 (study PRJEB31576, sample SAMEA3212658) | Homo sapiens | biome: human-gut; feature: human gut; material: fecal | place: Sweden | collected 2012 ... | reverse complement strand
GTAACCGATACATTTTACTAAAATTTTACATGTTGACGAGCAGCCCTTCTTGGTGTTAATATAAACACTATCTGGTATGGAGAAGGGGAAATATCACAAAATATTGTGATGTATACCGGAGAACGCGCAGGATGCATTCTCCGGTTTTTTGTTCCGCAGGAAAGCTGTTCCATGGAATGAAAGCCCTGTTTCCTTCAGAGCAGATATCTGCTCATGGAAAGTATATTAAAAGAAATGAGGAGTCAACATGAGATATCATAATATTACAAAAGACGATATGTTAAATGGGGACGGTCTGCGCGTAGTGCTCTGGGTATCCGGCTGTAATCACTGCTGTAAGGAATGTCAGAATCCGATTACCTGGGATCCAAATGGCGGACTGGCCTTTACGAAAGAGACAAAGCAGGAGCTTTTTGATGAGCTTGGAAAAAGTTATATCTCCGGCATTACGTTAAGCGGCGGTGATCCGCTTCACCCCGCGAACCGTCTGGATATACGCGCGCTGGTGCGTGAAATAAAAGAAAAATTTCCGGAAAAAACCATTTGGCTGTACACGGGTTATCTATGGGAGCAGATCAGTCATTTTGGATTGATGAAATATGTGGATGTCTGTGTGGACGGAGAGTATGAAAAGGACAAACGAGATGTACAGCTTTGGTGGAGGGGCAGCAGCAATCAGCGGGTAATCGACGTACAGAGATCACTGCAGAGCGGAAGTGTCTGTCTGCATTGTGAGTAGATGAAAATATACCGCATGGAAGCGGAGAAATGGGGATTGTGATGAAAAGAATTGCAAAATTTCACAAGGTCAGCTATCAGCAGTTTAAAGAAGGATGGATTGGAGAATGCTCAGAAGCTTCAGACGAGGAAATCCGGCAGATATATGAGGAAATCAAGCTGCCGTGCCGTGCTACGGCAGGATCTGCGGGATATGATTTTTATGCGCCTGCGGATATTGTGCTGCAGCCGGGAGAGACAGTCAAAATACCTACGGGGATCCGCGTGGAAATGGAGGAAAACTGGGTACTGAAATGTTATCCTCGCAGCGGTCTGGGATTTAAGTACCGTCTGCAGCTCAATAATACGGTAGGGATTATCGACAGCGACTATTTTTATTCGGATAACGAAGGCCACATTTTTTCAAAAATCACGAATGATACCAATGAAGGAAAAATCGTCCGCATCGAAAAAGGGCAGGGATTCATGCAGGGTATTTTTGTGGAGTATGGCATTACCGTGGATGATGACGCGCAGGGCGTCCGAAACGGGGGTTTTGGTTCTACGACAGCTTCTTCCATACAGTAAAATACATAGTGACAAAGCAGGCTGTTCCGCCGATGAAATTTGAGACGGGTTCCGCCAGAAATACGCCGTTTACTCCAAGTCCTGCCACGCGAGGCAGAAAAAGTGTCAGCGGCACTACAATAATAGCCTTACGGAACAAAGAGAAGAAAACTGCATATTTGGACTTTCCGAGAGATACAAACACGGATTGTCCGGAAAACTGCAGCGCCATCATAAAAATTCCGAAAAAGTAGAGGAACATGGCCGGTACGCCGGCTTCCAGCATTTCCGGTTCACTGTTGAAAATGTGGATGAATACTTTCGGAAACAGCAGCAGCAGAAGCCATACAATCAGTGTGTAAACAATACAGAGAATGGATACGAAACGGATGCCGGTTTTGACGCGTCCGTTTTCTTTTGCACCGTAATTGAAGCCCAGTACCGGCTGTGCCGCGCTGGTCAGTCCGGATACGGGCATAGTGATCACCTCACGGATAGAATTGAGAACCGCCATCACACTCACGTACAAATCACCGCCGAAGCTGTGAAGCATGGCATTGCAGGCAATCTGTACCATGCCATTGGTGACGGACATAACAAATCCGGAAAGTCCAAGTACGCAGATTTCTGTCAGAAGACGGGGTTTTACTTTCAGACTGCTTTTTGTGATCGGTATCAGGGAGTTTTTGCTGAAAAGAAACTGCGCGACCCAGATGGCTGAAACCGCCTGAGAGATGATTGTAGCCAGAGCAGCTCCTGCCACGCCCATGTGCAGTGCAAAAATAAAAATCGGGTCAAGAATGATATTCAGCACGGCGCCGATCAATATAGTAAACATGCCCTTTTTTGCAAATCCCTGGGCGTTGATAAAATTGTTCATGCCGAGAGTAATCATGACAAAAACCGTTCCGATCAGGTAAATGCTGACATATGCATCCGCATAAGGAAAGGTTACATTGCTGGCTCCAAACAGAAAAAGAATCGGGCGTTTGAAAATGAAGCAGATGGCAGTGAGAAGGATTCCGGTCAGTACCAGCATCGAATAACAATTTCCCATGATATTCAAAGCCTTTTCATTTTCTTTTTGTCCTCTCGAAATGGAAAACAGAGGGGCGCCGCCCATTCCGTACAAGTTGGCAAAGGCGGAGATGATAGTGATAATAGGAAAGGTCAGTCCGACACCGCCAAGAGCCAGGGTAGAATTTGTATCGATATGACCGATGTAGATGCGGTCAATAATACTGTAGAGAAGGTTTATAAGCTGTGCAAAGGTCATAGGAAGAGCAAGGCGCAGAATATTTCGCGCCATACTCCCCTTTGTAAATTCATTCTGGTTGTTTTCCTGTTTCATATCTGATATTCCTCTGAAGTTTTTCTATCAGTATATTCCTTTTTCAGAGAGAATGCAAATATCAATCCGTGTTTGTTGTTTCCTTTTGCAGAAAATCATCAATTGTGAGGTTTTGGAAGGAGGACAATGTAGATGCTGATATTGTGTAAATGCTGCTGTTGTTTGAAAGCTTTACGTAGTACGCGCCTTCATCTGTCTGAGAACCCACATAAAGTATAAATTTTTCTGTATCAGAGGACGCTTCTGCATCAGAGGATGTTTCTGACTCGGAGGAAGCATCCGCTTTTGTGATATAGTTCACGGTTATTGTCATAGACGGATTTTTGAGCCCATATTTCTCAAGATTTTTTTCTTTGTAGTCTGCAAAGCTGTCAAAGGCCAGACTTCCGAGTTTATCCACAAGGGCAGTGACAGTATTTACGACAGCCTTTCGCGGAGAGGTTCCGGTTTCAGCGCTGTCTGCATTCTGAACAGCACTCACCTGCCAGCTTTTTACAGAGCCGATTTGAGAACTCTGAAAGGACAGAGTTTGATCATTTTCAGATATGGCAAGAGCGGTGACATTCTCTGAGCTTACGGATGGCAGATTTTCAATTTCAGCGAGATCATTTAGTGTCTTCTGAAACAGATTTGCAGAGGCCTCATTGATGGTGTATATATCTTTGGTGTCCTCACGTCTCAGATAATAATCGCCGGTTGTGCTGTTTTTACTGCCAAGCGTGAACGTACAAGAGGTATCGTCTGTGGTGGTGATGCTGACCGTTGGAGAGGAGGCAGAAAACCCATATTCCTCGACATTTTCCAGGCGCCCCAGGTCACGGACAGCATTTAAGGCGGTGAAGCCGTTTACAAATTCTCCGGCAAGAGAGTCTGAGAGAGGGAAATTCCTATCCTGCACACAGATCCAACTGTCATTTGACTTGGTAAGTGTGAAGGAAGTATTTTCATTAGAAAGCTGAAAAGAAGAAATTTGTGCGGCATCCGGTGCAGGGATGGTAATGCTGTTTTCTTGTCTGGCAGACGCACTTGCAGCTTCCAGACTGCGATTATGATATACAAGGAAAGCATAACCTGTTCCCAGCACAAAAAGTATGACAATGGCTATAAGCAGGCCGGAATATTTCTTGTTCATTACTGTTTCCTCCTTTTTTGCCAGATAAGACCGCCGGAAAGAAGAAATGCGGCGGGGATCACGGCTATTGTGAGAATGCTCCAAAGGTTTGCACTGGCTGCGGTGAGTGTCAGATAGGATAGCTCCATACTTTTTGAAGGAATCGATACATTTGAGGTCTGACCGCACATCCAGGCAAGGGAGCTGGTCAGAAGCTCTGTGTTGCCGCCGGAAACAACAGCGTCTGCGTCTGCACTGAAAAACTGACTGCTTCCGATCAGCACGAGCTTTGTCTCTTCATCGCTGTCTGTTTTTGATTCAGTGAGTGCGGTTGCCAGTGTGAAAGTTCCCTCTGTATCGTTTTCTTCGGGAGACAGACTCTGCATGTTTTCAGGATCCGACTTCAAATAGGCTGATGAAGAGGTAGTGAGCATATCTGTGACTGTGATGGTGTCGCGTATATTTTCCAGAGTTTTTATGCTCTGTCCGGCAGGCATAAGCACGTAGGAACCGCCGTCGGAAAGCGTGCCAACGGCTTCACAGGATTGAATTTCCGGTACCAAATAAAGCGGGTTTCCGGAGACATAGTGATTACTGTCTCCTTCCAGAACGATACCCTGCTCAATTGAGACGCCGTATGCCTCCAGAACAGAATCAAAATTCGGCATTTCTGTGGAAGTATAGCCAGAAACAAGAAGCGCCTTGCCGCCGTTTTCCAGGTAGTTGAGAAGCGCCTCGGCCTCCTTTGCGGAGATATCTTTTTTTGGTGCATTTACCATAAGGCATGCGGCATCATCGGGGACACTGCCCACGGTTATGAGATTCAGTGTTTTTATTTCAATGTTGTTTTTCTCCACTGCAGACTGCATGGAAGTGTCAAGGTCGCTCTCTTCATGTCCCTGCAGTGTGTAGAGAATGGGAAGCTCGTCTGAGGTTACATAGGCGATGGCACTGGTGATCTGCCCTTCGCCGTCAAAACCTGTAGTTTCCATAGAATAAGTCTGATAATTGACACTGCTTTCATAGAGATCGCTGTAAGGGATGATCTTGCTGCGCTTTTCTCCGGCGACGATAATACTGTTTGCTGTGACCTCGTCGTCTGTGTACTGTGAAGCAAAATTTGGATACAGAACCGGATCCTTTACTTCGTAATTAATGTGCGGTGACAGATCTGCGTAACGGGAAAGCAGTTCCGTCAGAGTAGAGTCTTCGCTGCTTTCTTCAGCAAGCAGATAAAGTGTTACATCCTCTGTGAGAGCTGAGGTTAATGTTTTTGTTTGATCTCCGATGGTGTAGAGTTTGTTTTCACTTACATCCAGCTTTGTGAAGGAGGCGGGAAGCTCGCCGGTCAGCAGATTTGCAAAGACAGCTATAGCGATCACGGCAACTGTGAGAGCGAGACGGTAGGAGCCCTTTTTCAGAAGCTTTCTGTTTTTTTGCGGAAGCAGCTTTTGGGGCCTTTTTATTTTAAATTTATGTTTCATGTTGCAATCCTCCTATTTCCAGCGCCTTTTCTCAATGGTCTGCACGGTTAGAAAAAGCATGACTCCTATAAAGGACAGGTAGTAGACAATTCCGGTGAAATCCAGGATTCCGCCAGTGAAATTACTGAAGTGGTTTGTTATGTTGAAAAGATTCAGTATTTTCTGGATGATGCCTTCAAAAAGGTTTTGCTTTAAAATGTAAAAAGCCAGCAAAATTCCTTCACCTGCAATGCCGGATAGCAGAGATATCGGAAGATTCTGCGTCATCTGGTAGACAAGAAGGCAGACGGCCAGCACAAGCGCCGCAAGAGAGAAAAAGGAAGCGTCTGCCGTCTGAGGGAAAAATCCGCTGATACCTTCTATCAGGTAACAGACGAGAAGCGCAGCGAAGGTTCCTACCGCGGCAATGATCTGGCTTTCTGTGAGTGAAGAGAAAAACAGCCCTACAGAAAGGCTGGTGCAGCCAAGCAGAAAAAAGCCTAAAAGCGAGACATAGGTGGTCGGGAATGAAATGTCTCCGTATTGCGCCAGAATAAGCGGATACAGGCACATTACCAATACCGGAATCAGGAAAACGGCGGTCAATGCGAGATATTTACCCGTCACAATCTGCCACACCGTGACAGGCGAGGTCAGAAGAAGCTGATCGGTTTTCTGCTTTCGCTCTTCGGCAAGGGTTCGCATGGTAAGCAGAGGCGCGGCAATCAGAAACAAAAATGTGATGGCTGACAGCGTGTAGCTGAACAAAGGATAGCCGTAGTTCAGGTTATAGGCTGTAAAATAAATACCTGTCATAAGAAGAAGAAAGGCACAGAATACCCATCCCGTCATAGAATGAAAAAAACTTTTGAGTTCTCTTTTACATATGCAGAGCATCGTCGTCATCTCCTTTCGCGTCAGAAATCCGGACATCGTTGTCTGTAAGCTCCAGGAATATGTCCTCCAGAGAAAGTCGTGTAAGCTGCATAATGAGGATTGGAAGTCCTGCATCCGCCAGACGATAGAAGAGCAGCTCTCTTATATCGGCAGAGGGATCGGTTTTGATTTCTGCTTTTACACAATCCGGCTCATCACATTGGAAAAAATGGTATTCGCTGACGGCAGGTATTGAGTCCAGTATGTTTTCCAATGCCTCCTGTGTGGACTTTACTGTGAGAAGGAGACTGTTTTGCGGCTGCATGAGTCTGGAAAGGTTGTCGGGTGTATCGCTGGCTGCGAGTCTGCCGTGAGAGAGAATCAGTACATAGTCGCAGACTGCGCTGATTTCAGACAGAATATGCGAGCTCAGAATTATGGTGTGATTTTTGCCGAGGGTTTTTATCAGATCACGGATTTCCAGTATTTGTTTTGGGTCCAGCCCCACTGTAGGTTCATCCAGAATGAGAATTTCCGGATATCCAAGGAGGGCCTGGGCAAGTCCTACTCTTTGTCGATAACCTTTTGATAGATTTTTGATGAGACGATGCCTTACCTCGTCAATTCTGGTAAGTGAACAGATGTCTGCAAGCTGCGCAGAGCGTTCTTTTCTCGGAATTTTTTTCAGCTCTGCAGCAAATTGCAGATATTCTTCCACGGTCATATCAAAATATAGAGGCGGAAGCTCAGGAAGATAGCCGATATTTTTCTTTGCAGCTTCGGGATTTTTAAGAATGTCATAGCCGTTGACCGTGACAGTGCCGTCCGTGGAGGCGATATAACCGGTGATAATATTCATGGTGGTAGATTTCCCGGCTCCGTTTGGACCGAGAAATCCGTATATCCGCCCTTTTTCTATGGTGAAATTCAGGTCATCTATGGCGAGAATGCTGCCATAGCGTTTTGTTAGGTGTCTGACTTCGATCAAAGTAAGCCCTCCTTCATATTATGTTGTTACAGCCATATTTTATAGGCTCTTTGTGTTTAATATGAGATTGGACTGTGTTTTTTTATTGAAAATTTTGTGAACATGAATCAGAAGGAAAGCCCCTGGTATGGTTCCTCCATGGAAATGGTGATATCAAGCAGAGGAAGATATAAAGGCTCATTGTCTCCCATGCAGTAGTAAATTTCAAAAGCGAGCGGGTCACCAAGCTGCGGATCTGCAAAATTATACTGAAGTGTGTGCTGTATGCTGTCCAGAATGGTGGCGCAGAGTTGTTCGGAGCTGTACATGTGAAACGCTTCATTTTGAGATTCAGGTATTCCGGTGAACAGTGTGCCGGTATCTGCAAAGCAGACAGTCATGCTGTCCGGTCCGGTCGTGACAGTGTCTGCAAGATCAAGATTCCATCCGGTCCGGGCAGCGATAGCGGCAATTAAAGAGTCCGGGGTAATAATATCGCCGTCATTGTACGGATAGGAGCGGAAGCTGCCGTTGCTTCCAATATAAATGCAGGTATCTGTCTCAGCCAGTGAGCTGGTTTCCCGTTCGGTGATGGGAAGCGTTATGGGTTCCGTCTCTTTGGGAGTATCGGGTCTGGTTTCCGGCTGTGTTTCCAGGATATAGCCTCCGATTTCTGTTTCCGGCGCAGGACCCTCGGTTATGATGGGCGGAAGATCATTTTTTTTGCGGCATCCGCAGGCAAGAATAAGTGTGCCGACAAGAAGCAGAGAGTAGAGTGAGGATCGTTTTTTCATATCTGAATGGGACTCCTTTCGTAATGAGGTTTGTATATCTTAAATATAAAAGAAAAAGGAAGGAAATGCAATGGATGGTCTGATAAACAATGTATCCAATTATTAAATTTTTAGAAAGTATGTTGCCAGTTTTTGAGGAATGGTATAAGATACAGGGTAAGATGGTTGAGGTGAAAAAATGGCGGATTCCAATATTACAAAAAATGCTATGGCAGCAGCAATGAAGAATCTGATGAAGGAGAAAAAGCTTTCGAAGATCAGCATCGCAGATATCTGCGGGGCCTGTGGCATGAACAGAAACAGCTTTTATTATCATTTCAGGGATAAGTATGACTTGGTGAACTGGATTTTTTACACAGAATTTATCAGAAATATTCAGATTGAAGACTATACGGATGCCATTTCGCTTCTGGAGGATATTTGTTCTTACCTTTACAGCGAAAAGGATTTTTACAGAGCTGCGCTGAAGATTGAAGGGCAGAATTCGTTTCGTGAGTATTTTACAGAGGTCATGGACCCGTATCTGAAATATTTAGCAGATCAGATTCTTGGGAGTGCGAAGGAGGAGGCGTTTTTCCTGAGATTTTTTGGTGATGCATTTTTGATGGCAATTATCCGGTGGCTGATGGATGAAAATGTCATGCAGCCCCAGGAATTTGTAAGGCAGCTAAGCGATACGATTTTCCTGGGAGCAAGAAAAATTATTGATGCAAAGCAGAAGAAAGAACGCGGTGAGGCGGTTCTGTAATAACTGCAGAATGTGAGTCTCCGGAAATGATCCGATCTATACGGACGATATCTGAGTAAAAGTCAATGAGCACGAATGGATATGCCTGCTTCATGCGGGCATCCATTGCAAAACGAGAAACGACCGAATTTTGGTCGCTTTTTTTATTTTCTGCCATATAAAACAAAAATGGAGTACCAAAAGAGGAGAGGAGATCCAGATTTTTCTTTGAGATGGCTTCCTCTTCTGTTTGTTCATTATAAATATGGTAGATGCCGTAAAGGCTCCGGTTTTCTTTTAGATGGGAAATACATGCGGAGTCTTCAAGAGTGGATCTGGAGAACAGAGGCATCACATTATAAAAACAAGGGAAGTTTTGCCTGGACTCCCACACAAAGGAAGGGGGAAGAAACCACAGAAATACGCAGTCTGCGTGTTCCTCAAAAACGGGAGCAAGCATACTGGCCGCATCGGCCGGTGTGTCCGGCAATATAGCATAAGTGTAGACACCGAGGGATTTTCCCTGGCTGACAAAATGTTTCAGGTTTTTTGTATTCCAGCCCTTTTCTTTGTCAATATTGAGTAAGAATATCCAGGATGTGCAGGCATTGGTACCCTTATGACTGCGTATTTTACGGACCCCGTAGGTCCAGCCGTTGTAACCGAGGTTTATGCCGAAAGTAGTCAGAGCCTCTTGGTCGACCTGCTTTATCAGCTCTTCAACACAGTGAAAATATGGACTTTCCGGACTTCTCAAAAGACGCTGGAAGGTTGAAAACATTTCTTTTTGTACGGTGCCTTTTGCACAGACTCTTCCAAGGTCAGCGAGCTTTCGAATGGTTCGCCTGGGAGCTGTCTCCATGCCGCGCAGCGCTCTTTGGATTTCCAGCCGTATAACGGCTCTCGTTACATCCTGACTGTTCAAAATATCACCTTCCGATAAGAAATTGTGCAATATGAAGCGCGGCAGCCTTGTTTGGGTATACTTTTCAGTAGTTGCGAAAAAAACACAAATAAGGCATATGGCGCATATGCATTTTCTTTACTATACTACTCTATGCAAAGGTATGAAATAGTCAAAGGAACAGGACCTGTGCAAAATTTGCACATTTTTTTGCATGTGTCGAAAAATTGTGCACATGCCTAAAATTGACTAATGAAATTTGAAAAGTGATAAGCATATAATGTCCCAGTGAAGTGAACCGCTCTTTGAATGCCTGAGTAAGCAAATGATCTGTTAAAGGCGGACAGTTACATTGGGGGCGGAGATTTTCAGGAATTGACAAAATCGGTATGAGTAGGAAGGAAGTAAAATCATGGCAAAAAGCAAGAAAAACAAAAAAAGAGTCTATACGGGAATTGCTGTCGGAATGGCTGCTGTGATGGGAGGTATACCAGTCAGTGCGGCAGCAGAGGTTTCAAAAGAGGAAACTGTATACATCAATGCAGATGCTTCAGGAAATACGACGGATGTGACGGTGTCTAACTGGCTGAAAAACGGCAAAGGCGAGGACAGTTTAAAAGATAAATCGGAATTGCAGGATATTGAAAATGTAAAGGGTGATGAAACCTACAGCGGAAGCGGAAGTTCTATGCTGTGGCAGGCAAACGGTTCAGATATTTATTATCAGGGAAAGACGGACAAAGAACTGCCGATATCCGTAAATTTAAAATATTTTCTTGATGGCGTTCAAATGAAGCCGGAGGATCTGGCAGGCAAGAGCGGTAAGCTGAAAATCCAGATTAATTACGAAAACAGAGCAAAGACAAGTACTAAGATTGACGGAAAAGAAGAGAACGTTTACAGTCCGTTTGTGATGGTGACAGGCTTGATTCTGCCGGAAGAGCATTTTTCAAATATAGTGATAGATAATGGTAAAATTGTCTCTGACAGCAGTAAAAATATTGTTATCGGCGTTGCCATGCCGGGGCTGAAGGACAGCCTGGACTTGTCAGAGGATCAGGCGGAGGATATTACCTTGCCGGATAGTCTGGAAATTACGGCTGATGTGACAGATTTTACCATGCAGTCCACATTTACGGTGGCAATGACAGATGTATTGAAACAGTTTGATCTCGGAGATGTGGCGGATTTTGACGAGCTGACGGATTCACTGGATGAGCTTGAGGATGCGGCGCTGAAGCTTGTGGATGGTTCCAGTGAGCTTTCTGACGGCGCCAGCACCTTGAATGACAAATACGGCGAGTTTGACGAGGGAATCGGCACGCTGAAGGAAGGTATCAGTCAGCTAAACGGCGGTGCGAAACAACTTGAAAATGGCATTGGGGCTTATACAGAAGGAGCAAAACAGCTTGACGAAGGGATTCAGAAATATCTGGGAAGCAAGGGTGTAATGACCGGAAAGGTTACAGAATATAAAAACGGCGTAAACAGTGTGGTGAGCGGCGTTGAAAAATATACAGAAGGAGCATCGGATTTAGCTGACGGTATCACAGCGTATATTAATGGAGAAAAGCAGTTGGCGGACGGGGCTAAGGCACTTAAGCCTCTGACTTCGGGACTTGGACAGATAAGCGATGCCATTAACCAGATGAATGCGGCTTTAGATGGGGAAGGTTCCGCCCAGGAAGATATAAAAGCAGCTTCCGCTGCCCTGGCAGCAGGGACAAAGCAGCTTGAGGATGGTCTTGCCCAGATGAGCGAGATGGCAGGGCAGGTGGATGCTCTGGCAGCCGTGGGAAATCAGTTGATCAGTGAAGCAAAGAGTTTGTCTTCTACAATGCAGAATTCCGTTGCCGCGCCGGCAAATACATTGATGACAGAAGGACAAAAGCTGGCAGGACAGCTCCAGACGATTCAAAGTGCACTTGATAGTCTTCAGTCGGAGGCACAGTCTGCGATAGGTCAGGCTGCGGCGGGTGCGGCAGCAGGCGTCAATGAGCAGATTGCGGACCGCAACGGTAAGATTGCAGCCTCCAAAGACGCGATCAATTCTGCCGCTTCCAGCGCCAACAGCCAGATACAAAGTGCCAGAATTGTTTTGGATGCGCAGATTAAGGCGGCGCAGGATAAGGGCGACAGTGAGCTTGCAGCTTCTCTTCAGAGTGCCAGAGACAGCTTGAAGGACGTAGCTGTGGACACTTCCGGCATTACAAATTTGGATAATGTTTCTGTTCCGGAGATTCATGTTTCTATGCCGGCTATGGACGTGGAAGCTTTAAAGGGAACCCTCTCCAATATGGCATCGGCTCTTCAGACACTGCAGCAGTCGACAAATGCGCTGCCGGCTCAGCTTGACGGTATGCAGCAGAAGCTGGATGCATTGACAAAGGCGGAGATTCTGACGGCTCCGATGGCTACGCTGCAGTCCAGTGTGAAAACAATTAATGCCGGTATGCAGGGACTGAACGGCGCCATTGGCACATTGTCTTCAAGCGTTGCCGTTTTGAAGAGTCAGACAGCATCTCTTCCGGCTGCCGGTCAGGGAATTGCAGGTCTTCTGGCAGGCTTTGACACGCTTGGAAGCAACAATGATGCGTTGGCGGCGGGCGCTGCAGAGATCAAACAGAATGGCCCGGTACTGACAAAGGGAGTGCAGACGCTGCAGAGCGGTACAAAGCAGCTTGCAGATGGTGTATCACAGCTTTCCAAACAGCTTTCACTGGGAGCGTCTACACTGGTATCTAACAATGAGGCGTTAACGGATGGGGCGGCAACCCTGCTTTTGGGAGTGGATGAGCTGTTCAAGGGTGCAGGTACACTTCAGGATGCAAGCGGTCAAGTGAAGGATGGTATTGTACAGCTTGCAGACGGCGCCGGTGAGCTCGCAGACGGAATGAAAGAATTTGACGAAGAGGGAACCAGTAAGCTGAAAGAGACGGTTGAGGATGAGCTTGGCGGCATTCTCGACAGAATTGAAGCGTTGGGGTCTGCAGACTGCACCTATGATACCTTCAGCGGCAAAGCAGACGGCGTAGAAAGCAGCGTAAAATTTGTTATTGAGACAGACCCGATAGAATAAACATGTGCGGGAAATGACAGACAGAAGAAATTGACAAAAGCAGGTTCGTACAATCATTTAAGATTGTCCGGACCTGCTTTTTTACTTGTAATAATAGAGAGTTTGCAGGGGTACGGGCGCTAGCGGAAAATAGATTCTACATAATTGCGCATTTCCTCCCGCGATTTTATCTGTCTGGCGCCTTCTATGACCGTCTGTTGTTCCGGTTTTGAAAGCTGTGAGAAACGATTCAGTACATCTGAGTGCATGGCAAGCTCCATGGTGAATCCGATGGGTAATTCTTCATTTTGTATCATTGTGATCACCTCACTTTTGTTTGGAGATAGTGTACAGATAAATTCCGATTGGGACGTTATAGTAGTTTGTGTATAAGAGAGTAAAAATATACGCCAGAGTGCGGTAATGCGGCTGCTGTTTATTGCGTGGGCAATGACGTATATTGGGAAGTGATATAGCGCACTGAAAATTGACATTTTATTAGTGTATTGATACAATAAAATACGAAAAAGATATCAAAAGCCAATGGTAAAATGTGCGGTTAAGATACCGGGAAAAGGAAAGGAGAAACGGAAAAATGAAAAAGAGCGTATTTGGAAAATTGTGGAGCGCCATGCTGGCGCTGGCATTGGTCTGCGGTCTTTTCGGACCTGCGGCGGTGCAGACACAGGCAGCAGATGAGGCTTTGACGGGTGTCAGACTGCTGGCTCACTATGAGTTTAAAAACGGAGGGGAAGATTCTTCAGGAAATGGGAACGATGCAATTATCGGTGACGGTGTCAAAGTCTCGGACGGTATCGCATCACTTCCGGGAGGCGAGAGCAGTGATTCTTCTTACATTACACTTCCAAAAGGAATGTTTGACAATCAGGATACACTGACAATTTCCATGTGGTTGAGGGATAAGGACCCGCAGGATGCATGGCTTGGAGCATTTTTCTTTGGTAATCAGGCAAATGCCAATGGTTATCCGACAAATTATTATTATTTTGTGCCATGTGAGAAACAGCATAACAGTCTGAAATCTGTTATTACAGATTCGGTCAATGAGGCGGCGCCATTTAACACGGAAAAGGGAATTGTGCAGTCTTTTGTCAAAGTAAATACCGCTGTTTACAGAGGAGAATGGACTCATTATGCGGTGGTATTAGAGCCGGGCAGCATGACCTGCTATATTGACGGAGAAGCTGTGGGAAGTGCAGCGCTTGCCAGAAAAGTCAGTGATTTCGGTACGGGACTTGATGCTTACATAGGAAAATCGAATTATGCAGATCCTCTTTATCAGGGTGATTTTAAAGATTTTCGTGTCTACTCGGATGCTTTGAGTGAGGAACAGATCAGAACAGTGATGGGCCGTCATCCGGATGAGAGGGCGTATTCGATGACAATTGATGGCAACAAGGTTAAAAAACAACTCAGTGACAGCCTGTACGGTTTGTTTTATGAGGATATCAACAGCGCAGCGGACGGCGGGCTTTATCCGGAAATGGTGAAAAACTATTCTTTTGAAAATGCATATGTACAGTCCGGTGATACAGGAAGCGACTATTTTAAGCAAAACGGTTATCAGACAATAGGCAATTATAAGCTGCACTGGGATGTGACAGGCAGCTTTGAGGTGAGCGATGAAGCTCCATTGAATGAGAAAAATCCCCATTATGCAGTGATTACGGGCAATGGAACACTGCGAAATGGAGGATTTGCACCTCAGTCTGATCCGAATGGGGCGGCTATGCCGGTTAAACCTGTGAATGCAGAGGAGAAAGCAGGCGTCTATACATTTTCCGTATATGCAAAAGCGGATGCAGGCTACGCAGGTACGGTGAAGGTGAAGCTTGTGGACGCTTCCGGAAAAGATGTCACCGATGAGAGGACAGTGCCTGTAAAAGCGGACGGGACCTGGAACAAGGTTTCCACGGAGCTGACTTCGAAAGTGGATGTGAACACCAAGGGAAAAATGGTGCTTACGGTTACAGGGGCGGCATTGGATGACCGGCTGAATCTTGATATGGTGTCGATTGTGCCCCATGACAGCTACGGTTACGGAGATAAAAATTATGCATACGGCGTGGGTATCCGCAGAGATCTTCTGGATCTGATGATGGATTTGAATCCTAAATTTCTGCGTTTTCCAGGCGGATGTATTGTAGAAGGATTTAACTGGGAAGGATTATATGACTGGAGAGATTCTGTTGGACCTTTGGAGGAGCGGAAAGCCTGCACCAACCGATGGGAGAATTGGAATAACCAGAACCGCACATGGGGCTATATGCAGTCCTACGGATTTGGATATCACGAGCTGCTCACACTCTGCGAGGATTACGGAATTGAAGCGTTTCCCATCTTAAGCGCGGGTGTTCTGTGTCAGTATGAGACAAGCGGCGTGGATGCAAAAACTGGCGATGAGCTGCAGCGGTTTGTCGATATGGCTACAGATTTGCTGGATTATTGCTGGGGCGATGCTGCCAGCAATGAATGGGCTGCAAAGAGGGCGCAAAACGGGCATCCGGAACCGTTTGATCTGAAATATCTGGGTATCGGGAATGAAAATTTCCAGGCAAAATATTTTGATAACCTGGATGTGATTAAAAAAGCGGTGGAGGACTATGCAAAGAAAAATTATCCGGATCGGATACTGAATATCATTTCCAGTGCAGGCCCGACCTCCAGCGGCAGCAACCTTGAGTATGCCTACGATCGTCTGGCTCAGACCATGCCGGGGGAAACTCTGGTAGACGAACACTATTATGAGTCAGAATCCTTTATGTACAATCAGTCTGACCGTTATGATTATTATCAGCGGACAGAGCAGGGCGGTTCTAATGTATTTGTAGGAGAATATGCGGTTAAAAATGACAATAAATTCAACACAGCGCTGGCAGAGGCCGCTTATATTACAGGACTGGAGCGAAATGCAGATGTGGTAACGAATATTTCCTACGCACCTCTTCTATATAAAGTGGGAAGTTTAAGCTGGTCTCATGACCTGATTTATTTTGACGAATTTGACACGGCAAAATCGGCCAATTATTACGTGCAGCAGATGTTTGCGCAGAATTATGGAACACAGCTTATTGGCACGGAGCTGGAGGCCGAAGGAAAGGATTATTCCAATTACGGAAGTCCGATTTTGGGAACGAATGCAAGCGAGGGTTATATCGATAAGGTAACCGTTTATGATGAACAGGGAAATGTACTGCTTGCAGAGGATTTTGATGATAATGCCAACGGATGGACACGGTTTGGAAATGCTTCCGGAAGCGCAAAATTTGAGATCAGAGACGGAAGGCTGTATTTTGAAGGAACCAGCGGGACGAACGCGGTATATCTTCCAAAGGCCGTGGAGGAAAAATGGAAAAATTTCAAAATTGTCGTGGAGGGCGCTGTAAAGACGGCCGGAAATAACGGTTTTGTGGTGGGTGCCGGATATGAAAGCCAGTATTATTGGTATAACATGGGCAAGAATCGAAACAAAGGTGTTTACATGGAGGTTACCAGAGCATACCGGGGAGAGACGGAGCTTACAACAAAGGAGCTTGGCAACAATTATGCAAACAGACACTATAATCAGGAGAAGCTGACACAGCTTCAGACAGATGATCCGATGGAGATTATCTTTAACTATGGAATAAATGGAAAGCTGGAAGGAAGCTATACAAGCCGGTATGTCAGCAAAAAAGAGACAGCAAAATATGATTTTTCCAGTGAATTGAATCAATATCAGACAGATATTTATCAGGTTGTCACAAAAGATGACGAAAATGTATATATTAAGCTGGTAAATCCCGATAACCGCGTGAAAACTATGGAGCTTGATTTTCAAAATCTGAAGCTTGCCAAAGAAGGCTTTGCTGAGATTACTGTGCTTACCGCAGGATTGGATGATGCGAATGCCATCGGAAATGAGAAGGTGTCACCGGAAACAGAAATGAAGAATATGACGGATGGAAAACTGGAGTATGTGCTTCCGAAGCAGTCGGTCAATGTGATTCGCGTGCCGTTGTCTAAGGAAGAAGAACCGAAGGTGACAAAGGCAGAACTTGAGAGTATGATTGCCGATACGGAAAAGCTGGATGCTTCTAAGTACACAGCAGATAGCTGGGCTGCATTGCAGAAGGCGGTGGATGAGGCAAGGGCTGTTCTTGCACAGAGCGGCGATTCTGACCGGGACATGAGTGAGCTTTACGATAAAGTCAGCGCAGCACGAAAGGCATTGCGGGAAAAGCAGACTAAGACAGAGAAGCCGCAGGAAGCGGCGGCAGTTAAATTAAATATTACGAAATTGACGCTTGGTGTGAAAGAAAAGGCCATATTAAAAGCAGCAGTGCTTCCGGCCGGCGTTTCCCAGAATGTGACTTGGAAATCCAGTAAGCCGTCTGTTGTGAAGGTTTCCGCATCTGGAGCGGTCCAGGCAAAAAAGACGGGAAAAGCGGTTATTACGGCTGTGACTGCGAACGGAAAGAGTAGTTCCTGTACCGTTACCGTCAAAAAAGCTCCGAAGAAACTTAGTCTGAATGCGAAAAAGAAAACATTGAAGCGGGGAAAAACATTCCGTATTAAAGTGAAATTTCCAAAGAAAACCTGGAGTAATAAGATTACCTATCAGTCAGGCAAAAAGAAAGTAGCATCTGTCTCGCCAGATGGAGTGGTGACTGCAAAGAAAAAAGGAACTGCGGTGATTACTGTGAAAACTTTTAATGGGAAAAAAGCAAAATTGACGGTAAAGGTGAAATAATGCATTTGGAAAAATTCGAAAGTGCAGGAACTTGATGTAACGATTCAGCCTGTGTAGTAGCCGGTAAAATAATAACTTGTATAAAAACGGACGGAGCAGGCAGCGGATATGGGGGCAGGGCTAAGTTTGCTCGCTTGAATTATCTAAGGACCTGAAAGTACCTGCGAACCAGCCGGCCGCTAACTCGTCGAATCCGCTGATGCGGACTCTCCTCAGACAGCAGCGGCCTTGATTTTTTGCCTGCATGCAAAAAATCACTGGTGCTCCGGTACTTTCACGTCCTAAGATAATGTCAAAGCTCTCTCAATACGCCCTGCCCCCATATCCGCTGCCTGCTCCTGGCTGTTTCTTACCCGATTGTTTTTGCATCCGGCAGTGAGGCTTTTGCATACAAGCGAAAACCCTGGCCTGTCATCCACACCTAAAGCTTGCGAAAGCCAGAAAAGAAGGGCGGCACATATTGCACGCAGGCGACTTTAGTGAGGCGTAGGTTTTCTTAGCGTGTGAAGCCGTTTCGGACGCTTAGAAAACATAGCCGAACGGTATGAAGCCGTAGTGCAATATGTGCCGCCCTTCTTTTCGTCCTTTCCTATGCTGTTGCCATTCAGGCTGAATAGTTGCAAATTGATTGGTGAAATCATACAAAATACTTGAAAAAAAACGATAATAATATTATAATAAAACCAATTTTATGAGTATACAGGCGATTTAAGGCTGTACACTTTGTTTAAAATGAAAGGAGGATAGGGGGAAACGGGTATTATTATTTTATAAATAAAATGAAAAGGAGAAAAGTATTATGAAGTTTAAGCGTGTTTTGGCAGGGCTTCTGGTAGGAGCTATGGTAGTAACAAGCGCTCCGGTGTCCGGACTTGGAGCCTTGGCAGTATTGGCAGAGGACACAGAAGATATATATGAGGCTCTGACAGGTTTTACAGGAACGGCAGACAGCCAGGAGCTGACTGGTGAAGGTGCAGGAAACGGCATTGTTGAGGCCGGAGTTGACGGCAATCTGTCTACCTTTTGGCATAGTAACTGGGGCACGGAAACGGCAGATAATCCAAAGGTTACCTATGAGACGGATGAAGAGGGAAATCCGGTAAGATTGACTGGAAACAATAATTATTATCTTACATTGCAGAAAAAATCAACGGTAAGTGCTGTTACATACACGCCGAGAAATCATTACGATAATTCGGGCAATGTTGCAAATGGCGCTGTCGTTGAGTGCAACGTTTATGTTTCCACAGACAATGGAGAAACATGGACAAAGGCAGCAGAGATCAGTGGTGACAATGCATGGAGTTATGTAACAAGGAATGAAGAAGGTGCGGATCAGAACTTTGCGGAAAGGACGATCACCTTTGCAGAGCCTTGTACAGATGTTACCAATATTCGATTCGAGGCGATCAAAACTGCAGGCGTAGAGTCAAATAAGTTTATTAATGCAGCGGAATTTGGCGTGATTGGAAAAGAAAACGGGGATGCACCTGTTGTGGATACAAGAGAAGCGCTTGCAGCTCCGACACTTTCTGTGACGGCTCCTGTTGAAAATACTGCACCGGCAGACACGGTAGTTGCAGGCTATGCAGAGGAAGTTTTTGCAGATGCTTCTGCAGCGCCGGCAGCGTTGACAACGGAAAATCTGGCTATTGAAGCAGACGGCGATTATCAGGCATTCAGCGGCAAGATCACAGCAGCATCTTCCGACGAGGCGAATAAGAAGTTTAACGTTACCGGGAAAACGCCGTTCCTGATCCGTTTTATGATGAAAACAGATGTACCGACCGGAGTTGTTTCTTTGGCTGGCAAGATGGATGAGCAGTTTGGCGTACAGATCGATTCAGGAAACATTACGTTATTCTGCCATGACGGAGCTACAAACGGATGGCCGCAGATACAGAAGAGCCTGACAGAGGATTTCTGGGGACAGTGGCATGAAGTAGTGGCAATGTATAACGGAGACTCTCTCAAATTGTATGTTGACGGTGTACAGGGAAGTGACGGAGAGAGAGGAAACAGCGGCGTTACACTTGGCGAGTATGCCAATACACAGTTTACATTAGGCTACAACAGTACAAAATCAGAGTCGGAAAGCCCTGCATACAAAGGAAAATATGCAGATGTAGTTATGTATACGGGTGATGAGGTTCCGACGGATGCCGAAGATTACGCTGCTCTGATCGCAGCGCTGGCAGAGAAAACTCCTATGTTTGATCTGGATGTACAGGCAGGAGAAGGCGAAGCTCCGAATTATACCATGACAACTGCATGGACAGATGCAAACGGGGCAGCAGTTGAGACATTTGAAAAAGACAGATTATATACGATGACTGCAACGCTTACTGCAAATGAGAATTACAAATTCACAGAGGAAAGCAAACCTGCAGCGGTTAAGGTTGGCGAGGATGACGTTGAGGTAACTGCAGAGATCAGTGAGGATGGCAGCACCATGACGGTTTCCTGTGTATTTGGAAATGAGCCTGGAACTGTTGCAAAAGAGGCTCTTGCGGCGGCAAAGGCAGCGGCGGAAAAGGTTCTTGCTGCAGATCGGTATACTGAGGATTCCTATGCAGTATTTGCAGCGGCAAAGGAGGCAGCGGATAATCTGGCAGAGGATGCAAGTGCAGAAGAAATGCAGAAAGCAGCAGATGATCTGATGGCAGCAATCAATGGGCTGATTCCACTCTTTACGGAAATTTCTGCTCCGTCTGTATCCTATACAGCTCCTGAAGCTGGCGATTATGCAGCACCGGCAGCAGTGGCAATGGGTGAGACAGACGCTCATTATGATGCAGTTGCAGACCGCACAGAAAATCCGGCTTCTCTTGCAGAAAGAAGCGGTGTTACTCCGAGCTTGACATATGATAGCGGAAACTGGGGATTTGTTGGTCAGTGGGCTGCAGCAAATGATGGTGAGAATAACGGTAAATTTGATATCTACGGTCCGACACCGATGGCTCTGAGATTTAAAGTGAAGGTTCCGGAGAATGACGGAAATGTTCAGATCATGGGTAAGATGGATAATCAGTATGGTATTCAGATAGAAGGCAGCTCCAACCGTGTGATTTTGTATTGCTGTGATGCAAATGGCGGTTGGCCGGAAGTTGTGTATGACTTTGATGACAGCTTCTGGGATGTATGGCATGACGTTCTGGTTGTTTACACTGGTCAGAACATGCAGATTTATGTGGATGGAGAGGCAGGACATGCTTCAGAGGGCAGAGTAAATGCAGATGAGAGCTACGATGTAGTGTTTGGACCGTCACCAGCCAGTGTATTTACCATTGGCTATAATAAAACAAAAGCTGACGGCGGTAACGAAAGTACATTCCCACCGATGACAGAAGGTCTGTTGGCGGATATTCAGTTGTATTCCGGTACGGATTACTCAGACGGTCTGACAAAAGATTATGAAGCGATCAGAAATCAACTGGATGCAGCAACACCGGAAGCAAATATTACTCTGAAGCCTTATGATGTTAAGACAACCTGGGCAGCGGGCGATGAAGTTCTGGCAGGCGATGCAAAATTTGCCAGTGAGACAGTTTACACAGCCACGACTGTATTTACCGCATATGAAGGCTATGGCTTTACGGAGAACAGCAAACCGTCCGTAGACGGCGCAACAGTTGAGATCGCAGACGGCGGTATGACCATGACTGTTACAAAGACATTCCCGGCAACTGCAGTGATCACATGTACCTGTGAGCTTGGAGAGATCACAGGTGTGGCAGATCAGACAGTGGCTCTTGGTACAGCAGACAGCAAGACAGTTACCCTGAAACCAAGCGCAGCAGTGACCGGCGACTGCAAGATTGACGGACATCCGCAGAATGTAACTTACACATATGAAGTGATCGGTGCAGGTACTACAGGTGCAACGGTTACAGACGCAGGTGTTGTTACAGTAACAGATGCAGGAAATGCTACCGTAAAGATCACCGCAACGCTTACGAAAGACGGCGGTGAGGTTCTCACAGCAGAAAAGAGCATTGTTCTCACTGTGACAAGCAATAAAGCAACTGCAGCAGAAAAATCAGATCTGAAGACGGTAATTGACGATGCAAAGACTGTAAATGGAGAGCTTTACACGGAAGCTACTTTCACAGCTCTGAGCAATGCAATAAAGACAGCAGAGTCTGTTTACAACAAAGCCAATGCATCTAAGACAGAGGTTGCAAATGCACAGAAAGCTTTGGAGGATGCACAGAAAAACCTGAAGACCAAAGAGCAGGAAATGAAGGAGCAGATTGCAAAGGCGAAAGAGGATCTGAATGTGTTGGTAGCTGACATTCAAAAGCTGGATCAGTCTCTGTATACCGCGGAGAGCATGAAAGTGCTGATCGATCTTTGCAGGAATGAAGCGGATAAGGTTTATAATGATGAAAATGCTACTTTGGAAGATGTAAATGAAGTTATTGTAAAACTGAATGACGCAAAAGCAAGATTGGTACTTCAGGAAACAGCAGCTCTCGAACAGGTAAAAGCTGATATTGCAAAGGCTCTGGCATCAGCAGACGCAGTTCTGGCAGCAGGCAAAAAGGATAATACCGATGCACAGTGGAATGCATTTGTAAATGCATACAATGCAGTTAAGAATGCAGATGCGGATGCAGATTCTGCAACACTGAGAAGCTTGCTGAATACTTTGACAACAGCACAGGGCGCACTGAAGGCAGATGTTGTGCTGGCGGCTCCGACAATTAAGACAGCAAAAGCAGGCGTTTATAAGAGCGGCGTTGGTGTGAAAGTTACCGTAAATCCGGTAGCAGGAGCATCCAGGTATGATGTTTACCGTGTAGTGAAGAACAAAGCAGTCAAGGTTGGCACGACAGAGGCTGGCAAGACTACCATAATTGATAAAAAGGTTACTTCAAAAACAGTTTCCTACTATGCAGTGGCTGTATCTGCAGACGGCAAAGTCGTAAGCAAGGCTGGCGCAGCAAAGAAGGTTACACTTGCGAAAGCGCCGACAGCAAAGAAAGCAACCCGTACTTCCAAGGGCGTTAAGATTACCTGGAAGAAAGTGAAAGGCGCAAAGAAGTATGTCATCTATCGCTCAACCAAGAGCAGCAGCGGATATACAAAGATTGGAACAGCGAAGAAGTCTGCTACAAGCTTTGTGAGCAAAAAGAAAGTAACAAAAGGTAAGACTTATTATTACAAAGTTGTTGCTGTAAAGAAGAGCACGGTAAGCCTGATGAGTAAAGCGAAAAAAGTTAAAATCAAAAAGTAATCAGATCATGCAGGACAGGAGAGATACTGCTGACTTACAGAACCTGTCACTGGCAGCTTTCTCCGGATGCTTGGCAACTGAGAGGACGGGGGCACACAAAGGTGTGCCCCCGTTTTGTAAAAATCCGGAAGATTTGTAATGCAGTGAATTAACATAAAAAATATGAAAAGCATAAAGAGCGAAAATATATATAATAATTGCGAAAATTACGAAAATTTAAAAAATGAAAAAAATTGAAAAAAGCGCTTGACTTTTGTAAAAGAATAGGATATTATTAAGAGGCGTTGAGGCAAGAACAAAACAGAAAACATGGTTCCATGGTCAAGCGGTTAAGACGTCGCCCTCTCACGGCGAAAACAGGGGTTCGATTCCCCTTGGAACTGTTCAAAGAAAGAGTTGCTTTGTAAAAATGAAGCAGCTCTTTTTCTGTTGCCAAGCATCCGGAGGAAGCTGCCAGTGGCAGGAACACTGCAAGGGGCTATGCAGGTACTTGCATTTTTTGCAGAAGTATTGTTATAATAGCGGTTAGCGGTTTTAATATAAAAACATAACATCTGATTGTTTGAGATAATTTGTATTCCTGCACACAGCAGGCGAAAAAGGTTTATACCTGCTTGTCTGTTCTGAAATGTGTGAGGATAAGGGATTGCAGAGATGTAAGGAGGAAAACATGGCAAAGAAAAGCACCTACGATGCCAGCAGTATTTCCGTGCTGGAGGGTCTGGAGGCAGTCAGGAAAAGACCTGGCATGTACATCGGCAGTGTCTCCAGAAAAGGATTGAACCATTTAATATATGAGATCGTGGATAATGCTGTAGATGAGCACCTGGCAGGATTTTGCGACAAGATTGAGGTGACGCTTGAGAAGGATGGTTCGGCTACTGTAAATGACAATGGGCGAGGCATTCCGGTTGGAATGCATGAAAAGGGGATGTCGGCAGAGCGTCTGGTATTTACTACACTTCATGCAGGCGGTAAATTTGACAATTCTGTTTACAAGACAAGTGGCGGCCTGCATGGTGTGGGTTCCTCAGTGGTTAATGCACTTTCCGAATGGCTGGAGATTAAAGTAAGCAGGGAGGGAGGTGTTCACTATGACCGCTATGAGCGCGGGGTTCCAACGGTAGAATTGAAGGACGGGCTGCTGCCGGTGATTGCAAAGACGAAGGAAACAGGTACTTGTATACGGTTTCTGCCGGATGCGGACATTTTTGAGAAAACCTGGTTTTCTGCTGCTGAGGTAAAAAGCAGACTTCACGAGACAGCATACTTAAACCCTAATCTTACGATTGTATTTGAGGATCTGCGGGGGGAAGAAAAGGAGCATGAGGAGTTTCACGAGCCGGACGGCATAATCGGATATATCCGTGATTTAAATAAGAAAAAAGAGGTGTTGCATGCTCCCGTTTATCTTTCTGGTGAGGCAGACGGAATCCGTGTAGAATGTGCGTTCCAGTATATTAATGAATTTCATGAAAATGTGCTGGGTTTCTGCAACAATATTTATAATGCGGAAGGCGGCACTCATTTGACTGGTTTCAAGACGGTATTTACTACAATTATGAATACCTATGCAAGAGAGTTGGGTATTTTAAAGGAAAAGGATGCGAACTTTACGGGAGCGGATATCCGAAATGGCATGACAGCGGTTATCTCTATTAAGCATCCCGCTCCAAGATTTGAAGGACAGACAAAGACGAAGCTGGATAACCAGGATGCATCGAAAGCCACTGCAAAAGTAGTGGGTGAGGAGGCGGTGCGCTATTTTGACCGCAATCTTGAGGTGCTGAAAAATGTGCTTTCCTGTGCGGAAAAGGCAGCCAAAATCCGGAAAACGGAGGAGAAGGCAAAGACAAATATGCTGACCCGCCAGAAATATTCCTTTGATTCTAACGGAAAGCTGGCAAATTGTGAGAGCAGGGATGCCTCAAAGTGTGAGATTTTTATTGTGGAGGGAGATTCTGCGGGAGGCTCTGCCAAGACGGCCAGAAACAGAAATTTTCAGGCGATTCTGCCGATACGAGGGAAAATTTTGAATGTAGAAAAGGCAAGTATTGATAAGGTGCTGGCGAATGCGGAGATAAAGACAATGATTAACGCGTTCGGCTGCGGATTTTCGGAAGGATACGGCAATGATTTTGACATCACCAAACTGCGCTATGACAAGATTGTGATTATGGCCGATGCGGATGTGGATGGTGCGCATATCTGTACACTTCTGCTGACTCTGTTCTATCGGTTTATGCCGGATTTGATTTATGAAGGACATGTGTATATTGCTATGCCGCCGTTGTATAAGGCCATGCCGTCAAAAGGAGAGGAGGAATATCTCTACGACGACAAAGCGCTGGAGCGTTATCGCAGGACTCATAAGGGTACGTTTACTCTGCAGCGCTATAAGGGTCTTGGTGAGATGGACGCCGAGCAGCTCTGGGAAACAACGCTGAATCCAAAGACACGTATTTTAAAGAGAGTGGAGATTGAAGATGCCCGCATGGCTTCTGACGTGACAGAAATGCTGATGGGCAGTGACGTGCCGCCGAGAAAAGCGTTTATTTACGAGCACGCGAAGGACGCAGAACTGGATGTGTAATGGAAGAATTTTGGTCTGACATATTTTAGGAGGAATAGATGGACAGAGAACAGGAACAGATTATCCGGACCGAGTATTCGGATTTGATGCAGAAATCATATATAGACTATGCTATGAGCGTTATTATTTCCAGAGCGCTTCCGGATGTGCGGGACGGTCTGAAACCGGTGCAGAGGCGTACGCTTTATGATATGTACGAGCTGGGAATCCGCTATGACAGGCCCTATCGTAAATGTGCGCGTATTGTAGGTGATACGATGGGTAAATATCATCCCCATGGTGACAGCTCGATCTACGAAGCGCTGGTAGTGATGGCGCAGGACTTTAAGAAAGGTGTGCCGCTTGTAGACGGACACGGAAATTTCGGTTCCATTGAGGGGGACGGCGCAGCCGCTATGCGATATACGGAAGCGAGGCTGCAGAAAATCACCCAGGAAGCTTTTCTGGCGGATCTGGATAAGGATGTGGTGGATTTTCAGCCGAATTTTGATGAGACAGAGAAGGAACCGACGGTGCTTCCGGTGCGTCTGCCGAATTTTCTGGTAAACGGTTCGGAGGGTATTGCTGTCGGTATGGTGACCAGTACGCCGCCCCATAATCTGGGAGAGGTGATTGATGCGGTAAAGGCAACGATCATGAATGGCAAAATCACCACGGAAGAGCTGATGGAGCATATCAAAGGCCCGGATTTTCCAACGGGAGGTATTGTAATCAACAAGGATGAACTCGGGGAAATTTATCGCACCGGAACGGGGAAAATACGTCTGCGGGGCCGTGTAGAGGTGGAGCAGGTTAAGGGAGGCAAGGAGCGCATCGTTATCACAGAAATTCCCTTTACGATGATGGGCGCAAATATCGGTAAATTTTTAAATGACGTAGCTTCGCTGGTGGAGACTAAAAAGACGACGGACATTGTGGACATCTCCAATCAGTCCTCAAAAGATGGTATTCGTATTGTACTGGAGCTCAGGAAAAATGCAGACACAGAAAATCTGATAAATATGCTTTATAAAAAGACAAGGCTGGAGGATACTTTCAGTGTGAACATGCTGGCAGTGGCAGGCGGCAGGCCGGAGACACTGGGGCTTAAGGCAATCATAGAGCATCACATTGATTTTCAGTTTGAACTTGCCACGAGAAAATATAAAAATCTGCTTGGCAAGGAACTGGCGAAGAAAGAAATTCAGGAAGGACTGATCAAAGCCTGCGATGTGATTGACCTTATCATTGAGATTCTGAGGGGCAGTAAAAACCGTGATCAGGTGAAGAAATGTCTTGTGGAGGGAATCACTGAGGGAATACGATTTAAGACGAAAACCTCAGAAAAGGCTGCGAAAAAGCTGCGTTTTACGGAGAATCAGGCAAATGCTATTCTGGATATGCGGCTTTATAAGCTTATAGGCCTGGAAATTGAAGCATTAGAGGAAGAACATAAGGAAACATTGAAAAATATTGCAGTGTATGAGGATATTCTGAATAATTATCACTCCATGGCGAAAGTGATTATTAAGGATTTGGATAAACTGAAAAAGCAGTATGCGGTTCCGCGAAAAACTACGATTGAGAACGGCAAGGAAGCTGTTTTTGAGGAGAAAAAAGTAGAGGAAATGGAAACGGTCGTGCTTATTGATCGTTTTGGCTATGCAAGAAGTGTGGACAGCGCCGCCTATGAGCGGAATAAAGAGTCTGCAGATACCGAAAATCGTTTTGTGATCCACTGTATGAACACGGACAAGCTCTGTGTATTTACCGATACGGGGCGGCAGCACCTTGTAAAGGTCCTGGATCTGCCTTTTGGACGGTTTCGGGATAAGGGTACGCCAATTGACAACTTATGCAATTATTCCAGTGCGGAAGAGGGAATTGTCTCAGTGGAATCTCAGGAGAAGGTGAAAAGCTCTACGCTATTGTTTGTTACAGAGCAGGCGATGCTCAAAAAGGTAGAAGGCGAAGAGTTTGATGTAGCGAAGCGCACTGTTCAGGCGGCAAAGCTTTCTGATTCGGACAGGCTTCTGGACGTGAAGTACCTAAAACGGGAAGAGCAGGTGGTCCTGCAGACAGCAGGAGGATTTTTCCTGAAATTTGCACTTGACGAGGTACCGGTGAAAAAAAAGGCAGCGCTTGGCGTGCGCGGTATGAAGCTCTTAGAAGGCGATAAACTGGAAGCGGTTTATCTGCTGACTCCGCAGGAGGATACTGTAGCATTATATAAGGAAAAAGAGGTACATTTGAACCGGCTGCGCACGGGAAAACGGGATACAAAGGGAGTAAAAACAAGATTGTAAAGATGTTTGGATGCAGCCTATAAAATGGTCTGCATTCGTGGAGAAGCAGGTTTTGTATGTCTGCTTTATAAGCCGAAAGTAATTCAGCGGGAGCGCTGTCTGACTTTCGGTTTTTTATATTTGTACGATTGTATATTTTTTTTGAAGTATCGGCTAAAACGCCGGGAAAAAATTGAAAATATTGTTAAAAATCACTATAATAAAACCAAAGAATCCAAAATCCTTCGGCAAATTTTATGAGAAGGAGTCCGGGCTCGCAGCGGCAATAAGAGAGGGGCAGGCGGGAGTTCTTTGAAAAAGAAGAAAGGAGGCAAAGGAGCGGTTTCTGAATTTTGATTATAAGGGAAGGAGTTTGAAATATGCATAAAACGATAAAAAAATTATTTGCATATGTATTGACATTCTGCATGGTATTGGGACTTTTGCAGACTATGGGGACAGTAGGAAGAGCAGCGGCAGCGGACGGTGTGATTGACACGTCTGAGGAAGGATATGAGACAGTCAGGTATTACACGGGAGCTGAAACAGAGGTGACCTCTGCTCAGACAAAAAATGAAAGACTGTCAGACTTTTTTGAGGGTACGGAATCCATGGTATGGTCTGTGGAATTTAAAACATCAGGAAGCGGTCTGCAGTCCTTGCTGGCACTGAACACAAGCGATAAATATTATGTGCTGTACATTAAGAGCGGCAATGTGGCTTTTGAAGTAAGAGGCGGCCAGATTGTGAAGCAGACCGGAACGACAAATTATGCGGACGGACAGTGGCACACAGCGACTCTGGAAATTCAAAAAAACGGAAAAACAACGCTTTCCATTGACGGACAGAAATCAACGGAGGCAAACACGGAATCCGGTACGCTGATTGCAGGCTGGACACCGACTGCTTTTACGATAGGCGGCGTGACGGGCTATGGAACAGCTTCACAGACAGCGGGCTGGACCTTTTCCGGCAGTATGAGAAATATTGTGCTGAAAAAGGCAGTGACTGCAGCACGGAAGCCTGCGGTACATATCGTTAATCCGGAAAGAGGAAGCACACAGGAGGGGATACAGGGAGAGCTTGCCAGTGGAAGCGTACAGCTTACTTATCGCCTTGAGGAAGCAAAAAATGGCAGAATTTCTCTGCTTGGCCTTTCAAAGTCCGGTGAGATTTATCTGGATACGGCTTCTGGCAAGGTAGGTCTGCGCGCAGGCAGTGCAGAGCTTGAGATTTTGGTGACAAACACGGCGCTTAACACGGAAAAATGGCATAATCTGGCGGTTACTCTGGACGGAGCGCAGGCCCGGGTATATGTGGATGGTGTGCTGGCAGGCAGCGGCGATTTTGCAGGTATCGTGGATGCATCGGCGTTGCAGTTTGGCACGGAGTGTTATTATTCTGCTGCAGAGCTTTATGACGGCGTGCTGACGGCAGAGCAGGTGGAAACACTTCATGAGAATACACTTTCTTCTGTTTATCCGGATCAGAGTGCAAAACTTGACGGCTATTACAAGACAGAAAACAGAGAGATTTTCAATGCGGGCTTTGACGGTTCGGTGGCTTACAGGATTCCGGCAATTGTCACTTCCAGAAAAACAGGGACAGTGATTGCCGCAATCGATAAGAGATGGACAACATCGGCGGATACGGGAATTAATGACAGCGTTATCCGCAGAAGTGAGGATAATGGTGAAACCTGGGGCCCGGTGATTCCGGCGATTGATCTGGCGGACTATTACGGATATACGATGGATCCGGAGATGGTAGTGGATAATGATCCGGAAAGTGAGCACTACGGAAGAATTTATATGCTGGTGGATATGTTCAGGGACGGTATGAGTCTGTGGAATGCGCAGGCCGGCACAGGTTATGTTAAGATTGACGGAAAGTACTATCAGAAATTGACGGATTCTGCGGGAAATTCTTACACAGTCAGGGAGAACGGCGTCGTCTATGACAGCAGCAACAACAAGACAGCATATCAGGTAGAGACAGAGGCAAAAGCGCCGTACAGAGAGCAGGGAAGTCTTTACAAAAATGGTGAGAAGATCGGCAGTATTTATAAGGGCGCTGAGCTTACTATGTACAATACCTGTTATCTGTGGATGACCTACAGTGACGATGACGGCCTGACATGGTCCATTCCGAAAGATCTGACACCGATGGTGAAAGCAGACTGGATGACATTCTTTGGTACGGGTCCGGGCGCCGGTCTGCAGCTTCAAAGCGGACGTCTGATCTTTACCACATACAGTATGGACAGCGCAAATTCTTCTTCGCGTTTTTGTTCTTTTAACGTTTATACGGATGATGACGGTGAAACGTGGCACAGAGGCGCTTCGCCGAATGATATTTCTGAGACACAGAATTCCACAAACAGCACGCGTGAGCTGAATGAGAGCTGTCTTGTGGAGCTGGATAACGGACATCTGATTCAGTTTATGAAAAATGCGACAAATCAGGTTGCCATGGCAGTCAGTACCACACAGGGTGAGAGCTGGGGAACGGTTACGTATGCACAGGGTATCCAGGAGCCTTATTGCGAGATGTCAGTCGTACATTATCCGGAAAAACTGGTTGATCCGAGGGACGGGCAGGCAAAGGAAGCGATTCTGTTTGCAAATCCTGACGGAACCACCGGCAATCACCGTGATCACGGTAAAGTGCGTATTGCCTTTGTAAATGAGGATGATACTCTTGAATGGGCATATGCAAAGCTTATCGAGGATGAAAAATTCCTGTATTCCTCTCTCACGGTGATGAATGACGGCAATGTCGGACTCATTTACGAGAATGAAAAGGGAGATTCCACAGCGGCGGCATTTACTTCCTTTAGTCCGCAGTACATCATGGATTCAAATACCTTTGAAAACACACCGCAGCCGACGAGCATAAAAGCGAAAGTGCTGGATGCTTCAGGCAATGAGACGGATGCTCTTTGGGCCGGCAATCAGGTGCGAGTTGAAGTGAAATTTGATGATATCGTATTTGCAGCAGGTGATGTTACTCTGAATATTCAGGCTGGCGATGAGGTGAAAGAGGCCGCATTGATTGGCAATGTGTCTGCAGACACTCTTGCCTTTGGATATACTATTCAGGAGTCTGATGAGGGAACGATCAAAGCGCTGGCTGAGGTCAACGTAAAAGAAAATGGTGCGGCTGAGACAATTTATAATGTGCGGCTGACCAATAAGCCATTTGTCACAAAAACAGTAACGCTTGGAACAATCAGCAAAGGTGCAGGTGATTTTGCTGAACTTTCCGCTGCGGGTATGAGCGCTGCGGCAGGCAGTGAGTATGCCGGAACAACAGAGGGACCGGCTTCTAATGTTTTGGACGGTGATCTGAATACACATTGGCATTCCAATTATCCGACGGATAATGTAAGCAACGGCGGACGCTCCAAACACTGGATTACGATTGATCTGGGAGGCACATACCTGGTGAACGGTCTTGTGTATACACCAAGGTCTGGTGGTCTGAACGGCTGCGTTACAAAATATCAGATTGAAGTCAGCACGGACGGTGTGAATTTCCAGCCGGTAGCACAGGGTGACTGGCTGAAAAATTCTGAAGTAAAGACGGCAGAGTTTTATGGTCCGGTTGTCGCTACTCATGTGATGCTTCGTGTGCTTGAGACGAATGATGAATGGGCGACGGCGGCAGAAATTCGAGTTGTCGGAAGTGAAGATGTGGGTGCTGCGGCAGATTGCAAGGAGCTGATCGCAGAGCTTACAAAATATGCGGAATATGAGGAAAGTGTAATTTATCTGTATCCGGACTTTGCAGATGCAATCAGAAATGCGAAAAAGACTGCTTCTGACATATCAAAAGATCAGACTGATGTGGACAGGGCTCTTCAGACGCTGAAGGATGAGGCGGCAGCTTGCGTGCAGGATATAAAGGAGGCATTCCTTCCTGTCATTGAGAGTGCAAAGGAGAAAAAGCAGGAAGATTATAATATTTCCTCCTGGATGGCACACAGTGAGGCATTAAAGGCGGCGGAGCGCGTGACAGGAAGCAGCACGGCGGACGATACCGAGATATTGGATGCATATTTAAAGCTTCTGGATGCGGAGAAGGAGCTTGTCGGAACAACGGCGGTTACAGAGACAAAGAGAGCTGCGCTTGAAAATGCGGCAGCAGAGCTTGAAAAGCTGAATAAGGAGGATTACACAGAAGAAAGCTGGAAGAAAATGCAGGCAGTGCTTGAGGCCGCAAAGCAGCTTATCGGAGAGAGTAATCTCAGAGAACGTATTACCGCAATGGACAATGCAGCATTGGAGCTTAAATTGGCAAAGAGCTGGCTCGTGACGAAAGAGGAAGCAGAGCTTCAGGAGGCAAAGAGAACTGCTCAGACGACTCTTGCAAATGCAGGCTCTGTAATTGGAAAGGGCAAAGGAAACTGCACAGATGCATCCTGGAAAGTATTTACAGATGCTTACGCAAAGCTGGAGGAAGCTCTCGCGAATGCAGATTCCAATGCCGGAACATTGAAAGTTCTGATATCAGCGCTGGAGCAGGCAAAGGCAGGGCTTAAGGAAGAGACACCGATTCATGGCGATGATCCTGCACCGGTTCCGGTAAAGGGTAAAGTTTATTCTGCAGGAAACTTGAATTATAAAGTAACGGATCTTAAGAAAAAGACCGTATCGCTGGTCGGTACCTCGAATAAGAAACTGACAAGTCTGAATGTAAAGAAAACCGTAAAGATTTACGGCGTTACTTTTAAGGTGACTTCCATTGGTGCAAAGGCCTTTGCAGGCTGCGGGAAGCTGAAAAAAGTGACAATTGGCGCAAACGTGGCAACGATTGGAAAACAGGCATTTTCAGGCTGCAAGAAGCTCAAAAATATTAAGGTGAGCAGTAAGAAGATTGCCAGGGTGGGGTCAGGCGCACTGAAAGGCATTGATAAAAAAGCAGTGATTAAGGTGCCTTCCTCCAAAAAGAAAA
>ERZ809224.607-NODE-607-length-32492-cov-9.927336_pt1 | contig 32492 bp, 26 predicted proteins | sample MGYA00520513_ERZ809224 | MGnify/ENA primary metagenome ERZ809224 (study PRJEB31576, sample SAMEA3212658) | Homo sapiens | biome: human-gut; feature: human gut; material: fecal | place: Sweden | collected 2012 ... | reverse complement strand
CCATGGCCAGCCCCAGCCCGGCCCCGCCCCGCTCCCCGCTGCGGGAGGGGTCCACCTGGTAGAACCGCTGCCATACCTTCTCCTGCGCATCCTTGGGGATGCCGATGCCGTCGTCCCGCACCGTGAGCCGGACCTCACCCTGCTCCCGGCGCAGGGTGACCCAGACATGGCCTTCCGGCCGGCCGTATTTGAAGGCGTTGTCGATGAGGTTCTGAAGCAGGCGGGTGAGCAGTGCGCTGTCCCCCTGGACCGTGATGCCGGGCTCCACCTCCGCTCGGAGTCGGTCGGCGGGGCAGGGCTGCTCCCGGCAGACGGTTTGAACCAGGCCGGACAGGTCCAGCCGCTGTAGCTGGGCGGCGTCGGTGCCCTGGTCTAAGCGGGTGATGGACAGCAGCTGGCCGATGAGGTCGGCCATCTTGTCTGCCTGGCGGTGGATCATGGCCAGTGTCTCCCGCTGCTCCTCCGGGGTCTCCCCGTACTTCTCGGCATACTCGCAGGCGCTCTTGATGACGGACACCGGGGTGCGCAGCTCATGGGAGGCGTCGGCGGTGAACTGCTGCTCGGCATCGAACAGGCGCTCCAGGTGGGCGAACATCTGGTTAAAGGTGCGGGCCAGCCGGGAAAACTCATTGTGCCCGGGGGGGATGTCCACCCGGCGGGACAGGTCGGAGGCCTCGTTAATGGCCGCCGCGGTGGAGGTGATCTGGTCCAGGGGGCGGAAGGCCCGGCGGGCGATGAGGTAGCCCCCCAGGGCGGCCAGCACGATGAGCAGCGGCATGACGATCAGGGCGATGAGCATCAGGTTGGTGAGCAACTGGGGGTTTTCCGGCGCCTCCAGGATGCCCCGGACCCAAACGCCCCCCTCCCAGCCCAGGGGGACCCAGAAATCCAGCACGTAGTAGCGGGTGGAGCCCACCTGCACCGGCCGGGTCAGGCCGTTCTGGAACGGCTCGCTGGCGGTGAAGGCCACGGGCACCTGCCCGGCCAGGAGGGATTCGCTCTGGCTGTAGATCAGGGTGTACACCCCGTTGTCATAGAAGCGGAAGTCCTCCCCCAGCGCCAGGGAGCCGTCCTCCGCCGCACCCACCTGCCGCAGGTTGCCCCGAACCGTCTGGTCCAGCTGGTCCATGGAGGTCTGGGTGGTTACCGAGCCGCTGACCAGGACCAGAAAGACCAGCAGAAGGGCGGCCATAAGGATCATGAGAAGGGTGTACCAGATGGTGATCTTGACCTTGACGCTCAGCCCCTTCACGGAAGGCCTCCTTTCCCGTCCCCGGGCTCCCGGATGACCCAGCCGATCCCCTTGACCGTGTGGATGAGCTTTTGATCCCGGCCCTCGTCGATCTTCTTGCGCAGACGGCTCATGTAGCCGTCCACGTTATTGGAGCTGCCCGAGTACTCATAGTTCCAGATACGGTCCTCAATCTGTTCCCGGGAGAGCACCTTTTCCTTGTTGCGCAGCAGGTACTCTAGGATGGAGAACTCCTTGGGCAGCAGGGCGATCTCCTCCCCGCCCCGGGTGACCCGCCGCTGGGCTGCGTTCAGGGTCAGGTCGCCGGCGGTGAACAGGTTGGTGCGCTGGCCGGCGTGCTTGCGGGTCATGGCCCGGATGCGGGCCAGCAGCTCGTCAAAGTCGAAGGGCTTGACCAGGTAGTCGTCCGCCCCCAGGTCCAGGCCCTTCACCCGGTCAGACACGCTGTCCCGGGCGGTGAGGAAGAGAACCGGGGTGTCCACCCCCTGCTCCCGCAGTTCCCGCACCAGGGTATAGCCGTCCTTCTTGGGCATCATCACGTCCAGGAGGATGCCATCGTACTCCGCCCCCAGCAAGTGGAGCTGGGCATCCTCCCCGTCATGGCAGCCATCTACGGTATAGCCGGCTTTTTTGAGCACCTTCTGGAGCAGCAGGTTCAGGTCCCGCTCATCCTCCACCACTAAGATCCGCATGGCGTTTTCCCTTCCTTTCTGAAAGCCCGGCCTGGGAATGGGATGAGGCACCAGGGGATAGGCCGGGGTTGGAATTTTGCCTCTATTCTACACGAGCGGTGGGGATTTTGCAACTTGAGGAGGGGAACTCGAGCTCGACGGGCAGAAAAAAACAGGCCCATACCCCATATCACCAGGGTACGGGCCTGCTGGGGCATCTCATCCTTTCTGAGAGGGGATGAGCTCTTTTGCCTGTTTGCCAGACAGGTGGTGGATGGTCATCTCTACCATGCACAGGGGTGCCCAGTCCTTTTCGATGAAGTGGGCCCGGTGCTCCGGCGTGTCCCCCGGGGCGTACTTCACCGCCAGCAGCTCGATGGCCGCCCGCTTCTCCCCCTCGTCTTCCAGCACCCGCAGGGAGCCGAAGGCGATGACGCTGCGGTAATGGGTGGTGTACGTTTCGGGCACCACCTGGTCCTGGTGGATGACGCAGAAGGAGCCTTTGGGATTGCGGGCGATGGCGTCCAGCTTGTGACCGGCTTTGGCGCAGTGGAAGTAGAGCTTTCCGCCGGCGTAGACGTAGCTGAGGGGGACGGCGTAGGGATAGCCGTCATCCCCAGCCAGGGCCAGTACCCCGGAGGTGCCATGGCACAGAATTTCCCCGCACTCCTCTGGGGATAGGGCTTGGCGGCTGCGACGCAAGTCGCGGAACATGAGACATCCCTCCTGAAAAATGCACTTAGCCTCCATCCCTTCACGGGACCGACAGAATGGGGCAAGGCGGCAGATTATCATGTGCCTGTATAGGAGGATAGCAACCGCAGCGGGAAAAGTCAAGGAATCAATTTGAACTTCACGACGCAGAAAGTACCGCGAAGGTCAAAAAATTAGGGGTGGAAGAAAGACCCAAAAGCGGAGGGGAATAGGATATGAAACAGCCATCTGCGCCAGGAGGCAAGGCGATTTCCCACCCGGAGGATCTCACCCCGCAGGTCGGCCACCACCTCATCCCGCTCAGCGGCGGTAAGGGTATGTTGGCTGAACCGAGCCTTGCGCACCAGTTCCTCCGTTCTTGGGCTGGCCTTGCCGCCCCAGCGCTCCAGCTGCTGGAACCAGCCGTAGGCATCGATCACAGCGGCGTTATGGTCCGGGTCCTGGAGAAGCCGGTCCCACTTCCGCCGCCGGAGGCGGAGGAAAAGATAGGGGGCGGATAGCACGGCCAGAGCGGGGACCAGCCACAGCCATTGAAGCGAGAGGGGAGATCCCTGGGCTTGTTCACCTGATGTGCTGTTTGGTGTGGGGACAGGGGTGGGGACAGGGGGGGCCTCCGGCTGTTCAGAGGGGGACAGGGAGGGGGCCGGCGTGGAGGATGGAGTAGCTTCCGGCTCCGGATCCTCGGCGGCGGGGGAGGAAGGGGTGACCTCCACCGGGTACCAGCCGTAGCCGTCCAGGTAGATCTCCACCCAGGCATGGGCGTTGGAGTCCAGCACCTGGGTCGTGCCCTCCTCCGGGATGGTGAGGGCGTAGCCGGAGACGTACCGGGCAGGGATGCCCTGCAGCCGCAGCAGAAGGGTGGCGGCGGTGGCGAAATGGACGCAGTAGCCCCGGTGGCTGTCTTCCAGAAAGTAGACTGCGAAGTCTTCGCCCTCCGGGGTGACCGGGGTACTCAGATCGTAGTCCGCGGCCCATGCCAACAGTTGAGCGACCTGGGCAGCGGTGTTCAGCTCCTGGGCATAATCGCCCACGGCGCTTCCAGCGGGGGCGACACCCTCTGCCTCCAACTCGATCTGGGCCAGGTTAAGCCAAGCGGACAGCATTTGAGCGGTGTCATCGGGAACCTCCAAGTAGGTCTCCCGGACTAGCTGGGCGTAGCCTGAGCTGACCTGGGCGCTGTAGCTCATAGGTTGGGTGAGCCCCCACTCCACAGGGAGATAGCTCAGGGTATACTGCTCCAGCGGTTGGGCGGAGAGGAGAGCGGAATCCTGATAGGTATTCACACCCTGGGTGGAGATATTCAGGCCCACCGGCTGATAGGGGGCGTAGAGCAGGCAGCCCGGTTCGTCCATCCGGGTCACCGTCACCGTTTCCAGAGACACAGGCTCACCAAAGGACCAGAAGCCCAGCAGGGAGGAGATCCCGGAGGCCAGAGCCAGCTCAGCCTCGTCCAGGCGCTCCCAGGCGCTGCTGGTGTAATGGGCATAGGACTCCCCCCGCAGGTACATGGGGCCCGCATGGCTGGATTCCACTTGGAGTACCGCCCGGCCGGTGTACGACCGGGGCCCAGCGGTGGAGAAATCCATCCGGGCATCGGGAAGGGGGGATGTGTTGGGAATTGGATCTCCGCTGGGGAGAACAGAGGGAAGATTCCCAGGATCATCTTCGGAGGGGAACCAGTTTAGAGCCAGCAGCTCGTCCCTGGCGTTTATCGCCCAGGCAGGCTGGACATAGCCTTCTCGGGGAAAGACCAGAGAGACGCAGATGATGACCGCCAGGCAGGCGGGAAGGGCAAGCAAAGTTACCCGAGCGCCTCCGGCGGGGTTGGACCGTGCGGACAAGCCTGAGAGCAGCATGGACGCCCAGCAGGCGCACACCGTCATCAGGGCGGGCCAGTCCATGGCGATTTCTGCCAGGAAGGCGGGCATCAGCCAGGGCAGGGTGAGGGCGAAGGTGAGCCAGAAAGAGCGGATGCGGATCACTGCCCAGCCCAGGAGCAGGGCGTACAGGACCGCTGCTCCGGCCAGGAGAATCTGAATGGCCTGCTCCTTCAGTGACAAGGACAGCGAGTTTTCTAAAAGAAAGTAGCCGGGGAAGCCGGTGTTATCAGTGAACAGGATGGACAGGGTCTCCCACAGGGCCAGGGCGCCTTGGAGGAGCAGGGTGCGGTAGGGGAAGAGAAGGGCCCCGCCAGCCAGGAGCAGGAGGGCAGCCGTCAGCCACCGATACCGGGGCAGAGACCACACCACAGTCGACGCAACCCCCGCCCCCAGGCAGATCCCCAGTGCGGGGAGCATGGGTAGGGGGAGTATGGCGCCGGCAGGAACATAGGAGATTCCAGCGGAGAGATAAAAGGGCTTTAAATAGGTGGTCAGGCAGAAGTGGGCCAGGGCGCACAGCAGCAGGACCACCAGCAGCCCGTCCACTGCTGCGGACAGAGGCGTTTCAGGAGCCAACCGCCTGGATGCACGGCCCTGGATACGGGCAGATCTGGTCATGGCGTGTCCTCCTCTCCGGCGTTGAGATGGAGGTGGGCCAGGCCGGGTCCCTCCGGGAGGGTCAACACGGCCCGGGGCTTGGCCTCCGGGGCCCGCTGGGAGAGGATGCGGGCCATACAGGCGGTGAGCTGGGCCTGGGAGGCCACAGACTGCTGCTCCGCCTGCCCGTCCGGACCCATCCAGCAGATCTCATGGGAGAGGTCTTGCTGGCTCAGGACATGGGACGCCGTCCACAGCCGGGCAAGCACCCGGTCCAGCCGATCCGGAGAGCCAAATAGGTCAAAGGACAGGAAGATCTGAGGCCGCCCGCCGCCCAGTACCTCCCGCACCACCAACTCGTCGTGCTTGGAGGATAGCTTCCAGTGGATGAAGCGGATGGGATCGCCAGGGCGGTAGCCCCGCAGGTCGTAGTCCTCGCTGCTGGCGCCCCGGCCCAGGACAAGCCCTGTCTGGGAGGAGAGTCTGTCCAGGTTGGGGAGATCCTCCAAGGGGGCGGGCTCGGGCAGGACCAGGGCCTGGACAGCGGAAGGGATGGACACGGGCAGGGAGATCAGGCCCAGAAAGTCCAGCGCTTTGGCTCGGACAATCTGGCAGGTGAGGACGCCGCAGTGCTCGCAGTCCATGGGGAGGGACCGCGCCTGCTCGCCGGACAGGCCAAAAGTACGAAACCGCTTCCGCCGTTCCGCACCGGTCAGGGCGTTTCTCACGAGGAGGTCTAGGGTCAGTTGAGCCACAGGGAGGGGAGTGGCGTTGTCTACCCCTATCCGCCACTGCCCCTTCTGGTCCCGGAGGAGACGGGAGGGGGCGGCGGACAGGGACAGGCGCAGGCCCAGCAGGCCCGGCAGGCTCAGCAGCAGGGAGAGGACAGGCAGGAGAATGATACACACCAGGAGGAACTGGGCCAGATATCCGTCATAGAAGATCTGAAAGGCTAGGGCAGCCAGAAGGGCAGCCCCGTAGACGATGCGTCGGCCGACCATAGCTCACCTCAGCCGGGGCGGCTTTACGCTCCGAAGCAGTTGGGAGAGCAGTTCCGCCCGGGGCTGTTCCCCGCTGCCGGTCTTGGGAGCGAAGACCAGCCGATGGTCGATGACATCGTGGAATACGGCCTGAACGTCCTCGGGAAGCACGTAGTCCCTGCCGGAAGCCAGGGCCAAAGCGCGGCTGACGGCGGTGAGGGCCAGGGTGGCCCGGGGACTGGCCCCCTGGAGGATGAGAGAATGCTGCCGGGTGTTTTCTACCAGGCGCAGCAGGTAGTCCAACACTTCGTCGGACAGGTAGACCTGGTCGGCGGCCTGACGCAGCTTCTCCAACCCAGCGTGGTCCGCAACCTGCTCCACCCGGTCCAAGGGATTACCTGCCTGGTGATCCCGCACCATGGAGGCCTCTGCCCGGTGGGAGGGATAGCCCAGGGACAGGCGGACGGCGAAGCGGTCCAGCTGGGAGTCAGGCAGGGGCTGAGTGCCTGCCGCCCCCACCGGGTTCTGGGTGGCGATAACCAGGAAGGGCTGGCCAATGGGACGGGACACCCCATCCACGGTGACCTGGCCCTCCTCCATAGCCTCCAGCAGAGCGGACTGGGTACGGCTGGTGGCCCGGTTGAGCTCGTCAGCCAGCAGGAGGTTACACATCAGCGCCCCGGGACGGTACTCGAAGGTCCCGGTCTCTCGGTTGTAGATGGAAAAGCCCGTCAGGTCAGAGGGCGTGACGTCGGGGGTGAACTGCACCCGTTGGTAGCGCAGACCCAGGGCTTTGGAAAAGGCCAAGGCCAGGGTGGTTTTCCCCACGCCGGGGATGTCCTCCAGCAGCACGTGGCCTCGGGCCAAAACCGCCAGAAGCACCCGGGCCAGTACGGGTCCCTTGCCCAGCACCGCTTTTTGTACCTGGTTGAGGATGGCTTGAATGAGTTCCTGTTCTCTCATGGTGGAATTCCTTTCTAGAACCGCCGCACTCCGCTGTTACCGGCGGAAAAGGGGAATGCTGGTTGCTTCAGATCCGGTGAGGCCAGGGAGAGTGGGGGACACCGGAAAAGGGAGAGCTTCATTTCACTACATTCTAAAATATACCATAAAAGATTATCCGTCAACCTTTTTGAGGGGGAGTGGGAAACCTAAACAGAGAACCGGCGGCCTGCCCAGTTGCAGGCCGCCGGGGAGCGGGGAATGGGACTCATTCGTACAGGTGTGGGCGCAGGGTAGCCAGAAGAACCGCTTAGGGGAGGCAACCTACGCTCTGGAAATCTGCATGCGTCCGGACACCTGTGAAGCAGTTCGGAGGGTGGGCCAACCGTCCAGAAACTAAGTCGGTTCCACGGGAACTGTGTCCAGACGTGTTTGAATGTACTGGATTAGGGCCTGGGCTGCAGGAGAAATAGCCTGGGTTCTTTTCCAGGCCAGCACGGATCCGGCCCGCAGCGGAGGAGACAGGGGAAGGAAGCGCAGGCCCTCGTAGGCGCAGTGCAGGCGCAGGGTGATGAAGGCTCCCAGATTGTTCCGAGCCAGCAGGGCTGTGTTATAGGGAAGATTTCCTCCGGCGACAACCTCCATCCGATCTGCAAAGGGACCCATCCAGTGGATAAACTCCTGCTGAACCAGTTCCCGCCGGGTCAGGATCAGGGGCTGTGCGGCCAATTCCTCTGGGGTGAGCCGCTCCAGAGCAGCCAGGGGGGAGCTCTCGCTGACCAAAGCGCCCCACTCCTCTATGACGGGCATGCGAATAAACTCATACTTTGTGATATCCACGGGCTCCAGCAGCAAGCCGAAATCCAGCAGGCCCTGCTCTATGCGTTCCTTGATGTTGTCCGCGTTGCCGCTGTAGATCTGGTAGGTCACCTGGGGGTTCATAGCGTGGAAGGATGCGAGCAGGCCAGCCAGATGATCCATGCTCCGCAGTTCGCCGCTGCCAATGGATACCTCGCCCGCCAGCTCCTCTCCCCGGTGACGGAACTCTCGCTCTACCTTGTCGGCCATCTCCACCAGCTCTTGAGCCCGGCGGCGCAGGAGTATGCCGTCATCGGTGAGGATGATCCGATACCGGCTGCGTAGGAACAGCTTGACGCCCAGTTCCGCTTCCAGCTGCATCAGCTGGCGAGAGAGGGTAGGCTGGGTCAGGTGGAGCAGGGCGGCGGCCCTAGTAATATTTTCCTCTCTGGCGACTACCAGAAAATACCGAAGAACCCGCAGATCCATATTCCGCGCCTCCCTTGCCGGCGAAAGTTCAAACGAGGGTGATATAGTCGGCGGATACCCAACCGGTGACAGCTGCGCCGCCGCTGGCATACAGAACTTGATGCCAGCCAGAGTCACTGTTCAGTACGGCCACCTGGGCGCCGTAGCTCAGACTACCGATCCTCTGGTATCCGGTGCCAGGGCCGGAGCGGACGTTCAGGTTGGGGCTGGCGGTGACCAAGCCCACCGTTTCAGCGGGGGAGCACTGCAATACCGCGCTGGCGCTTAGCGTGCCGCAGGTGGCGGTGATGGTTACAGAGGGCGTGCCCACGCCGGTATACACATTGGTGACAGTACCGTCAGAGGAGACGACGGCCACAGCGGAATTGCTAGAGGTCCAGGTGATGGTACCGGTTCCTCCGGTGAGAGTAGCGGTGAGCGAAAGGGTCTGGGAGGGGGTCAAAATACCCGAGGTTTGACTGAGGGTGAGGGAGGCGTCAGGACCCAGCTGCGGGATATCAGGGACATCGGGGATATCCTCGGAGTCGGCCAGCAGGCGGTAGAGCAGGACCGCCATCTCCGCCCGGGTCAGATTGCCCTTGGGGTTCAGGCCAGAGCCGGTGCCGTGGAAGATGCCAAGAGAAACCAGCACAGCCATGGGGGTCCGGGCGTAGCTGGCGATCTGGGCGCGGTCAGAGAACTGGTTTAGGATGGACAGGTCGGCCTCCGGGGTGGACAGCCCCAACAGGGACATGGCCCGGTATAGGATGGTGGCTGCCTGCTCCCGGGTGATGGAATCGGCGGGAGAGAAGAGACCGGAGCCAGTGCCTAGCACCAGGCCGGCGTCGCTGCCCCAGAGGACGGCGTCGGCATAGTAGGCGGTATCGCTCACATCGGAGAAACCGGAGGAGCCGGACACCGGGGGCTTGTCCAGAGCGTTGTAGAGCATGACGACGAAGTCGCACCGACGGATGGGCTCATCCCGGCCGAACAGGGTATCACTGATGCCATTGACAATGCCCTGTTGGTAGCAGAACTCCACCGCCGCATAGGACCAGTGGTCTGGAGTGACATCGGTGTGGACATGCCGGCCCTCATTGACGGCAATGGTATGGGTGAGACCGCCGGCGGTGACTGTGATGGTGCCGGGAGCCCCGCTGCTGGAGGCGGTAAAGACTCCGTTCTGGGTGATGGTGCCCGCGTCGGAGGTCACCGACCAGGTGACTCCGTCGGAGCCGGCGCGCAGGGCGGTGCGGGACCAGTAGCTGCCGGCGGCAGACAGAGCTACGCTCTGGCCGGGTTCCACACTCAGGGAGGAGAGCGCGGCAGTACTTCCCGCCCGGGTGACGCTCAGGCTGCTCAGGGAGCTGACCACATGGATCTGGGCAGTACCGGACAGGCCCAGAGAGGAGGAGGTGATGGAGATGGTGTCTGTTCCGGGGGTGGTTCCGGCGGTGTATATTCCACCGTCAAAGCTGCCCAGACCGCCTACTGAGGCGAACGCCGCGTCACTCACCCGGGAGGATACGGTCTCCAGACCAGCGTTGACACTGACTACACTGCCCAGGGTGACACTGGAGCCGGCCAGCACCACCAGGCCGTCCTCCACCAAGGCCAGACGCTGGGCGGAAGTGTTTTCCAGGCCAGCATCGGTGACCAGCAGGAGGTAGGAGGCACAGGCGCGCAGGCTGCCGCCGGAGGGAGAATTGGCTACGGTGGGGGTGCTCTGTCCGGGCAGCTGCACGGAGAAGGTGGTGGAGCCGCCCCCGTCCAGATTGACCGCCCACAAGCAGCCCTGACGCTGCATTTCCTCTGCCAGGTCCATCTCAGTCAGGCCGCCGGAATATCCGGACTGGCGGCCATCCACCGCGTAGAATACCATGGTGCCGTCCGCCTTGACCCCTACGCTAGTACGGGGAGCGCGGCCGGTGGGATAGGTCCAGGAGGAGCTGTCGGTGATCATGCCATCCGAGACCAGAATGTCCCCACAACCCATAGCCCACTGGGCCTGGGAGAGGGTGGGATCAGAGCAGGAGGTGGTCAGAGTAATCTGGTCACCTGCCTCGTATCCAGCGAAAAAGTCAACGGTGGAGGAGGCGTGGTCGGCGGTGAGTATGTATTGGTTTTCCCCAATGTCCACCGATTGGGAGGTATCTAGAACCTCCACGACCTCCAGCGTGAGGATAGAATTGACGGTGAGGGAAGCGCCTTGGTCGCCCTGCGCCAGCTCCATTATCACGACCCAGCCGCCAGAGCCTTGGGTACGGGTGGAGGAGGAGAAGTCAGAGTTGAAGAGATACAGCCCTCCATCGTAGTCCCGCCACTTATTGAAATGGTCCGGGGTATCCACTCGCCCGGTGCGCTGGTTGGTCAAGGTTATGGCCACCTGGGGGGACTGGACCAGCCGGAGCTGGCCGCCCACCATGGCCACGGCGGAGAAGCCTCCGGAACTGGAGCGGTAGACGCCGTCCTCAATAGCGATCCCGTTGGGCACCCCGGTGCTCAGGGTGTAGAAATCACCGTTGATACCGCCCACCACATGGTAGCCCATGCGCTCGGCCTGCTGGATGGCCTGGTTGATAGTGCCCGAACCATAGATGTTGCCGCTGCCTTGGACAGTGATGGGGTAAATGCCGCTGCCTGGTTCCAGCTCCAGGGAGAAGCCTTCCACTCGTCCGGCGGAGTCGTGGTCAGAGATGGTGTTGCGGTAGGTCAGACCGCTGGCGAGAGTCTGGATAGTGGTGAGCTGAGGAGCCCCGGCGGTGGCAAAAGCGGCCGGGATCAGCATCGCCGCAGCCAGGACTAGGGCCAGTGCGCGCCGGGAAAGGCGCCGGAAGGTATTGCGGTTCATAGCAGGCTCCTTTTCAGGTAAGAGTGGGGTTCGCCCTGTGGGGCGGCGGATGGATCCCGGAGGGGCCCGGGACACGGAATGTTTATAATTATAGCATATCATGGGGAAAAGTGCAATTCAGACCACAAGGGATGGTTTCCACAATGGCTGGAGAGGGAAAGTGTGAACATAGCGTGAATCTCCCGGAGAACGGTTGAAAAAGGGTGGGGGTTGGTGTACAATAAGGCGATTCTACCTCCGCTGGGGATGGGGAAGGGGTGAAAGGCTTGGCAAGGGAAAAGGATCATTCCACCCGTACCATCAGCGCGGTCATGGTGATCACGCTGGCGGGTAAGGTGCTGGGGCTCTTTCGGGACCATCTGATGGCGGTTCACTATGGCACGGCGGGCATGGAGGCCAAGGCATTCTATACCGCCAGCCGGATCCCCAGGGTTTTTTTCGACGTGGTGTTCGCCTCGGCCATTGCCGCCTGCTTCATCCCGGTGTTCAGTGAGATCATGACCAAAAAGGGAAAGAAAGAGGCTTTCCGCTTTGGCGGGAACTTTCTATCGGTGATGGGGCTGCTCACAGCGGTGCTCACTGTGCTGGGCATTCTGCTGGCCGAGCCCTTGGTGGCCTTGTTTGCGGGAGGCTATGACGACCAGACTGCCGCCTTGGCCGTATCCCTTACCCGGATGATGTTTCCCACAGTGCTTTTTACCGGGGTGGCCTTCTCTTTCGTAGGTATCCTGCAAGCTATGGACCGATTCAATGTCCCCGCTCTGATCAGCGTGGTGTCCAACCTGGTCATCATCGGCTATTTTTACTTCCTGGATGAGGACTATGGGATATACGGGCTGGCGGCGGCCTATCTGGTGGGTTGGCTGCTCCAGGCGCTGGTACAGGTTCCCTCCTTGCGGCAGGTGGGTTTCCGCTACCATCCGGACTTCTCCTTCCGGTCGGAGGGGATGCGCCGGGCCTTCGCCCTGATGGGGCCGGTGATGGTGTCTACCTGGGTGCAGCCCATCAACCTGACCATCAACAGCCGGTTTGGCTCCTACCTGTATGACGGGGCGGGAGTGTCCGCCATGGAGTACTCCACCAACCTATACCTGGTGATTGCCGGGGTGTTCATCCTGTCCATCACCAACGTGATTTTTCCAAAACTCTCCCGCCTTACGGCCCAGCATCAGCAGGCGGCCTTTCAGGACACCCTGCGCCAGACTGTCCACAGCAGTCTGTTCTTTGTGATGCCCATGGCGGCTGGGCTGATGCTGCTGGCCCGGCCCCTGGTCTCCTTCCTATATGGGGGTGGGGCGTTTGACGAGTTTTCCGTCTCCATTACCTCCGAGGCCCTGGTGTGGGTGTCCCTGGGGATGGTGGGCTATGCCCTGCAAAATATTTTGAGCCGCTCCTACTTTGCAAAGCAGGAGGGCAGAGCTCCCCTCATCGCGGGTGGGGTGTCCATCTTGGCCAACTTGGGGCTCTGCATGGTCCTCACCCAGCCCCTGGGCGTGACGGGCCTGGCCATCTCCTCCACGGTGTCCTCTACCCTCTATGCGATTCTTCTGCTGGTTCCGCTAGAGCTTCGAGGGGAAGGTATCCTGTCCGGGAAGTTCCTAGTGGACATTGGAAAGATGCTGCTGTCCGCAGCAGGAATGGCTGCAGCGGTATGGCTGATCCGGGGAGGGTTGGCTGGCCTGGTGCCGGAGGGCAAGCTGGGAGAGGCACTCCTGCTGGCGGGGTGCGCCCTGGCCGGGGCGGCAGTATACTTCGTGCTATGCGCCCTGCTCCGGCTGGACGAGATGAAGCTGGCCCTGCGAGCTGTGGCGCAACGATTGAGGAAACGAGGTTGAAGCATGCAACGAGTACAGCAGATCCTACAGGCCAGCGTTCTCTTCCGGGTGCTGGCGGCCTTGTGCCAGTGGTTTGGCGACCAGTGGCGAAAGAGCGGAGTGCTCCAGTGGTTCCTCCACCCCCCGGAGCAGCGGGAACTGGCAGAGTCGGAGCACAGCGTGTTTACCCGGCTGTGGCGAGCCGTCCACAGGCTTCTGTGCCGGGTCTATAAAGGGCTGCGGCTAGATCGGCTGTTGGCGGGCAGCGTCTTTCAAAAATGCTGGCTGTGGGCGGGGGCTGCGGCGGTGCTGGCCCCTATCCTGCCCACTATGGCGGTGCTGGGTCTGGTGCTGGTAGGCTTTCTTTCCTTGCTGATCCGCATGATGGAGCAGCCCGACCTGGCGCTGCGCCACGCCTCCTTTAACCGCTATATCCTGCTGTATGCGGCCATCTATCTGGTGGGCACCCTGTTCTCCGTCACCCTGTCCGGCAGTTTGCAGGGGGGAATGCTGACGGTAGTGTTCATCCTCTCCGCCCTGGTGCTGCAAAATTCCATCACCACCCGCAGCCAACTGGACACTCTGCTGTTCCTGATGGTACTGGCCGGGACAGCGGTGGCCCTGTACGGCGTCTGCCAGTATCTATTCGGCTGGGGCTATCAGTCGGCAGCCTGGGTGGACGCGGAGATGTTCGGCGACACCAATTTCCGGGTGCCCTCCACCTTGGGCAACCCCAATATGCTGGGGCAGTATCTGATCCTGGTCATCCCCCTGGGCGGAGCCGGACTTCTGGCGGCTAAGGATTGGGGCAAGCGGGTGTTTTATCTGTGCTGCTGCGCCGTCATGTGCCTGTGCATGCTTCTCACCCTGTCCCGGGGAGCCTGGCTGGGATTGCTGTTCGCGGGCTTTATATTCCTGATGTTGCTGCAGCCCCGGCTGCTGCTGCTGGTTCCCCTGGCGCTGGTGGCCCTATATTTTGTGCTGCCGGACACGGTGATTGCCCGGTTTACCAGCATCGGGAATCTGGCGGACACCTCCACCTCCTACCGACTGTCTATCTGGCTTGGAACCTTGGACATGCTCCGGGATTACTGGCTTTGCGGTGTGGGACCGGGGGAGGCAGCCTTCAACCTGGTTTATCCCCGCTACAGCTACAACGAGATCGTCGCCCCCCACTCCCATAACCTGTTCCTGCAGATCGTATGCGACGCGGGGATCGTTGCCCTGCTGGTGTTCGTGCTTCTGCTATTTCACTTTTTCCGGGACCTGTGTGCGGCCTTCTGCCGGGAAAAGGATTCCTTCAGCCGCCTGCACCAGGTGGCGATCATCTCGGGCATGCTGGGCTTCCTGGTTCAGGCCATGACAGACTATTCCTTCTATAATTACCGGGTCATGCTTCTGTTCTGGATCTTTGTGGCTCTGGGGGCGCTGGTGGCCCGACGGGACCTGCTGCCGGAAAGGGGGCAGGGAATATGATCCGGGTGCTGAATGTCATCAGCGACACCAATATCGGCGGCGCGGGCCGAGTGATTCTGAACTACCTGCGCTATGCGGACCGAGAGCGGTTTGAAACCTGGGTGGCCGTGCCGGAGGGCAGCGCGCTGATCCAGCCGCTGGAGGAGGCGGGGGCCAGGGTGATCCCTGTGGCGGGGATGGCAGACCGGTCCTACCACCGGGAGGATGTGAGGACGCTGGAGCAACTCATTCGCCGGGAGGAGCCGGACCTCGTCCACACCCACGGATCCCTGTCTGGGCGCATCGCCGCCCGGCGGTGCGGAAGAAAGGTGGTCTATACCCGTCACTCCGTCTTTCCTGTGAGCGCCAAGCTGCGCTATCCCCCGGGACGGTGGGTGAACAAGTGGATAAACGAGCACTACGCCGACCGGATTATCGCGGTGAGCCCCGCTGCGGCAGAAAATCTTACCGATGCGGGAATTTCTCCCCGCCGCATTACGGTCATCCTCAACGGGGTGGCCCCAGTGGAGCGCAGCGGCCCGGAGGCCTGTCGGGCCTTGCGGGAGAAGTACGGCCTGTCAGAAGGGGTGTTCACCGCCGGCATTCTGGCCCGGCTGGAGCCCTATAAGGGCCACCTCCATGTGATGGAGGCGGCCCAACTGTTGAAGGAGGAGGGGCGAAGGATCCAGATTCTCATCGCCGGCGCCGGGGGCTATGAGCGGGAACTGCGAGAGGAAGCCGCCCGCCGGGGACTGGGGGACACCGTGTTTTTCCTGGGATTCCAGGCGGACGTGGCTCCGGTGCTGTCCGTGCTGGACGTGCAGCTCAACGCCTCTTACGGTACAGAGGCCACCAGTCTGGCCCTGCTGGAGGGGATGAGTCTGGGCGTACCAGTCATTGCCAGCGACTACGGGGGAAACCCATGGATCATCGAGGACGGAGAGACTGGACTGATCTTTCCCACACGGGACAGCGCTGCCCTAGCCCGCTGCATTGCCCGGTTCATGGATGAGCCGGAGACCCGCTCCCATATGGGCAGGCGGGCCCGGGAGCAGTTCCAGGCTCGGTTTACCGGAGAGATGTTTGCGAGGAACGTGGAGCAAGTATACCTTGAGGTTCTGAAAGGAGAAACCCATGGAACAGAGTAATCCCAAATTCCGTCTGCGGCTAAACCTGTTTGACGCCGTGATCTTGGTACTGGTACTGGCGGTCGGCGCTGTGCTGGTCTGGTTCAGCCTGCGATCTTCGGGAACGGAGGAGTCTGCCCCTTCCGCCCGGTCGGTACAGTACACCATCCTGATTCCTCGGATGATGGAGGGGGACAGCGCCCTGATTCAATCCGGAGACCAGCTGGAGGACACCGTGGAGAACTATCAGCTGGGCACTGTGGTATCTGTCACTGTCCAGCCTGCTGTAGTCCAGGTGTTGAACCAGGAGACCAGAAGCTACGTGGGCGCGGTGCTGGAGGGCTGTGAAGACGTGTATATCACTGTGACAACCACCTGCACTGAGAGTGAGGACGCGCTGATGGTGGGCGGTGGCTATGACATCCGGGTGGGGCAGACCGTCGGCGTGCGAGGACCTGGTTACCTAGGCAGCGGGCGGGTGACTGAGATTGTAAGGGGGAGTGAGGGATGAAGCTGATAGATCGCGACGGCCGTCTCTTCGGAAAGATCAGCGTCATCGACGTGATCGTGCTCGCCGTGGTTGTGGTATTAGTGGCTGCGGTGTTCACGAAGACCCGGATGCCCCAGACGGGGGCCACGGTGTCCACCGTTCCGGTGGTGTATACCATGCGGGTGCAGAACCAGCCGGAGTATATGCTAGACGCCATTCAGGTGGGGGACCAGCTGTTTGATGAGGCCCGCAGTACCGGAGGCTCGCTGGGTACCATCACGGATGTCCAGGTGAGCGACGGCACTTACCAGGCTTCCCTGAACGATGGCACCGTGGCCATGGTGCCGGCGGAAGGCTACTATGACCTCCTGCTGACCATAGAGGGGGAGGCCCTGGTAGAGGAGGGCGGAATGGTACTGCTCAATCGGGTGTACGCCCTGGGGGTCAATACCAACCGGGCGTTTATCACCAAATACGCCAGCTTTACCGGCCGGGTGATGAGCATTCGGATCTCCGAAACGGATTCCGAAGGGTGAGAGGGGAACGGCCATGCGGATTTTAATGGCGACCATGGGGCTGGACATCGGCGGGGCGGAGACCCATATCGTGGAGCTGTCCAAGTGCCTCAAGGCCCAGGGGCATGATGTGCTTATTGCTTCCAATGGGGGAATCTATGTCCCGGAGATCGAGGCAGTGGGCATTCGCCACTACAGTGTCCCCATGCATCGCCGGGATGTGAGGTGTATGATGCGATCCAGACAGCTGCTGGAGCGCATCATCCGGCAGGAGCGCCCCGATATCGTCCACGCCCATGCCCGCATTCCTGCTTTCCTGTGCGGCACGCTTCAACGGAAGCTACGCTTCCCCTTTGTCACTACGGCACACTGGGTCTTTGACAGCCGTGGGATGGTGCGCTACCTCACCAACTGGGGCCAGCGCACCATCGCGGTGAGCGAAGACATCCGGGACTACCTCATTCGGGAATACAGCCTGCCGCCGGAACACATCACGGTCACGGTCAACGGGATTGATACGGATAAGTTTTCCCTGATTGGTCCCGGGGAGGAGATCCTGACGGAGTTGGGGCTGGATTCGAGTAAACCGGTGGTATGCCATGTGAGCCGACTGGACGAGGACCGAGCTTTGGTGGCCGGACAGCTAGTGTCCATCGCCGGGGAGCTGGATCGAGCGGTGCCGGGGATTCAGATCCTTATTGCCGGAGGAGGGAACACTTTTGAGCGGATCAGGGGTCAAGCGGACGAAGTAAACAGGAAGCTAGGCCGCACCTGCATCGTCATGACTGGCCCTCGCTCAGACGTCAACCGAATTGTGGCGGCGGGGGATTTGTTTGTGGGCGTATCTCGCGCTGCCCTGGAGGCCATGTCGGCGGCCAAGCCGGTTATCCTGGCAGGCAACGAAGGCTGCCAGGGCCTGTTTTCCCCAGACCAGCTGGAGCGTGCCCGGGAGGGTAACTTCTGCTGCCGAGGTTTTCCTCTGCCGGAGCCGGAGCAGCTTCGGGACGCTGTGCTGGCGGCGCTGTCCCTGCCGGAGGCGGAGAGGGAAGCTCTGGGGGCATACGGCCGTCAGGTAATCCTGGAACACTATTCCGTGCGGCGGATGGCGGAGGACTGCCTAGGGGTGTACGACCAGGTGCGCCGCCGCCAGTATCATGTGGTGATGAGTGGTTATTACGGGTTTTCCAACGCAGGGGATGACGCCATCCTCCAGTCCATCTGTCAGGGCATCGCTGAGGCCAGCGACGAGGTGGCCCTCACGGTGCTGTCTAACGAGCCGGCGCTCACACAGAGGCTGTGTGGGGTGCAGGCGGAGCCGAGGTTCCGGGCCTGGAGGGTTTTCCAGGCCCTGCGCCGTTGCGACGCGCTGCTGTCGGGAGGGGGAAGCTTGCTCCAGGACCGCACCTCTACCCGGTCTTTGATGTACTACCTGACGGTCATCCGCGCCGCCCGGCTGCTGGGCAAACCGGTGGTCCTTTACGCCAATGGCATCGGTCCGGTTCAGCGGCCCGCCAACCGCCGGAGAGTTCGGCGGGCGGTGGAGCATGCGGCATTGGTCACCCTCCGGGACCACGCCTCTGCCAGAGAGCTGCGGGAGATGGGAGTAAAGCGCGCCGACCTGTATGTGACGGCAGACCCGGTGTTCAACCTAGCCCCGTCCCCAGAGGAACGGGGGCGGGAGCTGGTTGCCCAAGCTGGGCTGCCCCGGGACAGGGACTTCGCGGTGGTGTCGGTGCGGGGATGGCCGGGGATTGAGGACTTTCCCAGAAAGCTGGCCGGGGTGTGCGACCATCTGCGCCGGACCCACGGGCTGGAGGTCCTGCTGCTGATGATGCAGCCGGAGCGGGACCGGGCAGCCTGTGAACAGGTGCGTCAGGCTATGGAGGAGCCGTCCTACCTGTTGGATGCGCCCTGTACCCCTCAGGAGCTGATGGCAGTGCTGGGGCTGGGAAAGCTGTGCCTGGCCATGCGGCTGCATACGCTGATCTTTGCTGCGCGCATGGCGGTGCCCTGCGCGGGGCTGGTGTACGACCCAAAGGTGGAAAGCTATCTTCAGGAGCTGGATATGCCCTCGGCGGGGCATGTGGAGCGCTTTGACGAAGAAGTGGCCATCGCCTGCGTGGATCAGCTGATGGCTGGGTATGACGAGAGCTTGGAGCGGCTGCGGGAGAAGTCCGGGCAGCTGGCTCGGGCAGCACGGGAGAATGAACGGCTGCTGATAGAGCTGCTGTCCGCCCGGCGGAAGAAGAGAGAAGCGAAATAGAACCGGTCTGCGGCCGGAACCGTACCAGGCTAGTCCTCTGAATCGGGGTATGGGAATGGAACGGAATAAGGAACGTTGGGGAGGGGAGCACCCACAGTTCTCCCCGGCAGGGGGAACCGGAAGGAAGTACGGACTTTGCACCGGCGTGCTGCGTCAGGCCGCAATCTATCTGTCAGAAGGGCCTGGTGCAACATGCAGGCTTCGAACTTATACGGGAAAATGGCTTAAAAAAGCTGCTAAGAAACCAGCACGGTGGTTTCTTAGCAGCTTTTTCTTTGAACGGATTTTGCGGCTCTAGTTTGTAATGGAGCCATTGTGCCGCGGGAATCAGACTACCGCCGCAACAGGGCCAGCAGGGTAATGATGGCCAGCGCTACAGTGGTGAGAATGGAGGACACCCAGATCAGGGTGCTGCCATCGGCCAGGATCTGGACGATGGACAGCACCGAGGCCAGGATAGACACGATACCGAACAGGGTGATGAGGTTGATGACCGTCTCGCTGCGGGCACGTTCCAGCCTCTCCTGGTGGGCGGTGAGGATACTCACCTTGGCGCTGATGTCGTGGATGGCGGTGGGGATGTCGTTTACCTCCAGCAGATTGGCATAGATCTGCTTGACGTTGTGCCAACGGGAGAGGTTGGCTGGGGTCACCGTGCCGAAGGCCTGAAAGTTGAGCATCAGATCCTTCAGCTCCCGGATCTGGCGCTTGTCCAGCCGGGTGATGAGCTGGGTGAAGCGCAGGCAGGTGTACTTTTCATACAGGGCCAGCAGCACCACGGGCAACCCGTCGGCGGCCTGGGCGTCCCGCTGGGCGGCGAAATCCATCTCCTCATCCGCCACCACGTAGGTGATGGTCTGGGAGGTGACGCAGCAGCCCCAGCGGTAGGCGTTGTGGTCCAGGTTTCTGGCGGCATAGACAAAGCGGATGTCCTCCTCCGCCGCGTCCTCCATGGGGGCGTCCATGGGGGTCATCTTGTGGAGGTTGAAGGCGATCTTCTGCATGGGCTCCAGCGCCTGAAACCACTGGGGGACCAGGGTGAAGATATAGGCATAGGAGTCCAGGACGAAGGAGGAGCCGCCGTCGAAAAATTTGTATAAGCCCAGGGGGGAAAGAAAGCTATACAGCCACTCCTCCAGGGAGAAGGGGTGCTCCGTCCCGTCCTTGTCCAGCCAGAAGAAAGCGGCGTCGTTATGCGCCCAGCCCGGATTGCAGATGGCCTTGAGCGCCCCCATATGCGGGAAGGAGAGGTTCAGGCACAGAAAGGCCACCCGGGTGCGGAACACATACAGCCAGGAGTCACCCAACTCATAGGGGAAGGAGCCGTCTGGAGAACGAACCTGAAAGGTCTGGCCCTGCCCTGCTCCGGGCTGGGTGGCCAGCGGGGCGGTGAGGGCGTCCACAGGGAGGACCCATCCCTCCCCCACCGCGGCGGTGTCCGAGCCGTCCAGCATGGCCTTCACATTTTCGTTCAGATCCATGGTGGTCATGGGGAGCCGGCGGCCTATCTGTGCCAGCCGGGTAGGCTGGAAGGTGTCCGGATCATACTTCAGCGGGAGAATGAGAAAACAGCCGTATCCTGCGGGGGAGACCTGGGGTTGGTTTGACATGAACAAAGCCCTCTTTCTGGCGGCAAACGCCGCTTTTTGTCATTATAGCAGACGGGAGGGGGCGAGGCAATATGTGTGAGTGGGAGAACCGCGGGCGGAGGGCAGAAAACGCCGCGGTCCCGGCCTTTTGGCCGGGACCGCGAAACGGGTTGCGGGGTCAGCCCAGATACATGGGCACAAAGAACAGCCAGGGGGCGGTGACAACGGCCAGGGTGAGGGCCAGCACATGGCTCTGCCGCCCGTCCAGCTCCGGGGTGCGGCGGAACACCCGCCGGTCAAGGAAATAGATGCACACTCCGGCGATGGCCACCCCGATGGCCGTCCACGCCAGGGCCAGGGGATGGCGGAAGGGGTTGACGGTCATGGCCATGGCGAAGTCGCTCACCCAGCCGGCTCCCCCCGCCTCCAGCGCCCAGGCCCCCAGCATGCCCAGGGCCAGCCACAGCGCCCCGATGAGGTCGGACAAAAAGCCGAAGAGCCACACCTTCCACCAGCACCGCTTCAGCACCGACCCTCTGGCCGGGTGTTTCAAGACCAGCAGGGCCAGGAACACCACCAGGCAGTCGATGGCCAGGTTGCCGAACAGGGTGAGCAGGATCACCGGCGGGGTGGGCCAGAACAGGATTAGCCAGAAGGGGAAGATCACGTTGTAGAGCCGGATACTGCGTTTTTTCACAGGACGTCCTCCTCTCTGCGTTTGGATGGTTGGATGTTTCTTTTCCGGCCCAGGGCCGCCCCAATCAAGCTGCCCGCCAGGGAGAAGGCCAGGGCGACGATACAGTAGGGCCAGGCGGTAGAGTTGTATACCAGGCATACCGCCGCCAGGGTGAGCAGGGCGCAGGCCGCCGGGTACAGGGGGCACACTCCCTTCCTCCGCCCCAGGGACAAAGCGGAGAAGAAGCAGCCCACCGGCAGCAGCAGCCAGGGGAAGAGCAGCCCCCGGAGCACCGGCACGTCAGGGGCGTCCCACAGCCCCAGCACAGCGGGCAGGGCCAGACACACCAGGGCGGCAAAGGGAAGGTAGGGCAGGGTCTCCCTCCACTTCAGGAGGGAGGGAGCGGGGGCCAGCCCCAGCTTTTTGCGGATGGCGTCCGCCTCGGCGTACCACCCCACCCACCGGGCCAGCCAAATGAGCAGGTAGACTGCTGCCAGCAGGACGAGATACACCGCCATAGCCTGCCACGACCAGGCCCAGCCCAACAGAGTACAGATGAGGATAAGTGCTCCGGCAGTGATGGCAAAGTGGGCCAGGGAGCGGAACACCAGGGTCTTCCCGTCCTCCGCAAAGGGGAGGGTAGACACCCCTACCACTGCCCCTACCAGGAAGTAGAGCATTATCTGAATGGCAAAGGCCAGGGGGACGGAGCTCACCAGCCACTCAAGGTTGGAACTCACCAATCGGAAGGGAGTGTGGGACCCCATGGCTATGAGGCCGCCGCTGACCAAATCGTTGAACAGCCCGCCCACTGGAATGAGGGCAGCCACGCCGATGATCCCCCCGATGAGGGCCCGGACGAGAAGCTGCTTTCGATTTTTCATGGGGGTTCACCTCCTACAGGCCCAAAACCTGTTTGATCTTCTTCACGTACCGCCGGGAGACATACACCGCCACGTCCCCCTCCAGGGTGAGCTTGATGGTGCCGGTGAGGGACAGGTCCAGGGCGGTCACCTTGTTCAGGTTTACCATCTCCGAGTGGGACACCCGGACGAACCGGGTGCCCTCCAGCTCCTCCTCCAGCTCGTACAGCCGCTGGCGCACGGCGTACACCCCGCCGGCGGTCTGGCAGGACACCCCCTTGCCATTGGTGTAAAACCGGAGGACGTCAGACAGGGGGAGAAGGAGCGCCTCGCTCCCCCGGAAGGCGGTGAAGGTGGGGGAGGTCCCCTCCGCGGCCAGCCGCCGGGCCAGCTCGTTCACCTCTGCCGTGGCCGCCGGGGCGTGGATGACCACCCGGGGCCGCTTCAGCGACGGGTCGATGCGGATCTCCACCTTCATGGCCGTTCCCTCCTCTCTCAAGGCCAGTATACCCGGAAACAAAGCGGCCGTCCACCCCTTCAGGACAGACGGCCGCTTTTTCAGGACAGACGGAAGAAGCCGGGCCCCGGACATGTCCGGGGCCCGGCCCGTATGGTAGGGAGATGGGCTCAGTGATTGCCCAGCACCGCGTCGGCGTCCTTCAGCGCGGAGATGACGTCGATGTGCTGGGGGCAGGCTCGGCGGCACTGGCCGCAGTAGACGCAGGCGTCGGCGTTTACCGGCAGGGAGCGGTACTCCTCTCGGTAGTCCTTCTCCCCGGGGGCCAGGATGGATCCGTTGTAGAGGGCGAGGACGGTGGGGATGGGGATGTGCTGGGGGCAGCCCTCGGTGCAGTAGGAACAGGCGGTGCAGGGCACGGTGCCGTCCCCGCGGATGAGCTGGGCGGCCCGCTGGGTGAGGGCCTGCTCCTCCGCCGTCAGGGGGGTGAAGTTGGCCATGTACCCGGTGTTGTCCTCCACCTGCTCCAGGCTGGACATGCCGGAGAGCACCACCATCACATGGTCCAGACTGGCGGCGAACCGGATGGCCCAGGAGGGCAGGGAGGCATCGGGGGCGTAGCTGCGGAACAGCTGGGCCACCTCTGGAGAGGGGGCAGCCAGCTTGCCCCCCTTCACCGGCTCCATCACCACCACCTTCTTGCCGTGGCGCACCGCCGTCTCATAGCACAGGCGGGATTGGACGCTGGGGCTTTCCCAGTCCAGGTAGTTGAGCTGGAGCTGGACGAACTCCACCTCCGGGTGCTCGGTGAGCACCCGGTCCAGCACCTTGGCGCTGTCGTGGAAGGAGAAGCCCAGATGGCGGATCAGGCCCTTCTCCTTCTGCTCCAAGAGATAGGTGAAGGTGTCCAGCCGCTGGGCGGTCTGGTAGGACTCGGCGGTGACGTTGTGGAGCAGGTAAAAGTCGAAACAGTCCACCCCGCACCGCTCCAGCTGGGTGCGGAAGGTCTGCTCTTGATCCTCCTTTGTCTTGTCCTTGAGCATGGACAGGGGCATTTTGTCCGCCAGGGTGAAGCGGTCCCGGGGATAGCGGCCCACCAGGGCCTGTTTGACCACGCCCTCGCTGGTGCCTTGGTGGTAGAACCAGGCAGTGTCGAAGTAGGTGAAGCCCCGCTTCAGGAACAGGTCCACCATAGCCTTGACCTGGTTCAGGTCCACCGAGGTGGGGTCCTCCGGGTCCAGCAGGGGAAAGCGCATGCAGCCGAAGCCTAGTTTTTTCATGGAAGATCTCCTTTCTCCTTTGATTCGTCGGGCCCCGCCCCGACAGGCGATTTGAGTTCGCCGATACTCGCACCGGTGGGCGCGGTGCGCTTGGGGGAAAAATCGGCGGGCGAAGATTGTGCCCCTAAGAACCCCGTAGCCCTTTGGAGGTTCTCAGGGGGTGGCAAGCCTAAAGAGCTAGCGCCCTTTGCCGGCTCGGTTTGGCCTGCTACCCCTTAAGTGGCCTTTTGGTTCCTTATTTGTCCACACAAAAAGGAACTCGCCCTCGGGCGAAACTAAAAAATGTTACAGCAGAATGACCCCTGCGTCCTGGCAGGCGGCCAGGGTCTGTTCATCCCAGACAGATGCCTGCACCTCCCCAATGTGGGCCTTGCCCAGCAGGTACATGGACACCCGGCTCTGGCCGATGCCGCCCCCCATGGTGAGGGGGAGTTTGCCCTCCAGCAGCAGCTTGTGGAAGGGGAGCGCGCGCCGGTTGTCGCAGCCGGCGGCGGATAGCTGCCGGTCCAGGGACTCCGGGCTGACCCGGATGCCCATGGAGGACAGCTCGAAGGCCCTGCCCAGCACGCTGTTCCACACCAGGATGTCCCCGTTCAGGGCCCAGTCGTCGTAGTCCGGGGCCCGGCCGTCGTGGGGCTTGCCCGACTTCAGCGGGGCGCCGATGCCCATGACAAAGGTGGTGGGGTGGTCCTTTACCCAGGCGTCCTCCCGCTCCTTGGGGGTTAGGCCGGGCCAACGGTCCTCCAGCTCCTGGGTGGTGACAAAGGAAACCTGCCGTTCCACGGCGGGCAGGGGGGTGAGCTGGGGAAAGACAGAGCGCAGGGTGGCCTGGGTATCCGCCAGCACCTCCACAATGGTGGACACTGTGGCCTTCAGGTAGTCCAGGGTACGGTCCCGGGGGGCGATGACCTTCTCCCAGTCCCACTGGTCCACATAGACCGAGTGGAGGTTATCCAGTTCCTCGTCCCGGCGGATGGCGTTCATGTCGGTGTACAGCCCCTCCCCCACGGAGAACTGGTAGCGGTACAGGGCCATGCGCTTCCACTTGGCCAGGGAGTGGACCACCTGGGCCTCCCGGCCGGCAAATGGAATGTCAAAGGACACCGGGCGCTCCACCCCGTTCAGGTCATCGTTCAGGCCGGTGGAGGCCTCCACAAACAGGGGGGCGGACACCCGGCGCAGGTGGAGGGCGCCTCCAAGGCTGTCCTCGAATAGACGCTTGAGCAGGCCGATGGCCTTCTGGGTGTCGTACAGGTTCAAACAGGGGGCATACCCTGCGGGGATGACGGTTTTCAGCATGGCGGCAGCTCCTTCTTTGGCTGGATTTCGGCCGGCTGGCAGGGCCGACACTTTAACAGGATAGATTATACTTCAATCAGGTAAAAAATGCAAACCGGAATTGCTTTTTTCGCTGGGACAGGCTATAATGAAGGCACCAAAAGCGGAAAAGGAGAATATGCCTCAATGGTGAAGGATTTTAAAGCCAAGCTTAAGGAGTACGCCCACCTGCTGGTGGAGGTGGGCATGAACGTCCAGCCTGGGCAGACCCCTCGTATCGCGGCTCCCATCGAGTGCGCCCCTCTGGCCCGCCTGTGCGTGGAGGCGGCGTATGACTGCGGCGCCCGGGATGTGGTGATGGACTGGACAGACGACTTTGTGTCCCGCCAACGTTACCTGAAGGCGGACGAAGCAGTCTTTTCTGAATTCCCCAGTTATTTGAAGGCCAGGTTTGATTGGCTGCTGGAACAGCAAGCTCCTGCCCTGTCTATCACTGGCTCAGACCCAGAGGCCCTCAAGGGAGTGGATCCTGCCCGCATTCAGACTTGGCAGCGGGCCAGCACCCAGCCTACCAAGCCCTACTACGACGCCATGACCGCCAACCGCTTCCAGTGGTGTGTAGCCGCCTATCCCACCCGGGCCTGGGCGGAGAAGGTATTCCCCGACAAAAAGGGGGAAGATGCTGTAGATGCCCTATGGGATGCCATCTTCTCCGTATGCCGCATCACCGGGGACGGCAAGGGGGTGGAGCGGTGGAAGGAGCACATCGAGGCCACTGCCCGCCGGGCCAAGATCCTCAACGACTACAACTTCAAATCCCTGCACTACACCAATTCTTTGGGCACCGACCTGACCATCCGGCTGCCGGACCGCCATGTGTGGATGGGCGGCGCTGATGCCACCCCTGCCGGAGTGGAGTTCGTGGCCAACATGCCCACGGAGGAGATCTTCACCGCTCCCCGGTGGGATGGGGTGGACGGCAGGGTATATGCCGCCCTGCCCCTGGCCCTGAACGGCAATCTGGTGCGGGACTTCTACCTGGACTTCCGAAACGGTAGAATTGTGGATGTCCACGCCGGGGAAGGGGAGGAAGTGCTGAAAAACTCCATCAACCTGGACGAAGGCTCCTCTTATCTGGGCGAGGTGGCGCTGGTGCCCTATGACTCCCCCATCCGCAACACGGGTGTCCTGTTCTACAACACGTTGTTTGATGAGAACGCCTCCTGCCATCTGGCCTTCGGCTCCGCCTATCCCAACTGCGTCAAGGGCGGGGAAAAGCTGGATGGGAAGGGACAGAAAGCTGCGGGGCTGAACCAGTCCATGAACCATGTGGACTTCATGGTGGGTACTGCCGACCTGTCCATCACGGGCAGCACCTGGGACGGACGGGAGATCCCCGTATTTGTGGAAGGTAACTTTGCGTTCTGAGAAGAAGCATAGGGTAGATCTAGAGAGCGGTCCGGATGAAACGGAAGGGGATAGGATGAAAAACAGCGGCCTGCTGTACTTTTGGCCGAAGAACGCCGCCGGGGAGCCGGAGGAGGCCGCCCTCCTGCCGGTGGATTACCATGCGGTGGGGTATGCGGAGCTGTGCTGCTCCATGCTGGAGAGCTTTCAGATCCCCTACTTTACCAGGCGCCCCGATGTGGGCGGACTATCCTATACCCGTGGTCTGGTGGTCCCCATGGGGGAGCACATCTATGTCCCGGCCTCTCGCCTGGAGGAGGCAAAGGCCGTGCTGTGTGCGCCGGTGGAACCCGCCGAGGAAGAATATGAGGAGGAAACGCAATGACCTACAAGGAAACCTATGAGAAATGGCTCCACTCCCCTGCCCTATCTGAGGAGGAAAAGGCAGAGCTGGCCGCCATCGCCGGGGACGACAAGGAGATCGAGTCCCGGTTCTTCTCCCAGCTGGAGTTCGGCACTGCCGGCCTGCGGGGCACTATGGGGGTGGGCCTGTACCGGATGAACGTCCACGTCATTCGCCATGCCACCCAGGCCTTTGCCGAGGTCATCCTGGCCGAGGGGCCGGAGGCCGCCGCCAAGGGGGTGGCGGTGTGCTTTGACTGCCGGAACAACTCGGACACCTTCGCCCGGGAGGCTGCCTGCGTCATGGCCGCCAACGGCATCCCCGTCCGGCTGTTTGAGGCCCTGCGTCCCACCCCGGAGCTGTCTTTCGCCATCCGGGAGTACGGCTGCACCGCTGGTATCAATATCACCGCCAGCCACAACCCCAAGGAGTACAACGGCTACAAGGTCTACTGGTCTGACGGGGCCCAGCTGCCTCCCCGCCACGCCGACCAGGTGGCCAAGAAGATGCGGGAGCTGGACGTGTTCGACTGCGTCAAGACTATGGATTATGGCCAGGCTATGGCCGATGGCCTCATCACCCTCATGGGGGGAGAGACGGACGAGAAGTTCTTGGCCAACGTCATGGGCCAGGTCAATGACAAAGCTGCCGTGGAGGCGGTGGCCGACACCTTCCAGATGGTATATACCCCCTTCCACGGAACGGGCTACAAGCTCATTCCCGAGGCTCTGCGCCGTCTGGGGATGAAGCACGTGATCTGCGTGCCGCAGCAGATGGTCATTGATGGCAACTTTCCCACTGTGGTTTCCCCCAATCCGGAGAACCCCGAGGGCTTTGCCCTGGCGGTGGAGCTAGCTAAGAAGTACGGGGCAGACTTCATCCTGGGTTCCGACCCGGACGCCGACCGGGTGGGTATCATGGTCAGCGCGGGCAATGGGGAGTATAGAGTACTCACCGGCAACCAGACCGGTGTGCTGCTGCTGGACTACCTCATTGGGGCCAAGAACCGCACCGGGAAGATGCCGGAAAAACCCGTGGCCCTGAAGACCATCGTCACCACCGAGATGGCCCGGAAGGTGGCCGAGGTCAACGGCCTTCAGTGCTACGACACCTTTACCGGCTTTAAGTTCCTGGCGGAGAAGAAGGACAAGCTGGAGAGGGCGGGAGAGGGCAAGGTGATCTTTGCCTACGAGGAGTCCTACGGCTATATGCTGGGGGACTATGTCCGGGACAAGGACGCGGTGACCGCCGCAGTGTGCCTGACCGAGATGGCCGCCTGGTATGCCGGCCAGGGTATGACCCTGTACGACGCCCTGCTGAAGCTGTACGAGAAGTATGGCTACTATGGGGAGAAGACCCTGAACCTGGTGATGCCCGGCCTGGATGGCCTGCGGAAGATGGCCGACCTGATGGCTGGGCTCCGGGCCGACCCTCCCAAGGAGATCGGAGGAACAGCGGTGGCCCAGTGGAAGGACTACCAGGACGGCAGCGTAGTGGATGTGGCCACCGGGGAGAAGTCCGCCATGGAGCTGTCCGGCTCCAACGTGCTGCGCTACGAGCTGGCCGACGGCACCTCCGTCATCGTGCGCCCCTCGGGCACCGAGCCCAAGGTCAAGGTGTATATCCTGGCCCAGGGCAAGGACCGGGCGGACTGCAACGCCAAGGTAGAGCGGTACGCCGCCTGGGCGGAGAGTTTGAAAAAGTAACGGGGCCCGCAGGGCCCTTGGCCCCCTCCCCAAACCGGGGAGGGGGTGCTTTTTTGCCGGCTCTCGCACCGGCAGGCGGTTTTTTAAAGTCGTCGGGACGCGCCCCGACAGGCGGGTGACTTTCTGAACGCGCAGAAAGTCACCAAAAACGCGCCCGAAGGGGGGCATACCCCCCTTGGGTATCCCCCCCTTTTCAGTCGAAATGCCAGCACAGTTTTCCGGCGTCCTGGACACGCCGGTGCGCCGGTTCCTCTGACGGCCTCCGGCCTTGTGCCGACAGGCTCGGGGCAATCTCATGCACCCATCTGGACGCCTAACTGAGCAAAAAGTTTAGGCTTGGTGCCCGTTCAACGCACTATCCTCAGGGCTATGCCCCCGTTCTGCGCATTTGCTTTCAGGATTATACCTGGCCAGGAGCCCCAATGGGGGGTACAGTCTAACAACCTTGGCGGCACCAGGCCGGAGGCCGCCGAGGGAATTGCCCAGCTGTCGAGCTTGCGCACCGGAAAGCTGCCGCTGCACCCCGACTGGCGCCCCCGTAGCCCTTCCGGGGGTCCTCAGGGGGTGGAAAGCCTAAAGAGTGGGCCGCCCTTTGGCACACTCGATTCGGCTTGACGCCCCCTGAGTGGCTTTTTGGTTCCTTTTTGTCCACACAAAAAGGAACTCGCCGTCAGGCGAAACCTGACAGAGCCGGAGGCCCGGCCGGGCCTCCGCAAGGATGCAAGTGCCCCGCCCTTGCCCCTTGTTCCTACCCTCTTGACAGGAACCCTCCGGCATGATACGGTATCCCTCCATCCCAACTTTGGAAAGGAGGGCGTTTTCATGCCCAGCGACATTCACGCCTGGCTGGGACAGGCCCAGGCCGGGCTCCAGGCCGCCTTCGGTCTCCGGCTGCGCTTTCTGGGGCTCCAGGGCAGCTACGGCCGGGGAGAGGCCCGGGAGGGCAGCGACATCGACCTGGTGGTCATTCTGGACCAGGTGACAGAGGCGGATTGGAGGACCTACCGGGAGGTGCTGGCAGGCCTGCCCCATCCGGAGCTGGCCTGCGGCTTTTTCTCCGGGGCGGCGGAGCTGGCGGGCTGGGACCGGGCAGACCTGTTCCAGTTCGTCCACGACACCACCCCCATCCTGGGGGACCTGAACACCCTCGTCCCGCCCATCGGCCGAGCGGACGCAGCCCGGGTTCTCATTCGGACGGCCTGTGACCTGTACCACATCACTGGGCACAACCTGCTCCACGGCCGCAGCCTGGAGGTGCTGGCCGGGCAGTTCAAGGCCGCTGCCTTCGCTCTCCGGGCCAAATGTTTTCTGGAGACGGGGCGCTTTCTGCGTGAGACAACGGTCCTGGCCGCCGCTTTGGCTGGGCCGGACCGGGCTGTGCTCCAGGGCGGACAGGGTCTGACGGAAGAGAATCTGGAGGTCCGTTCGCTCCTGCTGATTGGCTGGGCCGGACAAATCATCCGGGAGGATATGCCATGAAGATCGCTGTCATCGGATACAGTGGTTCAGGCAAATCTACCCTGACCAAGAACTTGGCCAAGGAGCTGCGAATTCCCCATTTATACTTGGACACGGTGAACTTTCTCCCCGGCTGGGTGGAGCGGGACCGGGAGGAGAGCCGTCGGATGGTGCGGGATTTTCTGGAGCGAAATGACTCCTGGGTCATTGACGGCAATTACAGCAAATTTTATTACGAACAGCGCCTGGAACAGGCTGACTACATCATATTTCTCAATTTTCCCCGGTTGCGCTGTTTCTGGCGGGCCTGGCGGAGGAGCGTGAAATACCAGGGCAAAGTCCGGGAGAGCGCTGCCGAAGGCTGCCCGGAAAAATTCGACTGGGAGTTTATCCGCTGGATTTTGTGGGACGCCCGCACAAAAAAACGAAAGTCCCGCCTCAAAATCTGCCTCGCCCCTCACCGGGACAAGCTCCTGGTTTGCAGAAATGACTGGGAGGTGAACCGGGCGATGGCCCGACTGCTGAACCAAGCAAAAGGTATATGAAGAAGCACCACCGGGCGGCCCATTTTGAGCTGCCCGGTGGAATTTCTTTTATAGAAACTTCGTCTTGACAAAAGGGTCTACTATATGTAAACTATTGGACAGGACTATAAGATGTAGACCAACAAAAAGAGCGGACATGCCCGCGAAAAACCAAGACAGGAGGCGCGTTGCAATGAAGCTGGGGAATGGGATACGAGGGAGAATCTGGGCCGGGTGGCTGGCGGCGGGGCTGCTGCTGGTCCTGTCGGCCTGCGGGCCGGAGATGGAGGCGGGGCCATCAGAATTGCCGGCGTGGGGAATTGACCCCGGCCCCAGCCAGTCCGCCGCGCAACAGGTGCAGGCGGCGGGGGAGATCGTGTACGATGAGGGGGTCATCCCCCTGACCCAGGAGCAGGAGGGGCTGATCCACGGCTACATGGCTGCGGCCTATGAGGCGCTGGCCCAGCTGGAGGAGCCCGATTTCTCCGTTCTCTTCGCAGACCCTGTCCAGGTCCAGACCAATGAGAGCGCCATCACGCTGCAGATCGGCCTGCGCACCCTGATCCCGGAGGTGGACTACTCCCTCACCGGCTACTCCTACACCCTGACCTGCCGGGAGATGGTGTGGCGGGAGGACGGCCGGCTGGAGGTCCGGGCGGAGGAGGCCAGTGTGCAGAACTTCGCTCAGTTTCCCGGGGTGGATTCCAAGCGGGGGAGCAACGGGCACGTCTTCGTGCTGGAGGAGACGGGGTCGGGCTGGCGGCTGTGGGGCCACTGGGAGTGCGACATCCTCTTCACCCAGCTGGCGGAGCAGGTGGGGGAGGACGATGTCGCCCAGGCCTACCTGGATGCCGCACCCGACTACCTGTCCCAGCTGCGCCAGGCCTGGCAGGAGCGGGAGGCGGGCCGGGAAGAGCGGGTCGTCCTGCCCCAGGCGGACGAGCCCTATGACCGGCAGGCAGCCCTGGCCTACGCCGACCGGTACGCCATGGAGCGCAGCCAGGCGTGGCCCGACTACTCCGACTACGGGGGCAACTGCCAGAACTTCGCCTCCCAGTGCCTGCTGGCCGGGGGCATCCCCATGGACACGGAGGGGCCGGACATCTGGAAGTGGTACGGCCCCGACCCCTCGGAGACAGTGTTGGCCGAGGGGCGCTCCCCCTCCTGGAGCGGGGTGAACCAGTTCCGGGAGTACGCAATGAAAAATAATGGATTTGGCCTGTCCGCTCTGGTGGACGCCCCCTACTACACTGGCCAGCCCGGCGATCTGATCCAGATGGGGACGGCCGACAGCCTGCGCCACACGGTGGTGGTCCGGGATCTGGCGACCGACGCCGCCGGACAGACGGTGGACTACCTGGTCCACTCCAACACCAACGACATGGAGAATTACCCCGCCAGCCTATACGGCTATCCCGTTTTTTCCCTGATCCGGATCATCGGTTGGAACCGGGGGTAGAAGGATAGGGGATTGCCCTTGACAAAGAGGTCTAACTTTTGTAAACTGAAGGTGGAATGACAAAATGTAGACCGAGGAGGGAAACCCATGGCGGAATGGAGAATGGGGCTGATCGAGTCCCGGTTCGCGGACATCATTTGGAACAACGAGCCGGTATCCTCCACCCAGCTGGTGAAGTTGGCGGGGGAGGCGCTGGGTTGGAAGAAGTCCACCACCTACACGGTGCTCAAGCGGCTGTGCGACCGGGGCATCTTTCAGAATCAGAACGGGACGGTGACCGCCCTGCTCTCCCGGGAGGAGTTCCAGGCCCGGCAGAGCGAGGAGTTCATCGCCGATTCCTTCGGCGGCTCCCTGCCCGCCTTTCTGGCCTCGTTCGCGGCGCGCAAGAAGCTGAGCGAGGAGGAGATCCGGCAGCTGCAGGAGCTCATCGACCAGAGCAGGGGGTGAGCCAGCCGTGTTGAGCCATCTGCAAAACATGGCCGGCGGCCTGTACAGCGGCCTGTTCCTCCCAGTGGTGAACATGAGCCTCACCGCCAGCGCGGTCATCGGGGCGGTGCTGCTGGCCCGGCTGGCCC